>Ga0207674_10006203_pt1 | contig 14086 bp, 18 predicted proteins | sample KBSCornC72_FD_184303 | JGI IMG/M metagenome (GOLD analysis project Ga0207674, IMG submission 184303) | Corn rhizosphere microbial communities from Kellogg Biological Station, Michigan, USA - KBS Corn C7-2 (SPAdes) (version 2) | ecosystem: Host-associated > Plants > Roots > Rhizosphere > Soil ... | reverse complement strand
TGACGACGCCGCGCCCGAGCACGTCTTGCTTGCCGGCCGAGGCGCCGCAGCGCTGTCCGCGCACGTGCGCCACGCGGGCGCGGTCTTCGTCGGGATGCGCTCGGCCGTCGCGTTCGGGGATTACGTCGCGGGGACGAATCATTCCCTGCCGACCGGTGGGACGGCGAGGTGGTCATCGGCGCTTCGCGTCGACGACTTCGTACGCTGGACCAGCCGCGTGTCGATGCGTGGCGATCTTCGCGACCTCGCGCGAGCCGGCGCGGCGATCGCCGCGCACGAAGGCATGCGGTATCACGGTTCTTCGATGGAAGCGCGCGCGTGACACGGGAGGTGCGCTGATGCCAGCTGCGCGTGGCGCGCGACGGTCGCGCCGGACGAAGGAGACTGACGTGCAGGTCCGCTTCAAGCTCGACGGCTCCGGCAAGGAGAGCGTGAGCACGGGCCTGCCGTTCCTCGATCACATGCTCGCGCTGTTCGCCGTGCACGGCCTCTTCGACCTCACGCTCAAGGCGACCGGCGACATCGAGGTCGATCAGCACCACACGGTCGAGGACATCGGCCTTGTGCTCGGCGCCGCGATCGATGAAGCGCTCGGCGACCGGAAGGGCCTGGTCCGCTACGCATCGCTCGAGGTACCGATGGACGAGTGCCTCGTGAGCGTCGCCCTCGACCTTGGCGGCCGGCCGTACTTCGCGCACGATCTCACGCCGAAGACGCGGATCGTCGGCTCGTTCGACTCGACGCTCGTGCCGGACTTCTTCATCGCCCTCGTGCAGGGCGCGCGCTGCACGCTCCACGTCACGCAGCTGCGCGGCGGGAACACGCACCACCTCCTCGAGGCGACGTTCAAAGCGCTCGGGCGCGCTCTCGACGCCGCGTCGCAGCGCGATCCGCGGCGTAAGGGTGTGCCGAGCTCGAAGGGTCGCATCGGGTGATCGCGATCGTCGATTACGACGTCGGCAACCTGCCCAACATCGAGCGCGCGCTGCGGCGCGCGGGCGCGAGGGACGTGCGCGTCACGCGTTCGCACGCGGAGATCCTCGCGGCACAGGCGGTCGTCCTACCCGGCGTCGGTCATTTCGGTCACTGCGCGCGCGAGCTTCGCCGGCTGGGTCTCGACGCGATGATCCGGATCGCGCATGACCGCGCGATCCCGATCCTTGGCCTGTGCGTCGGGATGCAGCTGTTCTTCGACGAGAGCGAGGAGGATCCCGGAACAGCGGGCCTTGGACTGATGCGCGGCCGCGTGCGCCGTCTGCGCGGCAACGTGCGTGTCCCACACACCGGGTGGAACAGCGTCCGCGTCGCTCACGCGCACCCCTGGCTCGCCGGTATCCCCGATGGCGCGTACTTCTACTTCGTCCATTCGTATGCGGCGGAGCCCGCCGACGCGAGCGCGGTCTTCAGCACGGTCGAGCACGGCGCGACCCTCACGGCCGTCGTCGCAGGACCGGGACTGCTCGGAATGCAGTTCCATCCCGAGAAGAGCGGCGCGATCGGCACGAACGCCCTCGCATCGTTCGTCCGCGCGACGGCGGCGTGAGCGCGTGCTCGCTCGGCGCATCATCCCCTGCCTGGACGTGAAGGACGGCCGTGTCGTGAAGGGCACCCGGTTCGTCGACATTCGCGACGCGGGCGACCCGGTCGAGCTCGCCGCGCGCTACGACCGCGAAGGCGCGGACGAGCTCGTGTTCCTCGACATCACGGCGTCGGCGGAGCAGCGGCGCACCGTCATTGACCTCGCTCAGCACGTGGCCGCTACGCTCACGATCCCGTTCTGCGTCGGCGGCGGCATCGGATCGGTCGATCTGGCGGCGGCGATCCTGCGCGCGGGCGCGGACAAGGTCGCGGTGAACACCGCGGCGGTGCGGCGGCCGGGACTCCTTGGGGAGATCGCGGCGCGCGCCGGCTCGCAGGCCGCGGTGCTCGCGATCGACGCGAAGCGACGCGACGACGGCTCGTACGAGGTCTACGTCGAAGGCGGCCGCACGCCGACCGGGCTCGACGCCGTCGAGTGGGCGCGCCGCGGGGTCGAGGCCGGCGCGGGCGAGATCCTGCTCACGTCGATGGACCGCGACGGCACGCGTGACGGTTTCGAGCTCGATCTCACCGCGCGCGTCGCGGACGCCGTGCGCGTGCCGGTCATCGCATCCGGAGGCGCGGGCACGCCATCGCACTTCGTCGAGCTGTTCACGCGCACCGGCGCCGAGGCTGGTCTGGCTGCGTCGATCTTCCACTCCGGCGAGATCGCGGTGGCGGCGTTGAAGGAGGATCTCGGGCGGCGCGGCGTCAATGTTCGGCCGAGCGTCGAGGCCGCATGACGGAGGAGATCCGCTTCGATGAGCGCGGACTGGTCCCGGCGATCGTGCAGGACGCCGCGACCGGCGCGGTGCTGATGCTGGCGTATATGGACCGCGAGGCTCTGGACGAAACGCTGCGGACGCGCGAGGTCCATTTCCACAGCCGCTCGCGCGACAAGCTGTGGAAGAAGGGCGAGACCAGCGGCAACGTGCTGCATCTCGTCGAGCTCGTGCCCGATTGCGACGCCGACACGCTTCTCGTGAAGGTGCATCCCGCGGGGCCGGCCTGCCACACCGGTGACGCGACGTGCTTCGGCCCGCTCAACCAGGCGGACCTCGGACGCTTCCTATCGGAGCTCGCCGCGATGCTGCGTCAGCGACGCCGCGACCTGCCTGCGGACTCCTACTCCGCTGAGCTCTTCAAAGCGGGACCTGACGCGATCGCGGCGAAGCTCATCGAGGAGGCGGGCGAGACCGCGGCCGCGCTGCGCGGCGAGGGCCGCGAGCGGACGATCAGCGAGCTCACCGATCTCCTCTACGTGATGCTGGTCCTCGCGACGCAGATCGAGGCGACGCCGGATGAGATCAGGGCGAGCCTCGAGGAGAAGCGGCGTCAGGCTCCCACTCGTCGAGGCAAGACCGGATCTGACTGAGCGCGGCCACGCGCGCGTCCGGCACCGCGTCATCCGGCTTCGCCACCACATCGCCGCGATCGATCCAGATTGAACGCAGGCCGGCGTTGTGCGCGCCCCGGATGTCGCGCGGCAAGCTGTCGCCGATCATCACCGCAGCGTCCGCCGTCGCGCCGATCGCGTCGAGTGCGTGCGTGAAGATGCGCGGATCGGGTTTTCCGACGTCGATCTCGGCGGAGATGACGATCGTGGCGAAGTAATGCGTCAGGGTGGCGCGCGCGAGCTTCTCACGCTGCACATCGGGTGCGCCGTTCGTCACCAGCGCGAGCCGGTGATCGCGCGAGAGATCGTCGAGCACGGCGCCGGCGTCTGGATCGACGAGCTCGCCGGCGCGCCGCGCGTGGCGAAACACCTCGTCGAGATCCGCGGCGAGATCGGAGTCTGCGAGACCGCACTCGGCGAGCGCATCGCGCCACACCTCGCGGCGGAAGACCGGCGCGAAGTCGCGCAGCGCACGGAGTCCGTCGCCGTCCCCTTTGAACTCGCCCCACAGGCCCTCACCCCACCAGATCCCCATCCGGTCGGCGTACGCCAGCGTCGGCGCGGCACGCCACCGGTCGTCGGCGACACGAACGAGGGCGGCGAACAGACGCTCGCGATCGGCTTGGTCGCCCGCCCGCTCGCAGGCGGTTCGCACCGCACGAAACGTGACGTCGTCCTCGAGCAGTAGCGTGTTGTCGAGGTCGAAGAGCAGCGCTCGCATGCTCACCGGCGGAGTCTAGGAAGTTCCGTGTGCAGCCTGCCCGCGTTTCGCGCATGGAACTGTTCCGGCGGTCTGCTCGCGTGCTACACAGTGCGCTCCATGGTGCGCACCGCTTCTAACTGCGTCTGTCTGTAGGCGGCTAGACCGAACCGCGGTCCTCAGCCGCCCCTCCTCACGCGCACCGGCATCCACGAAAACAGCGGAGGCAGAAGACAGATGCACTTATCTCGGCGCAGCTTCGTCCTATTCACTGTCGCGGCACTCGTCTCAGCCTGCGGCGGCGCCAGCGTCCCATCACCGAGCGCGACGTCAGTGCCGGGCGCGAGCACGACCGTCGTGGCCGACCCACCGTTGGCCGAGCTGCGGATCGACTACGCGACCTATTCGCCGCCGTCGCTCGTCCTGAAGAAGCAGGGCTGGATCGAGCAGGCGCTGCCCGGCACCACGATCAAGTGGGTGTACTCGGCGGGGTCGAGCAACGCGCTCAATTTCCTGCAGGGCAGTTCGGTCGACTTCGGCTCGACCGCGGGCTCGGCGGCGCTCCTTTCGCGCGCAAATGGCAATCCGATCAAGGTCGTCTACATCTACGAGCAGCCCGAGTGGACGGCGCTCGTGGTCGCGAAGGACTCGACGGCGAAGGACATCCGCGACCTGAAGGGGAAGAAGATCGCGGCGCAGAAGGGCACCGATCCGTACTTCTTCCTACTGCGAACGCTCAATCAGGCGGGGCTCTCGCAGGCCGACATCCAGTACGTGAACCTGCCGCACGCAGACGGACGGACCGCGGTCGAGCGCGGTCAGGTGGACGCGTGGGCGGGACTCGATCCGCACATGGCGGCCAGCGAGCTGCAGGCCGGCAGCAAGCTCATCTACCGGAACAAGGAATTCAACACCTACGGCTTTCTGAATTCGCGTGAGGCGTTCCTGCAGAAGTACCCGGAGACGACGAAGAAGGTCATCGAGGCGTACGAGCGCGCGAAGAAGTGGATCGTCGACAACCCGGACCAGGCGGCGCAGATACTCGCCGATGAGGCGCAGATCAATCTCGAGGTCGCCAAGCGCGAGCTCAACGAGCGCATGAACTTCAAGACGCCCGGCACCCCCGGCGACGCGCACGTGTCGGTGCTGCGCGCGGTCGTCCCGATCATCAACGCGGAGCAGCTCGCCAATCCCGGCGCGAACGTCGACAAGGCGGTCACCGATCTCGTCGAGGGTTCGTTCGCGAAGGCGGTGCTCAAATAGCGACGACCGACGTCGCGATCGCGCGCTCCACGGCGGGCGGCCATCGGCGGCGGTGGCCGTCCGCCCTTCCGTGGGTCCTGCCGGCGGTCATCGTCGCGGCGTGGTGGGGATCGACGGCGTTCGGCGCGTTCGCCGCGTACCAGCTGCCGCCGCCACCCATCGTGCTCGACGCCGCGATCGGGCTCTGGCGCCGCGGTCTGCTCCAGCAGGACATCGCCGCGACGGTCCTGCGCGTCGCGGCGGGCTTCACGATCGGCTCGCTTCTCGCGATGGTGCTCGCGACGGTCATCGGCCTTTCGCGACGGACCGAGGAGGCATTCGAGCCGACGCTCCAAGCGCTGCGCACCGTGCCGACACTCGCGTGGGCACCGCTTCTTCTCCTGTGGATGGGCATCGACGAAGCGCCAAAGGTGACTCTCGTCGCGATCGGTGCGTTCTTCCCGGTCTACGTGAATCTCGTAGCCGGCATCAAGAACGTCGACCGCAAGCTCGTCGACGTCGCGCGCGTGTTCGACATGCGCGCGGCGGAGATCGCACGCCGCGTCGTCCTACCGGCGAGCCTCCCGAATCTGCTCACCGGTCTGCGTCTCGGCGCGACGCAGGCGTGGCTGTTCGTCGTCGTGGCCGAGTTCTTCGGCGCATCGCAGGGCCTCGGCTTCCGTCTCACGGACAGCCTGCAGTCGACACGGGTCGACCTCATGCTCGTCGCCCTCGTGTGCCTCGCAGTGCTCGGAAAGCTGACGGATAGCGTCATCCGCGTGATCGAACGGCGTTCGCTGAAGTGGCGCGACACCCTCGGCGAGGGAAGCCCCGCATGAGCCGTCAGCTCGTCGTCAGCGAACTGCGAAAGCGGTACGGCGATCTCCCGGTCATCGGTGGGCTGGATCTCGACGTCGCACCGAGCGAGATCGTCGCTGTCGTCGGACCGTCCGGCTGCGGCAAGTCGACCCTCCTCCGTCTCATCGCCGGCCTCGACACCCACTACAAGGGCGAGATCTTCGTGGCCGACGAGAAGGTCTGCGGGCCACACCCCGCGGTCGGGCTCGTATTCCAAGAGCCGCGCCTCTTCCCGTGGCTCGATGTCGAGCGCAACGTCGCGTTCGGGCTGCGCGAGCGCGACGACTCGCGGGCTCGCGGTCTCGTCGACGCCGCGCTCGCGGCGGTCGAGCTCACGCAGTTCGCGCATGCGCTGCCGAAGGAGCTGTCTGGTGGCATGGCCCAGCGGGTCGCGCTCGCGCGGGCGCTCGTCACGGAGCCGCAGGTCCTGCTACTCGACGAACCGTTCAGCGCGCTCGACGCGTTCACGCGCATGCGGCTGCAGGATCACCTTCTCACGGCCTGGACGAGATACCGGCCCACGCTGCTGCTCGTCACGCACGACCTCGACGAAGCGGTCTATCTCGCGGACCGCGTCGTCCTTCTGGGCGAGCGTCCGGGCCGCGTCGTCGATGTCATACCCGTTGCTCCGCAGCGGCCGCGCGACCGGCGCGATCCGACACTCGCCGCGCTCCGCGTCGCGCTGCTGGAGGCACTGCACCTCGAGCGGGACTCGCGTCTCGTGACGGCTTAGCCTTGCGACGCATGAACGTCGTCGATCGCGGCAGCGTGGGCGTGGTCCGCACGCAGTACGTCGACCTGCCCGAACCCTTGCCGCTCGACTCCGGAGCGACGCTCGCACCGGTGCGCATCGCGTACGAGACGTACGGCACGCTCGCGCCGGCGAAGGACAACGTCGTGCTCGTCTGCCACGCGCTCTCCGGCGACGCGCACGCGGCCGGCTGGAGCGACGACCCGGACGCGCCGACGACCGTTGACGGCATGGGCGCGGCGCAGCGCGGCCGCTCGGGCCTCGGCTGGTGGGACGGGATGATCGGTCCGGGCAAGGCCTTCGACACCGACCGCCACTTCGTCGTGTGCAGCAACCTGATCGGCAGCTGCCGCGGCTCGACCGGGCCGCAGTCGACGAATCCTCGGACGGGACGCCCGTACGGCGGCGACTTTCCCGTCATCACGGTGGGCGACATGGTCCGCGCCCAGCGCGCGTTCCTGCGCGAGCTCGGAATCGAGCGACTCGTTGCCGCCAGCGGCGGCTCGCTCGGCGGGATGCAGGCGCTGGAGTGGGCTGTCGCGTATCCCGAGGCGGTCGACCATATCGTCCCGATCGCGGCGACGGCCCGCCTCGGTGCTCAGGGCGTCGCGTGGAACGCGATCGCGCGGAACGCGATCATGTCCGACCCGGACTGGCAGTCCGGCCACTACTACGGCACAGGACGGTCGCCGGACGCAGGGATCAAGATCGCGCGCATGGTCGGTCACGTGACGTATCTCTCGGAGATGGCGATGGTCGAGAAGTTCGGGCGCGAGCTGCAGGATCGCGACGCGTACTCGTACAGCCTCGCCTCACCGGACTTCCAGGTCGAGAGCTACCTGCGCTATCAGGCCGACGCGTTCGCGAAGCGCTTCGACGCGAACGCGTACCTCTACATCTCGCGCGCGCTCACGTACTTCGACCTCGCGCGCACGTACGGGGGCGGTTCGCTCGAGCGGGCGCTCGCGAACGTGCGGGCCCGCAGCCTCTTGCTCTCGTTCTCGTCCGACTGGCTGTACGGTCCACGCTATTCGGAGGAGATCGTGAACGCGCTTCGTGCCAACGGTGCGGAGGCGCGGCACGTCATGATCGATGCCACGTATGGTCACGACTCGTTCCTGCTCGAGGAGGCACGTATGACGGAGCTGGTTCGGGACTTCCTGGCATGAGAGAGCGTCCGGCGAAGGAGTTCGGCTTCGACACGCGCTCGATCCACGCGGGACAGCGACCCGAGCCGTACACCGGCGCGCGTGCCGTTCCGATCTTCCAGACGACGAGCTACGTGTTCGAGGATCCCGACTCCGCGGCTGCGTACTTCAACCTGCAGGAGTACGGGAACACGTACTCGCGGATCATGAACCCGACCGTTGCGGTCTTCGAGGAGCGCGTCGCGAACCTCGAGCGCGCCGCGGGCGGCGTCGCCTTCGCGAGTGGCCTCGCGGCGCAGGCTGCCGCGCTGTTCACGATGCTCGTGCCGGGCGATCACATCGTGTCGTCGTCGGCGCTGTACGGCGGCTCGATCACGCAGCTGAAGCACCTGCAGCGCAAGCTCGGCCTCGAGATCACGTTCATCGACCCTGACGACCTCGACCGCTGGCGCGCCGCGCTCCGTCCGAACACCAAGGTCCTCTACGGCGAGACGATCGGCAATCCCGGCGGCAACGTGCTCGACATCGAGGGCGTCGCCGCCATCGCGCACGAGCACGGCGCTGTCCTGATGGTGGACTCGACGTTCGCGACGCCGTACCTGTGTCGGCCGCTCGAGTGGGGCGCGGACATCGTCACGCACTCCGCGACGAAGTTCATCGGTGGGCACGGCACGAGCATCGGCGGCGTCGCCGTCGAAGCCGGCACGTTCAACTGGTCCAACGGTCGCTTTCCCGTCGTCGCCGATCCATCACCCGCATATCACGGCCTCGCGTTCCACGAGACGTTCGGCGTCTACGGCTACCTCATGAAGCTGCGCGCGGAATCTCTGCGCGACCTCGGCGCGGCGATGAGCCCGTTCAACGCGTTCCTCTTCCTGCTCGGGCTCGAGACGCTGCCGCTGCGGATGGCGCGCCACGTCGAGAACGCGGCCGAGGTCGCGGCCTGGCTCGAGCGCCAGGACGGCGTCACGAACGTGCGCTATCCCGGGCTCGCATCAAGCCCGTACCGCGCCCTCGCGCGCAAATACCTCCCACTCGGCGCGGGATCGATCTTCTCGTTCGACCTTCCGGGCGGGCGCACGGCCGGGCGTCGCTTCATCGAATCGCTCGACCTGTGGAGCCACCTGGCCAACGTCGGCGATGCCAAGAGCCTCGTCATCCATCCGGCCAGCACGACGCATCGTCAGCTGTCGGACGAAGAGCTCACCGCGGCCGGCATCTCAGCGGGCACGATCCGCCTGTCGGTCGGTCTGGAATCCGCCGCCGACCTCACGGCGGACCTGGAGACGGGCCTGCGTGCGGTCGCGCAGATGCGCACCGAAGTGACCGCATGAGCGAGCCAGGCATCCCGGAGCGCTGGCAGGATCCGTTCGCGATCCTCGCCGTCCTCACGAGCGCGAAGACGGTCGCGATCGTCGGCCTCTCGCCCAACGAGCTGCGCGCGAGCCACTTCGTCGGTTTCTATCTGCGACGGCACGGCTACCGCATCGTTCCCGTCAATCCAAAGGAGAAGACGATCCTGGGCGAGAAGAGCTATCCGTCGATCTCCGAGATCCCATTTCCGATCGACGTCGTGGATGTCTTCCGCGCGCCCGACGCGGTCCCGGAGATCGCGCGAGAGGCCGTGCGCGCCGGCGCGAAGGCGCTGTGGTGCCAGTACAACGTCATCAGCCCCGAGGGCGGCGCGATCGCGGAGCAGGGTGGACTGCGCGTGGTGATGGACCGCTGCATGAAGGTCGAGCACGCGCGTCACCTTGGACGCATGCACTGGCTCGGCTTCAACACCGGTCGGATAAGCGCGCGGCGGTGACCTCCGCGGTTCGCTAGTCTGCGTCGATGGACTTCGACCTCTCTCCAGAACAACAGGAGATCCACAAGCTCGCGAATGAGTTCGCCGATCGCGAGATCGCGCCCGGCGCGCGCGAGCGCGACCGCGCCGAACGTTTCCCGCACGACGTGCTGAGGAAGATGGCGCCGATCGGTTTCCTGGGCGGTCCTATCCCCGAGGAGTACGGCGGCATGGGCGTCGACTTCATCTCGCACGCGATCATCACGGAGGCGATCGGCCGCGCGGACTCGTCGGTACGCACGACGCTCTCGGTGCAGATCTCGCTCGTCGAGATCACGATCCTGAAGTTCGGGACCGAAGAGCAGAAGCGCACCTGGCTCCCGCGCCTCTGCAAGGGCGACGTGATCGGATGCTTCGGCCTCACCGAGCCGGCCGTCGGAAGCGACGCGACGCGGCTTCAGGCGACGGCGAAGCGCGACGGCGACGACTGGATCATCAACGGGCGCAAGATGTGGATCTCGAACGGATCGGTGTCCAAGCTCGCGCTCGTCTTCGCGAACGCCGATCCGTCAAAGGGCCACAAGGGAATCACCGCGTTCCTCATCGACCGCGACAAGAGCCCGTACGGGAGCCAGGCGCTGCACGGGAAGCTCGGCCTCCGGTCGTCGGACTCGAGCGAGCTGATCCTCGACAACGTGCGCGTTCCCGACGCGATGCGTCTCGGTCCTGTCGGAGATGGCTTCAAGATCGCGATGGCCGCGCTGGACTCGGGCCGCTACTCGGTCGCGGCCGGTGCGGTCGGGCAGGCTCAGGCCGCCATCGATGCATCCGTCGCGTACGCCACGCAGCGGCAGGCATTCGGCAAGCCGATCGCGGCGCATCAGCTCGTGCAGGAGATGATCGCCGACATGGTCGTCGAGACCGAGGCGGCGCGACTTCTCGTGTACCGCGCGGGTCATCTCAAGAACAAGGGTGTGGCGAGCACGCGCGAAACGAGCATCGCCAAGCTGTATGCCGGTGAGATCGCGCAGCGCGCCTGCGACAACGCGATCCAGATCCACGGCGGCTACGGCTTCTCGGACGAGTTCCCGGTGGAGCGCCTGTGGCGCGACGCGCGCGTGAATCGTCTTTACGAAGGAACGACGCAGATCCAGAAGCTCATCATCGGACGCTTCGCGACCGGTATCGACGCGATCGGATGAACTGGAGCGACGCCGCGGACTCCATGCTCCAAGCGCTGGTCCGGATGGTGCCGGAGACGCTCCGCGAGCTCGCCGGCGCGGCGGCGCGCGACGAGAGCGAGGCTGTCGCGGAGCAGCGTGGCGCGAACGAGGTCGAGGTCGATGACGTCGTACGCGGTTGGATCCGGACGACGCCACCCGAGCAGCGCAACGGCCTCATCGCCGTGATCGAGAGCCTCGGGATGGAACCGGAGCGCTACGCCGAGGAGCTCGAGTCCGCCGAAGGCTGGGACGAGTTCGAGGAGCCGCCCGACTCAGGGATGTGAGCTCGAGCGCTCCTTCGCGCGTGTCTTCGGCCGCTTGACGCGGAGCCTGCGGGGCGCGGGATGGTGAGCGCGAGTCGTCGGTCCGATGCGATGCGGTATCGACGGAGCCGACTCGTCGCGTGGATGCCGGAGCGTGAGGAATCCGCTCGTGCCAAGCGCGCGATGGATGAGCCATATCCCAAGCGGGAGCACCGATCGCGCCGCGGCCGAATCGATGACGCGCGGGTTCACGAGGCGAAGCTCATGGCCGTGGTAGACGAGCACCGCGCCGCGGGCCGCGAGGACGTTGCGACACCAGTCGGTCTCGGCGCCGTAGATGAGGCCGACGATGAAACCTTCGCTCGTCTGCTCCGCGAACACCGGTGTCTGGTAGGTGCGACCGGTCCGCCGGCCGATGTGCTGCACGACGGAGATCGCGAGCGGTCCGGCGATGCGAAGGACGATCGGATTCAGGACGTTGCGATTGATCCAGGCCACGAGCCGGCCACCCCGGCGGCCCGCGCGACCCGCGAGGAAGTACGCCGCGAGCGTGGCCGCGAGCATCGTGACGGCGCGAGCGGCGAGGATCGGCACAGCTCCTAGGCTAAGCGACGGCGCGGCGCGCCCGTATTACGCGGCCGAGCGAGCCGCCATGTCCTCCTCCGCGTCGGCCGGTGCGGACCGTGTCGCGGCGTAGGCGGGGCCGAAGCCGTCCTCGAGATCGATGAGCCGCGCCTGCTCCGCGATCCAGTTCTCATTCATACGACACGCTCCTCCGCAAGCTTCTCCTGGAACTTCGAGCCGAGGCGCGATCCACCGAACGACTCGCCAACGAGCTGGTGATACGGAACGCCGGAGAAGAAGTGGTGGCTCTTCGTCGGCACGTCCTGGCCCGCCGCCCACTCCTGACGCTGCAGATCGATATATGCCTGCTCCTGCGTCTGCTGCATTCCCTGCAGCAGGTTCGCCAGACCGAGCGCCGACGCGTGCTGCGCGCCGAGCGTGATGAATACGAACTTGTAGCCAAGCTCGCCGAGCTGGGCGAAGGTGATCGGGTCCGGGTCGTTGAACCACTTGAACGAGCTCGACCAGTTGAACGCGAACCGAGCGTCGGGAAAGCGGCGTCGCACTTGATCCGCGAAGCGCTCGACCGGCTCGCGCTCTGAGGTCGGGAACTCGCACCACACGAGATCGGGGATACCGGTGTCGAAGTACCGCAGCGCGCGCTCGATCGAGAGGTCGAGGCCGCGCGTCGACTCGGGCGCGTCGATCGCCGAAAGGCCGTCGGTGCGGGCGATGATCACGAAGTCGGTGTGGCCGAGGTCATCTGCCACCGCGCGGGCCATGCGCAGCTTGCCGCTCATCTCATCCGCGGAGATCAGCGCCTTGCCGCCGATGTGGCCGCAGCGCTTGGGCAGCACCTGATCCTCGATGTGCGCGGCGGCGACGCCCGCGTTCACGTAGAGCTCCGTTGTGCGCTGCACGTTGAAGAGGTTGCCGTAGCCGCCATCCATGTCGACGACGACCGGCGGGATCTCGAGGTGCTTGGGCTTGATGCCCTTCTCCGGGTCGCCGACGGCCATCGTGAGCTGGAACTTCCGGAGCGCCGAGATCGTGCGCCGAGCGCCGTCGGCGATCTCCGGTCCGCTGTACAGGTCCATGTCGGTCGTGCCGAGATGTCCGATCGCGAACGAGTAGCCGCTGAAGTACACGGCCTTGAAGCCGTAGTACATCGCGAGCTCGGCGCCGTGCGGGTCATACACGCCGGGGCCGAAGAGGAACGGCTCAGTGTCGAGGAGCTCGCGCATGCGCGTGCTCGGGTCGATCGAGCGCGATGCGGGGACGACGTAACCCTCTGGTAACAGCGGGGAGGACACCAGCTCGAGCTTGCGCGGCGCGCGGTCCTGCCTGCGGTCAGCGGACCGGACCGGTGTGTTAGTTGTCATGGTCGATGTCACACCGATCGGGGCAACCGCACGCCATCTGCTTCTTGAGCAGCTCGGCGCGCTCGCGTTCGACGACGATGCGCTCCTCGAGCTTGGTCACGTGTGACTCCTGTTGCTGGAGCATGTGGACCTCCTGTCGCTGGAGCATTCGAGTGGATGTGGGGGCATCTTTCATGCCCAGGTAGCCATCAGTCCAATTGCTAGTTCTGATGCGGGCTATAAACTTCGCTGATATGCCGGAATCGATGCTCCTCACCCACCTTGAGTCTTTCATCGAAGTGGCGCGCACCGGCAACGTGAGCCGCGCCGCGCAGGCTCTTTTCCTCACGCAGCCCGCGCTCACCGCGCGACTTAAGTCCCTGGAGAGCGAGCTGGGAATCGAGCTCTTCGTGCGCAGCGCTCGCGGCATGAAGCTCACGGACGCGGGCCGCGCCTTCCTCCCCTATGCACAGCGCACTCTCGGCCTCATCACCGAAGGACGGCAGGTGATCGCGGATCTGCGCGAGGGCGCGACCGGGGATCTGGTCATCGGCGCGGCGCCAGCCGTCAGCACGTACCTGCTGCCGACGATCCTCAAGACGTTCCGCACGGCGTTTCCGAACGTGCGGCTCGGCGTGAGGACCGGGCACACCGAGGAGGTGCTCGAGATGGTGCTCCGCCAGGAGGTGAACGTCGGTCTGGGAAGGCCCGTTCGCCATCCCGACGTGGAGCTCATACCCGTGTTCGACGACGAGCTGCTGCTGGTCGTCAGCCGCCGGCATCCGTTCGCCGCGCGCACGAGAGTGCGCATGGACGAGCTCGCGACGGAACGGCTGATCCTGTTCGACCGCGCCTCCAGCTATCACGAGCTCACCAGCGCGCTGTTCCGCGAAGCGGGCGTGGTGCCGGCGAGCGTTATGGAGCTCGACAATGTCGAGGCCGCGAAGAAGATGGTGCAGCAGGGGCTCGGCGTCGCCCTTCTTCCACGCATGGCCCTGGGCGCCGAGCTGCGCTCGCGCTCGCTGCGACCGGTGCGACTCATCGGCGCGCAGCCCGTTCGGCGTCCGATCGTCGCGCTCCGCCGCAAAGATGCCGGCGCGCCGATCGGACCGGTCGCCGGATTCCTCGCGACGCTGCGCGAGGCGACGCTCTAGGTCGGCAGGTTCGCGCGCTCGCGGCGTGCGAGCGCACCGCCGATCGAATCGGGTGATCG
>Ga0207674_10006202_pt1 | contig 14086 bp, 11 predicted proteins | sample KBSCornC72_FD_184303 | JGI IMG/M metagenome (GOLD analysis project Ga0207674, IMG submission 184303) | Corn rhizosphere microbial communities from Kellogg Biological Station, Michigan, USA - KBS Corn C7-2 (SPAdes) (version 2) | ecosystem: Host-associated > Plants > Roots > Rhizosphere > Soil ... | reverse complement strand
ATCGTTCCGTTATCGAGCAGGTAGAGATCGGAACCGATGCGCCTGACTTCCCGACCGCACTACGCGCCGCCTTGAGACAGGCCCCGGACATTATTGTTGTCGGCGAGATGCGCGATCCCGAAACCATGCATATCGCGGTAACCGCCGCTGAAACCGGCCACCTCGTGCTCTCGACACTTCACACGACGGACGTCGCTTCCACCATCAGCCGCGTCTCCGATTCGTTCCCTCCAGAACGTCAGAGCACAATTCGCCAGGAATTATCCATGGCACTGAGCGCCGTCCTCACCCAGATCCTCCTCCCCACAATGAATGATGGCGGTCGAATCCCAGCAGTGGAGTTGTTGATGGTCGGCTACGGAACACGACACCACATCCGGCGCAATGCCCTGCAGCATCTGCACCAGGAGATCACCATGACCAAGAACCAGGGTTCGCAAACCCTGGAGGAGTCACTGGCAAAGCTGGTTGTTGAGCGGAAGATTTATCGCGAGGAAGCGATGATGCGTGCGATTCATCCTGACGATCTGCAGAGCCTCTTGAAATCACTGCAGCAGATTTCGGCCTGAAGCTATTGTCGCGCCGGGCAATCCGTGCTCAGCCTCGGATCGCAATGTCGGCGGAAAATCTGCCGCGCAATGAAATATCCGAGCGTTCCGCCGACGAACACGTCGGAAGGGAAGTGCTGCGATCCCATAAGTCGTGTCACCGTGATCGCACTCGCTCCTCCGTATGCCGCAATACGAACCCAGGGCTTTGGATACTCATGCGCCGCCATGTACGCTAGCGACCAGCCGACCATGGTGTGGCCTGACGGAAACGACGAATTCAGGGCATGATTCGCGAAGAAGTCTCCATTGTGGTTGCCCTGGTAAGGCCGCTCTCTTCCCGTTGCATAATTGACGATCGCATATACCACCATGCTGTTGGCGATCGCCTCAGTGGATAGCAGCCCAAATTCCTGCGCGTGGCGATCGTCCTTCGCCAATCCCCAACCCCACACGCCGGCAGCGCTCAGAACCTCCGTTCCGATGATCGCATTCGAAGCCGCCGTACTTCCATTTCTACCGCTCATAGGCACCGCGTCGGCAGAATACTTGTCCGTCGCAATCAACACCCCGGTCACTGCCAGGAACGTCGCATTCACGGGAAGCGCCTGCTTCGAGAAAGGGCCCTTGTAGATATGCCATTGATCCTCCAGCACCCGCGGTATGAACTTCTGTGGAGCAGCCTGTACCGGCGCCGAACTGGTGGTCGACTTCTGAGTTTCCTGTTGCGGCTTTGGTCCTTCCGGCAGAGCAGACGGACCTGCTGCCGGACTTTGAGCCTGGGACAGTGAGCAGAAGGAGGCTAACAGGAGGGTGTAGGTGACTAGAGTTGTCTTCATCATTCGCGGGTCAATCGAGCTCGCTCTATCTTGAACAGACTCGATTAGAGGTGAGTACTCCCCGCGAAGTTGTTCCCCGTCTCCCGCACGGAAGTGTTATTCGTTTGAGAAAAGCTTATTTCTTAGCCGCCGGCCACGCGTGCAGAATGCGTCTCACCGCCACGATCTCTCCCAGGTGATAGCCAGCATGGTCCACGAGTACCAGCGCCTCCCGAAGCAGCGTCTGCCCATCGCCCCACGGAAACGGCTCCAACAGGTCGGACTTCGGATCGTGGACCAGCTTCACGAACGCCTCGAGGTCCTTGTGATAGCTCTTGATGCTCTCATCCCATGCCTTCGCACTTGGCGGCTCGGCGCTCTTCGGCCAATAATCATTCGGCCAATTCATTTCCTTGTAGCTGCCATTGTGATTCAAGCAGAACTCCAGGATGTCCTTCTGCGCGATCCTTAAATGCTCCAGCAGCTGCCACCCCGAATAGGGCAGGCCCTCCGGAACAGATCCTCGAAGCTTCACCGGGAAATTTTCGACGACCGCATCGAACTTCGCATGGGCATTTCCGCCCCGTAGCTGGAACTCCAATTCTTTACGCAGCGCGCTCTCATCGAAGGCCATGAATAATTCCTTTCCCTAGAATCCAATTGATTTAATATCCGATGCCACTCCGTTGAATGAAGTCGAATTTTCTTCAACTCAAGCGTGACCGCGCTGTCTGATGTAACTCGATTGCCACTGGCCAACCGCGAGAAGCAGAGCTAAAAGAGAATCATGGCGAAACCGGCCCCAGCATGGAAGCATGCCGCTCTCGTGAGTCGCGCTGTCGATTGGCTGCGTCACCACTATGGCTGCGGAATCATCCTCTCCGAACAATACTGCGCAACTGGTGAAATTCCCGACGCCATCGGTTGGAAGGGTTTCTGCCACTCGGTTGTGATTGAATGCAAGGCCTCGCGCGCGGACTTTCTCGCCGATGCCAACAAGCCATTTCGACTGAATCCTGAAGAAGGTCTCGGAGCTGAGCGCCTCTATCTAGCTCCCCGCGGTACCATCTCACCTGAAGAATTGCCGGCAGCCTGGGGACTCATCGAATGCACGCGCAAAGACGTCGAGCTTGTAGTCAAGCCGAAGCGTCGTGATCAGAGAACGACGGTTGGCATGATGAAGGAGATGAATCTGCTCCTCGCCAGCCTGCGCCGTGTCGAAGTTCGCATCGAACCGCAGACCATCACGGACTTCCTCAAATGGAAGAACCGCATGATCGAATACAACGGCGGTGTCATCCCAACCGGTATCTCGCCCGCCGAGAGCGAACAAAACTCGCACTTGCTCTCCGAGTCCATTCTCGGCGACTGACGCTACTTTCCACCTGATGGCACTTTAGCTGTCTTTCCGCCTTCCACACCCGCGATGTTCGGCGGGTTATGACTCGGTGGTGGACCCCCATGCAGCGCAATCTGTCCCAGTCGGCATAGATTGATAGCCTCGCCCAGGATTCTCGCGGCCTCTTGCGGAGCATGGAATCCCATCGAGTTCTCAGACATCACGAAGTCGATCATGAACTGCCCTTTCCGCTGGTAATCGCGCGCCTGTGCCAGTTGTGCGTCCGTCGCTCCCTTGGCCTTCTGCGTCTTGATGTCGTTGATCAGGTCCACCAATGAATCGAGTGCAGTGTTGCGTAGTGTGAAGAAGCGATCCTGGATATCCTCGACCCGGGCCTTCAACTCCTCTTCCGGGAAGTGATGGCAGGTTTGGCATGACCGGTTGATCTTAAGCAGCGGACTGTTTACCTGGTGGTCGCTGATCTTCAATCCACCTTGTCGCATATATGGCATATGGCAATCCGCGCAGGCCACGCCCGACCGAGCATGCACACCCTGGTTCCACATCTCGAATTCCGGATGACGTGCCTTGATCATGCTGGCCCCTGTGTCCGGGTGTATCCATTCACTAACCTTAAGCTCGTCTTCCAGTGCGACAATATTTTCGACCTTGATTCCTTTCGCCCACGGGTACGTCAATCGCTTGTTCGGTGGCTGAAAGTAGTACGTAACATGACACTGACCACACACGTAGGACCGCATCTCCTGCCGCGACGCCATCGTGTTCACGTCATAATTCTGGATACCTTCGGAAGCTTTGAGTGCCTTTATGCCCTCAATGAACGCCGGCCGCGTCACTCGTAGCTGCATGTTCTTGGGATCGTGACAATCGATGCAAGCGACGGCGTGCTTTACCGTCTGCCGGATCTGCGGGTACGTCATGTGCTGATCGCTGATGGCGTTGAATCCCTTCATGATGTCGCCATCGCCCAGTTTCATGTACGTCGTAACCATCGAAGCATGGCAGTTGATGCACATTGCAGGAGGATTGAAGGCCTGTCGACCGGTGTAGGTCTGATCCTCCAGCATGTACGCATGCCCACGCCGCTCACGGTAGTCTGCGGAGAACGAGTAGCCCGCCCACATCGTCTTCAAGCGAGGGTCTTGCTCGAGCTTCGACTTCGCCACCACCGAACGTGGATCCGCCTGTGTCGGAGAGTGCGGCAACGCCTCGCTGCCGCCATACTTCGTCCGCTGCTGGTCAGTCGTCCGTAGATAGAGATCGTATTGGAGAGGGAAGTTCTTCCCCCAGGTCGCGGGATCATCCACCGTTTCGTTCAATTCTACGACGCGATAGAAGGGATTCTTCGCTTCCTGCTTTCGCTCGAAGATGTTGACCAGGAGTGCTGTTACCGCAACCACGGCGATGGCAGCCAGCACGACCACCACGATGTACATCCTGGAAGGGTCACGACTCTTATTTAGGTCTGCCATAAGTTCTCCGCGCTAGAACCTTGTACTTCGACGATGCCGACCACTCCGAGTGTCCAACTGAACTATGGCAGCGTGTGCATTGCAGTCCCTCTGCCTTTCCGTGGACAACGTTGCCGTCGATGGCCTGCGTGATGTTTTCGTGGCAATGGCGGCAAGCCGATTCGGCTACCTTGTGGTCGAAGTCGGTGATCCGGATGATGTCCGGGTAGTACCCTGTAGTGAAATAGAAAGAATGGAAGAATCCGTTCGAAGCCTTAACCGCATATTTGCCGATGATATTGTGCGGCGTGTGGCAATCGTTGCAGGTCGCCACCGAATGATGGCTCGACTTGATCCATGCGTCATACTGCGTCTGCATGACGTGGCAATTTGCGCAAGCCTGAGGGTTATTTGTGAGGTAGGAGTAGCCCTTGGCGTAAACGAATGTATACAGGCCGATACCGATGACGAATCCGGCGAGTACCGCAACGATCAATCTCAGCGTTGCCGATCGGTTCATGAATTCGTAACAACTTGGCAGGGAGCAATCTATCACGCGCGGATGATCGCTTCATGTCAAAAGTCACGGATCATGATTATTTTGAAATCACGCTATTCACGGGGTTTTCGGCGGAATTGGCTACTGCTGCATTCCGCGCGCTACGGCTCCTCGGCTTCGATGCGTCCGCTCCCATCCATTGGTCGCGTCCCGATCTGATTGAGCGTACTGCTCGTCCCATGGCAGCGCCCGTCCTACTTCAAAGAAGTAAGTTGCTCCGTGTGAAAGTGGAGTGAATCCGCCAATATCTCTGTCTCCACTTTCGATCGCCAGCATCTTCGCTGGAGCGCCCCCCGCTTCAAGTGTCTGTAAAATCCAATTGCCGTGAGTTGCCACGATTACATAATTCGGATTTTCTCGTAGCTGTGCGAGCGAGACGATCGGAACAGGGAATACGCCACGGCCCGCCCAGAAATTCTGTTCAAGCGAGTCTTCGTGCTTGTACTTCTGAATAAGGTTGAAATCCAGCGGGAATACGATCCGCGAAGCTACTTGCGGCGGCGCGTAATGGAACATCGGCTGCACCAGCAGCGAATCGGCAACCACCAGGGTGTTCGCCGGTGGGACCGTATCCACCACCCTGTAGAACGCGACCCGTTGGGCTACGTAGTCATAAGCACAAAATGCATCTCGCGCAATCGCCCAGCTGAAAAATAGGAGCAGCAGGAACCCGGATACCATCGCATTCCGCGGAATCGTCTGGTACGCCATCACGATGGTTGCGATTGCGAATCCCCAACACACCGGTAGTACGAACCGTGGGCTGATCATTCCCGCCCGTGTGACCGCCAACGCATATCCCAGGAATGGATATGCCATCAGCGTGAAGACCGCCACTGCCTCATGACCCGGGAGCACCGCCGGCCGTCGATCCCGCTTCTCACCCAACAATCGCAGAACCCCGAACGCGAGGATTGCCAGGGACGGAATGAGCACTACTTCAATCATCTCCGTATAGCTGTCCGCCACCACTTCCAGCTTCGGCTTGTTCCACGCGTGCGGCGCAAACTGTGAGATCGAATGATTGATTAATGGAAGAAATAAGAAGAAGGGAATTGCTCCAACTGCGAGCGCGATCCACACGCTCCATTCGATCCTCTTCCTACGCACATCCCGCACCAGCTCTCCGGCAGCAATCGGAAAGAACGCCAGCACCGCAAAGTAGTTGGACGCGATCCCAGCTCCAAGAGCGATCGCCAGCATCGTTGCAGCCGCCCACCGTCTCTCTCCTTCGATGGTTTCTACCCACATCAGCATGCTGAGCATGGAGAATCCCATCATCAGTGCATACGACCGGCCCTCATAGGCGTAGTTCAGCGCGGCGGTTGACAGGAAGAAACAAGCTCCCATTGCGGCATACACAACCGGCACTCTGCGCTTCAGAAACAGAAATACGCAGACGACTCCGACCAGGCACGCCGCCATTGAGGGGATTCGCAATGCAAAAGCGCCATCTCCAAAAACGCGAAGTGACCACATTGCCAGCAAATGACTTAACGGCGGGTTCGGGTCGGCGCCACTTCCTAGGGCATTCCAGACGCTCTGGATCCCATTTAGTTTTGCGATGTAATAGGTAACGAACTCATCCGCCCATAGCAGCTTGATAACCGCCATTGGAACTACCAGCGCGAGGTACAGGACACAGATCGCCAGCAACACAACCCCGGGACTCTGATTGATCGCTTCAAGCTTCTGCTCCCAAGCCTGAGACCATCGTTCGGCGAAGCTACGCCTGATAGCCGGAGACGCCAGTGTTGCCATGGGCCGAGTAGTCCTTCCAGATCTTATATTTGTGAGAGTCAGAGCGGCGGTACAAGCCAAACTGAAGGCTCTACCTGAATGATCCCTGCTCAGTCCGATGAACATCCCCATTCCCGGGTTTGCCCATCGTGAACTCGAACTCCCGTTCCTGCACTTCGGGGTGGGAAGGTAACTCGAAAGTAATCCGAAATCGATCAACACTGGGGTATGCTTCCGGAAAGCTTTTCTTTGAAAATTCCGTTCCAGAGCACTCGAGGCACTTGATGGCGAGTATCGTCATTCTGATCGCAGCCGTTCTCGTAGTCGTGCTGTTCTTGTTCTGGCACTTCCGCCAAAAACCCGCTGCCTGGATGCCGGCTGACGCTCAGCTGCAACTGCATCGCGAAATACGCCGCCCGCCTCGCATTCCGTTTCAAGCCGAAGTCAGAATCACAAGTCACGGCGGCACAGAAACGATCTCAGCTCAAAGCCAGGATCTCGCGATCGGCGGCATGCTGCTGAAACCATCCATGCCTCTCTCGGTAGGCCAGCCGATACACGTCGCCTTCTCCCTCCCCTCTGGCATGGATATCGATATTCCCGCGGTAGTCTGCCGGACTGTGGGTCCGTCATCCTTCGGCGTGCGCTTTGATGTGATGGATCGCCAGATCAGAACGATCGGCGAATGGGTGGAGCAAAACCGCAAGTCGGCTTAGCTCTTCTCAGTTGTCAATCCCGGCAGCACCATATTCAAGACTTCATCTACGAACTTGTCCGAGAGTTTGTCGCGGCCTATCAAGAACCGAAAATAAATGGCCCCATACAAGACGTCGAGAATTGCGTCTGGCGAAAGTTCGCTGCGAATCTCTCCACGATCCATGGCCTCGCGCAGAATAGCTTTGGCTTCGATTCTGCGTGGCTCAATCCAGCGCCGTCGGAAAGTTGCGAGCATCTCCGGCTCAGATTGTCCCGCTCCAATTACCGCCGACAGCACCGATCCTACTTTTCCGGAAAATAGGCGGGACAAGCGGATCATCTGTGCTCGAAGAGAATTTCGAATCGGAATTCCACGTTCGAAATGCAACTCTGCTTCAACCACCGACAGAAATGCATCCAGAACCAGCTCCGCTTTATTCGGCCACCAGCGATAAACCGTCGCCTTACTCACTCCCGCGTTCGCTGCGATGTCTTCAATGCAAAGCTCGTGGAATCCATACTTCTCTACTAGCTTCAGTGTGCTCTTGAGAATCGCCTTGCGAGACTGGTCACTTCGCGGACGCCCTGGCCGGCGTAGCTCTTTGGTGCTGGTCAGCATATCGAACGCCATTTTCGAAACGTTAACATACAATCAGTGAATCCGAAACGGCGCGTATCGAATCTGAGAAGGTGTTATACCTCTTTGGTAGTAACTGCTTTTTCTGTTTCCTGACCCGGCTGTGGGGGCCGCTGTATGTGGATTGTAGATCTTGCCTTGCGCAGGCCATACACGTTTGTCGTGATGGCACTGCTGATCATTCTTCTTACGCCGGTCGTCATTTTACGAACTCCGACCGACATCTTTCCCGAAATTAATATCCCTGTTATCAGCGTTGTCTGGAATTACACCGGCCTCTCCGCTCAGGACATGTCGGATCGCATCGTGGGAATTACCGAACGTGCCCTGACCACCACCGTTAACGACATCGAGCACGTTGAATCGAACTCGCTGAATGGTGTATCGGTTGTAAAAATCTTTTTCCGTCCCGGCGCGAACATCCAGACCGCTCTTGCCCAGGTTACTGCCATTTCGCAGACACAACTTCGGCAACTCCCGGCCGGAACCACTCCGCCGCTCATCATCACCTATTCGGCATCGTCGGTTCCGATCCTTCAGATCGGCCTTAGCAGCAAGACGCTTCCCGAGCAGCGACTCTTTGACCTCGGCGCTAACTTCATGCGCACGCAGTTGATTACGGTTCAAGGTGCTGCTGTTCCGTGGCCCTATGGCGGAAAGCAGCGTCAGATCTCCATCGATATCGATACACCGTCGCTGCAAGCCAAAGGTCTTACGCCCGTCGATGTCGTGAATGCCGTCGGTGTCCAGAACCTCGTTCTTCCTTCTGGTAGCGCTAAGTTCGGTTCGCTTGAGTACCAGGTCGAAACCAATGCCAGCGTTAAGACCGTCGAGGATCTGAACAATATTCCCGTGAAGTCGATGAATGGCGCCACCATCTACGTTCACGACGTCGCCCATGTTCGCGACGGCTTCTCTCCGCAGACCAATATTGTCCGGCAGGACGGCGTCCGCGGCGCCCTTGTCACAATCCTAAAAAACGGTAGCGCCTCCACGCTCGACATCGTGAAGAACGAACTCGCGATGCTTCCGCGAGTCGCGCAAACCCTTCCCCAGGACCTCAAGATCACTCCGCTCTTCGACCAGTCGCTATTCGTTCGAGCCGCAATTCAGGGTGTCCTCCGCGAAGCTTTGACTGCAGCCTGTTTGACGGCTGCGATGATCCTTCTGTTCCTCGGAAGCTGGCGTAACACGGTTATCATCGCCACCTCGATCCCGCTCTCGATTCTGACCTCGGTCATCATCCTCAGCGCGCTCGGCGAGACCTTCAACATCATGACCCTTGGAGGACTGGCACTCGCCGTCGGCATTCTTGTTGACGACGCAACCGTCGCCATTGAAAACATCGACCGCAATCTCGAGATGGGCAAGCCACTCAAGCAGGCGATTCTCGAGGGCTCTCAGCAGATCGCGGTTCCGGCTCTCGTATCGACTCTTTGCATCTGTATCGTCTTCGTTCCCATGTTTTTCCTCACCGGTGTGGCAAGGTTCCTCTTTGTGCCGCTGGCGGAAGCCGTCGTCTTCGCGATGTTGGCGTCCTACTTCCTCTCCAGAACGCTCGTTCCGACCATGGTCATGTACCTCCTCAAAGGTCATGAACATGACATGCACAAGGAGAAAACAGGTTTCTTCTCTCGCTTCCAGCAGGGCTTTGAACGCAAGTTCGAAGAAGCGCGGTCGCAGTACCGCTCGATCCTTGAATCTGCGATGGAGCATCGCAGTCTATTCGTAACTACCTTCCTTGGCTTTTGCGTGTTGTCCTGCGCGCTCGTTTTCTTTGTCGGACGCGACTTCTTCCCCAAAGTCGATGCCGGTCAAATCCGCCTTCACGTTCGCGGACGTTCTGGTCTGCGTATCGAAGAGACCGCGCGCCTGGTGGATCAGATCGAACAGGAAATCCGGCGCAACATTCCGCAGCGCGAAACAAAGACGATTCTCGACAACATCGGTCTGCCCTATAGCGGAATCAATCTGTCCTACAGTAACTCCGGCACCATCGGCACGGCCGATGCCGAGATCCTCGTAGCTCTCGACGAAAAGCACAAGCCGACCGAACAGTACATCCGCAAGCTTCGTAGCGAATTGCCGCGAGAGTTTCCGGGCGTCGAGTTCTTCTTCCAGCCTGCTGACATCGTTACCCAGATTCTCAACTTCGGAGCTCCGGCTCCCGTCGATATCCAGCTCACCGGTCCCGACTATGCAGGCAACTACGCCGTAGCTCAGCAGATCGCCAACCGCATGCGTCACGTTCCCGGTGCAGTCGATGTCCATGTGCAGCAGTTGAATGATGATCCAACGCTTCACCTCGATGTCGATCGTGTTCGTGCCCAGCAACTCGGTCTGACCCAGCGCGATGTCGCGCAGAACTTGCTGGTCTCGCTAAGTTCCAGCTTCCAGACCTCGCCGACCTTCTGGCTGAACCCTGCTAACGGTGTCAGCTACAACATCTCGGTCCAGACGCCGCAGTACAAGATCGCGTCAATGCAGGACCTGTTGAATACACCCATCAATAGTTCCGTATCCACCGCGCCACAAGTCCTGGCCAATCTGGCTAGCGTAAACACGACGACTCGTCCCACCGTCGTGAGCCACTACAACATAGCCTCGGCAGTTGATGTTTTCGCCAGTGTTGATGGTCGCGATCTCGGTGGCGTGGCAAGTGATGCGAACAACATCCTCGACCAGTTCAAGAAGCACCTTCCGCGCGGCACCGAACTCTCTGTTCGTGGGCAAGTGCAGACCATGGAATCGTCGTTCCTCGGCCTTGGCGTCGGTGTCGCAATGGCGATCGTGCTCGTGTATCTCCTGATCGTCGTTAACTTCCAGTCGTGGCTCGATCCCTTCATCATCATCACCGCTCTTCCGGGGGCCCTCGCTGGCATTTGCTGGATGCTCTTCCTGTCCCGCACCACCTTAAGTGTCCCAGCCCTGACTGGCGCCGTGATGTGTATGGGCGTTGCCACAGCGAACAGCATCCTGGTCGTCTCCTTCGCTCGGGATCGTCTGAATGAAGGAGCCACGGCCTTGGAAGCTGCCATCGACGCCGGCTTTACACGCATGCGCCCGGTTGTGATGACCGCTCTCGCCATGATCATCGGCATGGTTCCGATGGCCCTCGGGATGGGCGATGGCGGCGAACAAAACGCTCCTTTAGGACGCGCCGTAATCGGCGGCTTGCTCTTCGCCACCGTTGCGACGCTGTTCTTCGTGCCAGTTATCTTCAGCATTATCCACGGACGACGCCACTCAGCCGTCCCAGCTACTAGTGAGAATTCAAAGTAGAGGTCGAACCACATGAGCGAAGTACGTCTCACGGAGTCACCCAGTCATATGGCTACTACTGCACCGAACCACCGTCCGTCGCGGAATTCTGGTAAGTGGGCTGCCCTCCTTGTTTTGTTATTCATCATCGCCGCCGTTGTCGTGTTCATCTTCAGGCTGTCGGAGAAGAGAGCGCTTGCCGTCGAAACCGAGCGTCTCGCCGTTCCTTCAGTTGCCGTGGTTCATCCCAAGCCGCAGGCTCCCGAGGAGCAACTCGTTCTCCCGGCAAGCCTTCAGGCCTTCACCGAATCGCCGATCTACGCCCGCACCAACGGCTATCTCTTGAAGTGGTACAAGGACATCGGCAGCAAAGTCACGAAGGGCGAACTCCTCGCCGACATCGATACTCCCGAACTGGACCAGGAGTTGTCGCAGGCACGCGCCGCTCGTGACCAATCCAATGCCCAGCTTCAGATTGCCAAGACCTCCGCGGATCGCTGGCTTGCACTGAGAAAGACCGACGCCGTCACGCAGCAGGAAACCGATGAGCGAACCAGCACCTTGCGCCAGGGAGAGGCCGTCGTAGCCTCTGCCGATGCAAATGTCCGCCGCCTTCAGCAGCTGGAATCCTTCAAGCACATCTATGCTCCATTCTCTGGTGTCTTGACCAAGCGCAACGTCGATGTCGGTGCTCTCATCAACTCCGGCAACACCGGCGCCAATAAAGAGCTATTCGATATCGCATCGGTCAATCCTCTGCGCGTCTACATCGATGTTCCCCAGACCTACGCGCCCTCAATCCACCCGGGCCTCCGCGCGAGTATCGAGCTCGCCGAGTTTCCCGGTCAGAAGTTCGATGGCGTAGTGGTGCGTTCGGCAGACGCAATCGATCCAGCCACAAGGACATTGCACACCGAAGTCGACGTTCCTAATCCCAAGGGTCAGTTGCTCCCTGGCGCCTACGCTCAGGTTCACTTCGCCGTGAACGTCAAGACGCCGCGTCTCACCGTTCCGGTCAACGCTCTGTTGTTTCGGCCGGAAGGTCCCATGGCCGCGGTCGTCGGCCCAGATAATAAGGTTCAACTCAAGAAGATCATGATTGGACGGGACTTCGGAACCTCCCTCGAGGTTCTCGAAGGCGTTCAACCAAATGACACTCTCATCCTGAATCCCAGCGATTCGCTCGAGCAGGGTCAGCAGGTGCAGGTAGCTCAGGGGCAAGGCCAGTCATGAAGAAGATCGCGACAACGGTCCTCTGCGCTCTCATGCTCGTCAGCACGAGTGCATTTGCAGGCGGCCCAAAATACAAGAAGCCGGAAGTCGTAACTCCGCCTAATTGGAAGGCTCCAGCGCCATGGCGCGATGCTGCTCCGCAAGACTCGTTGCCAAAAGGGAAGTGGTGGGAGATTTTCGGTGATGCCGAGCTCAATCGTTATGAAGAGCAGGCGCTCGCTGCGAATCAGAGCCTGGTATCCGCAACCGCGCGTCTCGCCGAAGCTCGCGCCTCCGCTCGAGTCACTCGCTCAGGTCTTTATCCCGAACTCGACGTCAACCCGTCGGCCCAGCGCTATCGTCTGTCCGGAAACCGCGCTGCCGTCAGCTCCGTAGCACCGACTGCACCGATCACTCAGACCGTCTTCGCTATCCCGTTCACGCTCAACTATGAAGTCGATCTGTTCGGCGCAGTTCGCAACAACCTCGCCTCGGCGAATGCCAGCCTTCAGGCGAACGCAGCGAATCTTGAGAACGTCCGTCTCCTCGTGACTTCGGAACTTGCCGCTGATTACTTCCAGCTTCGTGAAATCGACACCGAGATGGATGTTCTCCGCAAGGCCATCGACTACCAGCAGAAGGGTCTGGACCTGGTGAACAATCGCCACTCCGGGGGCGTGGCTTCAGGGCTTGATGTCGCCCAACAACAGACCGTGCTCGACTCAAGCACCACGCAACTTCATCTGCTCACCCAGCAGCGCGCGCAGTATGAGCACGCCATTGCTGTTTTGCAGGGACTTGCAGCTTCGCAGTTCAACGCCCCTGTTCGTCTCCTGCAGGGTCAAGCACCGGCCGTTCCCCTGACTCTTCCTTCGGATCTCCTCGAGCGTCGTCCCGATGTCGCTCAGGCTGAGCGCCAGGTGGCGTCCACCTTCGCCCAGATCGGCGTTGCGCGTGCCGCCTTTTATCCAAGTATCGGTCTCGGCCTCGGTGGAGGCCTGCAGAGTACGAAGATTGGTTCTCTGTTCGACGGTCCAAGTGCAATCTGGTCTATAGCCGCATCTGCTCTGCAGCCGCTCTTCACCGGTGGACGCAATCGCGCTCGGCTCGATTTCGCCAAGGCTAACTATGACGACAGCGTTGCCAGCTACCGCGAAACCGTGCTCGTCTCCTTTCAGCAGGTCGAAGACGCACTTGCTGGCTTGAACGCTCTGAATCAGGCGTCCGAGTCTCAGCAACGTGCCGTCGCTGACGCCGAGCGAGCCCTCAATCTCGCAACGGTCCGCTACACCGGTGGTCTCGTTACCTACCTTGACGTCATCACCGCACAAGAGACTCTGCTGACGAACCAGCGGCTTCTGGCACAACTAACGGGGCAGCAGATGGTGACCTCGGTATATCTGGTCAAGGCGCTAGGTGGGGGCTGGGATGCTGCAGCTATTAACAATCAAGTCGTAAAGCCCGACCTCAAGTCCATCGTGCAGCAGTAATCCCTCGGCAGCGGAATTCTGGAGGGGTGGTGCCCCATCCTAGCCTCCCTGGCTAGGGTGGGGTAGTTGACTTCCTCCTCCAACCGGAGCTTTACCGGTTAACAGGAGCGTAGCAACTAGCGGTCCAAATTTCATGGCTATATATTCGGCAGCCGTAACTGGGCCGTATTCGGCCACCGATGAACCTACGGCGCTGAATTTCTGCTGTTCCGCCTTACGAAATCAGGGTTACGAAGTCTTTTCCGCTCCCGGTGGGATGCAGGCGCTCCCCTTCTTCGATGCCAGCCACCCGGCCATCGAGCTTGCGCTTCTTG
>Ga0207674_10006199_pt1 | contig 14092 bp, 11 predicted proteins | sample KBSCornC72_FD_184303 | JGI IMG/M metagenome (GOLD analysis project Ga0207674, IMG submission 184303) | Corn rhizosphere microbial communities from Kellogg Biological Station, Michigan, USA - KBS Corn C7-2 (SPAdes) (version 2) | ecosystem: Host-associated > Plants > Roots > Rhizosphere > Soil ... | reverse complement strand
AGAAGGCGGCGTATTTCGGGTCGTTGATGTCGGATGGAATCGTGCGGCCTACGCCCAGGAAAAAATTGTGTTCCACGCGATGTGTGGAAGCGCCAAAATGCAGGCCTTCCGCCCGGACAGCTTTGGCCAGGTCGCCGATGATGTCGCGCTGCGGGCCCATCTTGGCCGCGGTCCAGTCGCTCAGGCCGCTGTCATACATGGCGAAACCATCATGATGCTCCGCCACCGGAACCACGTACTTCGCGCCGGACTCCTTGAACAGGCGGGCCCAGGCGGCAGGGTCGAAGTGTTCGGCTTTGAACATGGGAATGAAATCCTTGTAGCCGAACTTGTCCTGCGGGCCGTACGTGGCGATGTGGTGTTTGTACTCATCCGAATCTTTTCTATACATGTTGCGCGGATACCACTCGTTGCCGAATGCCGGAACGGAATAGACGCCCCAGTGAATGAAGATTCCGAACTTGGCGTCTTTGTACCAATCGGGGGCCTGGTATTTCTGCAGCGATTCCCAGTCGGGACGGAACGGACCCTGATGAGCTACGCGGTCCACATCACTGAGGATTGCGGTGCGCGGCGCGTCATACTTCGCGCTCGCCTTTTGCCACGCCTGATCGATCACGGCAGGATCTTCGGAGGCTGTGGGAGCCGTCGGTGATGCCGGGACCTGGGCAAAGCAAGGCAGAGCGGCGACAACTCCGAGAACAAGCATTCCTGCCAGATGTCCGCGCGGGGATTTCAAAGGATGGAGAGGCATGAACGTTTTCCTCGTCATATAGCATTATTCGGGAGCCGATACGTCTTCACATGGCGTCTTCAGAAAGTCCGGCCTTGGCGCCGACGAAGGCGTAGGCCGCGACAAATACATAGGTTACCAGCGGAACCAGATACGCTCCCGCGATACCATGGCCCTCCGCAATCAGGCCCATGAGCGGTGTCAGCACGGCCCCGCCGACGATTGCCATCACCAGCAGCGAACCGCCGATCTTTGTGTTGGGCCCAAGTTTTTTCAATCCCAGCGCGAAGATGGTGGGAAACATCAGGGACATAAAGAAGCTGGTGAGAAAGAGTGCCCACAATCCCACCCATCCCGGCCGCAGGACCGCCACACCGGCCAGCACGATATTGCACAAAGCAAATGCGCCGAGCAACTTGTTGGGAGCGATAAATCGCATCAAGTAAGCAGAGATGAAGCGTCCGACTCCAAAGGCCACCAGAGTGCCAGTGAGGAAGTATCCCGCGACCTTTTCCGGTTGGTGGGTGTAGTCCTGCACATACTGGATGAAATAACTCCAGGTCCCGACCTGGGCGCCGACGTATAGAAATTGTGCCACTACAGCCAGCATGAAATGTGGATAGCGGAGCAGGTCCCGGAAGCGTCCGTGATCGCCGCCGGCTTCATGCTCGCTCTGAATCGCGGGAAATTTGGTTCGCAGGATCAGTATGGCCCAGATCAGGGCGACCGTTCCCAGCACCAGGTAGGGCTTGACGACGCGCAGCGTCTCCGATCGCAAGTAGGCGTCATAAAGGTGCTGTGACTTCATCGCATCCACCTGTTGCGAACTCAATTCCACGCCCGAAAAGATGAATGCTGTGCCGATGAGAACGCCGCTGATGGAACCGAGGGGGTTGAAGGCCTGCGAGAAGTTGAGGCGTCTCTCCGAACTCTCCGGATCGCCCAGCTGTGCGATAAAAGGATTGGACGCAGTCTCCAGAAAAGACAATCCGCTGGCGATCACGAAAAGGGCGAGCAGGAAAAAAACATAACGCCCAGCCAATGCGGCCGGCCAGAACAGGAATGTCCCCAGGCTGAAAAGGAGCAGCCCAATCACGAATCCGGCCTTGTAGCCGAGTTTGCGCATGATCAACGCCGCCGGCATCGCCAGGACGAAGTAGCCCATGTAAAAGGCGGACTGCACCAGGCCGGCCTGGAACCGGGTAATGGCAAATGACTTCATGAACTGGCGGATGAGCACATCGTTCAGGTTGTTGGGTACGCCCCACAAGAAAAACAGCGCCGTAACCAGGAAGAAAGGCAGGAGATGCCCGGTAGGGAAGAGCGCCTGGTGGCGGGTGTCACTCGTTGCTGGGCTGACGGCAGAGTTCGATATTTGCATAGAGTGTCCCAGTGTGGTCGCGGGCGACTCGCCCGCGGCTTTTGACCTTGCTTCTAACTCGCGAGCGAGTCGCCCGCGACCACGCAAGCAACCACACAACCCACCACAACCACACAACGCCATCACTTCAGTCCATGCGCATCATGATCTTCTTTACTCGCGCCGGATTCTCGCTCCAGGCCGCCAGGGCCCGCGGAGCTTCATTCATAGTCACGATCGAGCTGACGGCGTCGTCCACCGGAAAGCGATGTTCCTCCAGCATGCGGATTACTTCGCGAAAATCCTCCGGCAGAGCGTTTCGCGACCCTAGAATATCGAGTTCCTTCTGCACGAACAGCCGGGTTTCGTAAGCCACCAACTCTTTGGCATAACCGATATACACGACTCTGCCGGTGAAGGCCACTTCTTCTACAGCGCTGCGGAAGGTTTCCGGCAATCCAATGGCTTCGATGATCACATCGGGGCCGCGGCCGCCGGTGAGTTCAGCCAGGCGCGGGTGCAACTCTTCCCTGGTGGTGTTGATGGAATGAGTGGCGCCGGCGGCCCGTGCCGTGTTCAGCTTTTCGTCGTCCCGATCGATGGCGATGGTCTTGGCACCGCGAAAGCCGGATGCAGCCACGGCGCCAAGCCCAACCCCGCCGCAACCCAGGACCGCCACCGTATCTTCGGCCGTCACCTGTCCGCGGGCCACCGCGTGAAAGCCGACGGTCAGCGGCTCCACCAGGCACAACTCCTTGAGATTAAGCTTTGCCGGATAAATTCTTTCCGGGGGCACGACGATATATTCCGTGGCTGCGCCGTCCCTCTGTACTCCGAGCGTTTCATTGAACTGGCAGGCATTGGGACGGCCGCGGCGGCAGGAAGGGCAATGGCCGCAGCTGGTGTAAGGAGACAGCGTGACATCCACGCCGGCAGCCAGCGCGGGATTCCGGCTGCCCTCGACAATCGTGGCCGAAACTTCATGCCCGGGAATTCGGGGAAACGATACCAGGGGGTTGCGGCCGCGAAAGGAGTTCAAATCGCTTCCGCAGAAACCCACCATCCGGACCTTCAACAGAAGGTGGTTCGGGGTCAGCACGGGTTCGGAAACGGTCGCGATCTCCGCCTGCCCCGGCTCTCGCAGTACCAGCGCTCTCAATTTGTAGTCCTTCCCGTGGCGGCGGGGCCCGTATTTGTTAAGGTTGGATCGGTCAGGTGTGCAGCGTGGCGCGCAACACAAAACGTCCCAGACTTTGTTAAGTCATGGGACGTTTGTCGAACAGCCCTCCCCCGAAGTCTGCTCAACATCAGAGTAAGTGCTGGGAGGGAGCCTGTGAATGGCCCGTTCAGGCTACTGTGGAAATCCAAGGAATCCTGGGTGAAGCTGATAAACATGGGCCCGGCAATTGTACCGGGGGCGCGGGGGCAAAGGCTGGAGATTCCTGAAAGCTGTGTAGCCCAGGGGCGCGTCCGAAAAGAGGTCCGTTGACGCTCCGGATGTGGGGCGAGATACACTGCTGACGAGTAAGGTCCGTAGGTCGCACCCTGCATGAGCGAAGAAAAACCAAGCCGCATCACCTGGATGGATGTGCTTTGGCTGTTCTTCCTGCTGGGCCTGGCGGCGCTGCCGCCGGTGTGGGAACCGCACAAGCAGCTGGTGTTGCTGGCCATTGGCGTGGTGCAACTGGCCGAAGGCCGAATCATCGCCAATGAGCCGCGCTACGGGCCCTCCTTCGTGGTCCTGATCAAGATCCTGCTGGCCACGCTGCTGATCAATCACACCGGCGAGCTTGGCATCAACAGCAGTTACTATCCGATCTACTACGTCCCGGTAGTTACCGCCGCCATCCACTTTGGCTCCTGGGGGACTCTGCTCTGGACCGCCCTGGCTTCGGCGGCCTACTGCTCATATCTTTATCCCGCGCTGCAGGAATATACCCTGACTGCCACGGGCGCAGCCGAACTCGCCATCCGCATCATGTTTTTCTTCCTGGCCGCAATGGTAGTGAACCGCTTTACCCTCGAGAACCGGCGGAAGACGGCGCAATATCAGCAGGTGGCCGAGCAGTTGACCGAGGCCAATCGCCAGCTGGAACGGGCCCAGGCGGAAGCCAGGCGTTCTGAGCGCCTGGCGGCCCTGGGGCAGCTTTCAGCCGGGCTGGCGCACGAAATCCGCAATCCGCTGGGAGTGATCAAAGGGTCGGCGGAGACGCTCAACCGCAAGCTGGAAAACTCTAACCCGCTGGCCAGTGAGCTGGCGGGTTACATATCAAGCGAGGTGAACCGGGCGAGCGCGCTGGTCACCCGCTTTTTAGACTTCGCGCGGCCCCTGCGCATCGAAACCCGTCTCCTGCGGGTAACGGACCTGCTTGACCAGGCCTTGAAAACGGTGGCGGAACAGTGGAAGGGCGGCGCGATAGTGGTGCAACGTGAATATGAGGGGGATTTGCCCCTGGTACCGCTCGACGAGAATCTTTGCGAACAGGTATTTCTGAATCTGGTCCAGAACGCCTATGAAGCTATGGGAGAAGATGGCGGGACCTTTCGGGTCAAGGTTTCAAATGCACGCTCGAACGGGCGCCGGGGAGTGCGGGTGAAGTTGAAAGACACCGGCCCCGGGGTCCCGGCGGAAATGCGCGAGCAGATTTTCAATCCCTTTGTGACCACCAAGAAAACCGGCGTCGGACTGGGGCTCTCCATCGTTTCGAAGATTGTGGATGAGCACCACGGCACCATCCGGCTGGAGAAATCAGAAGAGAAGGGCGCAGCCTTCGTGATCTTCTTTCCGCTGGAGGAACAGGCTGGGCAGGGAGCTGGAGGTTCATGACGATTCCGAACGCGACCATTCTGATTGTCGAGGACGAAGCAAAGATGCGCCGTCTTCTGGAACTCAATCTGGGAGATGACGGGTTTCAAACCTTGTCCGCCGAGGATGCGGAGACCGGCCTGAAGTTGCTGCAGAACGGTCCGGTCGATCTGGTGATCACCGATCTCAAGCTGCCGGGCATGAATGGACTGGATTTTCTGCAGGCGGTGAAACGCTTCCAGGCGGCGCTCCCGGTGATTGTCATGACCGCCTTCGGGACGGTCGAAACCGCGGTCGAGGCCATGAAGGCGGGGGCGAGCGATTACGTCCTCAAGCCATTTTCGCTCGACGAAATGCGTATGGTGGTGCACAAGGAGCTCGATGTGCAGCGCCTGCGGGTGGAGAACCGTTCCCTGCGCGAGGCGCTGCAGCAGCGTTACCAGCATCCCAACCTGGTGGCGCGCAGCGCCAAAATGCAGGAAGTGTTGGCCACCGTGGAACGGGTGGCGCCCACCAACTCCACCGTGCTGCTGGGCGGTGAAAGCGGCGTGGGCAAAGACCTGGTGGCGCGCGCCATCCACGAGAAATCGCGCCGGGCCTCCGGACCGTTCATCAAGATCAATAGCGCCGCCATTCCGGAGAACCTGCTGGAGAGTGAACTATTTGGCTATGAAAAGGGCGCTTTTACCGGAGCCACCAGCAGCAAGCCCGGCAAGTTCGAGCTCGCTGACAAGGGAACTCTCTTCCTCGATGAGATCGGCGATGTGCCACCCGCAATCCAGGTTAAGCTGCTGCGGGTTTTGCAGGAGCGGCAGTTCGAGCGCCTGGGCGGCACGAAGACGATCAAAGTGGATGTGCGGCTGGTGGCGGCCACCAATCGCGACTTGCGAGCCGCCCTCGAAGACGGCACCTTTCGCGAGGACCTTTACTATCGCCTCAATGTTGTGCCCATCGATATCGCTCCTCTGCGCGAGCACAAAGAGGACATCCCCGAGCTGGTGAACCTGTTTCTCTCGCGTTTCGCTCAGGACTCCGGCAAGAGGCTCAGCGGCATTTCTCCGCAAGCTCTAAAGATGCTGATGGACTATCACTGGCCGGGAAACGTGCGCGAGTTGCAGAACATTCTGGAGCGCGCGTCGGCCTTGTCTGCAGGTCCATTGATTGACGTGGACGACATTCACATTGACTCACGCGCCGGCAAGACGGCCGATTTCCCGTCCGGCTTTCTTCCCGAGGGTATGACCCTGGAGCAGTGGGAAGACGAGATGATCCAGGAAGCCCTGCGCCGCGCTCAAGGCAACAAGAGCCAAGCCGCGCGCCTGCTGGGGCTCTCGCGCAACGCCCTGCGCTACCGGCTGTCAAAAATCGGCATCGGCGACGATCCGGAAAAAGATAGCGAGGAATAGCCGGTGGATATCCGCGCTGGTGAGATGTCGGTCTTCGGCCCCGAGGGCTGCCCTTGGGCCTACTTTCGGCGGCATGAAAACGGCCGCATTTCAATCAGACGATTGAACCTGCAGCACCGACGGAACGGCTCGGGGTCGCTTGCACCCATTTTGCTGGCTGCACCCGCCAGCTCGACATCCCCACGGCGTGAATGCGAGGACATCGAGCTGCGTTAAACAATGCAACTACTGCTTGTCGTAAATTGCTTTGCTGGTGACTTTCTTGCCTTCCGCATTCTTACCTGATGCGGTCAGGGTGCGAGTCTTGCCGTCCGCGGAAACCACGATTCGCGCGCTGGTTGTGACGGTGCCCCCCTTCTTGTTTTCCAGGGTCAGGGTGTGGTCGTTGACTCTGGTATAGGACCGAGTGTCCGCGTTGGGATCGCCGGTCAGAGGATAGTCTTTGCCATCGAACTTACCCGTCCACTCGGTCTGCACGGCGCTGCCGTCGCCACTGGTACCGTCGGTCGTGACTTTCACGTTGTCACCCTCCGCGGTGTACGTGACAGTGGTGTTCTTCATCATCCCCGCGGGGATCTTCGACTTGGCTTCGTTGAGCTTCCACGTACCCATCTGCGGGTTCTGAGCGAAACTCAAAGATAATCCGACAAAGCACACTACAACCGCCAGAACGATCGATCTTGTTTTCATGTTGTCTCCGGTTTGCGAAGCGAGAATGTGATTGATTGATGCGTCGCAAGTCTATTCCAGTGGCATAGGTTGAGCAAGCCGCAATACGCGGGGCTGAAGTCAGAGCTTCGCGCTCGACCCCTCGGTCAGATTAGCCTTAGATCAGAACCATCCGGGTTTGCATCGCCAGGTTATGCAAGCAATCCGGGGGTTGGCTCTGCTTGGAAAGCGGCAAGTAGAACTGAGGAGTCAACGCTGAAGCCACCAATTCCCCTGAGCGCGACCACTTTGCCAGGAGCCGCCAATCTGTTTCTCAGCGGTCCGTTTGAGCATGTCTTCCAAGGTCTTGCCGTTGAAGTCCGCCATCGCAGCGTTCCACGTACCCGAGACGGTTCTGCCCTTCATTATTCGGGCTGACCAGGTACCTCGCCAGCCGCTTGCTGATTTCCGGGCTGACCAAGTGCCTTCCAGGACGACTTGATTGCTCTCGCCGAAAAGCGCCCAGGAACCACTAGCTGCGTTCCTGGCGGCGGGCAGGACCTGAGCGGACCAACGCCCTCGGAGGAATCTTTTTTGCCCGGCTGTTGCTATCCAGCTTCCGTTCAGTGCAGAGGGAGTTTGCTGGGCCACAGCACATGAGGCGAGCAGCAGAGTTACAGCCAGTGTCCACTTTTTCATCGGTAATACCGCACCCGCGGGTTCGCCATGGTTCAAAATTCAATCATACTTGCAGCGCCGATCCGGTCCATGAGGGCAATGGCGGTATTTCACGCTGACAATGTGCCGTCCGCACGCTGCAAAGAAGCCCGCGACAGATCGTTAATCGTGCTCATGCCTGACCAGAACTTTCAACCGTTATGCCGGGGTGTCAGCCAATTCGCTATAATTCTGGCTCGGGCCTTCCTGGAATGTGACTACAGAAACGAAGGCTCAGGGAAACCCTGCACGGAATGTGAACACGCGGAGCAAGCTGTACTCCAAAGATGTAGAGAGGATCGCTAGCCAATACTGTGGAAACACAAAAACCGTCGGTGTTAATTCGAGCATTCAACCGGGCGCACAAAGACGTAGTAGAACGTCTGTCAGGCGTAGATTTTGCCCCGATTCCACCCGGGGATATTCTTGCTACCTGGGAAAAGACGGAGCGGGAGATCCTGCTTGAGACCAACCGAAAGCATGATTGGGAACATCGCAATAGTCCATGGTTCCGTTTGTACTACCATTTCTGCTGAAAAGTGGCGTCGTACTGCTTCGGAGCCAGCCCGATGGTGGCCGCGTGATGGTCGGGCGTGGAATAGCTTCCGGTGGCTGAAAACCACCACTTCTGGCTGAGCCCAGCCAGGGTCGCTCGCCGGTCCCGTCCACCCAAATTATAGTTCCTCCAAGTTACTCAGACAAAAAGACTTGCTTCGGCGCTTCGGGGGCCGTTTGGCATGGCACATGCATTGTCAACCATGCGCGAGTTCTCTTTCGCGAGAGGTGGGGCCATGAAGAACCGACTGTTATTGATGGTGGGAGTGCTGATTTTTGGCCTGTGTGCAATGTCCGTGGCACAGGACCAATTTACGCAGGAGGATTCTGACGTTCGATCCAGCGTGGGACGCATCAGCCTGATTCACGGCGATGTTTCCACGCAGCGCGGTGATTCCGGAGATTGGGCGACGGTGGTGTTGAACCAACCGATCGTGAGCAGTGACAAGGTTTCCACCGGCACCGGCTCTCGGGCCGAAGTGCAGCTTGACCATGGAAACATTGTGCGCCTGGGCGATAACACGCTGGCCGGCGTTGCCGGCCTCTCCCGGAGCCAGATCCAGATCCAGGTTGACCGCGGACTGATCGACTATTCGGTTTTCAAGGGCAGCGATGCCGCGGTGGAGATTGATACGGCGAACGTCGCCATCCGTCCCGATCAGAGGGATGGTGTTTATCGCATCGAAGTGAATTCGGAAGGCGAGACCTCGGTCATCGTCCGCAAGGGCTCCGCCCAGATTTCCACGCCCCAGGGCAGCACACAGGTCGAGCAAGGCCAGATGGCTATCGTGCGCGGCGTGGGAGACGACACGCAATACAAGTTGGAAAACGCGCCCGCCAAAGACAGCTGGGATTCGTGGAACATCGACCGTGACCACACGATTCTCAGCGCGCAGTCGTGGAAAAATACCAATCGCTACTACGTTGGCTCGGAAGATCTCGATACGTATGGACGCTGGGTGACGGTGCCGGACTACGGTCCGGTGTGGGCGCCGGCGGCAGGCCCGGGGTGGGCGCCGTATCGCAGCGGACGCTGGGTGTGGGAGCCGGGTTGGGGCTGGACATGGGTTTCGTATGAGCCGTGGGGTTGGGCGCCGTATCACTACGGGCGCTGGTTCGTTTACAACAGTTCGTGGGTGTGGTGGCCGGGGCCGGCCTACGGATATCCGGGATACCGCCCGGTGTGGGCGCCTGCGTATGTCTCCTTCTTTGGTTTTGGCGGCGGAGTGGGCGTCGGATTCGGATTCGGTTCAGTCGGCTGGTTGCCGATTGGGCCGTGCGATACGTTCTATCCCTGGTATGGCCGTTACCGCTCGCGCTATAACGTAGTGAACGTCACCAACATCAATGTCTATAACCGCCGGGGGTTTGGCGGTATCGCTCCCCTTCGCCGGGGCGGCGCCTATTCCAACGTGCGGCTGGCCTCCATGAACTCCAGAGTGCGGGAGGGTATCTCAACCGTTCCGGCAGGGCACTTTGGCACGGGACGCTCCGCGGCGGTGGCGGTGAACAGTGAAGTCTTTCGCAGCGGGCGCAGGATCGAGGGCAATCTTCCGGTGGTCCCCACGCGTGCGGCACTGTCGGCAAGCGACCGGCCGGCGGCGGCATCCACAATACCGCGGGGCAGGACGCAAGACCGGTTCTTCTCGAAATCGCGGCCGGCGGCCACTCCGCGATCTTTCGACAACGAAGTCTCGCGCATGCGGCAGTCGATCCAGCGTAGCGGCGCCGAAAATGCATTTGCCAGGGGCAACGGGAGCAACCAGAACTCCGCGAACAGCAATGGGCGCGGTTCCGTTGCACGGCCCGCGCCGGGAGTTCGTACCAGCTCTTCTGCTGTGCAGCAGGCTGAACAGGGCGCCAGTTCCCGGGACAATCAGGGCTTCAGGCGCTTCGGATCCGGCCCGGGGCAAAGCCGGTCCCCAAATGTGCAGACTCAGGGCGGAGCCCGGGGTTCGATGTCCTCGCCGGCAGGCAACGGCGGGATGGCGCGGCCTTCGAATTCTGACGGTTCCGGGTGGCGCAAGTTTTCCAATTCGCCTCCGGCACAGCTCCCAGCAGGCATGAGTCGTCGTCCTACCGAAAGGTCGTTGCCCTCGGGAGTGTCCAATGTTCAGAGGCCGGGAAATTCGCCGAGGCCGGAAGCCTCGACCAGCGGCGGCGACTGGCGGCACTTCACGCCGCAGTCCGGAGGCTCTCCCGATCGCATGAATAATCGCATGAACAGCGGAGGTGGCATGACCAGCGGGCGGGGCGCGGACTCCCCGGCGCGGTACGAGATGTCGCGTCCCCAGATGGAATCGGTTGGGGGACGCAGCATGGGGCAGCCAGCCTCGCGCGGCTACTCCCGGCCTCCTTTGGAGATGAGACAGCCGATCGTGATGCCGCGCGGCGGTGAGGGTGGTGGGCCGCGTATGTCAGCCCCATCTCATGGTGGAGGTGGTGGCGGCGGAGGAGGCGGAAACCGCGGCGGATCGGGAGGCGGCGGCGGGAATCGTGGCGGATCGGGCGGCGGAGGTTCGCACGGCGGCGGCCCGCACGGTGGCGGAGGCCGGCGCTAAGCAAGGCGTTCATTCTCCCTGTGATAGAACAACGGCATCCCTTTGGATGCCGTTGCTGTTTGTGCTACCCTCCCCGCCATGCCGGTCACAACCCACCGGAAAATAATGCGCTGGATGCTCGATCATATGCTGTGGGACACGTCCGGTGCCGCAGGCAGGGGATTCTGGCCGGGCCTGTGGGCGACACGCAAGCTCCTGATTGCTCTGGTGGGATCAGGTGTGCTGACGTGGCGGGAATGGGTCGAGCACCGTCCTCCCGAAATTATGATCATTGCGCTTATCCATTTCGTCTTCGTATTCGCGATGATCGCGCTTCTGGTTTATGCCAGGCTATGGTTCCGCGCCAGGAAGATGCCCAGTTCGCAGACTCCTCCCTGATCACGCTTAAATTATGACGCGCCAATAGGTTTAAACTGATTTTCGTGATGGAAGAAAGTCGCAAGGGCGGACAGCAGGCCAGGAAGAGAAAGTCCCGCAAGAAGGGTTTCCTGGCGCATCACTCTCTGAGTATTGCGTGCGTCGGCGTCCTGATCCTTTGGATCGCCCTCTATTCCAGTTCGGATCCTAAAACTCACTGGGGATCGTTTTTCGGAAACGCCATTGCTGACTGGTCGGGTGTAGTGGTCACAGTCATAGCCACTAAGTATCTCTATGAACGTGGCTCTGCCGAGAGCAGGGAGCCTCCCATGAATTTGCGGGGCCCCGTGTGGGAATTTATAACCGACCACTCCCTGACACTATTTCTGTTGATCACCGGCGCTTGCTGGGTCGCCGTCTATAGACACGCCGACCCAGATTCGAAATGGGGGCAGGTAGCCGGAAATGTAGTCTCGGAATGGACCCAGATTCTGGCCCTCGTGATTTTGACCAAGCGCCTGTTCGAGACCCACTCCAAGGAGAGCAAGAGATAGTCTCGCCCCTTCAGACCCTGCCCGTGAGCGCCAGTATGACCACGATCAGCAGAACCAGTCCCAATCCGCCGCTGGGGATGTATCCCCAACTGCTGCTGTACGGCCAGGTGGGAAGGGCGCCGAGCAATAACAGAACCAGAACCACAATCAAGATTGTTCCCATGGAAATCCTCCTCGCAATTTTTTAACAGCCAGTTTGCTGGATGCTGGATAAAGTTACAGGCGGGGCAGGGCGGGGACAATCAGGGCATTCCTGTAATCAAAGAAGCATCTCCACGTAGATTTGCATGCTAAATGGAGGACGGGCGTCCCCGCCCGTCTGGGTTGCGCAAGGACGGGCGAGGACGCCCGTCCTCCATTAAAGAAAGATCTACTGATGGATCCGTGCCGCCCAGCCTCCACCGGGGGCGAGAGTTATTTTCAGCCTGGTGTCCCGCGTAATCTGGGTCCTGGTCCTCTTGTAGTCGCTGGCCATGCGGTCGGCGTTGGCGCCGTCCGCGTACGCTTCCAGCCAGAAAGTCCCGGCAGGCAGGAAGGAGAAGTCCACTTCCAGGTTGCGCCCAGTCCAGTTGGTCATGGCGCCGACATACCAATCCTTGCCGCTTCTGCGAGCGACCAGCGCATATTCAGCGATGCGGGCGTCGAGCACTTTCGTGTCATCCCACACGGACGGAACGGGAGCCAGGAATTCCATTATCTCCGGCTCCCGCAAGTAGTTCGATGGACTATCGGACAGCATCTGCAGCGGGCTCTCAAACACCACGTACATACCCAACTGGTGGCATCGCGTCCCCAGGCTCATGGGGCGATCGAAGACGGGAGAGAAGTCCTTCCTGGTCGCGTTCAGCATCGCACCAGGAGTGAAATCCATAGGCCCCAGAAACATGCGGGTGAAAGGCAAAGTGATGTTGTGCTGGGGTTCGGTTTCAGCGCTCCACTTGCTCCACTCCAGGCCGCGCACGCCTTCGCCGCTGATCATGTTCGGCCAGGTGCGGGTCATGGTGATCTGGCTCTGTCCGCCGTGAAAATCGACCAGCATGTGGCGCTTGGCCGCCTCGGCGCAAGTCTTGTAATAGAAGTTGATCAGCTTCTGATCGTTGCGCTGCATGAAATCAATCTTGAGGCCTTTGACGCCCCACTTCTGAAATTCGGCGAACGCCGGGTCGAACTGATCGTCGAGCGTCTTCCACACCATCCACAGGATGATGCCGACATTTTTCTGTTTGGCGTATGCCGACAGCTCTTCCATATTCACTTCGGGCACGACTTCAAGCACGTTGCCCAGCTTGTACCAGCCCTCGTCGAGGATGATGTAGGGGATGCCATACTTGGCCGCAAAATCGATGAAGTACTTGTAAGTCTGGGTGTTGACGCCGGACTTGAAATCCACGCCATCGATGTTGAGCGCGTTCCACCAGTCCCAGGCCACCTTGCCGGGCTTGATCCAGGAGGTGTCCTGTATCTGCGACGGCTTGGCCAGCAGGTACACCAGTTGATTGGTGATCAGGTCACCATCTTTTTCCGCAATTCCCAGCAGGCGCCAGGGATAGCTGCGGGTGCCGTGGGTCACTGCGATGTAGTCGGCCGCCTGGGTGACTTTAAAGTCGCGGTCCTTTTCCAGCGTCTCCTTGAGCGGATAGGGAGGGAAGGTGGCGGCCAGTCCGTTGCCGCTGGTACCGCGCAGCCAAAGTCCGGGATAGTCTTCGATATCAGATTCGGCCACCGCCACTTTCACGCCGTTGGCGGCGTCCACCACGGCGGGCAGGCTGCCAATCGCGCTGGGCGCGATGGTGGCCAGGTTCATCGGCAGATAGTGCCGTTCGTTGTGTGAAAAGAAACTCTCTTCCTGGGGATAATAAACCCGATAGTCGCCGGCAAAGTTGAAGCTGGATTCCTCTCCGTAAACTTTTACTTCGGCCTGCGGCAAGGAAGTTTCCAGACGATAAGCCACGCCTTCGTTGTAGGCGCGAAAGACGACGGCGTAGTTGCCTTCCATGGTCAGGCGCAGTTCGTTGTAGTTTTCCCGGATTTTTGCGAACTTCTGACGCACCGGGGGCTCGAGCGTGCCATCATAGCTGCGTTCTTTGGTTGCCTTCACCTTGGGCTGGAGGCCGAGGGTGTTGTGATCAATGTCGATGGAGAAAGTGGAATTCTGCAGAAGCGCTGTCCCCTTGAACAGAACGTCATACTGGAAGCGGGCGCCGGTCCGGATTTTTACTTCGATCCGCTTGTCGGGTGAGAGCAGGCTGTAGCTGGCTTGGGCCAACGCTGTCTCGGCCATGCTCAGCAGCGGGAACAGTATAAGAGCTGTGTTCTTCCAGAAAGATTTCATTCGATGTTCTCCTGTTAACTACAAGCTTGTTTTTAGAACTCTGACGACAATCCCGCGCATGAA
>Ga0207674_10006194_pt1 | contig 14101 bp, 11 predicted proteins | sample KBSCornC72_FD_184303 | JGI IMG/M metagenome (GOLD analysis project Ga0207674, IMG submission 184303) | Corn rhizosphere microbial communities from Kellogg Biological Station, Michigan, USA - KBS Corn C7-2 (SPAdes) (version 2) | ecosystem: Host-associated > Plants > Roots > Rhizosphere > Soil ... | reverse complement strand
GCTTCTTCATGCCCGTGAGCGTCATGTGGAACTTCTCGGCAAGGTCCGTGATCGAAGCGTCGGCTCGTCCGAGCTGCTCCAGAACGCCACGCCGCGTGGGGTCGGAGAGCGCGGCGAACGAAGTATCAAGTCGGGTCGTCATATACTGAACCATATGGTTCTGTATCTAACGCAAGCGTTCGCGGCATGCAAGGGGTAGCCGCGAAGAACGATGCGTCCTGAGAAGGTGACTCGGTCGTCGCGATCCCACTCGCCCTTCAGCTTACCGTGACACAGCCCTCTCCGCAGTAGTATGCGACATCGCACACACACGCTCGCTGCGCTTACCCTTCTGCTGGCGAGCGCCGCTCAGGGTCAGACCGAGTACTACCGTCACTCGGTCTTCGACAACAGCCTCGAGCGCGAGTTCTACTACTACAGCTTCGCGCAGGCGACCGCGCCAAGCACCCTCGAAGGGAAGAACTCGCGATTGCCGGTCGACAGTGGCCACTTTCTGTCTCCGCCGAACGCGCTGCGCATCCGCTGGCAGTCGATGCCCGGTGGCGGTTGGGATGCCGAGGTGCACCTCGTCAATTTCCGGAACCGCTCCCCGGGACTGTCCGGGCGCACGCTCTATTTCTGGATCTATTCGCCAGCGGCGATCTCCGCGGCCGACCTGCCTAACGTCATTCTGTCGCAGGCGCGCGAGGGCCTTCAGGTCGCCACCTTCCCGGGCAGCTTCACCGCGCCCGAGCCACTCGGCCGCTTCATCGCTGGCGATCTGCCAGCGGACAGGTGGGTCGAAGTACGCATCCCCATGTCGACGCTCAACAGCGCGTCGGTCTATCCATTCATCCCGGAGCAGCTGCAGAGCGTCGTCTTCCTTCAGGGTCGCGCCGACGGCACCGAGCACACGTTGCTCGTGGACCAGGTGCACGTTGGCGACGAGCCGGCAGCGGAGGCGAGATCACTCGTGACTGGCGCTCCCGTGCACGTGACGGCGAAGGGATACGAGCGCCATGTGGTGGTGGAATGGGATGCCGGACGCGCCGAGCCCGCGGCACACTACGTCGTCTACCGGTCGCAGGACCGCGGCGCCTCTGTCCCCATCGGGATCCAGGTGCCGGGCGTCCATCGCTTCGTGGATTGGCTGGGACGCACGGGAGCGGCCGCCAGCTATCGCGTCGCCGCCGCCGACTGGAGTAACCACACCTCCGCGCCGTCGCCACCCGCGACAGCGTCGACGCGCGCGATGAGCGACGACGAGCTGCTCACGATGCTTCAGGAAGCTGCCTTCCACTATTACTGGGAAGGCGCCGATTCGAGCTCCGGTATGGCACACGAGAACATGCCAGGCGACGACCGCATCGTCGCGACGGGCGCGAGCGGGTTCGGGATCATGGCGCTGCTCACCGGCGTCGATCGCGGCTTCATCACGCGGGCTCAAGGCGTCGAACGCCTAACGAAGATCGTGAGCTTCCTCGACCGCGCCGACCGGTACCACGGCGCGTGGTCGCACTACATGAACGGCGCGACCGGTCACACGATGACCGTGTTCGGCATGCTCGACGACGGCGGCGATCTCGTGGAGACCGCGTTCCTGATGCAGGGGTTGCTCACCGCGCGCCAGTACTTCAAGGGGACGAGCCCGGCCGAGCGTGCGCTGCACGACCGTATCACGCGTCTGTGGGAGACGGTCGAGTGGGACTGGTATCGCGACGCGACGCAGCAGACGGATTTCATTTACTGGCACTGGTCGCCCAAGTGGGGATTCCAGATCCATCACCCGCTCATCGGCTTCAACGAGGTGCACGTCGTCTACCTGTTGGCGATCGCCTCGCCGACGCACGGCGTCCCCGCGACCACGTACTACTCGGGCTGGGCGAGCCAGGCGCCGATGGCGCAGTCGTATCGCGAGGGATGGTCGGGGAGCAGCGACGGGAAGATGTACGCCAATGGCAAGAGCTATTACGGTATCCCGCTCGACGTCGGCGTCGGGACGGGCGGGCCGCTGTTCTTCGCGCACTACTCGTACATTGGCGTCGATCCGCACCAGCTGCGCGACAGGTTCACGTCGTCGTACTTCCAGAATTTCCGCAACATGGCGCTGATCAACCGCGCCTATTGCATCGCCAACCCGAAGCACCAGCTCGGCTACGGCGCGGACGCGTGGGGGCTCACGGCGAGCGACGGCCCGTCCGAGTATGTGCCGCACGCGCCGGACGACGCGCACGATACGGGGACGCTCACGCCGACGGGAGCGCTCGCGTCCTTGCCGTACACGCCCGAGGAATCAATGGTGGCGTTCAAGCACTACTACCGCGACCTCGGCGCCGAGCTGTGGGACATCTATGGACCTAGAGACGCGTTCAACCTAGGGGCGGGCTGGGTGTCGCCGATCTACATGGGACTCAACCAGGCGCCGATCGTGGCGATGGTGGAGAACTATCGCACGGGATTGCTGTGGCGAACGTTCATGTCAACTCCCGAGATGTCGATCATGCTCCAGAAGCTTGACGCCGCCAGCAGATGAGGCGCACATAGTTCGATGAACGTCTGCGAAGAAACGGAGCGATACATGAGCGTGCACACGCAGATCAGCGACTATTTGGCCGCGCAGCCGGAGCGCAAGCGCGGTGACCTGCAAACGTTGCACGACATGATGTTGAGGCTGATGCCTGACTGCCGGTTGTGGTTCCTGGATGGCAAGGACGAGCGCGGTCGAACAGTCTCCAACCCGAACATTGGGTATGGACTCCGGACCATCGCCTACGCCGATGGCCGAACCCGGGAGTTCTATCAGATCGGCCTGAGTGCCAACACGACTGGAATCTCGGTCTACATCATGGGGCTCGATGACAAGACATACCTGGCTGAGACCTACGGCAGTGAGCTCGGCAAGGCCAGCGTGACGGGGTACTGCATCAAGTTCAGCTCACTTCGCAATATCGATCTCGCCGTGCTCGAAGCGGCGATCCGAGACGGGATTGCGCGGCCCAGCGCCTGACGACGCGGCTCGTCGCTCGGCGTATCGTCGCGCTGTTCCGGAACCCAGCATCCAGCCTCGAGAGGAGCGCGTGGTGTCAAAGGTTGTCGCAATCATGTCCATGTCACTCGACGGCTTCGTTGCCGACCGCAACGATGGCGTGGGCGAAGTGTTCGACTGGTACATGAATTCGGGAGACGTCGAGTTCCACACCGGAGGGTCGGACCCCATGACGTTCCAGGTGTCCCGGCCGAGCGCCGCGCACCTTCGAAGTCTCTGGTCCGAACTTGGTGCCGTGCTCACCGGTCGACGCACGTTCGAGGTCGCGCAGGGCTGGGGCGGGAATCACGCGTGGGGACCTGCATTCGTGCTCACCCACGCCGTCCCCGCCGGATGGCCGCGACCCAACTCGACCGTCCACTTCGTGACCGACGGCATCGAAAGCGCCGTGAAGCAGGCGAAGGCCGCCGCAGGCGCGAAGTCGGTTGCCGTCCACGGTGCTGACACCATCCAGCAGCTATTGAACGGCGGACTCCTCGACGAGCTTCACGTTGATATTGCGGCGGTGCTTCTCGGCTCGGGCGTTCGGCTCTTCGACCACCTCGCCGGCATGCCAGCCGTCCTTGGCGACCCGACGGTGATCGCTGGCGTCGGCGTCACGCACCTGCGCTACGCCGTGCGGAAGGCTTAGCCCACCCGACGTCCTCATCGCGTTAGGCAGCGGCACGTCCCCACTCGGCTCTTCATGGCTTTCGAAACACTCGACTTCCAACGGGAGCTTCGCCGGATCGGCGTAGACCTCGAGACGAATATCGCCTTGGCAAGGGCAATGACGCCGGATGCAATGCTTCGCTGGCTGCGCTGGTTGCCAACGGGGCTCGGACATGCGGAGTTCATGCGGCGAGTCGGCCTCCCTGGCGAGGAGGGCGGGCCGGAGCGTGCGCTAGTAGAGCCCGACCTCCAACCAGCCGACCCGGGCCACCGAGATCCCGAGGTCGATGTGCGGCGGGCACTCTACCGCGAGATGGAGCGTGTGGTGTGGCCGGCGCTGCGGGCCCAATCTCCCGAGCCTGAGATGCTCGGCGTGAACTTTCCGCACGGCGAAGCGGCTGCTCTCGCCAATCTTCGGCTGCTGCCCGACGGGGCCTCCTGCGACGCGGTGATGGCCGCCCTGAACGCGCCGGCACCGGCCGAGTAACCGGGGGGCTTCTGACAACCTCGCCGCGGTTCGCCGTCGTGTTGGCAAGTTGATGGCCGCCAGTGATAGTGGCTGGAGTCCGCAATTCGTGACTCTCTCGATCCTCGCGTCGATTTTGACCAGTATCGTTCGGCGTATGAGTGAGGCCGAGAACGCCGCACGAACCGATCGGAACGCCCGAGTGCGAGGAACAGGTCGATGGCTGCCAGAATATCACGCTCCAAGTCGAAGGTCGCTCGTCCAACGACCGTGACCGCCTACCTCGCCTCGCTCACGCCGGAGAAACGAGCGGTGATCGAAGAGGCCCGCGCTTTCGTCCATAACCACATTCCCAAAGGGTACGCAGAGTTCATGAACTGGGGTGTGATCAACTGGGGGATCCCGCTCGAGGAGTTCTCCAACACGTACAACGGTCAGCCGCTCTCCTACGTCGGCCTCGGCGCGCAGAAGAGCTATGACTCCCTCTATCTGATGGGCATCCACGACAGCTCGAGCGGCGAGTACACATCGCCGTTCTCCGAGAAGCTTCTCGTCGACGCATTCACGAAAGCCGGGAAACGGCTCGACATGGGGAAGTGCTGCCTCCACTTCAAGACGCTCGACGATCTCGAGCTCACCTCCGTCGCGACGGTGATCGCGATGTCGACGCCGAAGGAGTACATCGCCTACTACAAGCGCGCGAAAGGACTCGCGTAACGGCAGATCGCCAGCGCAACGAGCGTGAGCACGCCATTCGGCCACCTTTGGACGCGACGAACCGCGTTTCTCGGAATCGCGGTCACGATCGCGCTGAGCGCCGCTGCAGTCTGGTTCAGGCGAGTCCAACCGCAACCCGTCTGTTGCCCGGGCGCCGGCCCGGCGGCGCTGAACGAACCGATCGCGGTGGATCCACGGATCAGGGCCGAAACGCTGGCCAACGGACTTCACTACTACATCCGCCCGAACACATCGCCTATCCGTCGGGTCGAACTTCGCCTGGTCGTGAACGCCGGTTCCGTTCTGGAGGACGATGACCAACGCGGTCTCGCGCACGGGGTAGAACACATGCTCTTGCGCGGCACTCGCCACTTTCCCGGCGACGCGATCGAGAGCTACTTCGAGTCCATCGGCATGCGTCGGGGCGAAGGCGTCAATGCCACGACGTCGATGGACGAAACGATCTATCGAATGACCGTACCAGTCGACCGACCTGGGGCGATCGACACGGCACTCGCAATGCTCGCCGACATCGCACGCGATGGGACGTTCGCCGATGCGGACAGCCGGAACGAAGCGAAGGTCGTCCTCGAGGAATGGCGGTCGGAGCGCGACGCGTTCCAACGCATCACGGATGCACGCCACGCCCTCATCTTCGCGGGGACGCCGTACGCCAGCCGTCCCGTAATCGGCGATACGAGCATCCTGCGCAAGTTCGATCTCGCGGCGATGCGACGCTTTTACGAGACGTGGTACCGACCCGACCTCATGGCCGTCGTCGCGGTCGGTGCGTTCGAGGCAGGCGAGATCGAACCAATTGTGACGAGGTACTTCAGTTCCATTCCTCGACCAGCGAACCCTCGGCCACGTCCGCCACCGCTTTCCCTGGCCACGCCGAAAACACTGCGGGCATCGATCCTAACAGACGCCGAAGCCACCGATACCTGGATCAGCTTCTGGTATTCACACCGTTCACTGCCGTACAAACGACGTGCCGACTATCGGACCGGGCTGATCGCCGCGCTGTGGCGCAGCGTCCTCGAGGCGCGCCTCGAGGATGCATCGGCGACCGCGGATTCTCCTGTCGTGGGCACCGGGGTCGGAATACACACGCTCGCGCGATCACTCGAGGCGCAAGTCGTTTCCGTCGTGGCTATGAAGGATCGGGCGGTCGCCGCCACGGAAACCGTCGCCGCTGAAATCGAGAGGCTCGCCCGTCACGGCGTGACGCAACAGGAGTTGGATGAGCGGGCTCTGGCGGCGTTGCGCGCCGCACGGAGTTCGGTGGAAGCCGGGGATGCGCCAGGCGACCTCGCCGCCTCGCTCGTGAATCACTTCCTCACCGGCGATGCTGTCGTTTCCAACCGCGCCGGCTACGAGCTCACGCGCGACATCCTTCCGACGATCACGACGCACGACCTTTCCGCGTATGCGAAGACGCTCGCGCTGGACAGCGGCGCCGTCGTCATCGCCGCAGCGACAACAGACGATCCGGTTGCACGGGGGTCTTCCGACGCGCTCTCGGCCCGTGCGCTCGCCGCGGGCGCTCGCGCCATCGCGCCGCCGCGGGCCGAGCCTAACGTCGCTCAGTTGCTGGCGCGGACCGTAACCCCCGGGCGGGTAGCCAAGGAACAGCCGCTTGCGGACGTGCGGGGGTACGAGTGGACGCTCTCGAACGGCATGCGTGTGATCCTCAAACCCACGCGTTTCACGTTCGACAAGATTCAGCTTCGGGCCGTTGCCCCGGGAGGGGCGTCGCTCGTCCCGGATGCCGACTATCCGTCCGCGTTCCTCGCCGATGCCATCATCGCGTCCAGCGGTGTCGGTGACCTGACGGATAGACAACTCGACCGCTGGCTGCTGACGACATCGATGTCGGCGACCCTCGGTGTCACCAACGACGGCATCAGCGTCAACGGAAGCACCGCCTCACGCGATCTCCGCTCGTTCTTTCAGTTGGTGCATCTCTATCTCACGGCGCCGAGGAGCGACACGGTCGCATTCCGACGATACCGGGATCGTCTGCGCTCACTCGCCCGCGATCGAGCGCGCGATCCAGATGCCGTGTTCGACGACACCCTGTCGGCGGCGCTTGCCAGCAACAATCCGCGCCTGATGCGGAGCGTCGCCCGGTTTCTCGAGTCCGGCAGCCTAACGACTGCCGTAGATTTCTGGAAGGAGCGCGCATCGAACGGGGCCGGCTTCATCGTCGTCATCACCGGCGACTTCACGCTGGACAAAATGCGCCCGCTCGTGGAACGCTATTTGGGCTCGATCCCGTCGGGCGCGCCGGAACAACCTCGAGACGTCGGCATCCCACTCGTGAGCGGTGTCGTGCGTCGTGAAGTCGATTCGGGCGTCAGCGGCACTGCGCGAGCGGCCATCGCGATGACCGGTCCGTTGCCGACGACGCATCAGGCATTCGAAAGACTCGAGCTGGTTCGAGATCTCATGCAGGCCGCCATCGAACATCGTCTCCGCGATGAGCTGGGTGGCACATACGGGGTGAGCGTCAGCCTCGCGACGAGTCTCGCACCACCGGCTCGCTACACGATGACCGTCGATTTTCGTGCGGCGGCTGAACATGTCGAAGAGCTTGCAGCCGCGGCATTGCGGGAAATCGAACGGCTGCGCGTCAACGGGCCGACAGAGGCGGAATTCGACCGCGCCAGGGCAGCGCGGCTCCAGGACTACGACGGGGAGATCGAGGACAACGATTACTGGATCTCGGAACTGTCATCCCACGCCCGATTCGGTTGGCCCTTTGGTGAAATCGCCGAGCATCCGCGTGAGGTCGCGAACCTGACGCTGGCCGATCTTCGCGGCGCGTGCGCGTCGTACATCTCGAGAGGGAGCTACGTGCGCGTCACGACGCGGCCGCACGCCCGCGCCACGATAGCTCCGCCGCCCTAACGACTCCGGGTTCCGTTTGGCGTGGCGTCGGGGCATCGCACGATGCTCGGCGTGTAGCCCCACGCGGTGGTCCAGTCGTTTCGACGCCACCGGTACGTATTGGGTCCGACAAGGACGAGGTCCCACACGACTGGCTTGCTGTCCTTGTCGAGGCGCGTCTCGCCGCGAATGGCGCCTCGGATCATCGACTGAGTCGCGAGCTTGATGTCGTATGTCGTCGTCACATCCGTCGACGAGATCGTGCGACTCGGCTGAACGATCGTCATCACCGTGCCGTCATCCGAGAAGGCGATGGTGTGCGCGTTGGCGCAGCCTTCCGTGTCCGTCGTCCACGTCCATTGGCCGGCGACGGTCGTGCGGATATCGGAACCGGCGGGCACGGAGTACGCGGTGACGCGAGTCTGCCACAGGCCGATGAAGAACAACACGACGATGACACCGACGGTCGCCCCGATCGTGCGAACCACGATGCGCCGTCGACGCCCTGGGGCCGGACTGTCGATTGCACTCGGCGACATCACAGGAAGCGGCAGCGCCGTCCGGTCGAGCGCTGCCGCGCCAAACGTCACTCGCACGCGCTCCGACCGGGCCCAATAGAGCGCCCAGACCACGGACGCAACCGCTCCTCTCGCCATGCTGATGAGAAGAGAGGTGAAGTTCGCGGTCGCCGCGTCGTACGAAGCCCCGAGAACCCCGCTCAGTATCGACCTGGCGTGCTGCGCCGCCACCGCGTCCACTGTGAGATAAGCGCCGCTGAACAACAACCAGCCGAACCAGAATCGCGGCGCGTACCGGCTACGCCTCACGACGAGCACGATTCCCGTCGCAGCGACGAGTGGCAGCAGGACATGCAGAGTCATCTCCAGCACGAGCAAGGGCTGCATGCCGATCACGAGCGAGCCGAGCCCGATACTAGTCGTGTACTCGTTGCGGGCCTTCGAGAAACCCGTCAACGCGACGATGATCCCGATGGCCTGGGCGACGACGAAGAACGCGAGCCACCCGGAGACGCCCGGCTCGATATCAAACCGCAGGCGGACCGCCGGGGCCGTGGCGACATCGCCCGCGACTCGCTTCGGGGCGCGACGCACCCATCGCGTTAGCCCCAGGCCAATCGCGAGCACGAGGACGATTGGCCACAGCGCCGAGAGTGGTGCACGGGGCCTGCCGTTCGGGAGTCGAAGCGTCGCCGGCGTTGCTGGGGGTCCCTTCGTTAGGTGAGCACGCCATGTCCCGCCCTGACCAGCGCGTGGCCCCCCAGTGACCTCGAACTTTCCGCCGAGGCCTTCGTCGGTGAGCTTGGACATCCAGAAGATGGTGTCGCCGCCGGTGGCGGCGACGCTCGAGATCCTGAGCTCCGATCCCTCGTGCCAGAGGTAGGCGCCGCCGGTCCCGTGTGCTGGTGGGCCAAGCTCGATCACGCCGCTGAACGAGGTATCGGTTCGCGTGTAGAGCGTCAGCCGGAGCGATCCCTCCGCCTCGGGCGACGCGTCGTTCATAACGGTCCCGACGTACTGGGTGACCGATTGATCCGCGCACGCGGTGCCAACGAGAAGGGCCAACGTGCTGAGAAGTTTCTTCACGGAGTGCGTGGAGGCTGGCCCAGGCCCAGGCCCACCGGGAGCGACACGGTCTGGCGGGACGCGGGGATTGCGAGTGGAGGTTATACGCAACGGAGGTGTGCTTTTTCAAGCTCCGGCGGAACGCTTACCCGGGTGGGCCATCGGACGACGGCCACAGTGGCGCCAGATCGGTAGACGGACGTCGCGTGCCGATTCGGTGGCAGGGAGCCGTTGCTGACGTGTAGATTTCGGGCTCCTTCTGCATGGAGGCTGTATGGCGCGCATCAAGAGCACAGACCTCGAGCAGCTCGACTCCTTTTGAGGTAACGTCCAAGCGGCGCCGGGGGTTCCCTGAGCGAAGTCCGCGTTAGACGTGGCGATCGATCGGTTCGCGGTGGCGAGAAGGAGCTCATCGAGAAGCTCGGTCGCAACGACCTCTGTCCCTGCGGCTCCGGCCGCCGGTTTCAAGCGGTGCTGCATGCAGACCGGCGAGTACGATGGCGCCGAGCGCGATTACTACGTCAGAGATAATTGATGGTCGGGTGCGATCGTTCTGGGGGGCGGTCGCACCCGTGTTGCATCGTTCGTGAGCCCCAATGCACACAGAATCGCGCTTCGCTGTCCTGCTGCACGGCCTCGGCCGCTCCGCGTTCTCCATGCGCCCAGTGGAGCGACGCCTCGCTGCGCACGGCTACGAGGTCTTGAACGTCGGCTATCCCTCGACCAGCGCTACCATTCCGGTGCTCGCCGCCAACATCGCCACGCGGCTCGCGAGCTGGCACCCCGGTCAACGGCTCGACTTCGTGACGCACTCGCTCGGCGGAATCCTTGTTCGCTACGCCGTTGCCGCTGGCCAGATTCCACGATCTCGCGTTCGACGTGTCGTGATGCTCGGACCACCAAGCACAGGCAGCGAGCTCGCGGATCGGCTTCCCGGCCACGCTCTCGTGGGTCCGCTCTACCGTCGCTTCACGGGTCCAGCCGGACTACAGCTCGGAACGAGCTCCGACGCGATTCCCGCGCAGTTGCCGCCCGTCTCCTTCGACACGGGCATCATCGCTGGCACGCGCAGCTACAATCCGTGGTTCTCCGCCATTCTCGGTGCGCCGAGCGATGGCAAGGTTCGGGTGGATCGTGCTGGGGTCGCCGGCATGCGAGACTTCGTGACCGTGCCGTACTGGCACCCGTTTCTCATGCGGCCCTCGAGCGTGCACGCGCTCATACTGCGCTTTCTCGAGCGGGGCGAGTTTCGGTAGATCGCGAACATCTCCGAACGCTTACGCTCATGTTCGGGTCGAGTAGCTGAGCGGTGTCGCCTTGCTGGCTTCACTTGAGGCGTTAGGCGCTTCGCGGGACGCATGAGTCGCTCCTCTGGGGCGTACAGCGCCGGGCACGTGAGGTCTACCGTCCGGTGGCCACTAACAAACTCTCCTATGGATGCTGGGCGCACAGTGTTGCATCTTGGAACCCGCACCGGTCAAACGGGATGCGTTAGGTATCATGTACTTCTGCGCTTCGGCGATGATGCACATCTCGCGTCAGGCAGTGTGCGTTCCAGCTCTGATAATCCTGCTTCCGCTGGCGGCGGTAGGGCAGCCGGCTCGCGATTCAGGCGCTGTCGCGAACCCTGCGTGGCGAGATAGCGCGCGCTACGGCGGCGGCCCGTCAGTCGGCCCACCACCGTCCGATTACACCGGCGCCGTCCCCCCGGCTGCGTGGTGCCTGCAGACTACTGGTCAGGCCTCCGGTGACTTCGGAGGCGCCTGGACGACAACCAGCCGCTCCTGGCTCCGACAAGTCCTGAGCGACACGACACGCTTCGGTGCCGTCTGGCGCCGGGTCCTCGGCGGCGCTCCGCGGATAACGACCGCGGACAGCATTGTGCAGATAACCGACGAGTCGACCTGTCGCGCCATCGCCGAGACCCTCAATCGCGAGGTCCTCGGCTGGCGAGTAGGTCCGCCACCCGTCGTCGTTTTTCGCGTCCGTGATCATCTATTGGCATACCCCTCGAACGCGACCCGCGGCGAATGGGGACTTGCCGTTGGCATGACGCTCCGCAGGGAGATTCGCGGCGTCGCTCTCTGGTGAGCTCGGGAACGCTGCGTGCGCGGTGCCTAACGCAACGTTGCGGAAGTCCCATGAGCCGAGCCCGATACATGCGCACGGATCTGAAAGGCTCTACGGGATCCGGCACGATCGACGCTGACGTCGTCAGCGAAATCGGCGTCGCAGGACAGCGCGCTCGGATCGCGCGCAGCACGCTAGCGCAAGCGGCGCCCCCGAGCGTCTCCCGACCGACATCGTCGAACGCATGGACATGGACCGATTGGGCGCCGGCGTCCGCGGCAGCGCGAGCCGCTTGCGCGATTTCCGCCGGGGTGCGCGGTGTTGCGGGGTGAAGCGAGTCGCCATTCAGCGCGACCTGCAGGAAAATTGTTGGCATTACCTGACGTAGAATGAGCCGCGTCCGCACTTCCAGCGTCCGCAGCCAGTCGGCCGCGCCTTCCCGTTAGCTTTCACGGCTTCTTCGACCCGACCCGGCCACACCTCCCGAATGCCGAGCATCAGTTCTTTTGAGATCCTCGCGCCACGACCGGCGCTTCGCCGCGCGTTCGCGATCCTTGCGGTCACTCTTGCCGCACCCGCGCACGCGCAGCAGCCCGCGTCGCCAACGGTCCCCGCGCGCCGCCCGCTCGCCATCATCCACGCAACGATCCACACGATGAAAGACTCCATCCCGATCCGGGATGGCACGGTCGTCGTCGACGGCGGACGCATCGTGAGCGTCGGCGCGGGGAGCACCATTAAAGTCCCCGCGAACGCCCGCGTCGTCGACGCATCGGGCAAGTTCGTCATTCCCGGTCTGTGGGACATGCACGTCCACACGGCCGTGCCGGATGGAGCAGGACTGCTCGGTCTCTACATCGCGAACGGGGTGACCGGCGTCCGGGACATGGGTGGCGACTTCGGCGTCATCCGGAAGTGGAGGGACGAGATCCGCGGCGGCAAACGCGTCGGACCGCGCATCGTGGCGTCGGGTCCGTACGTGCAGGGCGGCGACGCAGCGTTACCGCACTTCGTCGTCCGCACGCCCGAGCAGGCACAAGCCGCCGTGGATTCGCTCGCGCAGCTCGGCGTCGATTTCGTGAAGGTGCACGCGATGGTGCCACGCGATGCGTTCTTCGCGCTCGCCCGCGCTGCCCGCGCGCGCGGTCTGCCGCTCGCCGGTCACCTGCAGACCGACGTCACCGTCGAGGAAGCGGCCGACTCCGGACAGCGCAGCCTCGAGCACCTCGACGGCTTCCTGAACCCATGCTCCACAGCCGACTCGGTCCGGCTCTCGGCCGCGTATCCTCTCGACCTGGCCGTCCTCGGGCAATGCAGCACGAGCGACCAGACGCCAATTTATCGCCACATCGCCGCGCGCCCGACGTGGGTGACTCCGACGTTCATCGCGCTCGAGATGCTTGCGGCGCTCCCGAAGGAACGACTGCCGTCGGATACGCTCGTGCATTACCTGCCGCCGACGCTGCGCGCCGCGATGGCGGCCGCGCTCGAGATCCCGCCTGACATGCCCGCGGACGCGAGTGTGCTCGGTCGCGCGCTCTGGACGAAGCGGCTCGCGGTCGTGAAAGGGCTGGCGCAGAATGGAGTCCCGATCCTCGCGGGCACGGATGCGCCCCTGCCCAACAGCATCCCGGGGTTTGGGATGCACGCGGAGCTCGAGGCGCTGGTGCGAGCCGGCCTCTCCCCATGGCGCGCACTGCGGACCGCGACAGCGGAGCCGGCGCGCTACTTCGTGAGCGATACGGTTGGCACCGTGTGCGCCGGATGCGTCGCGGACCTCGTCGTCCTGAATGCCGACCCGCTCCGCGACATTCGCAACACGCGCCGGATCGCGCTCGTGGTTGCGGACGGTCGTGCCTACTCGCCGGCTGCGCTCGCGGCGCTCCGCCAGAGCGCACTCCGTGCGGCGGGGCCCGCCGCGAAGTCGCAGTAGACAAACATGGCGGCTACATTCTCGCCGTGCCGCCCACCACCACCGTTCAGGATTTCGCCGGTCGCGTCGCGATCGTGACCGGCGCTGCGCGCGGTCTCGGCCGCGCCGCCGCCGCGCGGCTCCACGAGCGTGGCGCGTCGGTCGCGATCAACGTCCGCGATCGCGAGCGTGCCGAGTCCGTGGCGCGGTCGTTAGGCGACCGCGCGCTCGCCGTGCCGGGCGACCTGGCTGCTCCGGGGGTGCCGGAGCAGATCGTCGAGCGGACGCTGGAGCAATTCGGGCGTGTCGACATCATCGTGAACAACGCTGCCCTCGCACTGTCGACGCGTTTCCTTGATCTGTCGGCCGAGGAATGGAGGCGCGCGCTCGAGGTCAACATGACGGCGCCGTTCCTGCTGATCAAAGCGGCACTCCCCGCGATGAAGCGGCAGCAGTATGGCAGGGTGGTGAACATCTCGTCCACCGCCGGCCGTCAGGTCAGCACGTTAGGCGGCGCGCACTACACGGCGTCCAAGACCGGCTTGCTCGGCTTGACGCGCGCGGCGGCCAAGGAGCTCGGGAAATTCGGTATCACCGTCAACGCGGTGTGCCCCGGCATGATCGACACCGAGCTCACGCGCGAGCACGCGACGCCGGAGCTGCTGGAGCGACTGGCTGCCGGGTACCCGGTGCCGAGGCTCGGGACGGCGCTCGAGGTTGCGGATCTCATCTGCTTCGCCGCATCGGAGGCCGCCGGGTACATCACCGGCGCGTCGCTCGATATC
>Ga0207674_10006193_pt1 | contig 14103 bp, 8 predicted proteins | sample KBSCornC72_FD_184303 | JGI IMG/M metagenome (GOLD analysis project Ga0207674, IMG submission 184303) | Corn rhizosphere microbial communities from Kellogg Biological Station, Michigan, USA - KBS Corn C7-2 (SPAdes) (version 2) | ecosystem: Host-associated > Plants > Roots > Rhizosphere > Soil ... | reverse complement strand
GGTCGCGGTCATCTGAACACCGCTGATCTGACAAACTAAACCTTATGGCCTCGACCCGAGACAAATTGCGGCGCATGCCGGGTCCAGCGGTGCTGTTGCTGTGCGTACTCGGGATTCTCTTCATATTTGCGGCGGTGGGTCCAGATTCCATTTACACTATCTTCCACGAGCGCAGTGATTTTAGACACTTCTACATAGGCGCAAAAATTGTCAATAGCGATAAACTGTACGACGTCGACCATGTTCTAGCGACTCAAAACAAACTGTTCGGCGCGACCACTCGGAGCGAATTCCCAACACGTCTTCCGTTTTACTACGTGTTTCTTTCTCCTCTGGCGGAGTTGCCTTTCAACGTCGGACAATGGCTGTGGCTCGCGGGTATGACCATGGCGATTATGGCCTCCGTATGGCTGAATGCCGGTCTTGGCCGAACCCGGATGGTGATCGCATGCTGCTGGTCTTGTCCCCTGGTATTCAGTCTGCCGGTCGGGCAGGACATTGCCTTGGTCTTGTTAATCCTGGGTGCCGCGAGTTGGGCCGTTTATGCTCGGCGGAATTGGTGGTTGGCGGGGCTCTTGTTTTCCCTTTGCCTCATCAAGTTTAATCTCATTTTGCTGTGTCCTTTGCTGATCATTGGGAAGGCGAAATGGCGTCTGGCGGCCGGATTTATGGCAGGATCCACGTCCCTCCTGGCGATCTCGTTCCTGGTCGCCGGCTGGGATTGGCCGGGGGAATACCTTGCCGAGGTATTTGACCCCCTGGTAAGCCCGGGCTTGGCGAGCATGCCAAATATCCACGGTTTAATGTTTAACTTTCAGCAGCCGAGAGCGCTCGAGTATCTTTTGTCATTCACTGTAATCGGTTTGGTTTGGTGGGTGGTTCGGAATCGGTCTTTCGGTGTCGCAGCTGCCGTAACGCTAATGGGAAGTCTGCTACTAAGCCAGCATGCCTATTTGACCGATTGCGCGATCCTAATTCCGCCGTTGCTCACGCTCACTCGTCCAAACAATGGAAGGCTTGTGCGTTATTGCGCATTGCTCCTATTGCTTCCCGTGCCCTATGTGATTACCTTCTTCCGTCAAAGCGGAAGTGGGCTTGCCGTCTTGCTGCTGGTGCTTCTGCTGGCCATCGCGTTTGACTCCCGAAGTCGTCGCACGCTTAGCGTGCCACGAGAGCGCATCTCGCGCTGGGCGGGGCTTTTGCCTTGATGCTCAGGTTGGAGTTCTGTCAAAGCGCTCGCCGGCGTTGCAGAACGGTCGCCACAAGGTATCCCGCAGCCAAGGTGGACACCCACAGAATCGGCACCCTGTAACGTATTCCCGATACGACGATGTAGTACATCAACGGATAGAGCAGAAACACCACGCTGAAGAAAACCGCCGCGGATGACTTTCGGCGAATCATCAGGAAGAGGCCTGGGATTGAAAGGATCGTAATGATCCAGACCATGTAGATGGCATAACGCGGCGGGACCGGCACGGGAAACCAGAACTGGACAATCCTAGCTAATGTCAGTTCCAAAAAATGGCGGGGATGGGATCGTATCCACATCTCTGCCTCCCGGGCCTTAAGTCGTCCATACGCCGGCTCCCCCATACTCTTCAACAGTGTGGCCTCCGCTACATTACTCTCCGGATTGGTAGCGACGGCGCATGGATCTAGCAATTCCTCATAAACGCTCGGCTTCGCGCAATCGTTATTCGACGAATGGAGAACTATCCCGAAATTTGTGCGCGCTGTGAATTCGCCCCAAATCAGGTAATTCCTCCAGACCCAAGGAAGGTTCACAAGCACGGCGCCAACTACCAGCGGTAGTAGGAACCGGAGCATGTCGCGATGCTGGATGCGGCGGACTATGAGCACGAACCCAACCCACGGCAACGCAACCATCAAAGTCACCTGGCTCAAGAGCAGCAGTGCACCCAACATGGCCCCCGTGATCGCACCCTGCCAGATACCGTACCCGTAGTTCTTGACCAGCAGCATTGTCGCCAGGCAGAACAGAATCAGTCCGAGTTGGGTATAGTCCGCGTCCCAGTCTGGGATCAGTTGTGCCGACAAAATCGACAGCACGCCCCCGGCGATCCCAGGCACCGCCGTTCCCCACAGTAGTACGGAGATTCGCGGCAACAGGGCCGGAATCAAGGCGTTCACGATCAGATTGGCAAGAAGAATCGCATATGTGATCCTTATTGGCGTCTTGAACAACCGAATGCACAATGCGAGAAACAGCGGATACAGCGGTGGATTCATCGCAGTAGGTCCGGTTTTCATGGACCGGAACGAATCACCGTACGCGCCCTCTTGCGCGAGATTCCTAGCCAGCACAACCATTTCGCGGCCCGCCCCCAAACCCAGGCCGACTGGGTGATAAAACTGGTAAATCCCTGGTATCAAACCGGCTATTAAGAGGATGATAAACCATCTTCGCAAGTCCATTCGTGGTTGATCCAGGTCGATCCTAACATAGTCAAGCGTGTTCGCCGGGAGCATGTCTGCTGATTAGAGGAACAGAGCGGAGTCGAACCGGCGAATAAAGGCTTTGTGGAGGCCTCCTTTTCAGTCGCTAAGCCAGGCGAGGATTTCCTTGGTCAAAAAACGTGCGATTGGTCATTAGGCCGGTGACGCTGTGAAACGGACGCGAGAAAATATCCCGCGGCTAAACTGGACACCCATAAGATTGGCACCCGATAACGTATTCCCGACACAACTATGTAGTACATCAGCGGATAAAAAACAAAGACTCCGCCGAAAAAAACAACGGCTGGGACCGTTCTGCGAAGCATGAGAAAGAAGCCGGGAATCGATAGGATCGTAATCATCCACACCATATAGATCGCATAGCGCGGTGGTACCGGCACAGGAAACCAGAATTGGACGATCCGGGCTAGCGTTAAGGTGAAAAAAGGGCGGGGATGAGACCTAATCCACGCCTCCGCTTCCCGTGTCTTTAGACGGTCGTACGCGGGCTCGCCCATCCTCTTTAGGAGGATCGCCTCAGCAACACCGGTTTCAGGATTGGTAGCAACGGCACACTCATCGCTCAACTGTTCGTACACACTAGGGCTTGAGCAATCATTATTAGAAAAATGAAGAACGATTCCAAAGTTTGTACGAGTAGTCAAAACGCCCCAAATCCCGTAATTCCGCGCCAGCCATGGAACGTTCATTACAACGGCAGCCAATAGCAAAGGCGTCAGGAAGCGGACCATTTCGCGCGCCCGAGTACGCTGGACGAGGAGCACGAACCCGATCCACGGCAATGCTACCAGCAAGATCACCTGGCTCAACAGGAACAAAGTCCCTAATGCGGCCCCTGTAACCGCCCCCTGCCAGACACCATACCCGTGGCGCTTCACGAGATGCATCGTTGCAAGGCAAAACACAATCAATCCGAGTTGGGTATAATCCGCGTCCCAGTCTGGGATCAGTTGTGCCGACAAAATCGACAGCACGCCCCCGGCAATGCCGGGCGCGGAGGTTCCCCATAACGCGGTTGCGACTCGCGGTAGGAGGGCCGGAATCAAAGCGTTCACGACCACGTTGGCGACCAGGATCGCAATTACGGCCCAGACAGGGTTCGCCAACAACCGGTAGCAGAATGCGAGAAACAGTGGATACAGCGGGGGATTCATCGCCGTGGGCCCGGTTTTCATGGACCGGAACGAATTACCGTACGTGCCGTCTTGCGCCAGATTCCTTCCCAGCACAGCCATTTCGCGGCCCGGGCCCATACCCAAGCCGACTGGATGAAAAAGCTGGTAAATCCCCGGTACCAAGCCGGCTAAAAAAAGTACGATAAACCATCTTCGTAAGTCCATTCGTGCGTGATCCAGGCCGATCCTAGCACACTCCACATTCTCATCGTCCGAGGCAAGAGACGATCCAATCCGGAAGTAGTTGTGCGATCACTGCCGCCGACCAGAACGCAACGGAGAGCCCGGCAAGAGCTGGCCGCGTTTGCGTGCAGAACCCACCCTTGACCCCAGGCCCTAGAATACATGCAGCCGCAGACCGATCCGATATCCCTGATGCCCCGCCGCAGAGCAATGGCGCACTTCTCCCAGCTCGATCGAACTCTTTATTCGAATCTGCACGATTGTTCCAGGCCTTAGGGATTTCGGGGCTAAAATGCCAACGCCATTCTTTGAGATGTCCACAATCTTGACCCTATGGCGATCCAAGGACAGCGGATTTAGTTCCTGCAAGACCGCATCGTCTCCGCTGCTGAAACGCGGCTCAGATCGTTTGTAATCTTCCCTCGCTTTCGTCTCGCCAATGGGGTGAAGCATTAGCTGCAAGCCGACGCACCGGGACAGCTTTGCCCGGCAGGCTTGGCATTCCCATAAGTGAGGCTCTATTGCGGAAATGAGTTCCGGCTCCAATCGCCCGCAGATGTACAGTTCCAGCTCATCGTCATGGGCGTGAATCGCGTCTCGAATATCGGGCATGGGTAACTCCTCCTCCCTGGACCCAGGTCGTTGCCTTAGCCACGCTAAGGTCATCTCCACTGAACGAATTAAATTGCCCTAGGAGTTTGGAAGCCTCCTGGTAATAAAAGGTCGGAGTCGAAACGACCCTTGATTAATCGGAGCCATTAATGGTCATAAACGTTTCAAAAAAGATAATCCGCCCTTTTTATGAAGATCGCTGGTGCCGGTCGCTAGAAGGTATCCATATATTTAAGCCAGCGATGGCGAAAGCCGGATATTCTTGAAAACATGGGAGAAAGTGGGTCAAAGCGTTTCGCGCGGCCTCTCACTTGCCGGAGCATTTGCTCCAGTCTTTTAGGATAGCCATTGCACCCCGATGCGCTTTCGCCTCCTCGGCTGTGGACTCTTGGGCGAGACACCAAAGCGCGGGTCATTGCTGGCTACATACCTTGCCACTGCTTCCATGGTGGATTCGAAATCTTCGTGGGTCGAATCGATGAAAAGCCACTTTCGTAGAACCTCATGCGGCATCAATGCCGGTAACTCGGCTTGAATGGAAGCGTGATGTTCGCGGTCCGTACAGACCAAAACTCCGTGCCACTTCCAGCGGCCGGATTTCGTTGGCTCAACGAGCAAAAGCATCTGACGCCCGAAAAGGTAGGCGGCAAGCCCACCGAACATTCTCTTGGTGAAAAAGGTCCCGTGCTCAACAAACGCCTCAAAAATCCATTCGTGTTTGAACGTCTTCATGTCTCTGGGTCACCGGGAGCGAGTCGCGACATGAACCCCGCGCAGCCGGGCCTTCGCTAGGTCGCTACCAACAGGGGCAAGGATTAGCGTACTACCAAACGCCGGCGTCCTCCAGCCAAAGCTTCGGCGCGATTCCGCGGGTGGTCGCCGCAGGTTGCGACGCTTAGCATCAGCCGGGCCACGCTTCAATACACATGTAAACGTTTTGCGCTCCGAATTCTCGCAGCAACCTGCCATTTGGCTGAACCCACGCGCGAGAATCCCCACCACCACCCATCCATCGCTTGATTTCGAATTTCTTTAGAATTTTCTCTGGCAGCCGACGCCTAGCTGTGGCAAAATCAGGTTGCAGTTTTCCCCGGTTTTATCGCGGATTTCTAGCGGCGCAGTTCCCCGCCTGAGACGCGATCGCACGGTTTTAGAACCGCTGTCGTTTTGGCAGCCGCATCGGTCAGTTTGGATTCGGTTCAATGATCGGTTGAGGCCCTAGATATCGTGGTCAATGTGAAGGCGGCTATGTCTCGGTTTGTATTGGGGCCATCACCGCCACGGCCCGCTCCCCGGAACGAGATCGAGTACGTTGCGTGGTTTCGTTTCCCGGTTACTTGGACTTACCTTGGCAGCACCGTTCAGGACGTCAGATCGGAGCTACCCATTCAGCCGGCCACTGGCTTGGCGCCCGCGCCTGCGGTCAGGACGCTGGCTTCAACGCCCGCTGCACCTGCCGAGCTGGTACCGTCCGTGCTCGCCAGCTCCCTCATCCCCGGCACCCCCCGGCCCGCAGCCTTGAGCGGAGACTCCAAAATGGCGATACCCAAAATGATCCGGCCGCCGGTCGGACCGCTAGTCGAGCACCTTCCCCCGCCCTCGCCGCCTCCCCTTTCCGCCGCACCCAACCAAACCGCGCCCACCGATTATGTGGAGCCGCCGATTTTGCAGTTCGCCCCGGAAGAAACGTTTCTCGCGCGCTTTGGGCCGCAGATCGCCTTGGCGGCGGTCGCTGTCCTGGCATTGGGTTTGCTGCTGTTGGGATACTCGGGCACTGACTCCTCTTCGCCTAAGTTGATCGAGTGGTCTCATCGCTACTCCTCGCCGCCGGGAAGACTGCTGTTCCTCTACCAGCCCTCGCGTGGCGAGTCGGATTATAACTTTGATTTTGCTTGGGTACCCGGCGCCGAGAGCGCTGGCTGGGTCCTACGCGCGCGCGATGAGAACAACTACTATGCAGTGCGGCTCATCCTCCAGCAGCCCGCACCCAAAATGGTCTTGGCCGAGGAGCACTTCGGCATGCTCGGCGGAGTAGAGGGCGCGCACTCGCGAAAAGTGATCCCTCTCGGAAACCATTCGGGCCCATTGCAGATCCAGATGGCTGTCACGGGCTCCACCTTCACGCTTTCGCTGCAGAGCAAACCCGTGGATTCGTGGACCGACACGCAATTGAACTCCGGCGCGTTCGGCTTTTTCGACGATACCGGAGAGCGGCCGCAGATTCAGGACCTGCACTTTACCTTTCGCAAGAAAGGGGCCACGCGCACCGCCGTGGCATCGCTCCCATGAAGCAACCCGGCAAGGTAGCGAGCGCCGCGCGACGGGCTGTGAACGATCCGCTCCAGGCCGCTCTGACATGGCGCGCGCAGGGCCATGTCCAAGAGGCGCTCGCTGTGCTCTCCGTCCCCGTCGAATTCTCCAGCGATTTTTATATCCTGCGCGGCGATCTCGAACTGGAACTGGGACGAATTCGGGAAGCCGCTGAGAGCTACTCCACCGTAATCGCCGAGGAGCCCGACCATATCTACGCGCAGGGCCAACTCGGTTTTTGCCAGCAGCGTTTGCAGCAGTGGGCCGCCGCCGCACAGGCCTTCGAAGCGGTGCTTCAATTCGATCCCTACCGCGACGAAGTTCGCCTCAGCCTAGCGGACTGTTTGCTCCGCCTGCAGCGTTTCGGCGCCGCCTTGGAGTGCTTCGATAAATGCTGGTCGGAAGCGTCTCGGCGGCAGGCGCTGTTTGGCAAGGCCGCGGCGCTGCAGTGCCTGCGCCGTTTTGATGAGGCCGAAAAACATTACGAGCGTCTGCTCGCGGTCGATCCCTACGCTGAGGAAGCACTCGCCAATATGATTGCCATGGCGATGGAAGTGTTCGAGCTGGCCCGCGTGCAAAAATATTCGCAGCGCTTGCTCGATATCAACTCGCGCTCCGTGGCTGCTTGCAAGGGGATGGCACTGTGCGCCATTGAACGCCGCGACTATCCCACCGCGGCTCGCTATTATCAGCTAGTCGCCGAGTTGGAACCTGGCGTCACGACTCGTCCCACGGAAGCAGGCGATGCCGTGGAATATCGCATCAGCCGCGCCGTGTTTAACAGTCTGGAAGAAACCCGGCGGAAACCGAAAGCCCGCGCTACAGGCGAACCCTTTCCGAGATAAACGAATTTGCAGCTTTTGGAGGCGCGGAGCGGAGTCGAACCGACGAATAAAGGTAGTGCAGTTTTCCAGGCCATTGAGCTGTGGCCTTGTGTTTCTGCGCGTAGAGCACTAGTATCCAAACAAACCACAAGTTCAGTTGGAGGAACGATGAATCCCATCCGTGCCGCTCATGATTTTTTGGCCGCGTTCCAGAGTCTCCCGCAAAGGCGAGCGCGTCCCCCGTTATTCTTGAACAACATCACTCTGCGAGGATGGGCGCTGTTCATTTCCCTTTTGCTTCTGCCGCTCAGCGTCCCGTCCGCGCAGGCCGCGGACGCATTGCAGTTGTTTAAGAACTATTTCATCACCGGAGACTACGTTGTCGGTGGTGTCGCCTTGCGAGGCCAAGGCGTACCCAGTAGCACCATTGCCGGCGGCGTTGGTTCATACGCGACCGGAGTGATCCATATGAACGGGGTGCCTCAAGGTGCCGACATTGTGGCTGCCTACCTCTACTGGGAGACCATAAGCGGCACCGGCGTTAATCAGGCAACGTTAGCTATCGGGGCATTCCGGGGTAACAGGATCGTCGGGAAGCAACTGGCGAGCCCCACCGTTCTAGCGTGCTTTGGCTCCGGAGGCGGCAACGGCGGAACGAACGGAGCGACCCCTCTTTTGGTCTTTCGCGCAGACGTGCTTAAATACCTGCCCTTTCCGTCGGTAGCCAACGGCCAGCCGGCCGGTCAGCGCCTGGTTAACGATGCCGATCTACTGAACAATGGTTTCGCACCGGCATCGGTCTCGTTGCCGGATAGCGGTGGCGGCGGCAGCACGTCGCCCAGCACCTCAAACCAGGCGTTTCTCACGGAGGGTGCCAGCCTGGTTGTGGTGTATCGCGTCGCCACCGACCCGCTGCGGGCCATCGTCATTTATGACGGGGGCTTTACTTTTAGTTCAAACAACCCCGGCATGACGCAGACTGTCCGAGGGTTCTACGAGGCTTCGAAGACCAGCCCGGTCGCCAAGATGACGCATATCGTCGGCAATGGTCGAAACTTTCAGGAGAAGCTGTTTTTTGGAAGCACTCAACTCACCCCCGCGAACAGTTCTGTTCCGAACGCGACCAATCCTTTTCCCGGCTCACTCGGACCCGCATGGGACAATCTGACCGTGAACGTAAGCCCATTCATGACGGGCGATGAGGCGTCGGTAAGCACTAGCGTCATACCCAGCGACCCCAGTTCGGTGGCGTGTCTCTCTTGGGGCGCGATCCTGTTCAGCACGACGGTCCAAGACACCGATGGCGACGGGCTGCTGGATGTATGGGAATTGCAGGGGCTGAAAGATCCCACAAGTGGGGCTCTCTTGGTGGATCTTCCCAGTATGGGGGCAAACTCGAACGCAAAGGATGTGTTTATCGAGCTCGACTATATGCAAACCGGCGGCTACGCAACTACCCTGCAAGGTGCGGTTGCGAGCCATACGCATAAGCCGACTCAGGTCGCTCTCGATATGGTGGGCGACGCATTCAAGGCCCAGGGCATCAACGTGCATTTCGATATCGGCGGCAATTACCAGACCGCCTGGGTTTCCGGCTGTCCTGCTCCCTCAGGCTCGACGCTATGCGATCCATATATCATTCCGGCGGCCAGCTCCGGGGGTGGCGGCGAGGCTCTCGGTGAATACTGCGCAAGCGATGGCTCACCTTGCGTGCCGGGCGCGACCCAGTTTCCGGATTATCCGGGAACAGTGACCTGGAAGTCCGGATTCAACTTCATCAAGAATGGAGCGCCCGGGAATGTTCCGCCGCTGCCTGCGCATTTCGACCACAATCGCAAGGATATTTTCCACTACGTGCTGTTTGCTCACACCCTGGGGCTTCCAAAGTGGTGGATCAACGACAAAACCTTGACGTCTATTAAAGTATTGTCCGGCACGGCCACTGCGACCACGGGATCTCCCCACGGGCTGAATGAAGGTGCCACGGTTACAGTGTTGGGGGCCACGACCTCCGCCATGAATAACAACTACGTGGCTCACGTAACATCGCCCACCACCTTCACATTCCCCGCGAATGTCGTTAACGGAACCTACAATAACTATGGGCTAGCCGTAAGCAGCGGAGTGCCCAGAAGCAATTCCGGCCAATCGGACCTGTTGGGTGGCGATGTCATTGTGACTTTGGGGCGCTGGGATGACTTCACGGGGACTGAATTCATGCAAGCCTCGACGCTGATGCACGAGCTTGGGCATAACCTCGCTCTACGGCACGGAGGAACCGCCACCGAACCTAATTGCAAACCCAACTACCAGAGCATTATGAGCTATCTGTTCCAAGTGCGCGGGCTGCTGGATCCCACTGGCGTTCCATACGTCAATTACTCTGACCGAATGCTCCCATCTCTGAACGAGAGTAGTCTGAGTGAATTGGCGGGCCTGGGTGCGGCGCCGTTGCCGTATCTCCCCAGATGGTTTGCACCGCTGACTGGAAGCTTCCTTGACTCGCAAATTGGTACCACTCCTGCTGCCAAACATTGTGATGGTACACCCTTAAACCGGGACGCGAACGGGAACGTTACTGAACCCTCCACGGTTCGCGTGGACGGCATAAGTCTTCCTGGCAAGCCGATCGCCGGCAGCCCGATCGATTGGAACGCAGATACCATCACGACTACGTCGCCGCTTGCGCAGGACATCGCCTTCAACGGTGTCAGCAATAATCCGATGAACGGGTTCAACGACTGGGCCCACATCGATCTGCGCCAGATTGGAAGCCGGCGCGCTCCCATCGGATATTCCGTTGACGTGGGTCCCAGCGATGATATCGGGGCCGGCGGCGGCGCGGGCAACAGCGGCGACCTGGGATCTGGCAATAGCGGCGATTTGGGTTCCGGCAATTCCGGAGATCTGGGCTCGGGTAACAGTGGCGATCTAGGTTCCGGCAACAGCGGTGACCTGGGATCGGGCAATAGCGGAGACCTCGGCGGCGATTTGGAATTTGATACGGCCGTGACCGTGGGTAATGCGCCGAACTCTGTATCCGCGACTGTAGTAGGGTCCGGACCTACGATCAGCATCGATCTTAAATGGAAGCGCCCGACGGTAGGGAAGGTAATTCAATACCAGGTTTGGCGCGCCGCTTGTCCTAACCAAACAACCATTACCGCACCCTGTACGCTCTCGCCGAGCGTGAAGCCTGTAGACATTGCCCCGACGGTGGCGCCAGGGGCGACCTGCGGCCCGGGCGGAGCGTACAACTTCTGCGATGGGACTACGAAGAATAACACCGTTTATCTCTATTTCGTGACGGCAACGATTCAGGATCCAGGCAACCTGAACACGCCAAAACAAAGCGGCGCTTCCAACATCGTCGCCATTAGCCGGTAGTTGTCTCTTTGCCGCCGATGAACGCCGATTTCATAGTAGGTGTTCGTCGGCTACTCAATTACTGCCCCGCGCGGCGCCGAACCTCAGCGAGGAGCGGATCTTCGGCGGCCTTGCCTCGCAGGCTCAAATAGGTTCGGTAGGAATCCGCGAAACCCGCAGTCTTTGATCCTTCTCTGACCCGTCCCAAGTAGTAATACACAGGCGGGAAATAGCCAAACGTGGGCACATCGTCCATGAATAACTCGATCGCCTCGCCACGCCGCTTGATGCAGCGGTCGAATTCGGAATCGGCCTGGGCGTACTGATTGTCCTCGAGATAAGCCCGCCCCAGATCGAACCGGCCAAACCATGTATCCAGCAAGGTGTTAGCATCTTTGAACGCCTGGATCGCCTGACGGGCGTCTCCCATCTTCAGGACCATTTCGCCTTCGATCAGCTTGGCATATGCCCTGGGTTCGGATTGCCGCTCGGCCGCGAGGCCAGCGGCCAGTTCTTTTGCTTTCGCAGGCAGGTCGGCTTCCAGGTAAATTCGCGCCGCCAGAAAGCGGATCTTAACGGACTTACTAACAGCCAGGGCACTTCCCGCCGCGGCAAGTGCTAGACCTTTCTGCTGCCGCTGGAGTTGTGTGTAACCCAAGGCAGTGAACTTGTCGGCGGCATCGTTCAGTCTCTTTGCGGCCAAATCAGCAGCAGCGCCCTTCTCAAGAATTTGCGCCGCCTCCGAAAAGCGGCCTTCGTAGAGAGCAATGTCGGCTAACCCCAAAGGCGCCAGAACCCCACCCAGGGCGCTAACCTTGTCGAGCTCGCCATACGTGTCGGCAGCCTGAGTCAATCGGTTTTGGCCGAGATGGGCATAGGCCAAGGTGAGGAAACCCTTTTCGGCGGACCCATTCAATGCCAGCGCAGTACGTACTTCTACTTCCGCAGCCTGAAAATCACCGGCATAAATCTCGTCGCGGGCGAGATTGAAGTGATACAAGGCTCGCTTCGGCAGAATCTCGCTCGCTCGGCGCGTTTCCTCGATTGCCTTACGGACATTTCGCAAATGCTGATAACAGACCCCCAGGTTGGTATGCGCCGCCACGTCGGACGGATACTGCGCGATCAACCCGGAATATTCATCGACGCATTTCTCTCGATCGCCGGTCACGAAGTAAAACATGCCACGCGTGCGGTAGCGTTCGCGCTCCGTCATGCGATCGATGTGACTCATCGCCTGCCTGACATATTTTTCGGCCTCCTCATTCTCCGCCAAGTTTCTCGAGGCCACCGCCATGCCGGCGTAGGCCAGACCGAAGTTGGGATCGAGATCCACTGCCTTTGAAAAGCTCCTGCGCGCATCGGCATCTTTTCCGTCGGACAAGCCCTGCATCGCGACGGCGTATTCATGGACCGCGGCGAGCGACGAAGCCGAGAGAGTCTCCATCGCGAAACGCTGATCGGACTCCGAGGTCGCGTCACCTAGGGCAGTGCGAACATCGGTCGCAATCTTGGTCACCGCGAACAACACTTGATCCTTGTTCGATGCATTCTCATGAGGATTCGTCAGCGGGTTCCCAGTAACCGCTTGCGTCGCTCGCAGAGAAAGCCGGTATCCCGCCCCATCGCGCTCGAGCGAGCCGGAAACAACCACGCCGAGCCCTTGGCTTAAGGCGATCTTAGTGGCTGCCTGCTCATCCAGTTTGTCACTGGGATGCTCCAGCTTTGCGCCGAGGTTGCGCAATTGCGTGCGGTCATAAGCGCTGATGAAGCCGGCTCCTTCCAGGGCGATTTTCAACATCGGTTCCAGAGTGCCGTCGAAAATGGGGTCGCCTGTATGATTGCTGATATCCGCAATGATGACGGTAACCGGGGCGTGCGGTCCGGAAGGCCTGGAGAGCATGCGCAGGGCAGCGAACACTCCGGCGATAATAAGCGCAGCCACTGCCACCGAAATGGTGATCCACTTCCAGGCATGGGACCGCGCCATCATCATCATGCCAGGCGTGACGATGGTACGGCCCTCCTCGGCTTTGCCCAGCCGCTGTTCCGCGGCACGCGCCGCCATGGCGGTTCGGAACGTGGCGGGCGATGCGAGCCAACCTTCCAAATCGCGTTCTAAGTCGTTGGTAGTTTGGTAGCGTTGTTCTTTCTCAACCGCCAGACACTTAATGACAATATCGCTAAGCGCCTGCGGTATATCTTTGTTTTTCTCTATGGGGGGGACCGGACGCTCCTGGAGGCGCTTTATCAGAAGCCCCACAACAGTTTCGGATTCGAAAGGAATTTTCCCCGTGAGCAGTTCGTAAAAAACAATACCCAGCGTGTAGATGTCCGAACGCGGATCGATCTTTTCACCTTTCGCTTGTTCAGGCGAGACATACGCGGGCGTGCCCAGCAGCATCCCCGTGGAGGTGGCGCCCGACTCCTCCATGGAGTGAGCAATCCCAAAATCCATCACTACGACTCGGCCGGTGTTCTCGACCATGATGTTCTGCGGCTTTAGATCGCGGTGCACCACACCTTCAGCGTGCGCCGCATCCAGCGCCCGGCAGACCTGAATCACGATCTTCACCTTCTCCTCCAGGGTGAGTGGAGTACTGTCACGCAACAGAGAGTGAAGGTCGCGGCCAGCCACGAACTCCATGGTGATGAACCTGATGTTGTCGGCTTCCCCGAGATCGAAAATGCGGATGACGTTTTTGTGCGTCACCTGGCGGGACAGGATCAGTTCCTGTTTGAAGCGCATCAGGATCTGGGGTTGATTCGCCAGTTCGGGACGAATCACCTTAAGCGCAACCACGCGGTCCACCTCGCGGTCCCGGGCCTTGTAGACAGCGCCCATGCCGCCTTGGCCCAGCGTCTGAATGATTTCGTAGCGTCCGCCTAGGATGGCACCAGCCGTTAGCTCAGCAAACCCCGATGCTCCCGCGAGTTGATGCGTCGCCGCGGTACCCACCCGGCCTTCCCCAGGCAGCATAGCGCTGGTTGCCAGCGGATCGGGCATGAAACTGGTGGCAACTTCTTCCGCCGGCAGGCGAGCATTGCACAGCAGACACCGTCCGGTTTCTGAAGAGGTTTCGGATTTGCACGTGGGGCACTGCATCCGTATGTGGACTTCGGGAGGCAGATCTTTGGAGCTTCTGAAGATC
>Ga0207674_10006191_pt1 | contig 14106 bp, 12 predicted proteins | sample KBSCornC72_FD_184303 | JGI IMG/M metagenome (GOLD analysis project Ga0207674, IMG submission 184303) | Corn rhizosphere microbial communities from Kellogg Biological Station, Michigan, USA - KBS Corn C7-2 (SPAdes) (version 2) | ecosystem: Host-associated > Plants > Roots > Rhizosphere > Soil ... | reverse complement strand
TTGTAAGTGCGGGCAGCCTCTTCCACCAACGGAGCCGCGCGGCGGCAGTCCGGGCATTGCAGGTCTTCAAAAACCACCAGGGCAACCTGAGCCCCTTTGGGCGGACGCAGGGCCGGATCGACGTTCTGGGCTGAAGCCAGCGAAGCCACCAGCAGAAAGGCCAGGGCAAAAACGGTGTAGTGGGTAGTCATAATTATTTGGATGCAGGGTTTGGCCACTAGTTAGTGTCTTAGTCATTCTACGGTAACCATGGCTCGCCCCAAAAGCCCAAACCACTAGGGACACTAAGGTGCACGAAGGCACGCCTCAAAGCAGGCGCAACTGGCGCCGTTCCAGGCCGAGCAGTTTTTCCTTGATGGGCAGGCCGCCGCCGTAGCCGGTGAGCTTGCCATTGCTGCCGATGACGCGATGGCAGGGAATCACAATTGGAATTGGATTGGAGCCGTTGGCCAGACCCACAGCGCGCGAGGCGTTGGGATTGCCGATCCGGCGGGCGAGTTCGCCGTAGGAGATGGTCTCCCCGTAGGGGATTTCGCACAAACGCTTCCAGACCGCCAGCTGAAACGGCGTGCCCTGAGGCGCAAGCGGCAGGTCGAAGGCTTGCAGTTCACCGGCGAAGTAGGCCCGCAGCTGACGAATCGTTTCACCCAGGCGTTCCACACTTTCACGCCACTGCGCATCGGATCGAACTGGATTTCTCTCGTTGACAAAACCTATGCGCCGCAGGCCGGTGTTGTCAGCCACGAGCATCAACGGCCCGATTGGACTGTCCATCCGAATATAGCTGACGCCTGCGATTGCGGTTTCCATCATCATCTGGGATCAAACATTTAACCACAGAGGACGCAGAGGACACGGAGGCGGTCCTCTGGTTGAAGTTTATACGGCCGCGGCCTGCTCGCGCCGCCTGGACTGGATTTCGATAAACACGTGTACCAGGGATACCGCCGCCGGAGTGACGCCGGGAATGCGGGAGGCATGACCCAGAGTGCGGGGGCGAACCTTGATCAGCGTTTCCTGTATTTCGCGCGAGAGGCCACTGACCGAACCATAGTCGAACCATTGCGGAATGGTATGCTGCTCGGCCTTCTTCAGGCGCTCGATGGCGCGCTGCTGCTGCAAGAGGTAGCCAGCGTACTTGATCTCAGTCTCGACCGACTTGAGTTCGTTGCGGATGGCTGAAGAAATGCCGGCCACGGATTGGCGCGGATTTTCACGGATTTCTTCTTCGAAAAAGTTCGGGGCGAGTTCCCGGAGCACGGGGAGCAGGCGCTCAATGGTGATTTCGGGGCGCTTGAGTAATTGCGCCAGGCTTTGGCCTATGGCGGACGTCCAGTCGTTGGTCGTGGGCTGTCGGTCGGCGGCTGTTGCCGAGCCTTGCTCGGCCTGACCGGGTCGGAGACCCGGTCCCACGAAGTCCGTGTCCATAACGGCAATCTGCTCGAGCACTTGAGTGGTCAGCCGGGTACTCTCCAGCATCGCCTTCATGGATTCATGGCGCTGCTGCTTGACCTGGAAATCCGCCCAGGCGGCATCGGATATCAGACCCACGCGGCGGCCGTGCGGAGTCAGGCGGCGGTCGGCATTGTCGATCCGGAGATGCAGGCGGAATTCGGCGCGCGAAGTGAACATGCGGTAAGGCTCGTTGGTGCCCTTGCTGATCAGGTCATCGATCAGGATCGCGGTGTAGGCCTCGGTGCGATCCAGGATCAGCGGCGCTTCATTCTTCACCTGCAAGGCGGCGTTGATGCCGGCCATCAGGCCCTGGCAGGCGGCTTCTTCGTAGCCGCTGGTACCGTTGATCTGTCCGCCGAGAAACAGGCCGGCGATTTTCTTGGTCTCAAGCGTGCGCTCCAGTTCGGTAGGGTCGATGGCGTCGTATTCAATGGCGTAGCCGGGACGCAGCATGTCCGCGCTGTCCAGGCCGGGAATCGACTTCAGAATCTCCATCTGTACTTCTACCGGAAGCGAAGTGCTCATGCCGTTGACATAAATCTCGTGCGTGTTCAAGCCCTCGGGTTCGAGAAAGAGCTGGTGCGTGATCTTGTCGGGAAACTTGACGATCTTGTCTTCAATCGAGGGGCAGTAGCGCGGCCCGACGGAGTGTATTTGCCCGCTGTACATGGGAGAGCGGTGGACATTTTCGCGGATGACGCGATGCGTCTCTGCTGTGGTCCAGGCAATGTAGCAAGGCACCTGTGAGTCGTGATGCGCGACCCGCCTGGTACGAAAGCTGAAAGGGGTGGGATCGTCGTCACCGGGCTGCACCTGAAACTTCGACCAGTCGATGGTGCGGCCGTCGAGGCGCGGCGGCGTTCCGGTCTTGAGCCGGCAACCGCGCAGGCCAAGCTGCTTGAGCGCTTCGCCCAAGAGCACGGCAGCGGGTTCACCGGAGCGTCCCGCAGGATACTGCTGCTCGCCACAGTGGATCAGGCCGTTGAGAAAGGTGCCAGTCGTGATGATGACTGCACTCGCGCCGACGCTGCGTCCGTCGCGGAGGCGGATGCCTGTCACTCGCTTGCGCTCGTCGTCGTTGGACGCTGTTGCGCTCCCGGCTTGGGATTCGGAAGGCCAGTTTTCAGTTGATAGTTCCCGGTTCTCAGCAGGTTGTGTTGGTGAATTTGCCGACCGCCAATGACCAGGGGCCAACGGTTCCACCATCAAATCAGCAACTTCGGCCTGCTTGATTTTCAGGTTGGGCTGCGATTCCAGCACTTCGCGCATCTTGAGGCGGTAGGCCTGCTTGTCGCACTGGGCGCGAGGCGACCACACGGCTGGGCCGCGGGAAGTGTTGAGCAGGCGGAACTGGATGCCGACTGCGTCCGTGATCTCGCCCATGATGCCGCCCAGGGCGTCCACTTCGCGGACCAGGTGTCCCTTGGCAATGCCACCGATGGCGGGATTGCAGGACATCTGGGCGATGAGATCGACGTTGAGAGTGTAGAGGGCGGTCTTCAGGCCCATGCGGGCGGCGGCCATGGCGGCTTCGCAGCCGGCGTGTCCCGCGCCGACGACGACCACATCGAATTGTTCGGTAAAGGGGGGCACGGCAGCCTTCATTCTAGCAAGGACTGCGGAGCTGAATGGAGGACGGGCGTCCCGCCGTCCCGCCGGGCGGGGACGCCCGGCCTCCATATGTGCAGCTAGAATTGCGGACCACCGATATCTGTGAACGTGACTTCCTGCCACTGGGGCGAGGAAAAATACCAGTGGCTGGCGCCGGCTTCATGATTATTGCCGCCAGAACCGTACGGAATCGTCGGGGAGCGCCAGTAATCCATCCCCATCTGCAGCAAGGCTCCGGGAGAAATCATCACCCGGGCCCGGACGGTGCAACCGTCGCGTTTGCCGGCCGGCAGCGCGGCGCGCGCCGATGGGCTCCAGAAGTGCCACACCCGATCGCCGCGCTGGCCTACGGCCAGTACCACAGAATGATTCCGCGGATCGTGAGCCAGCGGAATGGGATCGTGGGCGTCGCTGGCAAACCACGGGTGGCGCTGGTAGAGACCTCCTTGCACCTGGCCGCAGTCGCCGTTGAGGACAACCTCCCGGCCGTCGATCTGGCAAGCCAGCCTGGTCCACGCAACCTCCACCTGGGCCGACTCGTGGCCCGGCACTCGCGTGTCCGCAATCGCGATGCCCCAAAGCCGGGCTGAATTGAAATCGGTGGGGGCGCGCACGGCGGTTACGTATCCAGCTTTGTAACTGACTTCATCCGGAATTCGTGGGTCGTTCGTAACCACGAACGCTGATGGGCTGGCGCCGCGCCCCTGGGGCGTGACCACCGTAATGTTCGAAGTGAGGACGCGGTGGGGAACAATCGCGACCACCCTTTGCGGAGAATCGACCTGGAAGACTGCCGCGGTTGCACCAAACAACACCGCGGAAATCGCCGTCAGATTTTTGCCGCTGATTTTCACCCGCGTGCCTTCGGGACCGCTGGCGGGAAGGAAACTGAGTACCTCGGGCGCACCAACCTGGGCTGCGGCCGAGAGTCCCGCAAACAGGAGGAGGCGCGCGATCGCGATCCAGGGGATGCGCTTTAGTCGAAGCAATTTCTCTCCGGCACGTCGGTTCACATTACGTGAAAGTCACGCAGGGTGATGTGATGTCCGTCACAGTCGGTCTGGCAACGCCGGATTTTGGACTCGCTCGAAACAAGCCTTGCCCAGTGGCGGCGCGAGAACCGCCCACCGCACACGAGCGGAACCATAGAGCACAGCCCCGTAGCGCCTGCCGGCCAGCCGCCGGGACGGCGCCGCGACAAGTTGCGGGCTGCGTCGAGGCGCCCTTATAGTGGCTCTTTAGGCTTGAACAGGACGTCTTAAACTATGGCGAAAGCAATGCCCCTCGGGGCGCGTGGCGAAGTCGAGCAAACTGTCGAATTGAAGCATACCCTGGCGGCCCATAACCCCAATCTTCCTCCCGTGTATTCCACGCCGGACATGATCCGGCTGATGGAGATTGCCTGCTTCCAGGCTCTGCAGCCATATTGCGAGGACGACGAAATCACGGTCGGGACCGCAATCCACGTCGAGCACCGCGCCGCCAGTGGAATTGGAGCAAAGATTCGCGCGGAAGGAGTTCTCGAGTCCTTCGATGGAAGGTTCTATACGCTACGGGTGACCGCCCGGGATGATACCCAGGAGATAGGACGAGGCACGGTTGGCCGGGCCGTGGTGAGCGTGGGAAAGTTTCTGGAAAAGATGAAAAAGACCAGTGGCTAGTTTCTGGTTCTCGGTTCTCAGTCATGGCTGATGCGCAGGGAAAGACGGAAGCGTTCCGGGCAATGCATCGTGGCCCGCAGATTCTCCTGCTGCCCAATGCCTGGGATGTGGCCAGCGCGCGGGTGATTCAGCAGGCGGGCTTCGGGGCCATCGCCACCACCAGCGCCGGCGTCGCCTTCAGCCTGGGATATCCCGATGGGCAGCGCATTTCGCGAAGGGAGATGCTGGAAGCAGTTCGCCGCATCGCAAACGCGGTCGAGGTTCCGGTTACGGCTGACGTTGAGGCCGGATACGGCGATCGTCCCGAAGATGCCGCCCGCACGGCGCAGGAGGTCCTGGCTGCCGGCGCCGTGGGGATGAATCTGGAGGATGCCACCGGGGATCCGCAGCATCCGCTGCTGGACCTCGCACTGCAGGTTGAAAGAGTGAAGGCGGTGCGGGAATTGCCGATCGTCTTGAACGCCCGTACTGACGTTTACCTGCTTGAGATCGGGTCTCCGGAAAAGCGTTATGAAGAAGCCCTGCGGCGGCTGGCGGCGTTTCGTGATGCTGGCGCGGACTGCGTGTTCGTTCCCGGCGTGCGCGATCCGGCAACCATTGCGCGCCTGGTGAAAGATTTGCAGTGTCCGGTCAACATCCTGGGCGGCCCGGGAATTCCTTCCGTACCTGAGTTGCAGAAGCTGGGCGTAGCTCGGGTCAGCCTGGGTTCGGGCCCGATGCGGGCAACGCTGGGTCTGCTGCGTCGCCTGGCGGAAGAGCTGAAGAATGCGGGAACCTACGCCATGCTGGAAGGCGCCATCCCCTATGCGGAGCTAAACCGCATGATGAAATGATCGGGATTCAACCGACGGTACGATGAACCATGGAAAAAGTGGTTCAAGGCGTTCTCGACTACATCCGCCGCCAGGGCCTTCTCCACGCCGGTGACCGGGTAGGCGTCGCGGTTTCAGGCGGGGCCGATTCCGTTGCCCTGGTGCGCATCATGCTGGAGTTGCGGCCGGAACTGGGTATCGTGCTCTCCGTGGTCCACTTCAATCACAAATTGCGCGGGGTCGAAGCCGAAGCTGACGAGCATTTCGTCGCCCAACTTGCCCAGAGGTACAAGCTGGAACTGCACGCCAGCGGTGGGGATGTCGCGGCCCATGCTCGAAGTCAGCACCTCAGCACCGAGGCCGCCGCCCGCCAGCTTCGCTACCGGTATTTCCGCCGCCTGTTCGAGGATCAGAAGCTGAACCGCATCGCGACTGGGCACACTCTGGACGATCAGGCGGAGACGGTTCTACTTAGAATTGTTCGTGGAGCCGGGACCCGCGGACTGGCTGGAATTTACCCCCAGTTGCAAGTTAAAGGTTCTCAGTTCTCAGTGGTCCGGCCTTTGCTGCAGACCCGGCGGCGGCTGCTCGAAACCTATCTTGCAAAAATCGGCCAGGACTGGCGCGAGGACTCAAGCAATCGTGATCTGCGTCATGCGCGCAACCGGGTGCGCCACGGGATTCTGCCCCGGCTGGAGCGAACTTTGAATCCGTCGGTACGTGAAACGCTGGCGGAGACTGCCGATATTGCGCGCTCCGAAGAAGAGTACTGGCAGAATGAAGTTGACCGCGTACTGTCCGAAGTCTGGCAGGCGGAGGAGCGGACCCTCGAACCGACAGCTCTGGGGGCCTTGCCTGTGGCGTTACGGCGGCGGGTGGTGCGGGCGGCAGCAGAGTCGCTGGGGCTGCGACTCGAGTTCCGTCACGTGGAAGAGGTTCTGGAGCTCGTCGGCGGGTCCCGGTCCGCCACCTTGCCGCAGGGGTGGGTTATTTCCCTGGGCACAGGCGGATTGCATTTCGCTTGCCCCAGTCCCGCGGCCGCGAATTCGGACTTCGAATACCGCTTGTCAGTGCCGGGCGCCGTCGAGGTTCCGGAAGCCGGGACACGGTTTGAGGCGGCGCTGGTGTCGGGGAGCGCAGCATCGGGTTATAATCCCGACCACATGCTTGATCCGGCATTGCTGCAAAAGGAGTTGACCGTGCGCAACTGGCGCGCGGGTGACCGCTACTGGCCGGCCCATAGCAAGGCCCCGAAGAAGATCAAGGAACTGCTGCAGGAGAGGAAGTTGACCGGCCTGGAGCGCAAGCTTTGGCCGGTAGGGGTGAGCGGACAGGAGATCGTGTGGGTGCGGGGCTTTCCCACGCCGGCCCGATTGCGTCCGCCGGATGGCGCCCAGCGGGCCCTGGTAATTCGTGAGTTGGCCAGTCGGGGAGGGCACAAGCATGAATGAGTTCGCAAGGCCGGGCCTGCCGCGCACCGTGATCCCCGCCGAACAGATACAGAAGCGGGTGCGGGAGATGGGGCGGCAGATTTCCGACGACTACCGCGGCCAGTCCATCCACCTGCTGGCCCTGCTGGAAAATGGCTTCATCTTCATGGCCGACCTGGTGCGGGCGCTGGAAGTTCCGGTGATCTGCCAGTTCATCAAGCCCAAGTATCACCTGCACGAGGAAGATGGCTCGGGTGGGGTGCTGGAGATTTTCTTCAGCCACGAACCCGACATTCGCGGCCAGAATTTGCTGGTGGTGGAGGGTTTGGTGCACTCCGGGATCACCACAGATTTTCTGATGAGCGACCTGAAAGCGCGGGGCGCGGCGTCGGTCAAACTGGCCACGCTGCTGGATCGCCAATCCGCCCGCCGGGTGCAGCTCCAGCCCGATTATTTCGGATTTCTGGTGGATGAGGCCTTCCTCGTGGGTTACGGTTTAGGCTCTCCTGAGCAGATCTACCGGAACCTGCCCTACATTGGCGCTGCAAGCTGAAGTGAACCCATGACTTAAGTTATGGGCAGAAGGCCGACCTTTTTTCCCCTGGAACGGTTAGAATATGATTCTGGCAACTTGTCCAATCCAAAACCTGCGGCTGGGCATCTAATTACGTGCCGGCAGGGTTCGCGTTGGCGCGCGTTTTTATCAGGAGTCTTCGGTGAATTCTACAGTCAAGACAGTGGTTTTCTGGTTGGTGATCGTGCTCTCGGCCTTCCTGCTCTGGCAGGTAATGAAGGCCGGCAACGCGGGGCAGAAGGACAAGTCGGTAAGTTTCTCGCAATTCCTGACGGATGTGGACCAGGGCAACGTGAAAGAGGTCACCATCAACGGGCAGGAAGTTCGCGGCACCTACCGCAACGATAATTCCGCGTTTCATACCACCTCCCCGTCCAACTATCCCGACATGATCAAGACGCTGCGCGACAAGGGCGTCAGCATGAATATCCGCGACATTACCAGCGGCAGTTGGCCGCTGCAGTTGCTGGGGACGTGGGCTCCGCTGATCCTGCTCGCCGCCCTCTGGTTCTTCATGATCCGGCAGATGCAGACGGGCGGCAACAAAGCACTGTCCTTCGGCAAGAGCCGGGCCCGGCTGCTCTCCATGCAGCAGAAAAAAGTCACGTTCAAGGACGTTGCCGGGGTTGACGAAGCCAAAGAAGAGCTGAAAGAGATCATCGAATTCCTGCGCGAGGCGCAGAAGTTCCAGAAGCTGGGCGGACGCATCCCCAAGGGCGTGCTGCTGGTTGGACCTCCGGGAACGGGCAAAACCCTGCTGGCCCGGGCGGTCGCGGGCGAAGCTAACGTGCCGTTTTTCTCCATCTCCGGCTCCGATTTCGTGGAAATGTTCGTAGGCGTGGGCGCCAGCCGGGTGCGCGATCTGTTCGAGCAGGGCAAGAAAAACGCTCCCTGCATCATCTTTATTGACGAGATCGACGCCGTCGGACGCCATCGCGGCGCCGGCCTGGGCGGCGGTCACGACGAGCGCGAGCAGACCCTGAACCAACTGCTGGTCGAGATGGACGGTTTCGAGTCCAACGAAGGCGTGATTCTGATGGCCGCCACCAACCGGCCCGACGTGCTGGATCCTGCGTTGCTTCGCCCCGGGCGCTTTGACCGTCGCGTGGTCGTCAGCCGTCCGGATGTGCGCGGACGCGAAGAAATTCTGCGCGTGCATACCCGCAAGATTCCCCTGGCGGACGATGTTGACCTTTTCGTATTGGGTCGCGGCACTCCGGGCTTCTCCGGCGCTGACCTGGCCAACATGGTGAACGAAGCCGCCCTGGCGGCGGCGCGGCAGAACCGCAAAGCCGTCCTCATGTACGACTTCGAACTGGCCAAGGACAAAGTCCTCATGGGCGTGGAACGCAAGTCCATGCTGCTTTCGGACGAGGAAAAGAAGAACACCGCCTATCACGAAGCCGGCCATGCGCTGGTGGCAGCATTGCTGCCTCATTCTGATCCATTGCACAAAGTGACCATCATTCCTCGCGGAATGGCACTCGGCGTCACCATGCAATTGCCCATTGACGACCGGCACAACTACTACAAGAACTATCTCGAAACCTCGATTGCCATCCTGATGGGCGGGCGTCTGGCGGAAGAGATGTTCCTGGATTCGATGAGCACCGGCGCCGGCAACGACATTGAACGCGCTACCGAACTGGCGCGCAAAATGGTATGCGAGTGGGGCATGAGCGATCTGGGACCGCTCACCTTCGGCAAGAAGGAAGAGCAGATCTTCCTGGGCCGCGAGATTGCGCAGCATCGCGACTACAGCGAGGCCACAGCGGTCAAGATCGATGCGGAAGTGCAGAAGCTGGTCAAGCGCGGTTATGACTCCGCCAAAGACCTGCTTCATTCGAACCGCGATGTGCTGGTCAGGATTGCGCTGGCGCTGATCGAACGCGAAGTGCTCGACGCTGCACAGATCAAGATGATCATCGACGGACAGGAACTGCCCAAGATCGTTCCTCCGGTAAAACCCGACGATGGTGTGCAGCAGGTAATCAAGCCCGACCTTCAACCGGGACGAGCCAAAGGCGGCGAACGGCCGGCGCCAGCGTAGAGCGGGCGTGAGGATCGGACTTAAGCAAAGCATTGGGCGGCCAAACGCCGCCCTTTATTTTTAGTGATGGGAAGTGGTAAAGCGCGGCGGGTTGTCATCCCGAGCGATGAACCGCGCTGGCGGTGAGGGCAAGTCGAGGGACCTGCTTTCAGCGTGAACCGCAAGAGTTTGCCTGCGACCCAGGTTTCATTCCACGCAGGTTGCGTTTTTCGCTATCGTGTTAGACTCAATAACGGTCAATTCACAGCGTTAATCTCATCAGAAGGGACGTTCGTGCGCGCAGAAACCCGTCATCGTCTTAAAGAAGACAGATTCAGCCGGGCCACCATGAATGCGGCCGAGGCCACCGTTCATTGGTCGGAGGAGCACAAGTCAAAGCTCATCATCGGCGGCCTGATTCTGGCCGTGGTGCTGGCAGTGGGTTTTGGCGGGTGGTATTACCTGAACCAGCAGGACCAGAAGGCCAGCATCCAGTTGAACCAGGCGGTGCGCACGCTGGATACTCAGCTACGCCCGGCTGGGACTCCCGCCGAACCTGATTTCCCGAGTTTCGCTTCCGCCAGGGAACGCACCACCGAAGCCCACAAGCAGTTTCAGGCGATCGTGGACCAGTATCCGCACACCCGCACGGCGGAATTTGCCCGCTATTTCCTCGGCCTCACTTCCTCGCAGTTGAGTGACAGTGCCGCCGCCGAGCGAGATTTGAAGAGTGTGGCCTCATCCCACAATGAGGACCTGGCGGCGCTGGCCAAACTGGCCCTGGCGTCGGTCTATCGCGATACCAATCGGACCAAGGATGCGATAGACGTTTACAACCAGTTGATGGCGAAGCCGACGCGCAGCGTGGGCAAGACGACAGCGCAGATGGAACTGGCGGAAACCTACGAGTCCACCCAGCAGCCGGGCGAAGCCAAGCGCATCTACGAGCAGATCCAGAAGGAAAATCCCGCCACCGAAGTGGCGCAATTCGCCGCCCAGAAATTGCAGGACCTGAAGTAGCGGACGTCGGATGTCGGAAATTCGGACGTCAGACCTCGGGCGTCGGACCTCGGACGAAGCTGGCGAATTTCCTGCCAGGCCCCTCCAACTCTGTCATCGCTTGCGAGTCCGTTCCCGAATTTCGCTCGGCAGCGAGCGATCCGGCTTCGCTAGAGAATGACAGGGCAGATGAATGAGTCAGTGTGAACTGTTCATCGCGCAGTCCAACTACTCTTTTGTCCTGGTGAACAATTTTTTCCACTCCTGGGGCGGAGTTGGGTTGGTAAGGGCGGGCCTCAGATTCACCGCCACGTGCTCTTTGCGTCCCATCCCGATTAAAGAAGTCGTGAGGCCGGGAGCGGAACGCGAGAACTGAATGGCGTTGTCGGCGTCGGTTTTCATCCCTAGAACACTGCCTACGAAGTCAGGCAAGTCTCGCGTGAGCCTGGCCTGATACAGAGTGGCGCTGCCCATCACCGCGATTCCGAGGCGGGACGCCGCCGAGAGCAGCGATATCTTTTCTTTCCCGGCGCGCTGGTTGATCAGACCATAGGCTTCGGGCATCGCCAGATTGAAGGGAAGCTGTATGAAACGGAAGCGGTGATGCTCGCCTGCCACCTCATCGGCGAGGTTAGCCAGTTCAAAAAGATCCATGTAGTCGCGGGAACTGTCCGCTACCCGGAAAGCGCTCCAGGTGGCAACTCCGTAGTACACAAGTTTGCCTGCCTTTACCAGTTTTTCGAGGGCAGCAAAGGCATCTTTCAGACGCTGGCGGAAGACCTCGCGCGAAACGTCCGCCAGCTGCGACTCCGGATTGTGGATGTAGAACAGGTCGATGGTTTCCAGACCCAGGTTGCGGCGCGAGCGCTCGATCTGGTTCTCAAGATATGCGGGTGACATGCAATGCATCCCGCCCGCTAATTCCTTGGGATCGAGGACGCCGGCCTCGACGTACTCGCGATGAAAGTACTGGCGCGGGTCCGGGGGCGGATTGCCATCAAAAGAGAGATAGCCGGCCTTGGTGCAGACCAGGGTCTCGTCGCGATGGAGTTCGCCGGAGTCCACCAGGGACTTGATCGCAACCCCGATATTGCGCTCCGAACGCTGATGGCGGTAGTTGATGGCGGTATCGAGCACATTGATTCCGGACCTCAGCCCGGATTCAATGGCTGCGATGTAGGCCTGGTCCGCGGCGTCGCTGGGGTCGCCGAGATAGGTTCCCAATCCGATCGACGACAGCCAAAGCTGGTTTACTCCCGGCACCGGCCCGGCCTGGCGGAAGTGCCCGGCATCGCGCAGGTTGGGGAAGCGGTCGCGATAGCGAGCGGTGCCGGCGGCAGAGGCCTGTCCGGGGAGCATGGAAAATAGTGTAGCAGCCGTGCGATGCCATCTTCCTGACGGACAATATGGTCATGATATAATGACCATGGTCATGTGGAGACGTCATGAAGAAGATCGCGGCCGGTAAGTTCAAGGCGCAATGTCTGAAATTGATGGAACAGGTTCGGACAACTCGCGAACCCATTCTGATCACCAAGCGAGGGCGTCCTCTCGCCAAGCTGGTCGCAGCCGAGAAACCGCCTGATGATTTCATTGGGAGACTGGAAGGAGTGGTGACGATTGTGGGAGATATTGAATCCCCAATAGCGCCGCTCTCAGACTGGGATGCCCTGCGTTGATCGTTCTGGATACACACGTACTGCTCTGGGCGGTTGCGGACTCTAAAAAGCTATCACGCGCCGCCGATGCTGCGATTCGAAGATCGCGCCAGGCGGATGGTGTCGCAATTTCCGCTATCACACTCTGGGAACTTGCGTCCCTGGTGGCTCGGGGACGAATCCGCGATTACGGAACCGTGGAGAACTCGGTGAACCGGTTAATTGAAGGCGTGACCATCAAACCGATTACACCGGAAATTGCCGCTCTGGCCACTCAATTTCCGAACGACTATCCTCACGATCCGGCGGACCGATTGATTGGCGCCACCGCGCGGGCGGAAGGTCTGGCACTGGTCACGCGCGACGAGAACATCCGCAAGTCTCCGCTACTGAAAACCATCTGGTAGGCTGCTCCATTTTTCCGCGATCGCCGCTGTCGATGCGAAGCCTCTCGAGGCGATCAAGACTCATATTTCCAGCGTCCACCCACCATGGTTCGCTCCACCTGAATCTTCAGCAGTTCTGACGGATCGGCCTTGAAAGGATCCTGGGCCAGCACCACCAGGTCCGCCAGTTGCCCCGGCTGGATGGAGCCCTTCAGATCTTCCTCAAAAGCCGCGTACGCACCATTGAGGGTGCCGCAGCGGATGGCTTCTTCCAATGTGATCTTTTGATTGGCACCCCAGACATTGCCCTTCATGTCGGTGCGGGTGAGCTGCGACTGCAGCCACATCATGGGATCGGACGGGCTGGCGGTGTAATCGGAGGAATCGGTGGGACGCAGCCCCACGTCAAGGAAACTGCGCATGGGGAACATGTGTTGCGTCCGCTCCTGACCGTAAAAGTGCATTACGTCACCATGAAAGTAGATGTAACAGGAGAACGGCGCGGGAATCACCTGCAAAGCGCGCATGCGCTGGATCAGAGTGTCGGTGAGCAGGGTGCAATGCTCGATGCGGAAGCGGGGATCTTTCTTCGGTAGTTCCTTCTGGATCTGCTCATAGACTCCGAGAATGCGGTCAATCGCCAGGTCGCCGTTGGCGTGAGTCGCCAGCTGCCAACCCGCCGCGTGTGCCTTTCGTCCAGTCTCGTAGAGCTGCTCGCGGCTGGTCAGTTGCAATCCGACATAGTTATTTGGGATCCCGATGTAGGGTTGCGAGAGCCAGGCAGTTCGTTCCGAGATCGAGCCGTCGGCGTATTGCTTGACGCCGCCGATGCGCACCCATTCGTCACCGAAACCGGTGTGAATGCCTGCGGCCATGAAATGATCGAGCGAAGCGGCGGAGATGTGACAATACAAACGCATTCTCAGTTCGCCCGCGTCGCGCGCGTCCTGATAGCCTTGCACGTCTTCGGGAGATGCGTCGGCATCGCACGTCGACGTGACTCCCTTGCTGGTAAAGAGCTTGGAGATCAGTGCCGCGCCCTGGCGATAGTCTTCGCGCGTGTTCTTGTCTGGAATCAGTCTCAAAAAAACTTTTGCCGCGGCGTCGCCCACAAAACCGGTGAGATGACCTTCGGCGTCGTGCTCAAAGCGGCCGCCCGCCGGATCGGGGGTCTGGTCATTGACTTGCGCCAGCTGCAGAGCCCGGGAGTTCACGAAGGCGGTGTGGCCGCCGCGATGCTGCACCAGCACCGGCCGGTCGGGCACGGCCTGATCGAGGTCATGGCGATTGAGTGGGCGAGGAGTTTTCCCGTCGTCGTACAGGAACCCGAGGACCCACTCTCCCGGCGGCGTCTGTTGCGCGCGCGCATGCAGGGAGGCCTGTATTTTTTCGATGGAGTCCAGGTCGCAGGCCACTTTGTGCAGATGCTCGACACCTGACGCCACGGGATGGGAGTGCGGGTCGTTGAATCCTGGCAGCACGCTCTTAAAG
>Ga0207674_10006188_pt1 | contig 14111 bp, 11 predicted proteins | sample KBSCornC72_FD_184303 | JGI IMG/M metagenome (GOLD analysis project Ga0207674, IMG submission 184303) | Corn rhizosphere microbial communities from Kellogg Biological Station, Michigan, USA - KBS Corn C7-2 (SPAdes) (version 2) | ecosystem: Host-associated > Plants > Roots > Rhizosphere > Soil ... | reverse complement strand
CAGAAGCGAGCGAAGCGAAGCTGAGTGAGCCACGCGAACGGAGCGAGCCGGCGAAGCGGCGAGCGAGTGAGAGTGTAGGGGAGTCCGAGGGGCGAAGCCCCTCGGATCAAATATGCGAATCGCGATTCTAGGGTCTGGTGCCGTGGGCGGCTATTACGGCGCGAAGCTGGCGCGCGCGGGGCATGACGTGACGTTGATCGCGCGCGGGGCGCATCTGCAGGCGATCCGTGAACACGGGCTGCAGATCAAGAGCCCGGCGCTCGGCAGCTTCACGGTCCATGTGCGGGCTGAAGAGGACACGGTGAAGGTCGGCCCCGTCGACGTGGTGATCGTCTCCGTGAAGGCGTACGACAACCCGACCGCATTGCCGCTGATTGCGCCGATGATGGGGCCTGCCACCGCCGTACTGACGATCCAGAACGGCGTCGACAGCGCGTCAGACGCCGCCGCAGCCGTTGGCGAGCAGGCGGTCGTCGGAGGCACGACCTACATCGCGACGGCGCTGACGGCTCCGGGCGTGATCGAGCAGACCGGCACCCATCGACGAATCGTCTTTGGTGAAGTATTCGGCGGGCTGCCGCGGCTCACCGCGCGCGTGCGCAGCATTCACGATGCGCTCGAGAGTGCAGACATCCAATCGGAAGCAGTCGACGACGGGCGCGTCCCGATCTGGGAGAAGTTCATCTTCCTGGCGGCGCTCGCCGGCTTCACCGGTGCGTCGCGGCTGCCGATTGGCCCGCTGTGGGCGGATCCTGCGGTTCGGGCACAGTTTCTCGAGGCATGCCGAGAGGTCGAGAGGCTCGCGCGCGCTGAAGGAGTCGCGGTCGCGGCCGACGTCGTCGATCGCATCGACGCGTACGTGCGAGGCATCCCGGGAACGATGCGCTCGTCGCTGCTGATTGACCTGTCTCAGGGCAAGCGGATTGAAGTCGAGGCGCTGCAGGGTGCGGTGGTGAGGCGCGCGGCGCGGCTCGGGGTGCCCGCGCCGATCATGTCAACGCTGTACGCGGTATTGAAGCCTCATGCAGACGGGACGGGAGGCGGGCTGCCGACCATCGCGGCGCGGTAGGCAGCCATCCCGCCAGGGACGTTCGCCACCGCACCACTCCTGGCCCTCGCGAGCAGGCTCGCGGCGAGCGACGATCGATATCCGCCCTCGCAGATTGTCACGAGAAGTCCGTCACTCGGCAGCTCGCCGGCCCTGGCCGGGATCTCGCCGACCGGCAGATGCACCGATCCGTCGATATGTCCTCGCCGCCATTCGAGCGGCGTGCGCACGTCGACGATCGTGATCGGCTCACCGCGCGAGCGGCGCTGGTGCAGCTCGGACGCGCTGATCTGTGGATTTGACGCCAGCGGCAATCCCGCAGACCGCCAGCCCTCGAGACCGTTCTCGACGAATCCCGCGACGAAATCCAGTCCGACCCGCAGCAGCTGGCGTCCGACTTCGCTCGCCTCGCGCTCGCCGGCCGCGATGAGCACGATGGCCGATTCCGCGGGGACGACCCAGCCCGCCCAATAGCCGACGCTTGCGCCGAACGCGAGGTTGATCGCGCCGTCGGGGTGCTCCGAAGCGAACGCGTCGGCAGGACGCAAGTCGATCAGCACCGCGCCGTCCCGAATGGCGGCGCTCGCGACCGCAGGCGGGATCGCGGGGATGCCCGCGTACCCTTCCGCCAGGCGCAGCAGTGGCGGCCCCTGCTGGTTCACGCGCTTCATGCGCGCGAAGTATTGCGGCGTCTCGGGCAGGTCGGCCAGCACGGCCGAAACGAACTCGTCGCGGGTCCGCTGCTTCAGCATCGGATTCGAGCGTCGCTCGAGTCCGATCGTCGAATGTGGTTCGGTGCCGATGCCCGTCCCGCACAACGATCCTGCGCCATGGCCCGGATGGACTTCGACCGCGTCGTCGAGCGCGAGGAGCACGCCGAACAGCGACTCGTGCAACTGTCCGGCAAGGCTGCGTGTCTGCGCTGCGCCGAGAAGATCCGGACGTCCGACCGCGCCGACAAACAGCGTGTCGCCGGTGAAGACACGCTCCGGCTCGCCCGGGTGGTGCGCGACGATCGACATATGTTCGGGGGTATGCCCCGGTGTATGAAGAAAGCGCAGCGAGAGATCCCCGAACGTCCGGCGTTCGTCGTCGCGCGCTTCATGCGCCGCATAGTGCATCGATGATCCCGGTCCGACGATGACTTGTGCTCCCAGTGCACGCAGCTCCAGAGCGCCGGAAACGAAGTCGGCGTGCACATGCGTTTCGATCGCGGCGACGAGGTCGAGTTGCTGCTGGCGCGCCGCGGCGACGTAGATGTCGATGTCGCGGCGTGGATCGATCACGATCGCCTGGCGCGTCCGTGCGCACGCGAGCAGATACGAAGCCTGGGCCAGCCCCGCATCGTAGTAGCGCTGAAACATCGGATAGAATTCCTGCCGGTTTGTTCTCGCATCATAGCATCGCCGCTCGATCCGCGAGGGCGGTACTTCCGTGATTGTCATCACCGCGGCGATGGTCGCGGTCGTCATGGCGTGCGGCGTCGTCGCCGGCGCGTTGGGCGCGCTCCTCGGTCTCGGAGGCGGCGTTTTTCTCGTGCCGTTCCTGAACGCCTGGTTCGGCATTGACTTCAAGACCGCGGCGGCGATCAGCCTCGTGACGGTGATTGCAACGTCGAGCGCGGTGTCGGCGGCGACCACCGGACGGCAGCTGATCAACCTGCGCCTCGGCATGTTGCTCGAGGTCGCGTCTGCAGCCGGCGGCGTCGCGGCGGGCTTTACCATCACGCGACTGTCGGACATCACGCTCGAGCGCGGCTTCGCGGTCGCGACCGCGCTCATCGCGATCCTGATGCTTGCCCGTCTCGAGCATCAGAACGTGATCCGCGATACGGCAGTCGATCCGGGACCGCTCGGCGGCCGCTTTCACGACGAGGAGAGCGGCGGGGAAGTCGTGTACCGCGTACGGCGTCTTCCCGTGGCGCTGGGGGTTTCGTTCATCGCGGGCAACGTCTCAGCCGCGTTCGGTATCGGTGGCGGCATTTTCAAGGTACCGGTGCTCAATGCGTGGTGCGGCGTTCCCATGCGCGTCGCGGCCGCGACCAGTTCGCTGATGATCGGTGTGACAGCCGTCGCCTCCGTGCCGATTCAATACGCGCACGGCTACGTCAAGCCGCCGCTGGCGGCGGCGGCGGTGCTCGGCGTCCTGGTTGGATCGCGCGTCGGGTTGTGGTTCGGGGTCAGGGCGCGATCGAGATGGCTGAAGGTCCTGATGGCGTTCGTGTTGACGCTCGTCAGCCTGATTTATTTCAGGAGAAGCATGTGAGAGTCGAGCCCCTCGCGGATCTCGAGCAGAAGCTCGGCCAGCTGCTGGTCACCGGCGTGATCGTGAGCGCACTGCTGCTCGCCGCCGGTCTGTTCTTCTTTCTGCTGAACCCGGGCATGGCTCGCAACGGGTGGCTTCTCAACGGCGGCCTCATCGTTCTGATGGCGACGCCGATCCTGCGCGTCATGGTCTCCGTCGCCGAATACGTCCGCCTGCGGCAGTGGTTCTTCGTCGTTGTGACGGTCATCGTGCTTGCAGAACTGACCCTCACCGTCGTCGTGGCGCTCTCGAGCCGTTCTTAGAGAATTTCCCTCTCGCCGTACGCTTCGGGGCTGGACGGAATTCCGCCCTCTTTGATCTCAGCGGTCGCCTCCTGAAGGCGCTCGTGCGAGGTGGCGCGCATCTTCTCGAGCAGGTCGGAAATCCGCTGCGCCTGAACGACGACAGTCGACAGGTCGCGGTGCAGGTTGGGATCGGGATAGCCGTGTTCGATCAGGTCGCAGTGACCGACAATCGTCTGCAGCGCGCCGTTGATGTCCGACGCAATCGACAGCGTGACCTCCGACATCGTTTCGATGGATCGGTGCTTGCCGACGGCAATCTGCAGCTGCTGCGCGACGTACGCGATCGCGAAGATCTCGGCAATCGGCAGCAGTGCGTCGATATGGCGCTGGTCGAACGCATTCTTCCTGCGGGACGCCACGTTCAACGTGCCCACCGCCCGTCCTTTCGCGACCAGCGGCACCATCAGCGTGGATCCCAGCCCCGAACTGTGCAGCAGGTTGACGTCCAGAAAGTCCGCTGCGCCTTCGCTCGTATCGGTGATGTTGAGCGGCTCGCGGGTCCGGATGACGGTGCCCAGCGCCGTACGTTCCGTTTTGAACACGAGCTCAGGGCGTGGCCGTACGCGGCGCTCCTCCTGGTCGGCCCGCGCGGTGTAGGTCTGGAATTCCTGGCCGTCCTCGGCAAGCAGCGCGAGGCCGACGCGTTCGCAGGGCACGATTCGGACGATCCGCTTGGCGAGCGCCTGGAATCCCAGAGGCACGTCGACCGATCGCGCGATGATCTCGAGGATGGCGTTCCACGTTTCCAGCTGTGCAACCTGGTTGAGCGCGGCCGAGCGGCCGTGTTCTTCCTGCGACAGCGTCCGGACCAGGCCGCCGATACGGCGGGTCGCGATGAACGCCAGGATGAGCATGACGACCCACGCGGCGATGACCTGCACCAGGTCGAGCGGGCGCCGCGGAATGCCTCCGGCGATCACCCACGCGCCGGCTTCAATCACAGCGAACAGGGTGACCAGGCCCCAAATTCCGAACACGGCCACGCGCGGATGCCGGATATTCATCGCAAAAACCAGTATACGTGGACCCTCGGAGCCCGGTCACGGCTCACCGGATCGAATGCATCGCCGGATTCCCGCCAGCTGCGCCAGCGCCGCCGCGCGATCGACGACGGGTACCAGCGGAAACGACTCGAGAATGTGTCGGTACTCCAGATCAGTGCAACCGTAAAGCGCGGCAGCGACGCCCTGTAATCGCGCGGCGGCCGCGGCGTCGTGCGGGTTCTTCGTCAGAATCCTGGTCAGCTCGACGACGGTGGCAAACTCAATCGAATCGAGAGACGGATGAGGCACAAAAAGCCGCTCGACGATCGCTACCGTGACGTGCGTGCTCACTCGGAGACGCACCAGGTAGTTCGCGACGAAGCTGTTGAAGATGCCGCACAGAAACTGCTGAACGTCTGGATCGACGTCGCCTTTGGCGCAAAAGAGCGTGTGTGTCGAAACGACGTTCGGCGGCAAGATCGCGGCAATCAGCGTCAGACGATTGGAGGCGGACGCGACGTCACGATAGGCGAGCCGCGCGCGCGTGAATGACGTCCCGAGCAGTCGGGACGCCTCGCGGGCGGGAATCGCGTAACGCGCCATACCGAGCTCGATCCTGAACGGCGCGATCTGCTTGCCCTCCACGATCAGGCAGTCACGCGGGGATGCCGGCGTGGGGACAAAGTGGCCCCGGTCGTCGGTCGCATTCAGCTCCCGCCCGAACGCGACGTTCCAGCCACCCAGGCCGATCAACGGCGGTATCGAAAATGCGATGCGGGAGACGATCGCCAGATCCTGCGACGTGCGCAGCTCCGGAATCGCGTGCTGCTCGCCCGAGAACTGTTCCACCACGCTGCGTGGAATCACGATCGCGGCGGGATTGCCCGAATCGGGTAGGCGATCGAGGACGTCGGGTGACCGGACGCCGGCGTGGCTCGGGATGGCCGTCGTTGCGGTGCCCGCCGCGCCGGTTACGAGAACGAACTTCAATCCTCGGTGAATGGGAAAGACACCGTCCCGGTTTTCGACCGTGACAAACGTATCGACCGCGGTTGTATCGAGCAGTGCGCGCCGCAGCGACCGACAGCCATGATCGATCGCGAAGCCTGACGGCAGAACGAGGCCGACCCGCCCGCCTTTTCGTACGAGGGCGAGGGCGCGCTCGGTGAAGAGTTGATAGAGGTTCGCGTGACCTTCCCCGTGAAGCCTGTAGATACCCGATTCGCGCGAGAACGCCGTCAACGAGGCGGCGTCATCGAACGCCCCGCGATCGCCCCGCAGCATCTCCCACGGCGGGTTGCCTATCACGGCATCGAACCCCGGCGAAGCGCGCGGCGTCCCGTCCCGTTCGTAGAACACCTCGGGAAACTCGAGCGGCCAGTGGAAGAACCGCATCCGCTCTGCGATGCTGCGCGATTCCTCCAACAACGGACGGCAGGTCTGGACCGGCAGTGCGGAACCGCGGCCGATGACGAAATCGACAAGCGTCCCGAACATCGCGGCCGTCACGTGCCTGCCGCCGCGGAACCATTCCGCGCACCACAGGTCCGAAACGGTCTTCCAACGCGCCAGCGGCGCCTCGTCCTGTTGCAAGGAGCGCAAAAGCTGCTCTTTCGCGCGCACCTGTTCGATCGTGTCGCCGGGATCCCGGGCGAGAGACATTCGCGGGACGACGGCCGACCCGATGTCGGCGTCGAGGCTGGCGAGCTCGAAGAGCGGAGCGGCGGCCCGCCGTCTGCCGCCGCGTAGTGGCGGCTGCCGCGCCACATCTTCAGGAGACGCGCCCACCAGGCTGTTGCCGTCGCGCAGGTGGTGATCGAGAAACGTGAGCGGTCGATCGCCGGCGAGCGTCGTCAGCCAGAGTGACAGTCGTCCAAGCTGTACAGCCATGGGATTGACGTCAACGCCAAAGAGACACCGCTGCGCGATGGTCCGCCTGAACCGAGCGCGATCCGCCTCTGTGACATCGAAGGCCGCCACCGCCCCCTCACGAACGACCGCCGATTCGTATGCCGCCGCGAGATATCGGCACGCAGCGACCAGGAATGCCCCGCTTCCCATCGCAGGGTCGACGATGCGAAGTGACAGGATGCGCTCCGGCCCGGCGTCTGCGACGAGCGGGGCGAGTGTGCGCCGGACGAGGAATTCCGTAAGGCTGCGCGGTGTGTAGAAGGTCCCGGTCGCCTTCCTTCGTACAGCGGGGAGGAGCGTGAGCGCGCGCCGATCTCCCGTGACGGCGCTCGGCGAGAAATCGAGGACGCGCTCGTAGACGCCCCCCAGCTGCTCGACTCCGAGGTCGGTGTAGGCAATTCGCCGGCGCCCGTGCGTGCTGCTTCTCGTGGTCAACGCCAGCATCGCCTCTCGCACCGCCGCGTCGTCCAGCGCAAGCGATTCGGCGAGCGGCGCGTGTGCCGGCGAGAAAAGCCTCCCGTTGAACGGCGCGACCACAAGCGTGCCGGCGTGACAGCCGTCGTGTGCGAGCCGCGCGATGGCCTGGAGCGACTCCCACAGGCCGGAGGGGCGCGCGTGACGCTCAATTGAGTCCCGCAGGCATTCGATTGTGTAGCTGTCTCGAAAAACCGGATGCCATTTTGGGACGAGTCCGCGGGCCTCTGCGAACAGCAGAAAAAGGATCCGGTAGATGACGACGAGCGATTCGTCCATCAGCGCCCCGGAGTCCGCGGTCCTCCGACGCCGGCGCCGGGCGGCGGCGAACGCGGCGAGCAGCGAACGCAGAGCGTCCAGCACGCCCTCCTGCAGCGACGCTCGGACTTCCGCGCGGAACTGTTCGGAGGCGATGACTGCTCGATGAAGCGTGGACTGCGATGATCCGGTGAATCCGCCCGCGTGCAGCAAGCTCCACAGGGTGGCGAAAGCCGCGGCATCGCTCATCGTGACCTCGAGATCGAACTGCGCATACCGCCGCGAGTACGTGCGCGCCGCATCGACGATGCGAAGCAATGGCCCAGTGATGCACACACCCCAGCGAACGGTGTGACCGATCCCGAGCCTGACGGCATCGCTCCACGCGCTAGAGGGATCCTGGCCCCAGGCGGTCACGACGACGACCGCCGCCGTTCTTCCGTCCACCTCCAGCTGCGCGTACAGGCATGTGTCCGCGCGGCCGCCGATGGGCACGACGCGAAAGCCAAGCTGCTGCAACAGCGGCGCGGCGAGGCGGTCGAACACGAGCCGCGGGGCATTGGCCGGTCCCATCTCCTTCGAGATTCGGCCATGCCATGCCTGCAGCGCACGTTCCGCGCCGGCGATGCCGCCATCGTGGTCGAAGACGAGCTCGCTGAGCGCGTCATGGGAGAGGAGTGATCCCGTCAGCCCTGCGATCATGCGCGCTACGTCGCCGTCACCACGAGCACCGCGCGCAACCGAAGCAATGGATCCAGACGCGAGGCAGACTCCAGCGCCTCGATGCGGCGGTCGGCATCGTCAGTGCGGGACGCAAAGACGTGCGCCCGTGCCGTCAATGACCGGATCGCCCGGTGATCGAAGAGACCGGCCTGCACGAGCTCGGTCGAGGCCGACGGTTGAGACCGGAGAACTTCGCGCTCGCGTTCTTCCATCGACCGCGCGCACCGGCGAATGCGTGTTGCCACGCGATCGAGATCCGGCGCGAAATGCCGATGGAGCCGGGTCCTTACGCGATCGTCGTCAGTTTCGAGAAACCGGTTGAGCAGGAATCGGAGCGCTGCTGGAGTTTTGCAGTCCGGAATCTCCGCCATGGAGCAATGCGCCACCGTGACCTGGCCATGGACGATGCCTCCGTCGCTTCCCTTCAACGTGACTTCGTAGACGGCAAACAACCCGGGGACGGTGGCCCAATCGCGCCGTGCCCGGATACGTGTGACGACGATTCCCGGATCGCCTCCGCCGCGCGGCAGCGGGCTGGTCGATCGGTGCATTCGCCGCAGATCGGTCAGGCGGGCGGCTTCCTCGAGCGCGTCCTCGTGAAGACTATCCGGTGGTTCGCTGAATGGCACAGAGCCGGGGGGATTTGCTTCGGCCCTGGGTTGCACACCATCGATCACAGATGCGGCGACCTGTGATTCGGCCAGCACGGTCGCGAGTGCACGCGCGCCTGGGAAGGCGGCGCCCGAGCGCGCCGCGCGCGCCACCAACGGCGCGAGGACGAGCCGCTCTGCCGTATCGTCGGCGAGCAGGAGGACTTCGTGGACGCGGCGCCGCTGGCCGATGCGATCGACCCGGCCCGTCCGCTGTTCCAGACGCGCGGGGCTCCACGGCAGCTCGAAGTGAATAACGAGGCGGCATCGCGAGTGAAGGTTCAACCCATCCGATGCGGCGTCGGTTGCCAGAAGAAGCGACGAGCGCGAGTTGAACTCGCGCTGTGCGGCCGCTCGCTCGCGCAGATCCAGGCCGCCATGCAGAACCTGGATGTCGGGCCGCAAGGGTGAGAGCGCGCGCCGCAGCCGATCGAGTGTGTCGCGATACTCGGTGAATATCAGCGCCGGCTCGTCGATGCGGGCGAGCAGCCGGCGCAGGAACCTGATTTTCGATTCGTCGGCGCTGGCCCGATGGGCCGCCATCGCGATGTGTTCGAGCAGACGCCGCTCGTCGATGGCGTCGGACAATCCGGGGGCGGCAAGCAGACCGTCCGGTTCCGCATCCGGCAGCGGATCTTCATCGCCAAGCGGCAACCGGAGCTGTCGTTCATCCATCGCCCCCGTGCTGCGATCGAGGAGCGCGAGCCGGCGCCGGCATGAGGCCGCCAGCGATGCGGCACTCGAGAGCGCCCGCTTCCTGAGCACGATGGCGACCAGCCTCGCGCGCGTGTCAGACCGAGCACGTGCCTCGGTACACAGGCGGACGGTGTAGGTTTCGAGCAGCCGGTGCATCCGCCGCTCCGGTGCCGAAAGTCGGACGGCGAGCAGCGCTGTCCGCCTCTGCGCGCGGGGCGCCAGGTTCGCGGGCGACCTTCTGAACAGGACGATCGCCGGCGAGGCGGGGGCCGGCGCGCCGATCCGGCATAGCGCGGCGAACTCGGAGACATCGCCTGCGTGCGGTGTTGCGGTGAGCAACACGACGCGCCGGGCCCGGCACGCCACGGCGTGCACCGCCGCGCGCCGCGCCGTGCCGAGGCTGGCCTGGTGCGCCTCGTCCACGATCACCGCATCCCAGGTGAGGTCCTCGAGCGGCCGCAAGACCTCCGGACGCTTAATCAAGTCTGACGAGGCGACGTAGATCCCGGGAAGTGCCCACGGATTCATGTCGGCGGGCAATTCGAGAGCGGTTCGAGCGAGCCACGGCGAACTGGCGGCAACCGCGTCGAGGGCGAAATGCGTTGCGAGCTCCCGCGTCCATTGTTCACGGAGCCCGGCTGGCACGATGACGAGCGCGCGCAGGCCGTGCTGCTCGGCAGCGAGCTCCGCCAGGAGCAGCCCGGCCTGGATCGTCTTTCCAAGCCCGACGGCATCCGCGATCATCACCCGCGCAACGCCGTCGCGGCGCATCAGGAGGGCGGGCTCGAGCTGGTAGGGAAGGATCGCTATCGACGTGGCCGCTGCCGCCGACAGTCCGCCCATTGGCTTCAGGGTCTCGCCAATCTCGCGGAGCCGATGGAGGCACGCCCGTGGACGGACGACCCGAAAAGGGTTCACATCGCGAAGCGGCCGCGGGCGATCGAACGGCAGCAGCAGGGTGCGAGGCGGTCCGCCCGCCGGGACCGCCGGCCGCAGCCGAACCGACTCGCAGTCCTTATATATAGAGCGCTCGAGCAGCCGCCAGACGCCGCCGCGGACGAATACGCGCTCTCCCGTCCGCCACGCATGATGATATGCCCTGGCCATGAGCGGGATGAAGGCAATGCCGGTGCCGTGGCGAGTGACGGGACAGGCAAGCCACCCGCAAGTGTCAGGGAAACAAGCACCTGCGGATCGAAGTGCACCGTCCGAACGGACTACGGCCACGCCGTCACGCCGCCGGGCGTTGCAGAATCTACGCGGCCATCCTTCGGACTACTGATCGTTTCTTGCTTCTTCGAGCGCGCGCTTCGAGAGAATCACCGGACGGGAGATGCGGCTGCGCGGCGCAGGGCGCGGAGCGGGAACGCGCACGCGGCGGATGCGGCAGCCCCGCCCGTATGCGATGCTCGCCACGTGCGCCGGGATCGACAGGCCGGCGATCAGGTCCTGGAAGTCGTCGGTGCGCTTTGAATCCGCCGCGGGCTGCCGTTTGCCGTCGCCAGTCCGTGCCCACGCGGTAATCGGCATCAGTTTCAGCAGGGCGCTTTCGCGCTCTTCGCCGTCGCGGAATTCTGCGAAGGGGTCGTGATCAAGATCGATCTCGATTTCGTCTCCGGCGTCCTGCTCTTCGGATTTGCGGCGCGCCGCCGCCTGCGCCTCCTGGCGGAGACGCTCCTGCTCGACGGCCTCCTCCTCTTCGAGGCGTAGCCGCTCGCGTTCGGCGGCCGCCTCGGCTTCGATGCGCTCGCGTTCGCGCCGCGCCGCTTCTTCCTTCGCGCGATGTTCCGCTTCTTCCCTGGCGCGTTTCGCGGCAGCTTCCTTGACTCGCCGTTCGGCCTCTTCCTTGGCACGGCGTTCGGCTTCTTCTTTTGCGCGTCGCTCGGCTTCTGCTTTTGCGCGCCGTTCTTCTTCCTCTTTCGCACGCCGCTCGGCTTCGGCCTTGGCGCGGCGCTCGGCCTCTTCTTTTGCGCGGCGCTCGGCTTCTGCCTTTGCGCGCCGTTCCTCTTCCTCTTTCGCACGCCGTTCGGCTTCGGCCTTGGCGCGGCGCTCGGCCTCTTCCTTGGCGCGGCGCTCGGCTTCGGCCTTGGCGCGGCGCTCGGCCTCTTCCTTGGCACGACGCTCGGCCTCGGCTTTGGCGCGACGCTCGGCCTCTTCCTTGGCGCGGCGTTCGGCTTCGGCTTTGGCGCGACGCTCGGCCTCTTCCTTGGCGCGGCGTTCAGCTTCGGCTTTGGCGCGACGCTCGGCCTCTTCCTTGGCACGCCGCTCGGCTTCGGCCTTGGCTCGCCGTTCCGCTTCTTCCTTGGCGCGGCGGTCGGCTTCGGCTTTGGCGCGGCGCTCGGCTTCTTCCTTGGCGCGCCGTTCCGCTTCTTCCTTGGCGCGGCGGTCGGCTTCGGCCTTGGCGCGGCGGTCGGCCTCTTCCTTCGCGCGCCGCTCAGCTTCGACGCGCTCGCGCTCGCGTTTCGCGGCGGCTTCTTCTTTCGCCCGGCGCTCCGCCTGTTCCTGGGCGCGCTGCTCCGCCTCGAGACGTTCGCGTTCGCGCGTGGCCGCGGCCTCCGCCTCGAGGCGTTCGCGTTCACGTCCGGCGGCGGCTTCCGCCTCGACCCGTTCGCGCTCGCGCGTGGCGGCCGCTTCTGCTTCGACCCGGTCGCGCTCTCTGGTCGCGTCTTCCCGCGCTCGACGCTCCGCTTCGGCTCGCCGCGTCTCTTCTTCCTCCGCCACAACCGCGAGCGGCGCGTTGGTGACCAGCGGCTTGCGCGGCGCCGCCGGCTTCTTCTGCGCCGCCGGATCCGGACGGCGCCACTCGAATGGCGATGACCACGCGGACGCCTCGGCCGCCGGCTGATCGCTCGACACGTCGCCGTCGTGGATTGCCTCGTCATGACTCTGCGAGTGCAACTCGTCGCGTCGCGGCTGGTCGATCACCGGGCGCGGCTGGAGCGCTGCGTGCGCCTTCTTCTCCGCGGCGTGCTCGATGAACGTTCCGACTTCGTCGGCAAACGCGCTGGGATCGCAGCCCGGGATCGGCTCCGAATTCTTCTTGCGGCGAAGCTTTCCGAACAGGCCGCCCTGCTCCTGACCGCCCTCGCTGTCCTGTGACGACGAGGCGAGCTGCGGGATGGTGTGGGTCTGGACGTGCTCCGCTCCCGCGAGGGCGCGAAGATGCGCGATCAGTTCCTGTTCGTCGCGCGGCGAGAGCAGCGCGGTCAGCAGGATGACGTCTGGGACCCGGTCCGACGTGGCAGCGATCGCCGCGTCGCGCGAATCGACGACCATCAACTCCGCATGCACGCGGTCGCGTATCACCCGCTTCAATACCGAGGCCTGCCGGACGTCGGGCTCCAGCGCGAGAACGAACGGGGTCTGAGTGTGCACGGCTGCCTGGGTTCTCCTGCGCGACGCGCGATTACGACTTCAGCATGAATACGAAGAGCACCGCACCGACCGCGGCGAACACGAGCAGCGGCGCGTTCTCGATGCTTTGATGTTTCACCGCAGAGACGAGCGCGCTTCCGAGGTCGCCGGCGCGATCGCCCCACGGCGTCAGGCTGCCGTTCGATCCTCCGAAGACGAGTTCGCTGAACCGCTCGTGCACGCGTTCGTCGATCGACACCAGCACCAGCAGCACCGCGCCGAACACCGCCGCCGAAGCGATTGCTTGTCGAAATCCCAGCTTCATTGGCGTAGGCCTTTCGTGAATCCCGTTCGCCGTCCCAGGACGAACGGGTGCAGCGACGGAATCGCAATTGATATGCCGTGCTTCGCGTGCGTGTGAAATCCCGTGTAGATCCGGCAAAAAGCGCGTGAATGGGACAGAAACGCGCCCGCGCGCGATCTTCTTTGTGCGTCGGCCCCGCGATCCGATGCACGAAATTGGCGCGGGCACTTACGAAAGTGACGACCACGTCCGTGTGCGCCGCGGGCGCACGCGGCCGTTCCGACGCTGCCGCCAGGCGGGCGAATCGGTTCCCTGTGAACGACTTGCGGTGCGCACCGAGGTCCCGGTTGCATACCGTGGCACAGCCGTTGCGATTAGGGGGCCCGTGGCGCGGCGCGTCGCCGCGCAATCCAACGTAACTGCGGCCGCGCCGCAAAACGCACCGTATGACGCGGTGCAAACGTGCCAGGGAGGCTCTCATGATGCTCGACATCGTCAAGAAGTTCGCGAACCAGGAAGACGGGCAGGACCTGCTCGAGTACGCGTTGCTCGTGGCCCTCATCGCGCTGATCGCGATCGGTGCCGTGGGCCTCGCCGGTGGTGCGGTGAACACGATCTTCACCAACATCGCCAACGCGCTGACGGCGGCAGCGTAGTTCCGTCCGGTTGTGCTGGTGCACGGTCCCAGACCGTGCACCAGCATCGTTCTGAAGGACACCAGTTTTTTCTGGGGAGGAGCGCGATGCAGTCACCAGCCGCTGTTGCGACGTTCCGGCAGCTCGCCGAAGACCGATTCGGCAGAGAAGAAGGCCAGGACTTGCTCGAGTACGGACTGCTCGTCGCGCTGATCGCGATGATTGCCATGGGCGCGGTGACGATGGTCGGCAACACCATCACGAACGTGTTCTGGAACGCGATTGCTGCCGCAAGCCTCTAGCCCGGCGTTCATCGCGCTCGCGGCCGGCGCCCTGACGGCGACGGTGATCGACATCCGGTCGCGGCGGATCCCGAACGTGCTGACCGGATCGATGGCCGTGGTGGGCGTCGGACTCGCGGCGTCGGGCCTGAGCGGCATCTCGGTCGGCGCCTCGCTCGCGGGAA
>Ga0207674_10006181_pt1 | contig 14129 bp, 11 predicted proteins | sample KBSCornC72_FD_184303 | JGI IMG/M metagenome (GOLD analysis project Ga0207674, IMG submission 184303) | Corn rhizosphere microbial communities from Kellogg Biological Station, Michigan, USA - KBS Corn C7-2 (SPAdes) (version 2) | ecosystem: Host-associated > Plants > Roots > Rhizosphere > Soil ... | reverse complement strand
CACCACAGCATTCTCGACGACGCCGCCACACGCATCGTCAAACTGGCCGCGCCGTTCCCGCCGATTCCGACCGAGGAAGGCGTCGACGAGCTGTACATCACGCGCACCTGGCAGTTTTTGCCGGGAGATGTTCTGCGCAACAAGTAACGCGCCGCTGGTAATCCGTTCGCCCTGAGCGTAGGCCCGCAGGGCCGGAGTCGAAGGGCCGCGTGACGTTTCGACTCCGCTCACTTCATTCGCTACGCTCAACGCGAACGGACTTGATGTTCGCCGGGCTGTACAATGGCACGATGCAGCCGATCAGCAATCTCGCCAATCATTTCCTGATCGCCATGCCGGGCATGCGCGATCCGCTGTTTCGGCGCAGCGTGGCGTTCGTATGCCAGCACAGCGAAGAAGGCGCGATGGGACTGCTGATCAACCGCCTTTCGGAATACCGCCTCGGTGACGTGCTGGCGCAGATGAACCTGCAGTCCGATCTTGCCCAGGTCAGCGACGCGCCGGTGCTGATCGGCGGGCCGGTGCAGCCGGAGCGCGGCTTCGTGCTGCACACCCCGCACGGAAATTGGGAATCGTCGTTCAAGATTTCCGATCAGCTGTGCGTGACAACCTCGCGCGACGTGCTCGCCGCAATCGCCGCCGGCGACGGCCCACGCGATGCGCTGGTCACGCTCGGCTATTCCGGCTGGAGCGCAGGTCAGATCGAAACCGAGCTGAAGGAAAACGCCTGGCTCACGGTTCCGGCCGACGAAGGCGTCCTGTTTTCGACGTTGCTGGAACAGCGCTGGGAGGCCGCGGCCGGTCTGGTCGGGGTGGATATTTCCAATCTGACCGACTACGCCGGGCATGCTTGAGGCAACGATCGGACATTTTTCACAAGTGGACAAATCCAGGGATCTCGCGACCGTCCTCGGCTTCGACTACGGCGCACGCCGCATCGGCGTGGCGGTTGGCAATCGCTTGAGCGGCGCGCGCGCGCTGGAAGTGGTCGGCAACGGCGCGCAAGGACCGGATTTCACCCGCATCGATGCACTGCTGCGCGAATGGCGGCCACAGGCGCTGCTGGTCGGGCTGCCACTGACGATGGCCGGCGAAGAACAGCGCAACAGTCAGGCGGCGCGCGCTTTCGCCGCCGAGTTGACCGAGCGTTACGGCCTGCCGGGACACCTGGTGGACGAACGCCTGAGTTCGCACGAGGCCGCGCAGCGCTTTGCGGTGCGCCGAGCCAGCGGACAAGCCAAACGCAAACACGCCGCGGACCTTGATGCGGTCGCCGCCGAAATCATCATCGAAAACTGGTTTGCATACACAAGGTAGCGGGATCGGAGGAGTCGCACTTTGCCCGCGATATAATCCAGTTTTTGCAATTCGACCGGGGACAGCTGCAGTGAGATTCGTGTTCGCAACGTTGCTGTTGTCGTTGCCTTTGCTCGCGGCAGCCGACGAGTGGAAGCTTGTGGACAGTTTCCTGTCCGCGGACTTCCTGCCAGGTTCGGCCACTCAGCCTAACGCAGACGGTTTCTGGGCATTGGGAACGTCAGACGGCATTGCGGCGCTTGTGCGCTACAACACCGACGGCTCGGTGAAATTTCTACGATATCCCTACATGCCGAACTTGCAGTTCGATGGCGCCTTCAAACTAACCTCAATGACCGACGGCGGAGTTGCGAGCACCGACGTCGAGGAGACAGATCAACTGGGTTATCCCGCATGCAAGCTACGTCGCTACGATAGCGACGGCAATTTGCTCTGGACCAGCAATCTCGCTCAACCGACGGGGGTGCTCGGCGGAAATCTTTGCAGCGATATCGCAACCGACGGTGCAAACGGTATCTGGCTTTTTCCTGCGGGCTTGAACCAGAACTATGTGATCCTTGTAAATCCAGACGGAAGTCAAGGTGCACAAATCGAAAGGCCCGGTTCCACAGGCAGTCGTTTCAGCGCCGATCCGCTGCACGCGGCCGTTTATATCGCCGGTGGGACGCCTATCAACGATACAACCAATCTGGCCACGGTCTGGAAAGTCACAGCGCAAGGAGTCGAGTGGTCGAGTTCAGCACCCGCGGCCGATGCAGGCAGCATGCTCGATGACGTGACCGTCGCCAACGACGGCAGTCTGTGGGCATTCGGCAGAAAGGCCTCGCAGCTCTATGGCATGCATGTCGCGGCAAATGGAATCCGCCTTTGGTCAGGTGCATTCGCCACGACAGTGATTCCGACACATGTCAAAGTGGTGGCGCGCGCAGACGGAAGCGTGAATACCTTGCATTGGGATGGAACGCTATATGACAGCGCGCAACCCAGTTCGATCCCTGAGCTAAGCAGATTTTCCACAGTTGGAACTCGCCTTTGGCATGTGCCCGCTGCCGGAGCGCCGCCGACCGCCCAAGCACAGCTCGACCGGTTGAGCATTGCAGCCGCGGTAAACGGTGACGCGGTGGCCGCCTGGACTTATTACGGTGGCGGCCAGCCCGACACGAATTACTACCTGCAGCAAACACGCGTCGATGCAAACGGTAGTTCTCTCTTCACGGTGCTGGCGCCGAATGTGCCGACCAAGAACGGCGCTGAGATAGTGTCATTCCCGGACTCTTCGAGTTTGACGGTCACGTCGGCCTTCGCGCACCTCGCGCGCAACGGCGATGTGCTAACTCCGCCGGCAACTTCAGCAATTACCACGACGACCAGCTACAACGACAACGAGATCATGGCGCCGGATGGAACTGCTTATCTTCTCGTTCAAAACCCGGCCGAGAAGCACTATGGATTGTCGGCGTATTCGAATTCCGGCGCACTGCGGTGGCACACGTCGATTGCCAGCAACTGGGACAACGACGGGTTCGTAGGCTCGCAAATGCTCCTACGTAAGAACGACATCTGCGTCGCTGCTTTCCTGGACGGCGACGAGATGATCCAGTGTTTCGCGCTAATTGACGGGCACCCCGCTCCCAAATTAATACTCGCATCGTCGTTGTCCACCTCCAGCTCTCGGATTCAAGCAAGCGTTACGAAATCGGACCAGCTGGTCGTGTTGTACCTGTCGCCTAGCGGCGCTCCGCATCACGCGCTGATCGACGAAAGCGGCAACTTGCTACACGATGTCGTGGCGCTGCAAAGCGGGGAGAATTGGGGTGCGTCGGCTGAAAGCTTACAGGGCGACGCTTTTGTAGTGACCTCAAACAGTTCTCTCCTTAAGCTCGACGTCAATGGATCACGTGTTTTTTCAGTGCCAACCGATCTCTCTTTCGGGCGGGTCGTACCGGCGCCCGACGGAGGTGCGATCCTGTTTGCCTACGATCGCTATGCATCTTTGCCCGTGCAGGTTGAGCGGGTCGATGCGTCGGGCCAGCGATTGTGGTCAAGCACGATGCCGTCAGGATCATTCAATCGGGCTATCTCTCCGACATTCAACGCGAATGATGTGTATTTTGCGCTGACAAAGTCCGGCCCCATTTTCAACAATGGCGGCCCTCTGCCCATGATGGACGACCTTCTTGTGAAATTGGCAATGAACGACGGCACTGTCGAATGGTCATCGCCCGTACCGCAGGTCGTCGGGCATCCGCCCCGCATCGTCATGGACCCAAACAGCCCAAATCTGCTCACCTTCTCTAGCTGGGGCACGTTTACGGTGTCGAGCTCCGGCAATGCCACCGAAGTGCGCAAGTATGCGACACCCGACGGCGCCCTGCTGGTCAGCAAGATCGAGCCATGCCACGTTGATCAATGCGTGCTTTTCGACGCCATGATGGCGTCGGACGGCACACTGCGCATGGTGCATGACACAACGGATTACTACAGCGGCTCGTTGTTCGAACTCACAACCATGCAGAATGAAATCGACATGATCTTCGAAAACGGATTTGAGTGAGCAGTGACCAGTACTCGGATGGACAGGAGTGCCAGTGACCTCCAGCTCGACATGCAAGGCCGCCTGCATCATCTGTTGACGCTCGAGGGCTTGGCGACCGAGCAGATCACGCACCTGCTCGAACGCGCCGAGGCATTGCGCAGCGCCAGTCGTGGCGGCACGCGCACTCTGGATCTGCTCGCCGGACGCACCATCATCAACCTGTTTTTCGAGCCATCCACGCGCACGCGTACGTCGTTCGACCTCGCTGCGCAGCGGCTCGGTGCGCAGGTGATCAATTTCGATATCGCCAGCTCGTCGACGAGCAAGGGCGAGTCGCTGCTCGATACCGTGCACACGCTCGAAGCGATGCACTGCGACGCATTCGTGGTACGCCACAAGGAATCCGGCACGCCGGCGTACATCGCCCAGCACCTGCGTTCGAACGCAGCCGTAGTCAACGCCGGCGACGGCAACCATGCGCATCCCACGCAGGGTCTGCTCGACGTACTGACGCTGCGCCGGCACGTCAAGGATTTTTCCGCGTTGCGCGTGGTCATCTGCGGCGACATCCGCCACTCGCGCGTGGCGCGTTCGGATGTGCATGCGTTGCTTGCGCTCGGCGTGCGCGACGTGCGCGTATGCGCGCCCACGCAACTGCTGCCGGACGCCAGCGAATTCGCGCAGTGCCGCCGCTTCGAGGATTTCGACGCGGCACTCGATGGCGCGAACGTGGCGATCATGCTGCGCTTGCAGAAAGAACGCATGCAGGCCGCGGCGATCCCGTCGGAAGCCGAATACTTCGAACGCTTTGGCCTGTCCGCGCAGCGCCTGCAACGCGCCGCACCGGATTGCCTGGTCATGCATCCAGGACCGATGAACCGCGGCGTGGAAATCGCCGGCGAAATCGCCGACGGACCGCGCTCGCTGATCCTCGAACAAGTCGGCAACGGCGTGTTCGTACGCATGGCGGTGCTCGCGGAACTGCTGACCGGCGGCGGCAGTCGATAAGCGCATAATCGGCGGGCACAAATCCTGAGACTTGAGGATCCCGCATGCTTTCCGACGCTCTCGGGTGTATGTTGTCAGGCGTCCACGGGAGGGGATCTGCAATGAATGTCAAGCTGCCGTTTCCAGCGCGCGCCGGGCTGGCGATCCTGGCCAGCCTCAACGCGGCGCCAGCCAGCGCCATAACCAATGCCTGTGTCAGCGACACGGCCGGATTGCAGCTGGCGCTGACCGCGGCCGCAAGCGACGGTCAGGACAACAACATCGCGCTGGAGCGAGGCGTCTATCACCTCGGGGGCAACCGCTTGCTGTTCAACAGCAGCGAGGGGCACAGCGTCAAGATTGAGGGCGGGTTCGGCCCTGGTTGCGCCACGCGCATTCGCGACGCCGCGCTGACCGTGCTCGACGGCGACAACAGTTCTCCAATCTTCAATGTGACCACCAACAACGACTTCGAGCTGCATTTCCTCACCCTTCAGCACGGCTACGTCAGTGGTTCCTCCGGCGGCGCGATGGCGGTGTTCGGTACTGGCAGCGCCACCAGTCAGGCGCTACTTGCCAACCTGATCATCCGCGACAGCGCGTCCGACTTCGGCGTCGGCGGCGTAGCTTTCTCCGTGGCCGGAACGGTAGCGCTGTACGACAATCTGATCACCGGCATCAGCGCCCCCGGCGGCGCGGTGTCCGTCGGCAGCGATACGACGTACACCGTGCAACTGACCAACAACACGGTTGTTGGAAACACCGCGACCGATGCCGGCGCCGCGGGGATCGTCTATGTCGGCGCCAGCGCAACCAGCGTGCCGATGAACACCAGCAACAACATCTTCTGGAACAACGTCGGCGGCGTGCCCGACATGAGCTTCGTCGACGGCGCGATCCTGCTGACCGACAACGACTACCAGCGCATCGATGCCGCGCCTGCGGGGGGCAGCAGTGGCAATCAGAGCGTGAATCCGCAATTTCTCGGCAGCGCCGATTTTCATCTGGCCAGCACTTCGCCATTGCTGGGCATCGGCACACTGGTGCCGCCCGGAGGGCTGGGCGCGTACGACCTCGAAGGCCATGCGCGTGTTTGGAACAGCGCGGTTGACCTCGGTTCCTACGAGCGCGGCGACGAGATCTTCAGCGAAGGCTTCGACCTGTGAACAGAGATCGGCTTGGAGCCTCTCTAGCCCGAACGACGAGTTGCCGCGGCGGGCGCGCCGGTGGCGGCGATCGATAAAGCAGCGACACAAATTCCTCTGGGAGATCTTATGCGCGCACCCGTTCGTTTTGCAGCCGCTTGGTGCGCTGCGGCTTTCATTGGCGCGTGCAGCAATCAGTCGCAACAAAACAACGACGCCCCGCTCGCATTCGTGCCGGCCGACACGGCGTACGTCTACGCGAATCTGGAACCGTTGCCGTCGGCAGTGACCGATCTGTGGTCGCGACGCATGCAGCAATATTGGCCGACGTTGTTTGGCACGTACGATGAACTGCTGCAGCAAGCCGCCAGCGAAAAAACGGATGCGCAGTCGCAGCGCTGGATCAAGGTTGCGCGCGTTCTGCTCGACGAGCTGAAGACGCACGATTCCTGGGACAAACTGCGCCAGATTGGCCTGAAGCCCGACGGCCATGTCGCAATGTACGGTATTGGCATGGTGCCGGTACTGCGCATGGAGCTCGGCGATCCGGCCGCCTTCAAGGCCGAAATCGCGTCGATCGAACAGAAAACCGGCGAGAAACTGCCGCTGGCGAAAACCGGCACGCAGGAATATTGGCAACTCGGCAACGACAAACTCGCGGCCGCCGTCGCCATCGAAGGCACGCATCTGGTCGTGACGATGCTGCCGCCGAATGCGGGCGACGCACTCAAGCAGAGCTTGCTCGGCCTGACGCGGCCGGCGCAGAGCCTGGCATCGACCGGCGCGCTGCAAACGCTGGCCAAACAATACGGTTATTCGCAATACGGCGAGGGCTACATCGATTTTGTGCGGCTGACCGAACGGCTGACCAGCGCGCCGAGCGGCACCGATGCGGAATTCGCCAAGGCAATGGGTTTGGCGGAAAACACCACCGATGCAGCCTGTCGCAGCGAGTTTCTCGACATCGCGCGCAAGTTCCCGCGTTTCGTCATTGGCGCCGAGGAATTGAGCGCGCAACGCATGCGCATCGGTGCGCAGATGGAAATCGAAAGCGCGCTTGCACAGCAGATTGCCGCATCGATCGGCGCCGCTCCCGGCACCGGTGCCCCCGGCGAAGGCGTGATGGATTTCTCGCTCGCGCTGCCGGTGCTCAAACTCAAGGACTTCTGGCTCAAGCAAACCGAAGCGGTCGCCGCCAAACCGTTCGCATGCGCAAGCCTGGCGAAACTCAACGACGGATTCCGCCAATCGCGGGCGGCCATCGACATAACGGTGCCGCCGCCGTTCAGTGATGCCGTCGGCATGCGCTTCACGCTCGACAAATTCAGTCTCGATGCCGCCGGCAAGGCGCCGGACGTATCCGGCAAATTCCTGTTTGCCTCGAACAACCCGGTCGCTGCCGTGGCGATGGCGCAACTGGCGGTACCTGGCCTGGCGAATATCAAACTTGTCGCCGATGGCAAAGCGGTTGCCCTGCCGCCGGGAACCGTGCCGGGCCCGTCTGCCCCGCCGCTCTATGTGGCGATGTCCGACAAGGCGATCGGCGTGGCTGCCGGCGCGGATGAAGCTGCTGCGCTGGAAAGCTATCTGCGCGCGCCGCCGGCGAGCGAGGCGGTGTTTCTGCGCATGTATTTCAGTGGCAAGCTTTATCGCTTGCTCGCGGAATCTTTCGACAAACTCGCGGCAGCGATGCCTGCCAAGGAACGCACCCGTTTCGAACAGCAGAAAAAAATGTTCGGGCTTTATGAACAGGCGTTGCGCGCGGTGGAAATCACCTTCACGGCAACGCCGACGGGCATCGCGCTGCACGAGACGATCGAGCAGAATCCCTAGCAGTCAGCCCACGAAAAACAGACGCGATCGGAATCCCGCGCCGGCACTGTCGATGTCGAACGCCTGCAGGATTTTGCGTCCCGCCGTAACGACGATCGCCGCGACGTCGCGCTCCGCCAGTGGATGCAAATCCGCGGCGGCGTTGCTCGCATGCACGCGCCTGCGCAGCGGCGCGAGCAGGCGATTCGGCAGCAACCGATAGACCCAGCCGCGCCAGTCATCACTGTAGCCGCTGGCGATCTGGAACACGGCCAGCCCTTCGGGCGCCAGCGCGCGCAGGAACTCGCCGATGTAGGCGCGCTGCAGCGGCGCCGGAATGTGGTGCAGCGTGAGCACGGAATAAACAAAATCGACACTGCCGTCGGCGAGGAACTCCAGACGCGGTGCTGCATTTTCCACAAAGCGCACATTGGGAATCTGCGCATTCAGCGCGCGCGCCTGTTCGAGCATGCTTGGCGAGATGTCCACGCCGATCGCTTGCGCGTAACGCGTGGCGAGCGCGCGCGTGAGGCGGCCGACGCCACAACCGAAGTCCACCGCCAGGCGGCGCTCGCGCGGACGCAATAGCGGCGCGCAATGCGCCTCGATATGCGCGATCTCGGCCTCACCCTTGGCGAAGAACTCGTCCGCGTCCCAGCGCCCACCGCGCTTGTCGGGGCTGGATAGAATCGCCCACAGCGGGTCGTCTGCGCCGAGTTCGTTCCAGACCTCGCGCAGACGTTCCAGATCGTCATGCATCGATCAGGTTTCTACCAGCTCGACGCCGTCCATGCCCTGCGACAGCGTGTGCGCGTCGCCGCCCTGCGACAGCTTGATCTTCAGGCGCACTTCGTTGGCCGAATCGGCGTAGCGCAACGCATCCTCGTAGGAAATCTCGCCAGCCTGATACAGCTCGAACAGGCTCTGGTCGAACGTCTTCATGCCGAGGTTCGTCGACTCCTTCATCACATCCTTGAGCTTGTGTATCTCGCCTTTGCGGATGTAGTCCGACACCAACGGAGTGCCGAGCATGACTTCGACCGCGACGCGACGCGCCTTGCCGTCCGGCGTCGGGATCAGCTGCTGCGCAACCACGCCCTTCAAGTTCAGCGACAGATCCATGAACAGTTGCGGGTGGCGGTCTTCCGGGAAGAAGTGCAGGATGCGGTCCATCGCCTGGTTGGCGTTGTTCGCATGCAACGTGCACAGGCACAAGTGTCCGGTTTCCGCGAAGTTGACCGCGTGTTCCATCGTTTCGCGCGTGCGCACCTCGCCGATCATGATGACGTCGGGCGCCTGGCGCAGCGTGTTCTTCAGCGCGTTTTCCCAGGAGTCGGTATCGATGCCGAGTTCGCGCTGCGTCATGATGCAGCCTTCGTGCTTGTGCACGTATTCGATCGGGTCCTCGATCGTGATGATGTGGCCGGTGGAATTCTGGTTGCGATAGCCGAGCATCGCCGCCAGCGACGTTGACTTGCCGGTGCCGGTCGCGCCGACGAAGATGATGATGCCGCGCTTGGTCATGGCCAGCGTCTTGATCACCGGCGGCAGGTTCAATTCCTCGATCGTCGGGATGCGCGTTTCGATACGGCGCAGCACCATGCCGACGTTGTTGCGCTGATAGAAACAGCTGACGCGAAAACGGCCGACGCCGGACACGCCGATCGCAAACTGGCACTCATGGGTCTTTTCAAACTCTTCGCGCTGCGACGGCGTCATCACGTTCAGCACCATGTCGCGCGACTGCTGCGGCGTCAGCGGGTTCTGGGTGATCGGTGCGATGCGGCCGTGCACTTTGATCGAAGGCGGTACACCGGCCGTGATGAACATGTCCGATGCTTTCTTGTGCACCATCAACTTGAGAAACGAGGTGAAATCTACGGTACTCATGGCCAGTTACTCCGAGCGCCAACCGCTTCGTTGACCCATCTTACACCTGCACGCCGAGACCGGTGCAATTGCCGTGCCCCCGCTGCTTCAGAATGTGACGATGTCCACGTCGGCGAAATCGCCGCTGGTGACATCGATATCCACGCGCGTGCCCGCCGCACATCCGCCGCAGCGATACACCGAGCCGACCCGATCGTGCGCCAGCGCAGGCAGCAGCGCGTCGCCCACGTGCACGACAACCTGCGGGTTCTCGACCAGCGCGAAAGCGACATTGGACACCGCCAGGCGCTCCTTGCCGTTCATGATCACGCTGACGCGATGGAGGGAGGGCGTTTGCGGCCGCGGCTGATACACCGGATATTGCGCCCAATCCGGCACCATCACGGGCGGGCCGGCGCTGTGCGGATATGCCGGCATCAGGCCGATCGGCCCGATGCGCTGCATCGGCTGCACACCGATTTGCGCGAACATCGCGCGCGACAGGCCGATCCAGTGTGAGCGCTGCGCTTCATCGCCACCCAGATGCACGTCGGCGCGGGCGCAGGCCATGCGCATGTCCATCGCGTAGTTGTGCAACACCTGGCTCGCATACGTGCCGTGCAGGCTCGGTGCGGACTGTTCGCACAGAAAGCGCCCGCTCGCACCCATCGCGTAAGCCGGCGTCAGCAACAACGGCTCGATTTCGGTGGCCGCACTTTTCACGTCGAATGTCGGCACCCAGGCGAACGGCCAGGCACCGCGGATTTCCACGCGCGCGTTGCCGTACAGCGACGCCACGCATGCAAGCGCGGCGATCGCCACCGCGTACACGCGCGCCACCTGCGCGCGTCGCGATTCGCCAAGGCCCGCCAATCCGAGCGCGACGAGTCCAGCCAACATGATGCGCGACGCGGTGGTCATGTAATAAGGCGTCATCGCGCGCAGGCATGCGACGGTGAGCAGCATCGGAGCGGTCGCGGCGATCGCGCACGCGCCCATGCGCCGCGTGCGCGCATCGCGCAGCACGCGGACCAACCCAATGACGCCGAACGTTCCGCCGAGCAATAGCGCCGCTGTGGCGACGCTGGCGGCCTGAGCGCTCCAACCCATGACGCTGACGAAGTAGAAACGCGTGCCGCCGCCAATGATGGCGGGCAGCAGCGCGCCGAGCGCCAGCGGCGTGCCGATCGAGCCGCGGTCGCCCAGATAGGTTTGCGCGTGCTGCAAGTCGGCGAATCCGCGCAGGGCATCGGCGTACAGGAACGGCAGCAGCGGTAACAGCACGACGATTGGCGCGAACAGAAAATCGCTCCGTCGCAATTGGCTGCGGTCGGCCGCGAGCAAGGCGAACAGGCCCGGCCAGATCAAACTCAGATTCGCGGGATGCGCATGCAGTGCCAGCGTGAACGCCACGGCCATTCCATAAAAATAACGGCGCTCACCGCCGCGCCAGAAGCGCAGGCAACACAACAGAAAAGCCAGCACACAGGGCGCCGTCAGCGTCGGATGCAGCGGCAACATCCATTCGAACGTGGTCCAGCTCGGCACGATGAGGCCCGCCGCCCACAACAAACCCGCGCGCCGGGAGTGCAATTCCTTGCCGGCAAGATAGGCGAGCGGTATCTGCAGCGAGGCCAGTGCGCCGAGGCCGATCATCGTGCCGTACCACGAGCGGCCGATGAACTGCAGCGCGGCGAGCACGTAGTACCAGACCGGCCCGAGATGTATCGTGCCGGCCAACAGCGGGCCTTCGAGCGGAAACTCCTCGCCACGCAACAGGCGCCAAGCGATAAACATATCGCGGCCGAGATCTTCGTGCGCGGCGAAATACGGAATGCGCGCCAGCAGCAGCGCAACGAGGGACGCGAGCGCAAGCGTGCGCCACGCGCGCGCGTGGATGCTCTGAAAATCGGAAATCAAGACGCTGGATCCCGTGTCACCGCACGTCCATGTGCTGCACGGGGTGACCGCATGCATTTTCAATCTGGATCCCGTGTCGTCGTACATCCATGTACTGCACGGGATGACCGCATCCTGCGGTCACTTGAAGATCTCTTTGTTCTTCGCGTAGTTGATCGCCTGCTGGCGCGTGACAAGTCCGCGCTTGACCAGGTCCTGCAGGCACTGGTCGAGCGTCTGCATGCCGTACTGACTGCCGGTCTGGATCGACGAATACATCTGCGCAACCTTGTCCTCGCGGATCAGGTTACGGATCGCCGGAATGCCGACCATGATCTCGTGCGCAGCGATGCGCCCGCCGCCGACTTTCTTCAACAGCGATTGCGAGATCACCGCGCGCAGCGATTCGGACAACATCGAACGTACCATCGGCTTTTCGCCGGCCGGGAACACGTCGATGATGCGGTCGATGGTCTTGGCCGCCGAACTCGTGTGCAGCGTGGCGAACACCAGATGTCCGGTTTCGGCGGCGGTGAGCGCGAGGCGAATCGTCTCGATATCGCGCATCTCGCCGACCAGGATGAAGTCCGGATCTTCGCGCAACGCCGAGCGCAGCGCCTCGTTGAAGCCGTGCGTGTCGCGGTGCACTTCGCGCTGATTGATCAGGCACTTCTGCGCGGTATGTACGAATTCAATCGGATCTTCGACGCTGAGAATATGGCCGTACTCGTTCTTGTTGACGTGATCGAGCATCGCCGCGAGCGTCGTCGACTTGCCCGAACCGGTCGGCCCGGTGACGAGGATCAAGCCCTGCGGCTGCTCGATCAGTTCCTTGAATATTTTTGGACAGGCGAGATCTTCGAGCGTGAGCACTTCCGATGGAATCGTCCGGAACACGACGCCGGCGCCACGATTCTGGTTGAACGCATTGACGCGAAAGCGCGCCAGACCCGGGATCTCGAACGAGAAGTCGACCTCGAGGAATTCCTCGTAATCGCGGCGCTGCTTGTCCGACATGATGTCGTAGACCAGCGAATGCACCTGCTTGTGATCGAGGGCCGGGATGTTGATGCGGCGCACATCGCCGTCGACGCGGATCATCGGCGGCAGACCCGCCGACAAATGCAGGTCGGAGGCCTTGTTCTTGACCGAGAATGCTAGAAGTTCAGCAATATCCATGCGACGCTCCCCTGAGGATGTTCTGGACCAACGCCATGCGCCGAGTATAACGCCACAAAACCGAGCCAGCGCAAACCCTTGGAGAAGACTTGAATCGGCCTTATGAAGCTTTATCGCAGCGCGTCGCCGCCGCCGCGCAACGCGCCGGGCGCGCAGTGCGCCTGCTTGCCGTGTCGAAGACCCAGGCCGCTGCCGCTGTGCGCGAGCTCGCTGGCGCAGGCCAGCACGCATTCGGCGAAAACTATGTTCAGGAAGCACGCACCAAGCAGCGCGAACTGGCCGATCTGAATCTGCAATGGCACATGATCGGACCGCTGCAATCGAACAAATGCCGCGACGTCGCCGAACATTTCGACTGGCTGCAAAGCCTGGACCGCGAAAAACTCGTTGCCGGCCTGAACCGCTTTCGTGCCGATGACCAGCCGCCATTGAACGTGCTGATCCAGGTGAACATCGACGACGAAGCGAGCAAGTCCGGCTGCGCCCCCGACCGCATCAACGCGCTGGCTCGAACGATCGATGGCGCGTCGCGCCTGCAGCTGCGCGGGCTGATGGCGATACCCGAACCGGGTCCGGACATGGACAAGCGCCGGCGCGCGTTTCAACGCATGCGTGCGCTGTTCGAGGCGTTACGGGCGCAATGGCCTTCCGTCGACACGCTGTCGATGGGCATGTCGGATGATTTCGAACTTGCGATCGAGGAAGGCGCAACGATGGTGCGCTTGGGCACGGCGGTATTTGGAAAGCGGAAAAACTGAGCAGAACAACGCGGCATCACAAAGCGGCCAGCACTTTCGCAAACCGGGCAGCCACCGCATCAAAACCCTTCTTCTCGGGATGCAATTCGTTGGCCCACCATGCCCGATAGGCATTCCTTGCCAGCGCATTGGGCAGCGTGCCGCGCAAGTCGATGTAATGCACGTGCCGGTAGGCCGATCCGCCGGCCAGCGCCTGCAACATGGCGTTGAAGCGGTCGATGAGGTTCTGCAACATCGTCGTGTTGTGCGCCAGATCGGCAAACTGTTTTTCCGTGAACCCCGGTTGCAGCCATGGGCCGGGAAGTGGTCCCCAGCCGCCGAGGACGCCGCGCCCGTCGGGCACTGCGTAATCATAGCCATGCACGAGAACGGGCAGTGTCTCACCCGCATAGTGCCGGCTCAGCGCGGCGACGGCATCGAGCATGGTGCGGTAGCTGGCGGCAATGCGCCCGTTGATCACACCGTCGACGACTGCATCGTTCCAGCCCGCAATCGGCGAGTTTGCATTGTTGAGCAACATGCCGAACTCGTCGCCCGCAATATCGTCGCCACCGCCGGAGAGCAATACCGCTTTCGGCACGGCGCCCTGCGCGGCGACCTTCTCGAAGCAGCGCGCCAGCTTCTCGA
>Ga0207674_10006179_pt1 | contig 14131 bp, 9 predicted proteins | sample KBSCornC72_FD_184303 | JGI IMG/M metagenome (GOLD analysis project Ga0207674, IMG submission 184303) | Corn rhizosphere microbial communities from Kellogg Biological Station, Michigan, USA - KBS Corn C7-2 (SPAdes) (version 2) | ecosystem: Host-associated > Plants > Roots > Rhizosphere > Soil ... | reverse complement strand
GTGCCGATGCGAGAGCGATCTTCGAGTAGCAGGTCCATGATCGTCTCTACGGGATCTTTTCCGCGCATCTTTGCAACTTCGGCGAGAGTCTTTCCAGTAAGCGGTTTCAGTTTATCGTTTCTGAAGCTCGCCAATAAGATGCGATCGGGAGAGCCAGACAATAGATAGAGGTTTTCCCATTCGTTGGTCGGCGTGCGAACAGCATCAGCGATCTTCTGTCGTGTTGCCGGATCCTGAAGACGCTTGTAGGCAGCTTCGCGTCCGCCATCAAAAACCCACGGCGGTAGCGACGCATCGAGCCCAGTTCCGCCTGCAGGATACGTGTACATATCGGCGGTGATCTTCACGCCCTGACGACGTGCGTCCCCGATCATTTTGATTACTTGATCCATCTTGGACCAGTTGGCTTCACCCGATGCCTTGAGATGGTATATCTCCGCCGGCAGGCCAGCTTCACGACTAATGCGAATCGTTTCCTGCACAGCTTCGATCAACTGTGCCCCTTCACTGCGCATGTGTGCTGTGTATTTACCCTTGTATTTCGCCGCGACCTTGCACAACTCGATCAACTCATCGGTCTTAGCGAAGAACGCGGGCGGGTAGATCAAGGCCGTAGTAATTCCCAATGCGCCGGCCTCCATCTCGCGACGGACGAGCTCGCGCATCTGGTCTAGTTGTGCCGGCGTTGGTGGTTTGTCTTCGAGCCCGATAACGTATTCACGGATCGTCGGCGCGCCGATGAAGGACGCGACATTCTGCGACATGCCGCGCTTTTCAAGATAGTTGAGATACTCTGCCAGCGTGGTCCACTCGATCTTATACTTTAGATCGCCCTGCGACGCCGTGCGCCGCTGTTTCATTTCATCGCTGAGCGGACCCATCGAGCTCTCGCCGAATATCTGAGTCGTAACACCCTGCCGGAGCTCACTCAACGAACGATCATCTTCAAACCAGGACGTTTCAGAGTGAGAGAGCATGTTGATGAAACCTGGCGCAACGGCGAGACCTTTGGCGTCAACGATTGTTGGCGCTGTCGCATGACTCAGGTTTCCAACAGCAGCGATTCGATCACCCTTGATTCCGACGTCCACTTTTGCCGGCGCACGACCAGTTCCGTCATAGACTGTGCCACCGCGAATGATGATGTCGAATTGTTGTTGGCCATACGCGACTACCGTCAGCGCAAGGATTAAGGTCAGCGACAGAACTCTATGCATGAAGTTTTTCATAGTTTCAGTTGAACCAGGTGAGGCCGGAACTGAAGGAGAGTGTTCTATTTCGAGTTGTGGTGTCAACCGTGATTCGCACACCACAAGTGAAATGCCGCATAACCAGTTTGCGTTAACACGAACCGAGTTTTATTGTGACTGAGTTGCTCGCCGGCGACGTGTTGCCGGTCTTATCAACCGCTTTGATAGTAAACGTGTTCTCACACGCCGGCAGAGTGTAAACGAAATCAAAATCGACTCCGGCCGAAACAGGAAGCGGGCTCAACACGCCGTTTACATATATCTCATACTCGATGTTGCTTTGCGGATCAGTGTCATCAGTTGATTGGGTCCATCCCAACCACGCTTCGCCGCCGCCGGTATCAAGACTGATCACGTGGAGGTTGGTGGGAGCAGTTGGCGGTGTGGTATCGGAGCTGGGCCATGTTTGGGCGCTGGCGCTGTTGCTGGTCGATTTATTAACTCCGGTGAAGTCGATCGCGGTGACAGTGAATGAATTGTTGGTGTTGGGAGCCAGGTGGCGAATGATCACGGAGATGTAACCAGCCGGCGCCGCAGCAGCGTTGATGTTTTGCGTTAGTGGACTGCCATTCATGCTAAAGGCGTAAGAGCAGCAATTGTTAGGAACGTTATCGGTCGACTTGGTCCAGGTTAACTGCACCTGAGATGGTGCAATAGCCGTAGCTTGCAGGACAGGAGCACTCGGCGGCGTAATATCACCGAGAGGGGTGTTGGCACTGGCAGTATTACTGTTGCCCGACTGGTTACCACTTCCATCGACAGCGTAGACCACAAAACTATAACTGCTGTTCGGTACGAGATACTGAACGGTGTAGGTGGTTTGCGTCTGGCTCGCAGTCTCCGTCGAGTTCGAGATGGGGTTATTTAGCTTGTTGACCTTGACTCTGTAAGAGAACTTACCCGAGTTGTCGGTTGAAGGATTCCATTTCAGCGTAACTGTGTTGTCCGTGATTGCAGTAACGACGAGGTTGGTTGGCGTCGTCGGTGGAGTCTTATCTGCTTTTGCTGCAGATGTTGTTGGCCCGCTGAAAAGCAGCACCATGAATGACGCCACGACCGCAGTTGTGATGATTAAGCGAGAAAGAGTTTGAGTAGTCATGCCGGATCCTCCTCTTCACGAGTCGTTTTCAGATACACCAATCCGCCACCCACCAGCGAGGAAACTTGTTGTAAATAAACAGAGAGGGGAATCGGTAGATTATCAGAAGTTGTAGGGACTAACTATTACAATATTGCGTTAGTTGATTGGCGATAAGCCTTTGTGTTGGCGGATCTTGCTGCATTCTCCAGGCGTAGACAGATCGCGCTTCACCTTGAACGGGTTTTCGATGACTCGTTCCGGATTCCATGCAAACGAAAAGGTTGAGAAGCTAAAGGCAAGCGATGGATCAGTTCTCGGAAACTTCACTGTCGGGTCCAATGCTTATGGTATCGCTTTCGATGGCGCGAACATGTGGGTTGCTAACGAATCCAGCAATACTGTCATGAAGCTCGCGCAAGCAGGCACGGAGGTTCCCCAAAATACGTATTTCCATATAAATTGCGGCGAAAAACTTGACAGATTTAGACTTAGTGGTATAGTTGCGCCCGTTTCGCAACTAGCCCAGAAGGAAGTCCAGAGGTCACGATCGCCCAGTCTTTCGGGTTTGGTCTGCCGTAATCCTTCTCGAGCAAGTCAAGCGGCTAGCCTGCCGCTGTGAAATTCCAAAGCCCCTGGCAGTTCAACTTCGTACAAGCGACTGTTGGTGAGATCTGCCAGCGACGTTTAGTAATCCCACTTTTAGGATCGACCCCCAAGCGCTGCTCATGACAAATGAGTGGAGTGACTAGAGCCATGTTATACTCCCAACTGCGAATAGAACGCGAAGGGCGGTCGCACTCAAAAGATAAAAGCTCGAACACGGAAGGAGAATCAGAGTACAGAGCACCGGTTGGCCCAGACCAGCACCGAAGCTCTGACTCTGAAGCGATCGTGACCATGAGGGAACTACGACCTCCCAAGGTTCTCGGCGACAAGGTGTGGTGTCCGCGCTGTGGTGAATATGTGAAAGTGGTACGCGTTTCTAGTGCCGCCAAGATCGTCGACGTTGATCGTCGTACTGTCTACAACTACGTAAAAAAGAACAAGGTATTCGCTGTGAAAGTTGCGGGCAGTACGCTTCGTGTGTGCACGCATTGCCTGCTTCGAGAAAATGATGAGCAGGCGGACGCACCACGTTATGAACTTTCTTTCCCGGCGAACAGTGCGATCTAGATTTGCCGTACAGCGATGAAAATCTCGTACACACTCATCTGTCCCAGAAGGCTTACTTTTTAGTCTCATAGAAACAACAACAGCGCCCAATTAAGAGGATGTTCCTTACAAGATTTCTTGCATGCTTTTGAAAAAGTCGTAATTTGAGAAAACTGAATTCGTTGAGCCTCACACCAGGGCGCATTTTGATCTCGTAGGCAATGAAGTTGAAATTTTTGTGCTTCACCGCAAAATGTCGTCTAAGCGAGTATTAAGCCCAGAAGTAGTTCAGTCTCAGGAAGCAGCCTTCATCAAACATTACGATTGGCTGCTAAGGTGGGCTCTACAATTCACCAATCACGACCGCGAGCGCGCACAGGACCTGATACAGCAAACCTTCGCTCAATTCGCCCTGGCTCACACGGACCTTTCCGCGGTCCGGGATATTTCCGCATATCTCTACACCACATTGCGTAACACTCATCTGTCGGAGGTCCGGCTCGCTGGACGTAGTCACGGCGAAACGCAGTCGATCGTGGAATACAGCGTTGCTGATGCCGCACTGGGCGCAAGCGATCCTTGCGGATTGTTTCAGACTCAGGACCAGCTGCGCAAAGTCTGCGAATACGCGTGCGTGCGCAAGCAGTCATCACGGGCCGGCAGTGTGTTAATCCTGAGATTCTTTCACGGGTACCATATCAGTGAGATCGCGGCAGTGTTGGGTGGTACGTGTCAAGCAGTGCGGCAGAGTCTGAAAGTCGCTCGCAATGAGGCTCGGCTTTATCTCGAGAATCCCGGTGCGTTGAGGTTCATCGGCAAAACACAGAGCGTGAGCGTATCGTTCACCGGTACTGTTTGTACGGCCGACGAATTACTTGCAGAGTTGCGTCGGGCGATCTTCCATTCCTGCCACGGCGAATGCCTCGATAACGATTCGCTGAGAGTGCTTTATGTAGAACGTCATATTGTCGCGGCCGAAAATGCGACTCTCGCTCATATTGTGAGTTGTGCGAAATGCCTGGATGAGATCAACCGGAAACTGGACCTGCCGCTATTGGCCGAAAGACATCCAGCGGATGCACTCGGCCCAAATAATAACTGGCGTGGTGGTTCAGGCTCTTCCGGAACTTCTGGACAAAGTGACGACAGGCCTCAGTCAAGATGGCGACTAAGGAATCAAAATCAGGAGATCAATAGCTCCTTCTTATTGAAATGTCGACGCCGTGCCACCGAGTTATTTGAACACCATCCGCGTGAGCTTTGCGTGTCAGTTAATGGCCACGTGTTGGGTTCGCAGTCTGTGAATTCCAGGACCAGTCGTCTTCGTCTGGACGTCGCCATCACTGAGCCGTTGGACTTTATCGAGGTAATGGGCGACGAGCGAACTCGGTTGCTGGTGATGACGATCGATCCTCCGCCGGATGGCGAACCGACGCAGGAGCGACGCGTCCAGTTAAGTGAGGGGCGTTATATTGAAGCCTCCTTCCGTCATGGTCACCCGTGGCCGCTGCTCGAGGTCGTATACCACGATCCAAACTTCACGCATGAGCCACAGCTTTCCACATCGGCGCCTGATGACGCGTGGACAGTCGATTCGGCAGGAAACCCTTTTGGCTCTGTCGAAGGTGACAACAGCCTGGAAGATTTTGAGAATGATCGTCTGACGGGTACGCAGTTACGAGGGCTCATCGCACCGCAATCGCGAGTTTCTGAATCCGAGCAGGCCGTTTCGTTACCACCGAAGCCCTCACGCAAAGTCGCAGTCCTGGATCTTTTCCGTGGCTTGATACTGTTGCACAGGCCATTCTGGACTCGGCCGGGATTTGTCAGTGCCGTCGTATCATTGGTACTCATCACCGTGTTGCTATTCCTCTGGGTCAACGTGACTCCCACCGTCACTGCGGCAAACTTGCTCAACCGTGCGAGTGCTTTGGAGTCGGTGCCCGCAGGTCCGGATCTCGCCATTCATCGTGTAGTTGAGATGGAGCAGCGCCGGCTTCCGGGAGGAGAGATAGTTAACCGGAGCAGGATTGAAATCTGGCGCAGTGGCGAGACTGGGATTACTGCGCGACGTGTGTACGATGGACAAGGCGAATTGATCGCTGGTGAATGGGAAGGCCATTCGCAAACGGGCGGAAAATATTTACGCAGAATTTATCGCCGCGGTCAGCCGCAACAGATTCAAGCGATCGCAGGCAATCCACAAGAGGTAATTCGCAATCATCAATTCTGGCAACTGGAGCCATCGGCCCGCGACTATCTGGCACTTATCGGTAGCGTTGATTCCGGACATGTGAGCGAAGTCGCAGGCACTTATGTCATTGACTACAAGAGTCACCAAACGGGAAGCGATTTACTGCAAGCAACACTCACACTCAGGAAATCTGACCTTCACCCGGTCGCGCAGACGTTCCTAATTAATGACACCGCTGGCATCCTGGAATGCCGTTTACTAGAACACAGTTTTGAACAGCCCCGACTTCGTTATGTCAATCCGGCAACGTTCGAACCAGACGAAGAGTTAGTTTCGAGCAAGGCGAATCGTGCAAACGCAAGCAAACGCGGAGTCGATCTCGAGTCGCCGAAAAAGCACCCTGTTGTTGCCACTGCCGCCCTGGAAGTTGAACTTGCTTATGCGTTGGACAAGTTCAGAACTCGTTTTGGAGACCAATTGAGTCTCACAAAAACAGCAGCACAGTTACTGGAAGTAAAAGGGGTGGTCGATAGTGAGGAGACGCGCAAGGAAGTTCTCAGCGCCCTCGCTAACTTTAGCGGTGATCCCGCCGTAAGAATAGAAATCAGCACTGTTGCCGAAGTCTTATCTCGCCAGCGAAAGCAACCAAATAACGTGGTCCAGGAGTTTGCGGCATCCGACGATACGATTCCGCTTTACTCCGAATTGAGACGCTACTTCGCCGAACAGCTAGGCCCGGGGGCGCCGAGTGACCAGGTGGATAAGAAGGTGCGCGAACTCGCGACGCGAGTAGTGGGCCAATCCGGTCGTGCACTCGGTCATGCGCTCGAACTTAAGCAGCTCACTGCTCGGCTCTCTGAGGAGCAATTAAACGAACTCACCCCAAGCAACCGAGCCAAATTTTTTACGTTGGTTCGCAACCACGCGGAAGCTCTCCGGCGAGAAATTGCAAGTCTCCGCGGAGAGCTTCAGCCAATCTTTTTCAACCAAATCCCTACAGCGGAACGAGCCGATGTGGAGATTTCAAGTAACGCGTCTCTGCCTCTCTCTGTGGAGAGGCTAAGTAAATTGGTTCTTGCGTCCGATGAGGCGGTGCGTTCTGCTTTCGCCTCTTCAACCGGAACTGCGACGGGACAACTCGTAAAGAGTTCGAAATTTCAAACCGAGTTGGCAACGTCTGAAAAACTTGCCCAGGGGATTCAGCAAGCGGCCATGCGCGAGTAGCTGGCCGCTTTTAGTTTTTGTCGCGTCAATTGTTGCTTTCGTCTTGTGTGCGGCTGAGTGGGAGAAGGCGAAAGCATTCTAGCCATCAACGGCACTGCGAATCCCAGCTCGCAGTGTGTTTGCCGGGACCATCTCCGCCGGTGGGGCGGTGGTCCATCGGGAGGAACAATGCTCAGGCCCAGAACTTCTCTGCGATATTCCTATGTCTACATGCCGCTTGCGTTTGTCCTGCTTGGTCTGGTCTCAGTTACCACTTCTTCGTACGCCCAGGCAACTACCGCAACGCTTACGATTGTTCTCGAGGATCCAAAAGGAGCCCTCGTACCAAATGCGGATGTTGTGTTGAGCAATATCGAGCAGGGAACAAAGCGTTCAGGCACTACGAACAGCGAAGGTACGGCCGTTTTTGTCATAATCCCACCGGGAACGTACTCGCTGACAATTACCGCGACGGGCTTTGCACCAAGAGAAGTAAAACCGATTGTGCTCAACGTCAACGATCAGCGAGAACTCAGGGTTCCGTTGACTCTTGGTGCCCTCACCCAGACAGTCGAGATCGTGGATGGCGCCTCTCTCATTAACGAGTCTCCGGCAATTGGGACAACTATCAATCGACAATTTGTGGAAAATATTCCAACCAATGGCCGGAGTTTTCAAACGTTGATTACCCTCTCGCCAGGGGTTGTGCTAACAAAAGCGACGGTTGGTGAACAAGGTCAATTCAGCGTCAATGGTCAACGTGCAGATGCCAATTATTTCACTGTTGACGGCGTGGGCGCGAACATCGGAGTTAGTCCAGGTAATAACGCCGGCCAATCGACGGCGGGCGCCTTGCCGGGTGTCTCCGCGGCGGGTGGTACAAATAACCTCGTCTCTATGGACGCACTGCAAGAATTTAAGATCTTAACGTCTACCTATGCTCCTGAATTTGGTCGCACTCCTGGTGGACAGGTGTCAATCGTAACCCGATCAGGAACGAATGAATTTCGAGGTACTGTTTTCGAGTACTTTCGCAATGATGCACTGGATGCTACAGATTGGTTCACTAACCAGGCCCGACTGCCAAAACCGGCCCTGCGCCAAAATGATTTCGGCGGCGTCCTGGGTGGACCACTTTACTTTCCCCGCTTCGGCGAAGGTGGACCATTTTTTCATGATGGCAAGAATCGAGCGTTCTTCTTTTTCTCGTATGAGGGTCTGCGACTTCGGCTACCACAAACCGCGCTTACCACTGTTCCCTCGCTGGCATCCCGACAAGCCGCACCCGTTGCTGTCAGATCTTTATTAAATGCTTTTCCGCGACCAAATGGCAGAGACTTAGCCAATAATTTCTCAGAATTCAATGCCAGCTACTCGGATCCGTCTACCCTCGACGCCGCTAGCGTTCGCCTCGATTTCACCGCTAACAGTAACTTAACTTTTTTTGCCCGGTACAATTATTCCCCATCTGAATCGGCACAGCGAGGCGCAGGTTCTGCACCTGCAAGTAACGTCGCCAAAATCACCATTAAGACCCAAACCTTGACGGCAGGGGCGACGCTGTTATTGAGCCCAACGATTACTAACGATGTGAGAGTGAACTACAGTAAGAACAGAGGAGAATCGTTTTTAACCGTAGACGATTTCGGCGGAGCGGTAGTTCCTCCTGACGCACTACTCTTTCCCGCTCCGTTGTCTAGCCAGGATGCTAAATTTACGATGCAGTTAGACTCAAGTCATATCTGGCAGCACGGTAGATTCCAGACGGATCTGCAACGTCAAACCAATGTCGTCGACAATCTCTCAGTCGTTCGTGGTCGCCATCAATTAAAATTCGGCGTCGATTACCGAAGGCTATTTCCGATTTTCGACCGCGTCGCTTATCTACAAAACGTGACGTTCACCGGTGTAAACAGCGTTCTGACGGGTCGAGCTACGCGAATTACCGTTCAAGCATTCGACGGACCACGATTTCCGGTTTTCAACAACCTCTCTGTCTTTGTGCAGGACAACTGGAAAGTGACACCCAGACTGCTCCTTACATATGGATCACGATGGGAACTGAATCCGGCTCCCTCAGAGTCCCGCGGAAAAGATCCATTTGCTGTAACCAGCCTCGATAACCTGGCGGCACTCGCAGTGGCTCCAGTAGGAACTCCCATATTCAAAACTCGTTACAATAACTTCGCACCGAGGGTCGGAGTTGCTTATCAGTTATCACAAGAAAAAGGCCGTGAGTTAGTTTTACGTGGCGGCTTCGGAGTGTTTTATGACCTTGGTATCGGCACCATCGCGAGTGCATTTGGTTCCTCTTTTCCGTACTCCAGGCAGAAGCAGGTTAATAATGTAATTTTTCCGCTAGATCCGGTTGCAGCGGCACCTCCAGTATTTAATCCGTCTCCGCCGTTCAGTACCCTCAACGGTGTAGTTGATCCCAATTTTGAATTGCCTTACACATACCAATGGAATGTAGCGATCGAGCGATCACTTGGATTTAATCAGGTGGTTTCTGCCGCTTACGTAGCTGCGGTAGGCCGGCGACTCGCTCGGCAAGAGCTTATCTCAGCGCCCGCTCCTGGTTTCGGATCGGTTTTGCTCACCAGGAATTCAGGCACTTCTGACTACCACGCTCTGCAATTACAATTGCAGCGTCGTCTCTTCAAGGGTCTACAGTACGTAGCTTCATACACCTGGTCCCACTCACTCGATAATGTATCGGTCGACTCGTCGTTCGAGGCGCCCATCACAAAGATTGATCCTCAGCAAGAGCGAGGCCCTTCTGACTTTGACGTTCGTCATGCACTCAACGGCGCGGTCACCTACGATTTACCCATACCATTCGACCATGGTATGGGTAATCTGCTGCTCAGGAACTTCTCCATCGATTCAATCTTCAGCGCAAGATCTGCCACACCTGTAAACGTCACTGGCGGTGCCGGTGCTGGGGGCCTATTCGTATCGAGGCCTGACTTAATCGAGGGTGTTCCATTGTACATCCAGGATTCGACCGTAGCCGGCGGAAGGCGCATCAATTCTGCGGCGTTTAAGATACCAGTGGGGCGACAGGGAACATTGGGACGCAACCTGTTACGCGGGTTCTCGGCATGGCAGATTGATTTCGGGCTTCGCCGGCGGTTTAAGCTGACTGAGCAGGTCAACCTTCAACTCAGAGCTGAGTTCTTCAATATCTTCAATCATCCCAATTTCGGCGACCCTGGTTCGGCCGGCTCAGGCACTAATGCTCTTACTAACCCGCTATTCGGGCGCTCGACAGTTACGCTTGGCAGGAGTCTTGGCAGCGGCGGCGGTGGAGGAGGTTTCAACCCACTTTTTCAGATCGGCGGTCCACGATCGATACAGTTAGCTCTCAGGCTGAATTTCTAGCCGGTAAAAATTCGACTCGGGAGAAATTCAGTTGCTAAGTAAAAACAGTTACCGCCAGCTTATGAGAACAATCAAGGTTAATACCTCGCCTGTCCGGATCTCATTAATTTCCTTGACACTCACGGTCGTGTCGTTTGGATTTGTCTTAAGCAGCGCCACAGCCCAGGGCATTTCCAATCAAATTGTGGTTGAGCCAAACGTTCGCGTCAGCACGCCTGAAGGCAACGACATGCATTATGAGGTCGTGGTGGCTTCTCACCCACAAAAATCGATTTTGCTCGGCGGATCGTATCGTCTTTCTGAGGTTTCGGGTTTCACAGTTGTCGTGTACGTCTCTACTGACGGCGGCAAAAGCTGGCACCCTAAGTTAAAGTTAGGAAGGCCCGACCAGGAGTTGGATGAGACTGACCCGGCGGTTGCTTTCGGACCAGATGACATATTGTACTTTGCGAGCAATGCACGAACGTCCGAACCTAACGTGCGAGCATATGCACAGCTGTATCGTTCAAAGGACGGAGGGGAAACCTGGAATGCGATACCTGAGGAATTCCCGTTTTTTGATCGTCCTTACATAACCGTGGATGACACAGAGGCTGCCTCGAGAGGAACGATCTACGTTGTCGGCAAAACACCTAATTTCGCTTCTGGAATCATAGAGGATAGAGCTCGTGCAATCTACAGTGTTGCACGTTCCAACGATAACGGAAAAACTTTCAAATATTCGCGCCTCGTAATGCCAGTAGGTACGCTTGCGCCAGCAGTCGTTCTCTCTGATGGCACAGTCGTGTTTTTAGTCTCAGAGGAACTGAGTGGTTCAGATGAGCCAAAGGAGGGAGTGCCCAATACTCTCCTGAAAGTAATTACCTCATCGGATGGCACTGAGACGTTCAGCAAGCCACTTGTGATCGCCCGATATTCGCAGCCGGCTGCGTACAAGATATGGGCGTCCCATCCCGCATTGTCGCTTGCCGGTGATCGGACGACAGGGCCTTTTGAGAACCGGCTATACGCGGTATATGGTGGTTTTCAGTCGGGCAGATCACAGATCGCGCTGGTATATTCGTCTGACAAAGGTCGAACGTGGTCCAAGCCTACCGTCATAAGCGAACACGGTGCGGGAATAGGAGTGACACGAATCTCTTTTATGCCGGCCGTGAGCGTGAATTCAAAAGGGGTAGTCGGCGTGAGCTGGTACGACAGGAGCGAGAGCGAAAACGGGCTTGACTTCACCGTCCGCTTTGCTGCGTCGATCGACGGTGGAGAGACGTTCTTACCCAGTGTCAAGGTATCGGACAAAGCGTTCACCCATACGGATGACCGACAATGGGTATTGAATGGTTATTCGAGCGGCGGCGGTCATAAGAGTCCGTGGGTCCCGACATTTGGCGGAGGAACTCTCAAGGTCCATTTGGCAGAGGGCGCTGTAACTCATCACTATGGCGGTCAAACGGCCGGCCTGTCGTCTGACGCGGCCGGAAGCTTCCATCCATTCTGGATTGATAACCGAACCGGAACACCTCAGGTGTGGACAGCCACAGTTAAGGTGAATGGTAACGTGCTGCGTAACGGCAGCGCAGAGTTATCCGACCTCGAGGATGTGTCCGAAAGACTGGCCCTAAGAATAGAGCGGCCACACTACGACCGCGAGCGCAGGATGTTGTCGGTAGACCTCAGACTCCAAAACGTCTCGCGTGAACCAATACGAGGAATACTAAAAGCAAGAGTCATCTCCTTGAAGTCAGATGCTGTTGCGACGCTGATGAGCAACGGTCGCAGTATGCCTGCTGTGGGAGCGGTGATAGACCTGACTCCATTGCTGGAAGGCGGTGAGCTTCCGCCTTTGGGCATTTCAAAACAAGTTAAGCATCTGGAGTTCATCATGTCGGATTGGCCTTCTCTTATTGAAAACTTACAAAGAGGAGGCTATGGACTACAAATCCTCGATTTAGAACTCAAAATGTTTGGCAAGCCTCAAAGTAAAGTCTCATCGGTGCATTAGGTCCATTACTTCAACTATTCATCGAACTGTTCCAACGGGAACTCGGACGGAATTGATATGTCTTCCATGACATCCTGGACTTTCGTTCCCATGATAAGCTCCTCAGCCGAGCCGATTTCAAGAAGACTCGAAATGTAATACATAGACGCCTCCTTTATTTCCCAAGCGATGCAAGCTTAGGATCTGACACCCGAAGCGGCCACCCTCAGGTGCCAGAGTGAAATCATTTATTCATCGAACTGTTCAGACGGGAGATCGGACGGCACCGACATGTCGTCGGAGAAGTCCTGCATCTTGGTTGCCAAGATAAGATCTTCGGCTGTGCCGATCTCAGTAAGATCAGATACTGTGTACATGGTCTTTTCCTTTCCAGGTTTTCTTACTCATGAAAACCCAGGAGCTGGCACCTGAAAGCGCCACCTTCAGGTGCCAGGTCAATTCAGTTATTCATCGAACTGTTCAGACGGAAAATCAGATGGCAGTGAGATGTCATCCTCTTCGGACTGAACCTTGGTTGCCAGAATGAGATCTTCGGCCGTGCCGAGCTCAGTGAGTTCAGATACTGTATACATCGTCGTTTCCTTTCTTAGCTTCCTTGCTCACGAAAACATGAGCGATTGTTGATTTCATACCTGAGGAACAGGTTTTAACGTTCCAAAGGCATCGTGACTGCGCACTTCAGTGTCTTCGTTCGCGCGCACGATCGACACGTCGGTGCCCCTGGTTTTACAGCGTCGCTTTTCGAACGCCTGTAGCCAAAGCTCTAAGCAAATCGTGGCTGAAAAAGAGCTGGTCTTGCAGCCATGCCGTGCTCTTTCCAATGCGGCCCGGAGTAATTCCACATTCACATAACCGTGATCCTGCACGCGAGCAGAACTAAACATTGCGTGTAGTTGCGGCCATTCTCGGACTATCGCACGCAGAAACGCTTCTTCAGGACCGCGCTTTGTTTGGCGGTTCAATACTCTTTCCGGTACTACTCCTCGCAACGCTCTGCGCATTAAGGATCTGGTTTCGCCCGGGCGAATTCTCTGTTCGTGAGGTATCGCTTGAAGGAACTCCACCAATCGGCGATCAAGATATGGATGACTTACTTCTATTCCACCGCGAGTTCGGAAAGACGCTCTGCTGACGAAATTGACTGCAGACAGGAATCCCGCAGCCTGAGCCCGCTCGCTAGGCAATTTAAAATTGAAGATGTTGGGAAAATGAAGATTACGATTCTTGAGGTTCGTTCTTGCGACAAATTCTGCATCCAACCACGGCGGAAGCTTCAGACCAGTGGGAATAAGCTTACAAAAAGTTTGTACACTCCTGGGCATGAGTGATACCACTAAATCTCGGAATAGCATGGAGAGATACGACCTCCTCAGGAATTTGGACCAGGCGCGGAGTGACTGATTAAGACGAATCAATCTGCCCTGCAGCAGAAGGTCTGCCAGTTCGAAGGAAGCATTGGCGCCGCTACAAAGGACTTCGTCACCGCCGTGCCCCGTAATAAGGACACGCGCTCCGTCGTCGGCCATCGCTCTACATAAGCCCTTGTGACGAGCGGAAAAGCAATCGACAAAATCCGGGTACGTGATTTCGGATTCCTCAGGAAATACTGCTAACAGTGGATAATCAGCTTCTCTTAAATGTTTACCGGCGTGGCCGCGAGACTTCTCTACGACCTCAATAAAATTCAGTTCATCGCAACTGGTTGACTCATCGTAAACGTACGACACTGTTTCAAGCTTCGACGCCTCGGCCTCTCCATTCTCAAGAATCTGGTCCGCCATACAGACGATTGCTGAAGAGTCCAACCCTCCACTTAAGGTTGCCCAGGCTGGTCCATTAACCCGCAAACGACAACGAACTGCTTCGCG
>Ga0207674_10006174_pt1 | contig 14144 bp, 8 predicted proteins | sample KBSCornC72_FD_184303 | JGI IMG/M metagenome (GOLD analysis project Ga0207674, IMG submission 184303) | Corn rhizosphere microbial communities from Kellogg Biological Station, Michigan, USA - KBS Corn C7-2 (SPAdes) (version 2) | ecosystem: Host-associated > Plants > Roots > Rhizosphere > Soil ... | reverse complement strand
CGAGACGTGAACGCGACGCGGAGCTTGCCCGGCTCGCGCGCGACCTCGTCGAGGTACGTCCCCTCCTTGGGCGGCGCCCAGTACGGCGCCGTGAGCTCGGGGCCCGCGGTCGCGTCGAGGAGCGCGGCGCTGTCGCGCACCGAGATGGTCAGCGCGTGCTCGGCCGCGAGCCCGTGCGCGCGCTCACTCTCGGGGCCGACCGGGTTCCGCGCGCGCGTCGGCTTGAGGCCGAAGACGCCGCAGCACGACGCCGGTATGCGGATCGACCCACCGCCGTCGGAAGCATGCGCTGCCGGCACCAGATCGGCAGCGACGGCGGCAGCCGCTCCGCCGCTCGAGCCTCCGGGTGTGTGCTCTAGCCGCCACGGATTGCGTGTGGCGCCGAACAGCACGGGCTCCGTGGTGATCGTCAAGCCGAATTCCGGCGTGTTGGTCTTGCCGAAGATCACGAGGCCGCCTTTCTTGTAGCGCGCGACCAGCTCGGTGTCGTGATCCGCGAGATTGCCCTTGTAGAAGCGGCTGCCGTTGCTCGTCACCGCTCCTGTGTAGAGCGCGTGCAGATCCTTCAGCAGAAAGGGCACTCCGCGCAGCGGCCCATCAGGGAGGCCGGCGCGAATCGCCGCGCTTGCCTGGTCGTACATCTTGTTGACGACAGCGTTGATCCTGGGATCGCGCTGCTCGACGCGGGCGATCGCCGCCTCGAGTAACTGCTCGGGCGAGACCTCGCCCTGGCGTACGAGCTGCGCGAGGCCGGTCGCGTCGTAGTCGTCGTATTCGGTAAACATTGCATCAATCCCTCTCAGTACCCCAAGTAAGACCGCCGTACCGCCTCGTCATTGCGCACGACCGCCGAGGGCCCCGACACCACCACGCGCCCGGTCTCGAGCAGATACACGTGATCGGCCAGATCGAGCGCGAGCGTCGCGTTCTGCTCCACCAGCAGCATGCTCACGCCCTGCTCGGAGTTGATCCGGCGCATGATGCGGAAGATGTCGCGCACGACCAGCGGCGCCAGACCAAACGAGGGCTCGTCGAGCAGCAGCAGCCGCGGCCGCAGCATGAGCGCGCGCGAAATGGCCAGCATCTGCTGCTCTCCACCCGACAGCGTGCCGGCCTGTTGGTTACGACGTTCGCGCAATCGCGGGAAGTAATCGAGCACGCGCTCGAAATCCTCGGCGACGGCCTTGCGATCTCGGCGCGTATAGGCACCGAGCTTCAGATTCTCTTCGGTGGTCAGATCGAGAAACGTGCCGCGCCCGTCGGGCACGTGCGCGACGCCCAGACGCACGATGTCCTCGGTGGCCCTGCCGTTGATCGCCTGCCCGTTCAGCCGGATTTGACCGGATGGCCTGATCATCCCGCACAGCGCACGCAACAGCGTCGTCTTGCCGGCGCCGTTGGCGCCGAGCACGGTGGTGATGCCGCCCTCCGCAACCTCGAGCGACAAGCCGTGCAGCACCGGCGTGGAGCCGTAGCCGGCGCGCAAATCATTCACTTCGAGCAACGCTGCCATCAGCTTTCCACACCCAGATAGGCACGAATCACTTCCGGATCGCTCTGCACTTCGGCCGGTGTGCCATCGGCGATCTTGCGCCCGAAGTCCAGAGCCACGACCCGATCGGAGACGCGCATCACGAGATTCATGTGGTGCTCGACCAGCAGAACGGTCACGTCGAGCTCATCGCGCACCCGGCGGATGAGTCCCTTGAGCCCCTCCACTTCTTCGTGATTGAGCCCGGCTGCCGGCTCGTCGAGCAGCAACAGCTTCGGCCGGCTCGCGAGCGCGCGGGCGAGCTCGACGCGCTTCTGAAAGCCGAACGGCAGATCGGCAACGCGACGTGCGGCGACCGCACTCAGGTCGAGCAGATCGATCAGGCGGCGCGACTGCTGCTCCAGTGTCTGCTCTTCGCGTGCCGCCAGCGGCAGGCGCAACGCGTTGATGAAGAATCCGCCGCGCGTGCGGCAATGCCCGCCGAGCATGACATTCTGCTGCACGCTCATGGTGCGGAATAACGCGAGATTCTGGAAGGTACGGCCGATGCCGAGCTCCGCGATGCGGTAACGAGGCATCTTTGCCAGCGCGCGGCCGTCGAACAGGATGAAGCCGCGCTCGAAGTCGTACAGGCGGGACAGGCAGTTGAACAGCGTGGTCTTGCCCGCGCCGTTCGGGCCGATCAAGCCGACGATGTTGCCGGCCCGGACATCGAAAGAGACGCCGTCGAGAGCAACGATCCCGCCGAAGCGGACCGTCACGTCGCGCACGCTCAATAGCGGAGCCGCACCCTCCGGGTACGTTGCGACAGAAGCTTGCGACTCCGCTCCCGCAACTGACACGGCTCTCCCCATTTTATTGTCTGCGGTTGTCCGGCCTGAAGACCCTCGAGTGCCGGGCGCGGTGACTTGCGGCCGATACTGACATAAACGGTTTGCTCGGTCAAAGCAACCGCCAGCTGAGTGCACTGCAACACGATTGGTGCTGCGTGCCGGTGTCCAAACCGCCTTAAGATTAGGCATACGCGACAGCTCGAGCCCCCGAGGAAGAGACATGCAGCCGCGCCATTACAAGTTCTGGCCCAAGAACCTGCCGACTCATTTGACCTACCCGCAGACCAGTCTCTACTACAACCTGGACGTGTCGGCCACGCGCTACCCCGACAAGCGCTTCGTTATCTACTACGGCACGCCGCTCACGTTCCGCGAAACCAAAGCGCAGGTCGATGCGATGGCGGGTTATCTGCAGCAGCGCTGCGGCGTCAAGCGTGGCGACCGTGTGCTGCTGTTCATGCAGAACAGTCCGCAGTTCATTCTGGCTTTCTACGCGATACTGCGTGCCGATGCGACGGTCGTGCCGGTCAATCCGATGAACCTCACCGAGGAGCTGTCTCACTATGTGAGCGATGCCGATGCCGCAGTCATCATCACAGGCCAGGAGCTCTATCCGCAGGTCAAGCCGCTGATCGGTGCGGGCGGCCTGCGCCATGCAGTGGTCGCGGCCTACTCAGACTACGTCAACAACCCTGCCGATCTCAATCTTCCGGAGGCGGTTCGCGCGCCACGCCAGCCGATCGCGGACGCCGGCGTTGCGATATGGAGCAGTGCGCTCGGCGCCGGTCTCGTGCCCAGTCCGCATCTGGCGGAACCCGATGACCTGTGTGTGATGCCCTATACATCGGGCACCACGGGTAAGCCCAAAGGCTGCATCCACACGCATGCGACCGTGATGAGCACGCTCGTCTCGGGTTCATACTGGTTCAACGTCACGCCCGATACCACGCTGCTCGGCACGCTGCCGCTGTTCCACGTGACCGGCATGCAGGCCTACATGAACCAGCCGCTGTTCACGGGCGCGACCGTGGTGCTGATGACGCGCTGGGACCGCGATACCGCCGCCCAGCTGATCGAGCGCTACCGCATCACGGGCTGGACCAACATCTCGACGATGGCGATCGATTTCCTGGCTAATCCGAACCTGTCGAAGTACGACATCTCGAGTCTCGCGCGGATCGGCGGCGGCGGCGCGGCGATGCCCGAGGCCGTGGCGCAGCGCCTCAAGGAGCTGACCGGGCTCGACTACGTCGAAGGCTACGGACTGTCGGAAACCATCGCGCCGACGCACATCAACCCGCCCGACCGAGCCAAGAAGCAATGCCTCGGTATTCCGATCTGCGACACCGACGCGCGCGTGATCAATCCGGACACGCTCGCCGAGCTCGGTGTCGGCGAAGTGGGCGAGATCGTGTCGAGTGGCCCGCAGATCTTCAGGGGGTATTGGAAGAACCCGGAGGCGACCGCCGCCTGCTTCATCGAAATCGACGGCAAGCGCTTTTTCCGTACCGGTGACCTGGGCTACTACGACGAGGAAGGCTACTTCTTCATCGTCGACCGCTTGAAGCGGATGATCAATGCGTCGGGCTACAAGGTCTGGCCGGCCGAGGTGGAGGCGATTCTGTACGGCAATCCGCACGTGCAGGAAGCGTGCATCATCTCGACATCCGATTCGCTGCGCGGCGAAACGGTCAAGGCTGTAATCGTGCTGAAAGCCACGAGCCGCGGAGCGGTCAATGCCGACGAGATCATCGCGTGGTGCCGCAGCCACATGGCAGCCTACAAGATACCGCGCGTGATCGAGTTCGCAGAGACGCTGCCGAAGTCGGCGACCGGCAAGGTGCAGTGGCGGCTGTTGCAGGAGCGCGAGAAGCAAAAGACGACGGCGTGAAACCACGTTCCTGACATGAAACCTGAAGACTATCCCCGCGTCTGGCCGAAGCAGTTTCCGAAGAGCCTGACGATTCCGCAGACGACGCTCTGGTACAACCTCGAGGTCGCGGCGGCGCGCTATCCGGACAAGGCAGCCACGATCTTTTACGACTCCCGTCTTGGTTACGCCGCCCTCGCGCGCCAGGCGGAACGCCTTGCGGGCTTCCTGCAACAGCGCTGCGGCATTCGCAAGGGCGACCGCGTGCTGTTGAACATGCAAAACAGCCCGCAGTTCATCGCCGCCTACTATGCGATCCTCCGCGCGGACGCGGTGGTCGTTCCGGTCAGCCCGATGAATGTCACCGACGAGCTCGAGCACTACATCGCCGACAGCGGCGCGACGACCGGAATCATCGCGCAGGAGCTCTATCCGCGTCTGCGGCCGCTGATGGGCCGGACGCTCACGCACGCGATCGTCGCGACGTATTCGGAATACCTGACCGCGCCAACGTCGTTGACGCTGCCGGACTTCGTGACCGTGCCGTCGACCGAGATACTCGACCCGGGCGTGGTCGGGTGGAAGGATGCATTGACTGCCGCCTACGAGCCGCGCGCCCTGCAGGCGAAGGCTTCCGATCTGTGCGCGATTCTGTACACCTCGGGCACCACCGGCAAACCCAAGGGCTGCATGCACACACACAGCACGCTCATGTTCACCGCTGTGGGTGGCGCCATCTGGGAAGGCATGGCGGCCGACTCCGTCGCGCTCGACACCGCACCGCTATTCCACGTCACCGGCATGCAGCACAGCATGAATGCCCCGATCTTCGCGGGTGCGTCGATCGTGCTGCTGCCGCGCTGGGATCCGGAAGTCGCGGCATACATGATCGAGCGCTACGGCTGCACGCACTGGGCGAACGTGCCGACCATGGTCGTCGATCTGCTGGCGCACCCCGCAACCGCCGGGCGCGATCTATCCTCGCTGCAGAACGTCTTCGGCGGCGGCGCCTCGATGCCCGAGGCGGTGGCTCAGAAGCTCTTCGAGCTGTGCGGAATCGAATACATGGAAGCCTATGGAATGACGGAGACCATATCGCAGACGCATATGAATCCGCCCGGCCATCTGCGCAAGCAGTGCCTGGGCATTCCGACCTTCGATACCGAGTCGCTGATCATCGATCCCGAGACGCTGGCGCCGCTCGGACCGAATCAGCAGGGCGAGATCGTCTCGCACGGTCCTCAGCTGTTCCAAGGCTATTGGAACAATGCGGAGGCGACGGCAGCGACATGCGTCGACATCGACGGCAAGCGCTTTCTGCGCACGGGGGATCTCGGCTACCGGGATGACGACGGCTACTTCTACATCGCCGATCGCCTCAAGCGCATGATCAATGCCGCTGGCTACAAGGTATGGCCGGCCGAAGTGGAAGCAACCTTGTACAAGCATCCGGACATCAAGGAGGCAGCGGTGGTCTCTGCGCCCGATGCGCGCCGCGGAGAAACGGTCAAGGCGTTCATCGTGCTGAAGCCCGAGGCGACAGGACGGGTCAGCGCGGAGCAGATCATCGAATGGGCGCGCGCGCACATGGCCGCATACAAAGTGCCGAGGATGGTCGAGCTGATCGACGCGCTGCCGCGCTCCGGGACCGGCAAGATTCAGTGGCGTGCTTTGCAGGAGAACGAATGGCAACGGGGGACCGGAGCCTGACGACGTCTGGCGGGCAGTCACATGACAGGGCGTAACTTGAGGCCGGCAACTTGACGGCAGCGGCACAGCCGTGAACAATACGAGACGTACCGTTCTGAAACTCTTGAAGGCTTGCTTCGTGCTCTTATTCGGGCCGGCGCAAATCAGTTCGCCACCGTGAACCTGCCGCGCCCCCACATGGATTGCCGCTCGCAACGGTCTTCCAGCCGCGCCGTTGAACCTTGTCGCCGGGGTCGCTGATGGATCGCCTCGATGCCATGGCGCTGTTCGTTCGCGTAGTGGAAATCGGCAGCTTCTCGGCCGCCGCGAAAGAGAAGGGAATCGGTCAGCCTGCCGTGAGCAAGCAGATTCGCGCGCTCGAGCAGAGAGTGCGCACGCAGCTCCTGCATCGCGGCGCGCGCGGGCTGCGGCCCACGGAAGCCGGCACCGACTACTATCAGCGCTGCCGCGCGATCCTCGCCCAGCTGCAGGAGGCCGAAGGTGCCGTCACCGGCTTGCAGGGCCGGCTCAACGGTGCGCTGAGCATCCATACGTCGGTCATGCTCGGGCAGATGTACGTTGTCCCTTTGCTGTTGCGCTTTCAGGAGATTCACACCGGCCTGTCGATCAAGCTCAACGTCAACGATCTCCTCGTGGACCTGGTCGAAGAAGGTGTCGACATGGCGATTCGTGGCGGTGCCGTAGCGCTGCGGGACTCGAGCCTTGCGCAACGCAGGCTCGGCATGACGCGGCGAGTCACGGTCGCAACGCCCGGGTACCTCGAACGCCATGGCACCCCGGCGACGCCCGAAGACTTGACCCGGCACAACTGCCTGCTGCATACCTACCTGCCATTCGGCAACGAGTGGCCGTTCGACGGACCTGAGCGCGAAGAGACAGTTCGGGTCTCTGGCGACTTCACGACCAACAGCGCACACGCGTTGCGCGCGGCTCTGCTGGCCGGGCGCGGCATTACACTCGGGCCGGCCTGGTTGTTCTACGACAGCCTGGAGACCGGCGAGCTGGTTCCGGTTCTGGAGGACTACGCGCCCCCGCCGATCGAGGTGTCGGCGCTGTACCCTTCGGGCCGCCACCTCTCGACCAAGGTCGTCGCGTTCACCGAGTTCCTGCAGAAGCAGTTCCACTCGATCCCCGCGCTCGCGCGCGGGAACTGAGCACCCCGCGTACCTAGGCAAGCCCTAACGGCGGATCACCACGGCGAAGACTGCGTCGCCGCGCAAGACCGTCAGTACGATCGGACCGGATGTCTTCAGGGCCGCGAGCAGCTCGGCGACCGAGCGTACCTTCGTACGGTTGACCCCCGCGATCAGATCGCCCGCCCGCAGCCCATGGACCCATGCTGGACTGCCGCGCGTCACGTCGACAACGGCCACCGCTTCCGAGCGTCCGCTCCGCTCGGCATTACCGACGGAAGCGCCGGCGAGCTCGGGAATCGATTCGCTGCCGCTCGCCTCGGCCGGTTGCACGGCTTCGACGCGCGTCTTGAACAAGCGCTCGCGCCCGTCACGCAAGACTTTGAACTCGACCTCGTCACCGATCGGCACCAGTCCTATCTGATTGCGCAGGTCGGGTGAGCCACGCACGGCACGGCCGTTGACCGCCATCACGACGTCGCCGACGCGCAGTCCGGCTTTGTCGGCCGGCGAGCCTTTGGCGACCTCGACCACAGCGGCGCCCTGGCCTACGCGCAGGTTGAGCGATCTGGCGAGCTCGGGCGATACGTCCTGTGTCGTGAGGCCGATGCGCCCGCGCCGCACTTCGCCGTACTTGACGAGCTGACTCATGACCGCGCGCACCATGTTGCTCGGCACCGCGAAACCGATACCGACGTTCGCGCCCGAAGGTCCGATGATTGCGGTATTGATGCCGATCAGCTCACCTCTCAGGCTGATCAGGGCGCCGCCCGAGTTGCCGGGGTTGATCGACGCATCGGTCTGGATGAAATCCTCGTAGCCTTCGATGTTGAGTCCGGTGCGGCCGAGCGCGCTGATGATGCCGGACGTGACCGTCTGCCCGAGCCCGAACGGATTGCCGATCGCGAGAACGTAGTCGCCGACCCGCAGCGTGTCGGAGTCGCCGAACGGCAGCGCCTTGAGATTCTCCGGCTCGACCTTGAGCAGCGCGATGTCGGTACCGGTATCGGAGCCGACCAGCCTGGCTTGCAGCCGGCGTCCGTCCTTCAACGTTACGACGATCTGCTGCGCATCCTTCACGACGTGGTGATTGCTCAGCACGTAGCCGTTTCTCGCGTCTACGATCACGCCGGAGCCCGCCGCTATCTGCGGGCGCGACTGCTCCGGCAAGCCGAAGAAGCGGCGGAAGAACGGGTCCTGCATCATCGGGTTGTCCTGCTCCGGCGAGCGCGACAGCACGGCGATGTTTACGACCGCGGGCGTGACTTGCTCCAGCAGTGGCGCGAGTGTGGGAACTTTACCGTCGCCTCCGACCGGCGCGATGCCGGCATGCGCAGCGGAATGGACCAGCATTGAGCCGATGCCGAGCAGAACGAGGGCGAGCCTCGAAATCGTGTTGTTCATATGTTTCATGTTGTGGTTCTGGTGACTGGCATACGATAGCAGTGGCGAATGCAATACACCGCCCTTTTTTCCGTTGCGGGTGTTTGGATAAACTACGCGGAAGCGTAAGTTAACCGCAGCCGGAAACACACGACATCAGCCGTGCGCGCGCGACAGCGGGGTTGGATCACTGGCCTCTATAGGCTTGCTTCTTGCTGCCGATCATCGGCGCAACCGAGCCTCGGACGACGATGACGAAAGCCAAAAGCCTGAGTGTGATCGCAGTGCTGCTGCTCGCGGCCTGCGCGTCGGCGCCGCCGTCCCCGCCCGCACACGTCGGGCCGGCATCCGATGCAGTCGCGAGTCGTGCCGCCGACAACGCATTGGAGATGGTCGGCAAGCCGTATCGTTACAGCGGCAGTACCCCGACCGGCTTCGACTGCAGCGGACTGGTGCAGTACAGCTACAGCAAGGCCGGTCTCGATCTTCCGCGCGAGACACAGACACAGCGGTACCTGGGCCAGCCCGTCAGCCGCAGCCGGATGCGCCGCGGCGACCTGCTGTTCTTCGACCAGGAAGGCCAGAAGTCCTCGCACGTTGCGCTGTATCTCGGCGACGGACGCTTCGTCCACGCGCCATCGACAGGCGGCAGAGTGCGCACCGACCGCCTCGATGCAGCCTATTGGCGCAAGCACTTCGTCGAGGCACGGCGCATCTAGATCAGGCCTCGCACCGCGCTGCACATTGTCAGTACCCGCCGCTCCCGCTAGCATAGCGCCGTCGCCTGGCACCGAAGACAATCCATCGAGCAGCAAGCGCCCGGCGGAGCCGCACTGCGCATCTCCTGGCGGTGCCCATCCAATCGAACAAGGAAGCCAAGCCATGAGCTTCATGTCGGAGTTCAAAGAGTTTGCTGTCAAAGGCAACGTGATGGACCTCGCGGTCGGCGTCATCATCGGCGCTGCGTTCGGCAAGATCGTCGATTCCGTTGTCAACGACCTCGTCATGCCGGTCATCGGCCGCATACTCGGCAAGGTGGATTTCACGAACTTCTTCGTCCCGCTCTCCGAGGTGCCGCCGGGCACACCGCAGACGCTCGACGCGTTGAAAAAAGCCGGCGTTCCTGTATTCGCGTACGGCAACTTCCTCACGATTCTGCTCAACTTTGTGATCCTCGCGTTCATCATCTTCTTGATGGTCAAGCAGATGAACAAACTCAAGAAGGCCGCTCCTCCTCTCGCTCCGGCGGCTCCGCCTGAAGATGTAGTTCTGCTGCGCGAGATTCGCGACGCGCTCAAAGCCCGCTAACGCAGTTCCGGCCGCGAACAGCGGCGGGCGAAAATCGCGCTGTAGCCTGGTGTTCGTCGTCCCGGCGCCTGGCGCCGGGACGACAGCCGCATCGACGAAACGTCAGAAAACAGCGCGACGCATAGCCGCGCGCCCAGCCCTCACAGAAAGCTCAGGGAAGTGTTAAATTCGCGGGCTTTTTGTCTAATGCGATCAGCGTGTTAGCGCGATCGAACAAGCAAGTTTTTGCTGCTCGCCGCAAAGCTTCTATACTTGTCGGCTGGAGATGACAACCCCGCGACGCTGCCGTCACAGCGCGATCCGCACAACCCTCCATGCAGGGCCTAAACAATCTCACGAGAGCCGAGCTGCTCGAGCTGGTCCGTACACTGGAACATCGACTGGAAGAGCACTCGGGGCACGCTCTTCCGCTGTCCAGGCCCGGCCCGCTCGAGCTCGACTTCGTGTGCGGGCAGGCGCTACAGGTCCTCGATAACAGCGGCATACCGGCGTTCATCTACGACACGCACGTCGCCGCCGACTCTCGTGCCGGCGGCACCGCGGCTGGTGACTTCACGGTGCTCGCCGCGAACCATTGCATGGCAGCGCTCACGGGCTATTCCACCGAAGAGCTCTTGCAGCAAGGGTTGATGAGGCTCCTGGCTCACGATGAGCGCGAAGGCGTGCGCCGTCTGCTCAACCTGCCGCGCCAGGGCGGCTTCTCGAGCTCGGGCGGCTGGCGCCATCGCACCAAGACCGGCGAGATACGCGAGGTCGAAGCGAGCGGCTACGACCTCGACTTCCGCGGCCGGCGTGCGCGCTTCGTGATCGTGCAGGACGTGACGCGCCGCCGCCGCGACGCACTGATGCAGCAGCGTCTCGCCTCGATCGTCGAAAGCTCCCACGACGCCATTCTCAGCATGACAGTTGACGGCACGGTGCTCAGCTGGAACCAGGCCGCCGAGCGGCTGTTCGGGTATGCCGCGGCCGAGATCGTGGGGCGCTCGCTCGATCCGCTGCTGCCGCCCGAGATCGCCGAGCAGGAGAAAGCCTGGATCCGCCCGCGCATCCTGGCCGGCGAGCACGTCGACAGCCGCGAGACTGTTCGCGTGCACAAGAACGGCGAGCGCATCGAAGTCTCGTCGAGCGTGGCCCCACTGCGCGATGCTTCCGGCGCGATCGTCGGCATGTCCAGCATCATGCGCGACATCCGGCCGCACAAGGAGGCCGAGCGCAAGCTCGCTGAGAGTCACGAGCGCCTGCGCGCGCTCGCGAGCCTGTCGTACGACTGGTGCTGGGAACAGGACGAGGAGCTCCGCTTCACCTACCACTCGGGCGAGTGGGCGGAGAATCGCGACCCGGTTCTCGCGACCGTGATCGGACGCACGCGCTTCGATCTGCCGATCATCTGGCCATCCGAGCAGCACCGCGAGGAGCACGCGCGCGCGCTGGCCGAGCACAAGCCGTTCAAGGACGTCGAGTACCATGTGCGCTGTGAAGGCCGACGCGAGTACCACGTGACGATCACCGGCGAGCCCGTGTTCGATGCGGCCGCTCGCTTCAAAGGCTATCGCGGCATCGGCCGTGATGTGACCGAGCGCAGGAAACAGGAGCGGGAGCTGCAACTGCTGTCCGCGGTCGTGGCGTCCACCGGCGATGCGATCATGAGCTGGGCGCTGCACGGCAGCGTGCTCAGCTGGAATCCGAGCGCCGAGGCCATGCTCGGCTTTCCCGCCGAGGAGATCCTGGGCAAGAGCGTGGCGCTGCTGATGGCGCCCGGCAACAGCGACTGGGAAGAGATCACGCAGCGCGTCGCGGCCGGCGAGCAGGTGCTCAATCACGAGACTGTGCGTCGCCATCGCAACGGCACAATGATTCAAGTCACGGTGACCTGCTCGCCGTTGCGCGACGAGGCTGGACGCGTGACGGCCGTCTCCTGTGTGACACGCGATATCCTGCGCCAGAAGCTACAGGAGCGATTGGTCGTCGAAGGGCATCAACGCCTGAAGCTGGCGCTCGACTCCGCCGACCTGAGTCTCTGGGACTGGGACATCCCGGCGTCACGCGTCCACTACGACGATGCCTTTGCGCGCCAACTGGGTTTTGCGGCCGGCGAGCTCATGCCTGGTGCGCGTCTGTGGCACGGCCTGATTCATCCCGACGATGCCGCGCTCGTGGCAGAGCGTATCGACTCCCATTTGGCGGGGCAGTCCGAGTTCTGCGACGTGGAGTTTCGCGCGCGGCGCCGTGACGGCGAATGGCTGTGGGTGGGTGCGCGCGGACGCGTCGTGACGCGCGACCGCACCGGCCAACCGCTGCGCATGACCGGCACCTGTCAGGACATCTCGGCTCGCAAGCGCGCCGAGCAGACCAGTCAGATGCTGGCCTCATTCCTGGACTCGTCCGAGGATTCGATCATGAGCTGCACGCTCGACGGCACGATCCTGTCCTGGAACCGCGGCGCCGAGCGCATTCTCGGCCGCAGCGCTGCCGAGATGATCGGCACCAGCCATTGGACCATCGTTCCCGAGGAGCGCCGGGAGGAGAACGAGCGCATAACCGACATCGTGCGCGCCGGGCGCACGATCTCGAGCCTCGAGACCGTGCGCAGTCACAAGGACGGCCACGATGTGCACATGGCGCTCACATTCGCACCGTTGCGCGACACGGATGGCAAAGTGATCGGCGTCGCTTCGATCGGACGCGACATCACGCAACGCATTCACGCGGACTCGACACGCAGCCTGCTCGCGGCTGTCGTGGAGTCGTCGCAGGACGCGATCATCAGCCACAACCTGGACGGAACGATCCTGTCGTGGAACCGCGGCGCCGAAGAGATATTCGGATACAGCTCAGCGGATGTCGCAGGCCGCGACTATCGCTTGCTGGTGCCGGGCGAATCGCCCGAGCACGTCCGTGAGCGCTGCTTACGCCTGGCGCGCGGGGAGCGCATCCAGCCCTTCGAAGCCGTAGGCCGGCGCAAGGATGGCTCGACCGTGCTGATCTCAGTCAGCGTCGCAGCACTGCGAGGCGACAACGGCCGCATCGTGGGCGTCGCCGCGGTCGCGCGCGACGTCGGTGCACAGAAGCGACTCGAGCTGTTGATGGCGCGCACGCAGGCGATCGGCCACGTCGGCGGGTGGGAAGTGGAATGCCGCAGCGGCCGCCTGTTCTGGACCGACGAAACCTACCGGATCCACGATTTGAGTCCTGGCAAGTACGTGCCCACCGTGGACAGTGCGATCGGCTTTTTCGCTCCGGAGGCGGTGGCCGCGATGGATCGCGCCATGCGCCGCGCGATGGATCCGGGCGAACCCTTCGATCTCGAGTTGCCGTTGACCACGGCACGCGGGCGCAGGATATGGGTACGCGCGATCGGCGAGACACAGCGCGAGGACGGACGTGTCAGTCACGTTTACGGAACGCTCCAGGACATCACGGGCCGGCGGCAAGCCGAAGACGCGCTGCGCGAGAGCGAGCGGCAGCTCGACTCCATCCTCGACAACGCTGCCGAAGGCATGATCGTGCTGTCCGCGAACGGAGGCATCGAGCGCCTGAACCGGCAGGCGCAACACATGTTCGGTTACGACGCGCACGAAGGGCGCGCCCTGCACTTGAAGCAAATCACGGTCGAGCTGGGCTACGACGAACAGAGCAGCAACGACACGCAGGCTGCGCCGTGGATGCAGCACCTGCTCGGCAGCCACCGAGAGGTAACCGGCCGGCGCAAGGACGGTTCGATTTTTCCGCTCGAGCTGGCCGTGTCCGAGATCGCGATGAGCCCGGGACCGAACAAGTTCACCGCGATCGTGCGCGACATCACCGACCGCAAGTCGTGGGAGAACCGGATTTACAGCCTCGCGTACTCCGACTCGCTGACCGGGCTGCCTAACCGGCTGCTCCTGCGCGACCGCCTCGAGCATGCCATCGCGCAGGCACAACGCAATCGGACGCTGGTGGGCATCCTGTTCTTCGACCTCGACCACTTCAAGGCGATCAACGATTCGTATGGCCACCACGTGGGCGACGAGCTGCTGCGCGAGATCGGCGATCGCACGCGCAGCTGCGTGCGAGAGATCGACACCGTGTCGCGTCTGGGCGGAGACGAGTTCGTGGTCGTCCTCCCGGAGCTGCGCGAGCCGCTCGACGCCGCCGCGGTCGCGCGCAAGATCCTCAGCGCACTCGGACAAAGCTACCGCATCGATGGCCACGATCTGATGATCACGCAGACGCTCGGCATCAGCATCTACCCGCAGGACGGGCCCGATGCGGACACCCTGTTGCGCAACGCCGACTCGGCGATGTACCACGCGAAGGAGAGCGGGAAGGCGCGCTTTCAGTTTTTTGGCGTGGAGGCGAGGAACGAGGGGCTTGGGGACAGGGACGAGGGACGAGGGACGAGGGACGAGGGAGCGCCTTCGGGAACTCAGAGGGGC
>Ga0207674_10006171_pt1 | contig 14146 bp, 12 predicted proteins | sample KBSCornC72_FD_184303 | JGI IMG/M metagenome (GOLD analysis project Ga0207674, IMG submission 184303) | Corn rhizosphere microbial communities from Kellogg Biological Station, Michigan, USA - KBS Corn C7-2 (SPAdes) (version 2) | ecosystem: Host-associated > Plants > Roots > Rhizosphere > Soil ... | reverse complement strand
TACTTTTGCCCTAATACATGCAACGCTTCAGTAACCCTGGGGCGTTGTTCTTTTTGCTGTTACTGAAAGGTAGCGGCAATTTTTTTCATTTCACAAAGTGCTTAATATGAGTGATATTATTTATGTATCGAGGGAAACTCTTGAGCAAATGAAGGAGGAGTTGCACAAGATGAGGACAATTGACAGGCCTGCAGCCGCGAGGGCCATTGCTGAGGCGCGTGAAAAAGGCGATCTCAAGGAAAATGCAGAATATGATGCTGCAAAGGAGTCGCAGGGAATACTTGAGGCGCGGATCAAAAAGCTTGAAGGCGACCGGGCCATCGGCCGGATCACCCTCGTCTCGGTGCCGGCGATCACCGTCAACCAGGTCGGCGTCCGGGCCGCCGCCGCGACCGCCGTCCGCGGTCCGATGCTGCTGTCGGCCGCTGAGGGACGGCTGCCCGCCGGCGGCGACCAGATAGCCTTCGGCGCCTCCACCATGCGCACGGTCGGGGCGAGGATCGGCGCCTTGGTCCGGGTGACCGCGACGGATCTCGACGGGCACGTGCACACCGGACGGTTCCGCGTCGTGGGCCTGCTCCCCATTCCGACCGACTTCGGCACCGGGGGGATCGGCACCGGGGCAGCGATGACTACCGCGGGTTATACCAGCCTGGTGTGCCCGCCCTCGCCCAAGCAAGCCCAGTGCCGCACGGCCGTGGCGCGTTCGGGCGAGCTTGTCCTGGTGCGGGCCGCGCCCGGCCCGGCCAACGCCACCGCGCTGGCCCGCCTGGCCGCCATGGATCGGGACAACGCCAACGCGCCCACCGTGCCCGCGGCGCTGGTGAACTTCGGCGCGTCGGCCGCGTTCCCGCTGTTGCTCGGCGGCGTCGTGGCCGTGTGCGGCCTGGCCGCGCTGGCCCACCTGCTGGTCGTGAGCGTAATCCGGCGGCGCACCGAGACCGGGCTGCTGAGGGCCCTCGGCATGGTCAGGCGGCAGCTGGCGACGATCGTGTTCTGGCAGGCCACCACCGTCGCGGTCATCGCGATCGCGGCCGGGATCCCGCTCGGCATCGCGGCCGGGCGGGCCATCTGGCGCGCGTTCGCGATCAGCCTCGGGGTGGTGCCGGTCCCGGTGGTGCAGGCCTGGCTCATCGTGGCGCTCGCGGCCGGCGCCCTGCTCGCCGCCAACGCGCTCGCCGCCGTGCCCGCGATGAGCGCGGCCAGGTCCCGGCCCGGTCAGCTGCTCCGGACCGAGTGAGACACCGGGGAGGGGACGCGCATGGGCGGTGACCGCAGTGGCCGTCGTCGGCATGCCTTTAGCTCACTGGCGGGCAACACGGCGCTGCTGCGCGTGCTGGCGGCGTACCTGCTGTTCATCCTGACCGAGTACGCGGTGTGGATCGCGATGCTGGTGTTCGCCTACAACCGGGGCGGGACCGCGGTCGCCGGGCTGGTCGCGGTGGCGCAGCTGGCGCCGGCCGCGGTGGTGGCCCCGGTGGCGGCCTCGCTCGCCGACCGGCGGTCACCGGTGGTCATGCTGGCCGGCGGGTACCTGGCGCAGGTGGCCGGGATGGCGGGCACGGCCGCGGCGATCGGCGCGGGTGCGCCGCTGGCGGCGTACGCGGCCGCGGTGTTCGCCTCCACCGCGGTGACCACCACCCGGCCGGCCCAGTCCGCGCTGATCCCGTCGCTGGCCGCCACCCCGGATCAGCTGACCGCGGCCAACGTGGTCGCGGGCTGGCTGGAAGCCGCCGGGGCCGCGGCGGCCGGGCTGCTGGTCGGGGTGCTGATCTCGCTGGCCGGGGTGGGCAGCGTGTTCGCGGCGTGCGCGGGACTGGGCCTGGCGGCGGCGCTGCTCGTGGCCGGCCTGCGGGCGCCGTCGCTGGCGGCAGAGACGGAGGCGGACACCAGCACGGCCGGGGTCGCCGAAGGCCTGCGGCTGGCGGTCCGGCAGCCGCGGCTGCGGCTCATGCTGGCCCTGCTGACCGCCGATGCGGTCGTCGTGGGCGCGCTGGACCTGCTGGTCGTGATCCTGGCCCTGACCGTGCTCGGCCGCCCGCCGAGCTGGGCCGGTTACCTGGAGTTCGCCTTCGGCGCGGGGGCGGTACTGGCCGCCACGGTGAGCGCGCTCCTGGTCGGACGGCGCCTGGGCGGGCCGATCCTGGCCGCCGCGCTGGGCTTGTCCGGGGCGCTGGCCGTGATCGCGTTCGGCCCGGGGCTGGCGGGGACCGTAATCCTGCTGGCGGTGGCCGGGGCGGGCCACCTGCTGCTGGAGGTGGCCACCCGCACGCTGCTGCAGCGCTCGGTCCCGCCGCGACTGATCGGGCGGATCTTCCGCGTGCTGGAGGGGTTCACCATGGCCGGGCTGGCCATCGGCGCGCTGCTCGTGCCCGCCCTGGCGCACCTGGGCGGGAGCCGGCTGGCCGTGCTCGGGGTCGCGGCCGTGCTGCCGCTGGCGGCCGTGGCCGGCGGGCGCGCCGTGTTCCGCCTGGACGCGGGCACCGCCGTGCCGGTGGTGGAGATCGCGCTGCTCCGCTCGCTCCCGTTGTTCGCCGAACTGCCCGCCCCGGCGATCGAGGGCCTGGCGGCGGCGCTGCGGCCGGTCCGGCTGGAGGCCGGAGCCGTGCTGATCCGGCAGGGCGATCCGGGCGACGCCTACTTCGCGATCGCCGCGGGCGAGCTCGACGCCGAACAAGACGGCCACTTCCTGGGCCGGTACGGCCGCGGCGACGGCGTGGGCGAGATCGCGCTGCTGCGCGCCGTGCCCCGCACCGCGACCGTGACCGCGCACACGGCCGCGACCGTGTACCAGCTGGACCGGGACCTCTTCCTGACCGCGGTGCTCGGGCACGCCCCGACCCGGCGGCAGGCCGAAGATATCGCCGCGGCGCGGCTGGCCACGGACGGATAGGGAGGAGAACCGCGATGGAGCATCCGCTGGCGATGGACGCCGAGGCGATGCGGCGCGCCGGGTACGCGACCGTGGACGCCCTGGTGGCCCGGCTGGCCGACCCCGAGGCCGACCCGGTGCTGCGCCGGGCCGGCGCCGCGGACATGCGCGCGCGGCTCGGCGGCCCGCCGCCGGAGCAGCCGACGGACTACGGCGCGGTGCTGGCCCGGGTGCTGGCCGACGTACTGCCGTTTGCCGCGCGGACCGACCATCCCGGCTACCTGGCCTTCATCCCGAGCTTCACCACCTGGCCGGCCGCGCTGGCCGAGCTGACCGCGGCCGCGGCCAACCCGTACTGCGGCGCGTGGCTGGAATCGGCCGGCCCGGCCCAGGTCGAGCTGGAGGTCATCGACTGGTTCCGCGGCTGGCTCGGGCTGCCCGCCGGCACCGCGGGCGTGCTGGTCAACGGCGGCTCGGCCGCCAACCTGACGGCGCTGCTCGTCGCGCGCGAGGCGGCCGGCGGCCCGTCGCCGGACTCGGTGGTGTACGTGTCGGACCAGGCCCACTCGTCACTGGCCCGGACCGCACGGGCGATGGGACTGCGGCCGGAGCAGGTGCGGGTGCTGCCGACGGACGGCCGCTGGCGCCTGGCGCCGGACACGGTGGCCGCGGCCGTCCGGGCCGACCGCGGCGCGGGCCGCATCCCCTTCGCCCTGTGCGCCAGCGCCGGGTCGACCAACACCGGTGCCGTCGACCCGCTGGCCGGCCTGGCCGACGTCTGCGCGGCCGAAAGTCTGTGGCTGCACGTCGACGGGGCCTACGGCGGCTTCGCCGCGCTGACCGCCAAGGGGCGGGCGGCGCTGGCCGGAATCGAGCGCGCCGACTCGGTGACGCTCGACCCGCACAAGTGGCTGTACCAGCCGATGGAGTGCGGCTGCGTGCTGATCCGCGACGGGGCCCGGCTGGAACGGACGTTCGCCATCCATCCCGACTACCTCGACGGCGACGCCACCCAGGGTGCCGGCGAGGTGAACTTCGCCGACCGGGGCCTGCAGCTGTCCCGCGGCTTCCGGGCGCTCAAGGTGTGGATGACCATACAGACATACGGCCTGGCCGCGTTCCGCGCCTGCGTCCAGCGCAACCTCGAGCTGGCCGAGTACGCCGAGGCCCTGATCCGCGGTCACCCCGCGCTCACCCTGATGGCGCCGGCCACGCTCGGGATCGTCTGCTTCCGCCGGGAATGGCCGGGCTGCGACGAGGCCGAGACCGAACGCCGCGGCACGGCGCTCGCCGCGGACCTGGAACGCGGCGGAACCGCGCTGGTCTCCGCCACCCGGCTGGCCGGGCGGCACGCCATCCGCCTGTGCATCCTGAACCCGACCAGCTCGGCGGAGCACGTGCGGAAGGTCATCGAGCACTTCGCCGGTGCCCAGGCCCCGGCGGGGAATTCGCCGGCCGAGAACCCTGATGTCGCGGCCGCCCCTGGCCCGGATGTGCTGGGCGCGGTCCCGCTGCTGGCCGGCCTGCCCGCCGCGGCCCGGCGGGCCGTCCAGGCCCGCGGCGTCTACCGTGACGTCGCCGCCGGGGAGGAGGTCATCCGCCGCTGGGACGCGGACCGGTTTTTCTACATCGTGCTGACCGGGCGCTACGACGTCTTCATCGACACCAGGCTCATCCGCAGCCACGGCCCCGGCGACCACTTCGGCGAGCTCGCCGCGCGCGACTGGGGCGGCGGCTACGGCTACGCCCGGCTCGCCACCGTTCGCTGCGCCGAACCGGGCCGGCTGCTGCAGCTCACCACCGAGGACCTGGCGTGGCTGACGGACAGCCAGCCGGCGGTCAAGGCCAGGATCGCCGCCACCCTGGCCGAACGCCTGCAGAACCGCTAGCGGCTTCGCGCAGGCGGGTGTTTCCCCGGACCGTTAGGTACAAAAGGGTCCGAACGGTCCGGGCGCGTGCCCCGGCGCCCGGCTAGTGCGCGGCCGGGGCGGGCGTGCGAGAGTGTTCATTGATCACGTTCTGAGCCGGGAGGTCGGATCGTCCATGTCCAGGGAAGCCGTCAGCAACGTCTCCTACCCGGTCGCGCCCGGCACGACGGTGCTGCTCACCATCGACTGCCAGTTCGGCTTCGGGGCGGGCAGCTGGGAGCAGGTACCGCACGCCGACGCCGCCGTGGAGAACCTGCGGCGGGCAGCGCTGGCGTGGCGGGAGTGCGGCGGCGAGGTGGTGCACGTGCAGACGGTGTACACGCCGGAGCGCGCGCCGTCCGGCCGGATCACCGACTTCGAGCCGGGCATCGCCGAGGCGCTGGCGGCCGGGACGCGGGCCGTGGAGGCCTACCCGGACCTGGTCCAGGACGGCGACCTGGTGGTGTACAAGACGACGTTCTCGGCCGTGCTGTCCAGCGACCTGGTCGATCGGCTGCGCGCCCGGGGCGTCGACACCGTGGTGACCGGCGGCCTGACCACGCCGATCTGCGTGCAGACGACGGTCGACGGGCTCAGCATGACCGGCCTGAAGGTCATCGTGCTGGCCGACGCGTGCGCGTCGCAGGCCATCGGCACGCTGTCGGCGGAGGCGGCGCACGAGGCGGCGATCTCGCGCATGGCCTACCTGTTCGCGGCGGTCCAGGACACCGACGCGTTCGTCGCCCAGGTGCGGGCGCTGCAGCCCGCGGCAGGGTAGCCGGGGGTTGCCGCTGACCCGGTCGCTGCGCGCGCTGCTGCTGTTCATCTGCGTGCTCGTGCTGGTCGACACGATGTTCTTCACGGCGCTGACGCCGCTGCTGCCGCACTACACGCAGGTGGCGCACCTGTCCAAGGCCGGGGCGGGGATCCTGGTCGCGAGCTACCCGGCGGGCACCCTGATCGGGGCGCTGCCGGGCGGGCTGCTCACCGGGCACCTGGGCTACCGGAATACCGTCCTGCTCGGGCTGGCGCTGATGGGGGTGTCCACGCTGGTCTTCGGGTGGGCCTCGATGGACGTGGTGCTGGTTTCGGCCCGGTTCGTGCAGGGCGTGGGCGGGGCGTGCACCTGGGCCGGCGGGATGGCCTGGCTGGCGACCGAGGCGCCGCCGGAGCGGCGCGGGGAGCTGATCGGGACGGCCATGGGCGCGGCCGTGGGCGGGGCCCTGTTCGGCCCGGTCGTGGGCGCGATCGCCGACCAGGTCGGCACCGGGCCCGCGTTCTCCAGCGCCGCGGTGGCGGCCGGGCTGCTGATGGCGGTGGCGTTCGCCGTGCCGGCGCCGCGCACGGCCATCCCGCAGGGCCTGCGGGAGGCGTTCACCGCGATCGGCGACCGCCGGCTGAGGGTCGGGCTGTGGCTGACGATGCTGGCGGGACTGGCCCTCGGCGTGCTGGATACGCTCGCGCCGCTGCGGATGGCCAGCCTCGGGGTCACCGCCCTGGTCATCGCGGGGACGTTCCTGGCCTCGGCCGCGGTGGAGGCGGCCCTGTCACCGCTCGCCGGGCGGGCGGCCGACCGGCGGGGCGCCATCGTGCCGATCCGGTGCTCGCTGGCTGGCGCGGTCGCGATCAGCCTGCTGGCTCCCACGCTCGCGTCCGCGGCGGTGCTCATCCCGGTGCTGATCGTGGGCATGCCGTCCTTCGGCACGCTGTTCACCCCGGCCATGACGCTGGTCAGCGAGGGCGCCCAGCATCAGCGGCTGGACCAGGGGCTGGCGTTCGGCCTGGGCAACCTGGCCTGGGCCGCGGGCCAGGCGATCGCCGCCGCGGGCAGCGGGGCACTGGCCCAGGTCACGTCGGACCTGGTTCCCTACCTGCTGCTGACGGCGGTGTGCCTGGTCACCCTGTTCCTGGTCCGGATCGGGCGCCGTCCAGGGGTTGAACATGAGGCCGGGGCCGGGTAGGAACGTCCTATGCTGCGCGCGGGCCAGGTCGGGCTGCGGGCCCGGGATGAGGCAGACATCGCGGTCCTGCACACCGAGCTGTACGAGGACATCGCGACCTACACGATCGCCGATTCGCGGCCGTGGCGCCCGATCCCGGCCGACTCGTCCGCGTCGCCCTACGCGATCGGCGAGCCCCGTGATGATCCCCCGCGGTTCTCCGTGGTGGAGCTGGCCGGCGGCGAACTGGCCGGCGCGGCCCTGCTGTGGGCCATCGACTCGCACAACCGCAGCGCTCATCTCGGTTTGTCGCTGCGGCCGTCGTTCCGCGGGCGCGGCCTGGGCACGGACGTGGTCCTGGCGCTGTGCGAGTACGGCTTCGCCGTCCGCGGCCTGCACCGGCTGCAGGTCGACACGCTGGCCAGCAACGCGGCGATGATCTCCGCTGCCGTCCGGGCCGGGTTCGCGCAGGAGGGCACGCTGCGCGGGGCGGACTGGGTGAACGGGGAGTTCGTCGACGAGGTGATCCTCGGACTGCTGGCCAGCGACTGGGCGCGGCTACGCGGGGCGCAGTAGGGCGCGCTGGAGGACCACGGGCACGAACAGCTCGCGGTAGCCGTGCTCGTCGAACAGCACCGTGACGTGGTCGCCGTCGTAGCGCTGCACCGTGCCCTGACCCCAGCGCTCGCTCAGCACGCGCGCGCCCACCGCGAACGGCACCTCGGCCGGCGGGGCTTCGGATGGCCCGGTTCCGGACGGCCCGGTTCTGGACGACAGGGCCTCGGCGTCGTTGTCGCAGTTCCCGCAGGGGCCCGGGTAGTCCTGCCCGAAGTACGAGAGCAGGAACGACCGCCGGCAGCCGTCGTGTTCGGCGTAGCGGCGCATCATCGTCAGCCGGGTGCGCTCGATCTCGTTCTCGCGTTCTGTCTCCGCCTCCGAGGCCGCCAGCGCCTGTGCGACGCTCATCGTCCCGGCCCAGCGGACCTCGCCGTCCGCCTGCCAGGTCGCGGCGCCCAGGTCGGTCAGGCGGACCAGCGCGGCCGTATGCTGCCTCGCGCCGTGCTCGCCCGGCTGTACCGCCTGCTGGCCGGCCGCGAGCGCGGCCGCGGCGTCGGCGACGGCCGCGGCGGAGACACTGCGCGCCGTCAGGTAGCGCGCGGTCTCGAAGTCCTCGTAGCGGTACAGCAGCCGCGCCTGCGCGGGCGCGCCGTCCCGGCCGGCCCGCCCGAACTCCTGGTAATACCCGTCCAGTGAGGGCGGCGGATCGGCGTGCAGCACCCAGCGCACGTCCGGCTTGTCGATCCCCATGCCGAACGCGACCGTGGCCACGATGACGCGGGCCGAGCCGCCGAGGAACGCGGTCATCGCGTCGCGGCGCTCGCGCCCGGACAGCCCGGCATGGTAGAGCGTCACCTGCTCGCCCGCTTCGGCGAGCGCGTCGCGCGCCGCCTGCGCGCTGGCGTGCGTCGCCGCGTAGACGATCCCCGGGCCGGCGAACCCGGCCGCCGCGCGGACAAGCTCCTGCCGCTTGTCGGAGGCCGTGCGCGAGCGGTGCACCGACAGGCGGATGTGCGGCCGGTCGAAGTCGCCGATCACCACCACGGGATCACGCAGGCCGAGCCGCCGCACCACCTCCTGCCGCACCGGCGGCGCAGCCGTCGCGGTCAGCGCCAGCCGGACCGGCGCGCCGACCGCTCCCGCCTGCGCGCCGAGCAGCATGTAGTCGGGCCGGAAGTCGTGGCCCCACTGGCTGATCAGGTGGGCCTCGTCGACGGCGAACAGCCCCGGCCGCGCGCGCTGCAGCGCCTGCCGGGTCTCGGCGTTGGTGAGCTGCTCCGGAGACAGGAAGACGAACGTGCCCGGGTCGCACGAGGCGAGCAGCGCCGCCGCGCGCGCGCCCGCCGACTGCTGGGAGTTGAGCACGATGGCCGGCAGGCCGGCCGCCTGCACGTGCGCGAGCTGGTCGTCCTGCAGCGCGATCAGCGGCGAGACGACGACCGTCGGGCCCGTCCGGAGCATCCCGGCCAGCTCGTAGATCGCCGACTTCCCGCCGCCGGTCGGCAGCACGGCCAGGACGTCGCGGCCGCCGGCCAGCGCCTCCGCCGCGCGCAGCTGTCCCGGCCGCAGCTGCTCGAAGCCGAGCCGCTGCCGGGCGAGCTCCTCGATCACGACTCCGCCCGGCCGGGCGCCATCGGTAGTCACGCTCCTCACCATAGGCTGGAGCCTGCTCCCTTGGCACTGGAGGTCGGGATGGACCGAACGGGCGGGCTCTCCGCTATCGGCAACACGCCCGTGGTCCGGCTGGCGCACATGGCCGGTGACAGCTGCGCCGAGGTCTGGGTGAAGATGGAGGCGGCCAACCCGACCGGCTCGTACAAGGACCGGATGGCGCTGGCGATGATCGAGGCGGCCGAGGCCGACGGCCGCCTGCGACCAGGCCAGCCGGTCGTCGAGTACACCGGCGGGAGCACCGGCTCGTCCCTGGCGTTCGTGTGCGCGGTGAAGGGCTACCCGCTGCGGATCGTGTCATCCGACGCGTTCGCCGAGGAGAAGATCCGGACGATGCGGGCGTTCGGCGCCGAGGTCGAGCTGATACCGAGTCCGGACGGCATCACGCCCGGTCTGATCCCGTCGATGATGAGCAGGGCAGCCGAGATCGCCGCGCAGACGGGCGCGTTTGCCACCGATCAGTTCAATAACGCCGACATGATCGAGGGCTACCGGCGGCTCGGCGAGGAACTGCTCGTCCAACTGCCCGGGCCGCCGCCGATCGGCGCGTTCTGCAGCTACGTCGGCACCGCAGGCTGCTTCCTCGGTGTCAGCCGCGCGCTGGCCGCCACGCTGCCCGGGCTCCACCGGGCCGTTGTCGAGCCCGCCGAATCGGCCGTGCTCTCGGGCGGTCCGCCCGGCACCCACCACATCGAGGGCGGCGGCATCGGCCAGCGGCCGCCTCAGCTGCATCCCGCCGACTACGACGAGGTCATCGTCATCCCCGAGGCCAGGGCGTTCGTCACGGCCCGCCAGGCCGCCCGCGGCGAGGGCATCTTCTCCGGGCCGTCCACCGGCGCGAACCTCGCCGCCGCGCTGGATATCGCCGGCCGACTCGGTCCCGGCCACCGCGTGGTCACCCTCCAGGTCGACAGCGGCCTGAAGTACCTCGCCGGTCCGCTCTACTCCTAGCCCGCTGGCTGCGGAGCATACTGTCGGCATGCCTGTCCGACTCCACCACATCGTCGTTGACGCTCACGATCTGCCCGGCCTGGCCGGGTTCTGGACGCAGGCGCTCGGCTGGAAGGTCCTGTCCGAGCGGGAGAACGAGATCGTCATCGGGACCGATGAGAACGCACCGGTCGGCATGTGCTTCATGCCGGTCAACGAGCCCAAGACGGTCAAGAACCGCCTGCATCTCGATCTCACCAGCAGCGCCGCGGACCGCGATCGGGAGATCGACCGCCTTCTCGCGCTCGGGGCGCAGCGGGTGGACATCGGGCAGACCGGGGCCGAGTCCTGGACCGTCCTTGCCGACCCCGAGGGCAACGAGTTCTGCGTCGTGCGCCCGAAGGACACGCTCATCGGTTAAGCGGCCGTGCTCCGGCCCGCGGATCACGGCGGCCTGAGGGCGTTTCCGCGGAGACGGCTTGTGAAATCATTCACGAAGCGCTTCCGCGGAAACGTCAGGGAGTCGTCCCCCGGCCCGGAACGGCCGCGGACAGCACCCGGTCCGCGGCAGCCGTCATGGCCCAGCCTGAGCTTCCGGCGGTCCCGGGATTATCGTGGGTAACTGGACGCGCCAGTGAAGCCGAAGGGAAGTCAGCGTGAGCGAGTACAAGGTCGTCAACCCGGCCACCAACGAGACCGAGCGCGAGTTCGCCACCGCGACCGACGCGGAGGTCGAGCAGGTGCTGGAGCGCTCGGCCCGCGCCTTCCAGTCCTGGCGGACCAGCGCGAAAGACGAGAGGGCCAAGGTCCTGCTGCGGGTGGCCGAGCTGTATAAGGAGCGGATCGACGACCTGGCCGCGCTGATCACCCGGGAGATGGGCAAGCCCACCCCGGAGGCCAAGGGCGAGATCCAGCTCGTGGCGAGCATCTACCGGTACTACGCCCAGCAGGGGCCGGCGCTGCTGGCGGACACCCCGCTCAGCCCGCGGGCCGGGGGGCAGGCAGTGATCCGCAAGGAGCCGATCGGCCCGCTGCTCGGCATCATGCCGTGGAACTACCCCTACTACCAGGTGGCCCGCTTCGCCGCCCCGAACCTGATGGCCGGCAACACGATCATCTTGAAGCACGCGCCGCAGGACCCGGAGTCGGCCCTGGCCATGGAGCAGATCTTCCTCGACGCCGGCCTGCCGCCGGACGCTTATATCAACATCTTCGCGTCCAACAGCCAGGTCGCGGACATGATCGCCGACCCGCGAGTAGCGGGCGTATCGGTGACCGGCAGCGAGCGGGCTGGCGCCGCCGTCGCCGAGGTGGCGGGACGCAACCTCAAGAAGGTCGTCCTCGAACTCGGCGGCTCTGACCCCTTCATCGTGCTGGACAGCGACGACATCGCCAAGACCGTGAAGGACGCGGTCGTCGGCCGGATGGGCAACGCCGGCCAGGCCTGCACCGCGGCCAAGCGGATGATCGTCGTCGGCGACCTTTACGACGAGTTCGTCAGCCAGTTCACCGCCGCGATGGCCGCCCTGCGCCCGGGCGATCCCACCGACCCCGCCTCGAACCTGGGGCCGCTGTCCTCGGAGACCGCCGCCGACCGGCTGATGGAGCAGATCGGCGACGCCGTGGACAAGGGCGCCACGCTGCGCACCGGCGGCAAGCGGCTCGACCGGCCGGGCGCGTTCGTCGAGCCCACCGTCCTGACCGACGTCACCCCGCAGATGCGGGCGTACCACGAGGAACTGTTCGGTCCCGCGGCGGTCATCTACCGGGTCGCGGACGCCACCGAGGCGGTGAACCTGGCTAACTCCTCATCGTTCGGGCTGGGCGGCGCCGTCTACAGCGCGGACCCCGAGCGGGCCGCCGAAGTCGCCGACATGCTCGACACCGGCATGGTGTGGATCAACAGCCCGACGGGATCAATGGCCGACCTGCCGTTCGGCGGGACCAAGCGTTCCGGCGTCGGCCGGGAGCTAGGCCCGGAGGGCATCAACGAGTTCGTGAACAAGAAGCTGATCTACACCCCGGCCCCGCGGTGACGGCTGAGCCGCCAAGCCTGCGCGAACTGCTCCGGTCCCAGCGGGTGTTCCCGGACGGGATGCCGGAATTCGATCCGGCCGCGGCACCGGCTGATCCGGTCACCCTGTTCCTGCGCTGGCTAGAGGCGGCCCGGCACGACGCGGTTCCCGCGCCGCACACCATGACCCTGGCCACCGCGGACGACCGGGGAAACCCCTCGTCGCGCGTGCTGATCTGCAAGGACGTCGATAGCGAAGGCCGCTGGTACTTCGCGTCCGGCGCGGCGAGCGGTAAGGGCCGGGATCTGGCCGTCAACCCGCGCGCCGCGCTGTCGTTCTGGTGGCCGCAGCAGGGACGCCAGATCCGCGTCCGCGGCGCGGCCAGCCCGGCGGGGACGCAGGCTAGCGCGGCGGACTTCCTCGCCCGGCCGCCCGCATCCCGGGCCGAGGCGCTCATCGGACGCCAGTCCGAGCCGCTCGGTGACCGGGCCGAACTCGACCGGGCCTTCAAGCAGGCCCTGGACCGGGTCAGCGCGGACCCGGCGCTGGTCGCCCCGGGCTGGACGCTGTACGCGCTGACGGCCGACGAGGCCGAGTTCTGGCAGGGTGATCTGGACCGGCGGCACGTCCGGCTGCGCTACCGGCGGGCCGGATCGGGCTCCGGCTCTGGCTGGGCCCGTCAGCTGCTCTGGCCCTGACCACCCGCGGCTTGCAGCCCGGCCAGCAGGATCTCCGCGGTCCGCCGCAGCCGGGGCGCCAGGTCCACGCAGGCCTGGGCCAGCGCCGGATCGGAGGCGTAGAGCTCGGCCAGGGCGGGCGCCGGGTTGGCGATCTGCCACAGCGAGCCGGCCAGCGAGGCCAGGGTCGCGACGAACTCCCTGGCCTCGGCCATCCTCAGCGCGGGCAGCACCCCCGCCACCAGCGCGGCGGCCTCGTCGACCGCCCCAAGTGAGGTCAGCTTGTAGTGGCGCACGGCCTCCGGGGAGACGTTGCGCTCCAGGTTGAGCGGCGTGTGCGCGAGGAGGTCGCAGAACAGCGGACGGTCGGCGAAGGCACGGGCGAACACGTCGGCGACCAGGGCCGCGGAGCCGGGGGATGCGGTGTCGAGCTCGGCGTGCAGGGCCCGGGTCCAGTCCCGCCAGGCCTCGGCGGTCAGCTCGAGGAAAATCTGCTCGCGGGTCTCGAAGTAGCGCAGCAGCGCCGACTTGTGGATGCCGACCTCGGCGGCGATGCCGGCCAGGCTCACGGTGCGCACCCCGTCCCGCCGGGCTAGCTCGCGAGCGGCGCCGAGGATGGCGTCCCGGCGCTGCAGCTTCTGCTCGGGGCGGCGAGCTCGCTGGAAGGCTTCGGCGGTCGTCACGGCAGCCAGTTTACATTGTGCAACACCGTTCTGTTATTATCAGAACGGTGTTGCGTTAAACTGCGAAGGGACAGAGCACATGCCACAGGTCTTCTTTCTCACCGGCAGCAGCCGGGGTCTCGGCCGACAGATCGCCGAGGCCGCCCTGGCCGCCGGGCACCAGCTGGTCGCCACCGCGCGCCGGCCGGATGCGCTGGCCGACCTGGCCGGCCGCTACGGCAGCCGGGTCCTCCCGGTCGCGCTCGACGTCACCGACCCCGATGCGGCCGTGGCGGCGGTGACGGCGGGCGCCGAGGCGTTCGGCCGGATCGACGTGGTGGTCAACAACGCCGGCTACGCGAACCTCGCGGCGGCCGAAGACATGACGCTGGCGGATTTCCGGGCGCAGGTCGACGCCAACCTGTTCGGCGTGGTGAACGTGACCAAGGCGGCGCTGCCGCTGCTGCGCGAGCAGGGCGGCGGCCACATCATCCAGGTCTCCTCGATCGGCGGCCGGCTCGCCACGGCGGGCTTGTCCGCCTACCAGGCGGCCAAGTGGGCGGTCGGCGGGTTCTCCGAAGTCCTGGCGCAGGAAGTCGGCCCGCTCGGCATCAAGGTCACCGTCCTGGAACCCGGCGGCATGCAGACCGACTGGGCCGGGTCCTCCATGCGGGTGCCGCCCATCAGCGAGCCGTATCAGCCGACGGTCGGCGCGATGGCCAGGCTGCACCACGACCTCGGAAGCACGAGCGCGCTCGGCGACCCGGCCAAGGTGGCGCGGGTCGTGCTCGAGGTGGCCGGGATGGCCGAGCCGCCGCTGCGGTTGATCCTGGGCAGCGAGGCCTACGCCTACGCGACGGCGGCCGCCCGGGCGCGGGCCGAGTCCGACGCCGCCTGGCACGACCTGACCGTCT
>Ga0207674_10006169_pt1 | contig 14151 bp, 15 predicted proteins | sample KBSCornC72_FD_184303 | JGI IMG/M metagenome (GOLD analysis project Ga0207674, IMG submission 184303) | Corn rhizosphere microbial communities from Kellogg Biological Station, Michigan, USA - KBS Corn C7-2 (SPAdes) (version 2) | ecosystem: Host-associated > Plants > Roots > Rhizosphere > Soil ... | reverse complement strand
GCGGCACAGGGCGCGTCTCGCAAGCGGTGACCGGCGTGCCCGCCGGCGTGACGTCCACCGCCACGAGGCTGGTGAGCGGCGTGACCAGGTGATGCGCCAGCGCGAGCTGCACGATCTCCTCGGGCTTCCCTTCCGGCGAGTCGGCGAGCGCGTCGATCTTCATCCGCGCCCACAGCTTGCCGATGCCCGCCTCCTCGGCCGTGGCGGTCATGGCGTGCACGTCGTTCCACTCCGAACCGCCGCGCGTCGCCGAAGTGATGACGCGTCCCGTGGGCTTGGAGAAGCGGACGGCGACGATCACCGGCTCGCCGGCATAGAGGTCGGGAATCCGCTGCGGCCACACCTCGGCCGCCGGATCGTCGAAGCGAATGGCCACGTTGGTCAGCACCGGGCTCTCCAGCTTGGCGAACAGCGCGAGCATCTTCTCCTCGACCTCGTTCGTGTTGCCGATGTAGGTGAAGGTGCCGCGGCCGAAGCGCGCCGCCTCGCGCATGAAGTGCGAGTTCGGCGCGGAGCCGATGCCGACGGTGAACAGCCGGCTGTCGCCGAGGTGCGCGCGGATGAAGGCGAAGAGCTCCGACTCGTTGCCGACCTGGCCGTCGGTCATGAAGATGACCTGCCGCACGTAGCCCGGCTCACCGTCTTTGCCCAGCGCCGCCTCGAGCGCGCCGAGCATTTCCGTCCCGCCGTCGGCCTTCAAGTTGCCGACCCAATCCGTCGCCTCCTTCAGCGTCTGATCCGTCACCGGCCGCGCCTCGCTGAACAGCGGGCGGGTGATGGAGTTGAACTCGATGACGTTGAAGCGGTCGCGCGGCGAGAGCTTCCCCAAGGCCAGTGCCAGCGCGCGCTTCGCCTCGTCGATCGACGGCCCACCCATCGAGCCGGAGGTGTCGATGATGAAGATCGTCTCTTTCGGCAGCGCCACGCGCTCCGGCGACTGCGGCGGCATCAGCATCAGCAAGCCGTAGGTCTCCTTCCCCGACTCGGTGAAGAGCGCTGACTTCGGCTCGCTGCCGAGGTCGGGGTGCCAGACCAGCTCGAAGTCGTGATCGGAGCGCGGGTCGTCGAGCGTCACCGTGGTGCGCGAGCCGGTGAGCGTGGCGTGCGTGATCTTGTGGTACGTGCTCTCCACCCGCCGCAGCGACACGCCAGCATCGAGATCGACGCTGAGCGATGTTGGACGGACTTCAGGCCGCCGATCCGTGAAGACCAGTCCGGTAGTCCCCGCTTTGTAGCGCGGCCCCGCCGTCATCGGAAACCGCAGCCGGAACGCACCGTCGCGATACTCCACGCTCTGCTGATAGTCGATGGTGACCACCACCTCCTCGCCCGCGCCGACGTTGGCGATGGAGACGGTGAAGAGGTTCGGCCGCTGCTGCTCGAGGAGCGACGCCTTCTTCCCCTCGCTCTTGGCCTGCTCGTAGACCTGCTTGGCCTCCTCGCGCCGCTCGATCTCCCCCTCGATGACCCGCACGCCGACGATCATCCGAAGACGATCGATGGCCGCCGTCTCCGGCAGCGGGAAGGCGTACACCGCCTCGGCGCACGTCGACTCCGGATTGCGGAAGCGCTGCGTGACCTCGCCGCGGAGGATGAGCCCGCGCACGCGGAGCTTGACGTCGGTCTCCACCGCCGGCGCGGCGATGTAGACGCCCGGCTGCGTGGTCTTGAGCAGCAGCATCCCGTTCGAGACGTCGTCGAGCTTGACGAGGTCCTGGGCCTGCAATGCGGAAACGAAGAGAAGTGTGACGAGCGCGAAGAGCGTGCGGCGGGTGGTCATCGGTTTCCTCCAGGCGAGGAGGTTGGATGGCGAGGTGGGCGTGAGAGGGGCGAAATTGTGGCGATGTTGTGTACGATCGGCGCTGCGTGCCCACCATCGCCGTCGTCGATGACGAAGCCAACATCCGCGAGACCGTCGCCTTCGCCCTCCGCCGCGAGGGATACGAGGTCGCCGTCTACGCCGACGGCGCGGAGGCGTGGGAAGCGTTCCACTCCAAACTGCCAGAGCTGGTGATCCTGGACATCCTCATGCCGCGCATGGACGGGCTGGAGCTCTGCCGCAAGATCCGCGCGGCGTCGGAGACCGTCCCGATCATCTTCCTCACCTCGCGCGACGAAGAGGTCGACCGCATCCTCGGCCTCGAGCTCGGCGGCGACGACTACCTCGGCAAGCCCTTCTCCATGCGCGAGCTGATCGCCCGCGTCCGCGTGCTTTTCCGCCGCTCCGCCCGCCGCGCCGAGACGCCGCGCGACGACGAGAAAGTGCAGCGCGTCGGCTCGCTGGAGCTCGACGCGCAGCGCTTCATCGTCCGCTGGAACGGCGCCGCCATCGAGCTGACCGTCACCGAGTTCCTCATGCTGCAGGCGCTGGTCCGCCACCCCGGCCACGTCAAGACGCGCCGCCAGCTCACGCGCGAAGGCTACCCGCACGACAACTACGTGAGCGAGCGCACCATCGACAGCCACGTCAAGCGCATCCGCAAAAAGTTCGAGTCCGTCGACGCCCAGTTCGACAAGATCGATACGGTGTACGGAATGGGCTATCGGTGGACGGGATGATCCCGACCTCCGTCCGCCGCCTCTTCTCGCGGATCTCGCTGCGCCTGATGCTCTTCAACGCGCTGCTGGTGTTCGTTCCCGTCGCCGGCTTCCTTCTCCTCGGCACGTACGAGCAGCACCTCGAGCGCGCGCAGATCGAGTCGATGTTCCGGCAGGGAAGGCTGGTGGTGGCCATGATGCAGAGCGGCGGCGCGGCGCGGCCCACCATCGACGCCGGCGACACCCGCTACCGCCTCATCGACCGCCGCGGCCGGGTGGTGTTCGACTCCGGCTCGCCGCGCGGGCCGCAGCTCGAAGCCGGCGAATCCGCGCCGCGCCACAACTGGCTCTACCGCCTCGGCGCGGCGATCCTCAGACGTCCCCTGCGCTGGCTGCGCCCCGTCCTGCGGCCGCTCACTTCGAGCGACGCGTACGAGCGCTCCGCCGTCCTGCGCGGCAAGGAAGTGCAGGACGCCTTTCAGGGCCGGAGCAGCGTGGAGAAACGCGTGTCGTCTGACCCGGGGCGGCCGGTGACGCTGTACACCGCGGTGCCGATCTACAAGCGTGGCGAAGTGACCAACGTCGTCCTCGTCTCGCGCACCACCGCCGACATCCGCCAGGACCTGCACGCCATCCGCCTGTCGATCCTGCAGATCTTCGCCCTGAGCGTGGCCGCCGCGCTGGTTCTCACCCTGATGGTCAGCACCACCATCGTCCGGCCGCTGCGCCAACTGCGCAAAGAGGCGGGCGAGATCCTCGACCGGCGCGGCCGTCTGCGCAAACGGTTCAAGGGCGTGCAGAAACGCGATGAGATCGGCGACCTCTCGCGCGCGCTGGAGCGGCTGACGCGGCGCGTCGAGCAGCACCAGCAGTTGACCGAGGCCTTTGCGTCGGACGTCTCGCACGAGTTCAAGAACCCGCTGGCGTCGATCCGCACGGCGACGGAGATGCTTTCCACCGTCGAGTCGCCGGAAGACCGCGCGCGATTCCTCCGCGTCACGGAGATGGAGATCGCCCGGATGGAGAACCTCCTGGCGCAGGTGCGGGAGATCACCCGCATCGACACCGAGATCCAGACCGAGGAGCGCGAGGCGGTGGACGTCGCCGAGCTGCTGCGGCGGATCGTCGACGGCTTCCGGCTGCGCGAGCGCGACCGCGTGCAGTTCGACGTCGTTGTCCCCGACGCCCCGCTGACCGTGAAGGCCTCCGCCGACCGCCTGATCCAGGTCTTCGAGAACCTTCTCGACAACGCCGTCAGCTTCACCCCGCCCGGCGGCCGCATCGCGGTTTCCGCCTCCGGCGGCGACCGCGCGGTGTTCGTCAGCGTCCGCGATCAAGGCCCCGGCATCCCCCCCGAAAACCTCGAGCGCATCTTCGACCGCTTTTTCACCTACCGCCCCGCCGAAACCCAGCGCCAGCGCCACACCGGCCTCGGCCTGTCGATCGTGAAGGCCATCGTGGAGGGTTACGGCGGGGCGGTGACGGTGGCGAACGATCCGAATGGCGGCGGCGCGGCGTTCGACGTGACGCTGCCGGCGTAGAGGTTACGCGCCAGTGGAACGCCGGCGTCCTCGCCGGCTGGACGGGCGCGCTCCACTCGATTAGACGAGCTTCTCCTGCGCGAGAGGGAGCACGTTCCGCGAAGCAGCGGATGAAGGCCGCTCTGCCGGGAAGTGCATGGTGATCACCGCCCCGCCACCCGCCCGGTTCGCGGCGCTGACGCGGCCGACGTGCTCCTCCACGATGCGGTGCACGATCGACAGGCCCAGGCCGGTGCCGCGCTCGCGGCGAGTGAAGAACGGCTCGAAGACGTGCGGGAGGTCGTCGGGCTGGAAGCCGGGGCCGTCGTCCTCCACCGTGCACTCGATCGACGTGGTTCCGCGCGCGCTGATGGTCACCGTCCGCACGGCGGGGGCATGCTGCAGGGCGTTGTCGATGAGGTTCTCGAAGACCTGGCGGAGGCGGCCGCGATCCATCGGTACCGCGGGCAGCAGCGGATCGACGGCGTTGCGCAGCACGACCTTGGCCTCGGACGCCGCATGCGCGCGGCCGATGACCGCCTCCTCCACCACCTCGCTGAGCGCCTCGGGGAAAAGCGCAATGGCCACCGGCTTTCCGAACTCCAAGAGCTCCCGCATCAGGTGCGTGAGGCGGGTGACCTGCTGGCGAAGCCCGGATGCAAATTGCTCCAGCTCGGGATCGCTCATCTCCCCGGCGTACGCATCGAGCAGCGCGCTCATGCCGAAGAGCGGATTGCGGACCTCGTGCGCCACGCCGGCCACCAGCGCGCCCATGGCCGACATCCGCTCGCTGCGCCGCAGCGAGTCCTGCAGGGCCACGATGCCGGTGATCTCCCAGAACACCACGATGAGCGAGCCGTCGTTATCGGGCGAGTAGAGACGGCCGAGGTGGACGTCCCACGTCCGGCCGAAGGCATCGCGGGCCTCGGCGCTGGCCTGAATGCCGTCGAACGACGGGATCAGCTCCGCGGCGGTGCGCCACGGCCCGTCGCCCAGCGCGGAGAGCGGCGTGCCGGCAATCTCCGACCTCACGCGCTCGGCCAGCTCCGCGGCGGCGTCGTTCAACCGGCGCACGACGCCTTTTTCGTCGGTGATGATGATCGGCGTCCGCACGCTGTCGAAGGTCTGGCGCCATTCGGCGGCCGACTCCTCGATCGCCGCCCGCAGGATCTCGCGCTCCGCTTCGACCCGCTTGCGGTCGGTGATGTCGATGCCGGTGCCGACCAGGAACGCCTCGCCGCCGCGATCCATCCGCTTCCCGTTGAACAGGTAGTGGCGCGTCTGCGGAGGATCTCCCACCAGCACGCGCGCTTCCGCTTCGGCGTAACCGCGCTCGAAGACCTCGGCGGTTTTCGCCTGGATGTGCGGCCGGTCGTCGGGATGAATCGCAGGGAGGGTGCTCTCGTTCTGCAATGCATCCCCGCTGACGCCGCGAATCGCTTCCATCGTCTTGTTCCAACGAATCAGACGGCCGGCCGAGTCGCGGACGAAGAAGACCCCCATGATGGTGTTGATCGCCGCGTCGGTGAAGTCCTTTTCGGCCTTGAGCGCGCTCTCCATCTCCTTGCGCTGCGTGATGTCGCGGACGACCACGATCATGCGCGGCCGCCCCTCGATGGTCGCCATGCGCGTGCTCCCCTCCACCCAGAAGAGGTGCCCGTCGCGGTGCCGCGAGTGCCACTCGAACATCTGCGGCTCGCCGGAGAGCGCCTTCTCGATGACGGCCAGCGCTCCCTCTTGCGTGTAGGGCCCCTCGCCGGAGCTGAGCTGCACGATCTCCAGTTTCAGCGCTTCCTCGCGCGAGTAGCCGTACATGTCGGCGATGCGCGAGTTCACGTCCGCGATGCGGCCGGTCTCCGGATCGGTCAGGAAAATGGCGTCGTTGGCCGAGTCGAAGATGGTCCGGAAGCGCGTCTCCCCTTCCTGCAGCGCGGCGACCATGGTCTCGATGGACGACTGGAGCGCGTCCAGCTCGGCCGGGAACGCCGCGCGCCCGGTCGTCTCCGCCGCCGCCCGCCCCTCGCTCACGGCGGTGGCGTACTCCTGCACGGCGACGAGCGGCCGCAGCACGGTCCGCCAGAGCACGAAGTAGACGGAGAGGACGAGCATCGCCTCGAACAGGAGGAACATCCCCACCATCGTCAGCAGCGACCGGCGAAGCTCGGCGATGATGAACTTGGGCGTCGCGTACAGCCGGACCGTTCCGATCCGCTGATTGTTGAAGACGATGGGCCGCTCTTCGACCAGCAGCCCCGCGGTGGGAAACGGCCGGTCCGTCGGCATCAGCCACGGCCCGGTGCGGACGTGCGCGTGCGTTTTTCCGGCCGCCGTGACCACCACCGCGTGCACGGTCGGCGTGGCGCTCATGGCCTCGACGATCTTGTCGATCTGCGCCCGGTCGATGTTCCAGATCGGGAGAGCGAGCGAGACGGCGAGCACGTCGGCCACAGCGTCGTCGACGCGCTGCAGCCGGCCCCACTTCTCCGCCCGGTCGGCGCGGTATTTCCACACTCCGAATGCTCCGAGCAGCAGCGTGGTAATCGTGACCAGCGTGGCGGCGACGATGGTGGCGACGGAGAACCTTCGGCGAGTCATGAGCTACTTGTACGTCTGCGGATCGAACCAGAGGCGCTTGTCGCTGAGCGGCGTCTCCGGGCCGACGTTCGGGTTGTTGATGCGGAAGATGCGGCGCTCCTTGAGCCGCAGCCGCATGATCTTCTGCCGCTGGTACTTGTCGAAGATGGCGTCGTACGTGCCGTCGGCGATCATCATCCGCATCCCCTCCTCGGCACGCGCCGCGAGGCGGCGCCCCTCGCGGGTGCGCGGGAACCAGAAGTACATCGGCAGCGTGTAATAGAAGATGATGCCGTCCTCGATGTGCAGGTCGGGCAGCGACGCCTTCCGGCGATCATACTCGTCGAGGACCTCCACCGCGGCGCGGATGAAGATGTCGAAGCGGCGGTTGACGAGCATCTCGAAGAGGCCGTCGTAGCTGGAGCCGGTGACGACGTTGAAGTGGTTGGCGCGAAGGATGTCGACGTCGATCCAGCCGAGCCCCAAGCCGTAGCTGAAACGGCGGAGGTCATCGAGCGTGCGGATGGCCGCGAAGCGCGGCTGGTCCTCGCGGCGGATCAGGAAAACGCAGTAGCCGCCGAGGTTCCTGTCGACCGGGATGCGCACCGGGACCAGCGTCTTCTCGAAGTCCGGCGTGGTGCTGAGGTACATCACCGTCAATTTGCCGGTGGCGTTCTTCAGCTCGAAGGCCTGCCGCTGCTCGGTCATGAACGCCGAGGGAGTCATGCGGTAGTCGCCCCACTTCGGCTTCGTTTTCTCCAGCGCGGTGCGGAGGATCTCCCAGTGATAGAGGTAGCGGACGTCGAGCGGCGACTCCGGCGGGTGGTAGATGTAGGTCATCGCCTGGTCCGCGATGACCGGAGAACAAAACGTGACAAGCACGACGGCGGCCGCGACGAGGGAGACTCGCAAGGTGGTTGTAGACCCGGTCCAGTTTATACTTCCGCAACCAAGGAGCTTAAAAACATGAAGAAAATCGTCCTACTGGTCATTCTTGTCCTCATTGTCGCCCCCGGCCTGTACGCAGCGAGCTGGACCGGCTGGATCGTCGACGAACACTGCGGCGGCAAGGATGCCAACGCGGCCAAAAAGGGCTGCACCCTGAAGTGCGCGGAGGGCGGCGCCGCGCTCGTTCTCTACAACAGCGCCGACAAGAAGACGTACAAGCTCGACAAGCAGGACGAGGCCAAGGCGCACGTCGGCGCCGAAGTCACCGTGACCGGCGAGGCCGACGGCGACTCGATCAAGGTCGCCTCGATCGAAGAGACCAAGCCAGCGAAGTAGCCGCCCACCACTCCCGCCGTCGCGCCCGCGTAATGCGCGAGCGCGACGGTCACGTACCCCTCATGGGCGGGCATCCATCCGAGCCCCTCGGCCGCCAGCTTCGCCGCAGCCGCGATCAGCATCACGCGATTGCGGGCGGCGATGCCGGCGTACACCCACATACCGACCACCAGGCCCGAGGCGCCGCGGTACTCGCCGTCGAAGCCGGCGCGGACGGCCAGAGTGATGAGCGGCGCGGCCGCCAATAGAAAGAGCGCCAGCCGCCAGCGCTGACGCACCACCACCAGCGGCGGCACCGCGGCGACAGCGTTGAGCAGCGCGTGCTCCCATCCCCAGTGCGCGAGGTGGCAAGTCCAGAGCTCGATCACCGTTTCCTCATCACCAGCGCGAGGATGAAGATCGCGATCGCCGCGTCCCACCACCCGAACGCGCCGCCTCCCCGCACCGACTTCCCCTCGGCGGTGACGATGTCGACGTCCTTCCGCTCGCCGCTGGCCACGCTGGCCTTGAACTGGCCGACCTCGGCGTCGAGGTTCTTCGCCAGGTCCGTCATGGCGAATTGGAAGCCCTTGAGCGAGCGCTCGTCGAGCCTGGCCCCGATGTCCATCGCCGTCGAGCTGCCGGTGATGCTGCTGACGCCCGGCGCCCGCAACAGCAGCGTGCGCGTCGGGACGTGAAACACCGCGGCGTCGATCAGGGTGCGGGTCTGGTTCTTGTCCAGCGGAAGCAAATAGGCCCCGATGATGGAGACGTAGAGGATCGACGCGCGCCGCGGATTGCTCACCTGCAACTGGTCGACCGAGACCAACGCGATGACGTCCACGTTGAAGAGACGCGCGACCTGGTCGAGGTTGTCGAAGCCGCCGCGCGGCTCGAGATATCCCGACGGGATGTCGACGATGCTCCCCACCCAGTCGCGGCCCTGGAAGCTCTTCTTCACCACGCCGAGGAGCCGCGTCTCGGCGTCCGGCGGGAAGAGCGCGCGATTGATGGCGTCGGGCGGGATGAAGCCGATGCCGATCCGCAGCGGAAGCTGCAGCCGGACGTCGGGATTCGGCGGCGGCACATCGCGGTGCTCGGGATAGAGATAGGAAACCAGACTGCTCCGCCGCTGCACCTGACGGCTGTAGCTGCACCCGCCGAGGACCAGGAGAACGAGAAGTGACGTGACGATTCTGCGCATCGCAGAGACCTCCACTCAGTCAATGAAGGAATCGGCGCGATTTGTTACAGGCCGCGAACTTGCACCACCGGCGCGAATGAAAATCCAACTCGGCGCCCTCGCTCTCGTTCTCCTCGCTTCGTGTGCTCCGAAGGAGGAGCCGCGGCAGCCGCCGCCGGCGGCCACGAGTACCACCGCGCCGCCGGCAGCCGACGTTTGCATCGAGGCGGCGAATCGGCTGTGCCCGAGCGACCAGGCGGAGCTCGTTCCGTCGTTCGTCGAGTTCCGGAACGAGCTGCTGGACGTGGTGGAGAAACGGGACGAGACCAGACTCCGGGCCATGCTCGATCCCAAGATCCGCACGAGCTTCGGCGAGAGCGGTGGCATCTCCGGCTTCAAGATCTCCGACAGCGTCTGGCGTGAGCTGGAGACGATCCTGAAAATGGGCGGCAACTATAGTGAAGGCAACTTCTGGGCTCCCTACGTCTACGCGAATTGGCCCGAGGCCGTCGACGCCTTTTCCCACGTGGCGGCGATCCGCAAGGGAGTCGTCATCCGCACCACGCCCGAGGGCAGCGGCAACGAAGTAGCCACCGTCGATTGGGAGATTCTGGAGTTGGTCCCGGGGAAGGAAACTCCCGGCTGGCGCCGCGTGCGCACTGCCGGCAAGGAAGGTTGGGTGAGCGCGTCCGACATCCGCAGCCCGATCGGCTACCGCGCCGGCTTCAGCAAGGATTCAGGTCAGTGGGCGATGAATGCGCTCGTGGCGGGCGACTGAAGGAAGGTGAAGATCGCCACCGCTCCCGCCAGCAATCCGAGACGCTGCAGGACAGTGAGCAGGACGAGCATCTCCGCGCCCACGGCGGCCATCTCGACGGGCGGCGCGTCCCAGCGGCTCCAGGTGGCGGTGGTCACCACGAGCCAGAGCGCGGCGGCGATCCACGGGCGGCGCACGGCCATCCGCAGCAGCACCAGCAGGAAGAGGGCGAAGAGCGCGTAGAAGACGGCGCGGGCTAGCGCGTAGAAGACGTTCGGCGTCGCGGGGGCGGCGGCGAAGAGGCGCATGACCACGCCGGCGAGCACGCCGAGGAGGAGGTCGCGGCCGACGAGCGCGTCGCGGAGGCGGCCGCGCACCAGGCGCGTCCACCCCACCAGCGCGTCGGGCCAGTCGCGGCGCACGTACGGCTCGAGCGCCACGTACGCCAGCCACACCTCGGCCGCCAGGAACAGCGACGTGGCCAGGAGCGTCGAGGCGAAGGACGCCGCCGCCTCCAGGGTGGGCGGGCGGGGAGCGGCGACGAGGCCGGCGAGCGCGCGGCAGGCGAAGACCCACAGCGCGGCGCGCGCGGCGCCGCGGCGGTCGACGCGCCGCGCGCGCAGGTTCCGCCAGGCGAGCACGACGCCCGCCGCCAACGCCGCCGTCAGCAGGGCGATGTAGATCGTCCCTTGCAGCGGGCGCGGTTGCAGCGGCGTGCGCGTCTTCGGAATCCACGCCAATAACGCGATCGCCGCGGCGGCGAGCCACGCCTGCGCCGCGGTGAGGCGGAACGCGCGATCGCTGGCCACCGCCAGCTCGCCCTCTTCGATCGCGGCCAGCAATTCGTGCCCGGATGCCGCGCGCTTCGCCGGCACCTCGCCGGGCAGCAGCTCCGACAGCAGCAGGCCGAGGGCGTAGAGGTCCGCGCTAGCCGTGGCGCGCCGCTCCTCGTGCTGCTCGGGCGCCATGTACGCCGGCGTGCCGCCGAAGCGCCCCGCGTCGCCGCCGCGCGCGGCGAGGCCAAAGTCGGTGATGCGCGCGCGGCCACGGCCGTCGATCATCACGTTCGCCGGCTTGAGATCGCCGTGCGCCACGCCCTTCTCGTGGATGGCGTCGAGGCCGGCGCAGACGTCGCGCGCGATCGCCATCGCCCGCTGCCGCGGAAGCGGGCCGCGGCCGAGCAGCGACGCCAGGTCCTCGCCGTCGACGTACTCCATGACGATGGCCGCGCCTTCCTCGACGTCGACGACGTCGTAGAGCCGGCAGACGTTCGGATGGGCGATCTGCCTGCCGACGCGCACCTCGCGCAGCATGTCCTCCGACGCCGGGACGAGCTTCAGCGCCACCGCGTGTCCGAGCTTCAAGTCGTCGGCGCGGTAGACCTCCCCCATCCCTCCCCGCCCGAGCGGCGCAGCGATCCGAAACCGTCCGCCCAGAATCGTGCCCGGCTCGATGTCCATCACTCCGAGCGCCAGCAGACACGCCGGGCAGTTCCCCGAGACCCGCGAGCCGTGGTGCGCGCAGGCCATGGCTACGCGGAGACGGCGTCGATGAGGAAGCGGATCTCGCCGTCCACATCCGCCCCGTCGTCGACGGTCTCCGCGACCACCCGCCGCAGTTGCTCGCGGAACCGCCGCCGCAGCCTGTGCACGGCCACGCGCAGCGCCCCCTCGCTGACGTCGCGCTCCGCCGCCAGCGCCGCGTACGACTGCTCGCCGGTGAGGAACGGCATCAGGTGCTCCGGCTCCCCCGCCTCGCGCAACGCGCGCATGGCGGCGTCGATCACCGCCAGCGCCCACTGCTTGTCGAAGACCTGATCCGGCGTCAGCGCATCCTCGGCGACGCCGTCATCGACCGGCACGTGCTCCAGGCCGCCGCCACGCTTTTGGGCCTTGGCCCGATCGCGCTCGTTGGAGAGGAAGTGCTTCAAGGCGCCGAGGAGGAAGGAGCGGAACTTCCCGCGCCGCGGGTCGGCCTGCGCGAAGTCGCGGTGCTCCAGCAGGCGCCCGAAGAACGCCTGCGTCAAATCCTCGGCGTCGGCGCGGTCGAAGCCGCAGCGGAGCACGTACGCGTACGTCGGGTGCCAGTAGCGGGTGCAGAGATCGTTCAGCGCGTCGGGCGAGCCGTCCGCCGCGAAGACGAGCGACCAGTTCGTGGTCTGGAAGCGGGCGGCGGCGGGCACGCCAATAGTGTAGCGGCGGCCCTACTCGCCGTGCACCGAGGCCACGATGGCCCGCACCAACTCCTCGGGCGGGTCGTCGGCGTCCGCATCGATCGAAGCCGCCTTCGCCATGCGGATCGTGTCGCGGTAGCTGGCCAGATACGCGACGCACGACGGGCAGACGGCGAGGTGGCGGTCGAACTCGGATCGCGTCTCCGCGGCCAGCGCGCCGTCGAGGTAGTCGGCGAGAAAGGCGATGATCTCGCGGCAGGGCAGGTACGGCCGTTCGCTCATCGCGTCGCTCCTCTCATGTGCGGATCGAGCAGCGTGCGCAGCGCCTGCCGCGCGCGGTGGAGGCGGATCTTCACGGCGTTGGCCGTGATGCCGAGCGCCTCCGCGGTCTCCTCGGTCGTCATCTCTTCGATGTCGCGGAGAAGCAAAACGATACGGTACTGCTCCGGCAGGCGGTCGATGGCCGCGCGGACGATGCCGCGCACCTCCTCGCGCTGCACCATCTCGTCCGCCGGCTCGCTCCACGCCACGCTCGGTGCGACCTGGTGCCCATCCTCGAGGAAGCGCGGCAGATGGGACTCGATGTCTTCCTCCGGATGCCGGCGCTGCGTGCGCAGCCGCATCAGAGACGCGTTGACCACGATGCGATGCAGCCAGGTCGAGAGCCGCGAGGTCGACGCGAAGCGCCCGATCGACTTGTACGCGGAGATGAAAGCGTCCTGCACCGCGTCGCGGGCATGCTCCTCGGAGCGGAGGAAGCGGCGCGCCACGCGGAGGAGCGGCATGGAGTACTGGCGGACCAGCGCCTCGAACGCGCCGCTGTCGCCCGCCTGAAGGCGGGCAACCAGGTCGGCATCAATTGAGATTGCGTTCAGGGCTGTGCGACCGAGATGGGAAACGCCTGCGTGAAGCCGCATCCCAGCGAGTCCCGGAGATCGATGAAGATCGTCTCTTCGGCCACTTGGGTCGGCTTGCCGCGCAGCTTGCCGCTGCTGTTGAGGTGGAGGCCGGCGGGCAGCGTGCCGCTGGTGATCGTGAAGGTGTACGGCGGAGCTCCTCCGACCGCTACGAAGTCGAAGTGCGCGGGGACGCCGACGAACAATTGCGGGATGGCCTCGGTCTCGAAGGTGATGGTGCTGTTTTCACACTGCGCATACGCCCCCGACGCGAGGCCCAACATGACGAACGCCGTGATCACTAAAAGTTTTTTCATGGCTGCGATTCTACGGCAATCAGAGACCCATTAATTCCGGCCGCGGCGTCGGAGAGGAGGAAAAGGATGGCGTCCGCGACGCGCTCGCGCAGGACGTCGTCGAGCGTTCCGGGCAGCAGCGCGTTGGCGGTGATCCCGCTCCCCGCCACCTCCGCCGCCGTCATCTCGATCAGGGTGTTGAGTCCCGTCTTGGCAATGGTGTACGCCGCCGACGCCGCGATCTTCTTCCGCGTGGCCTCGGAGCTGATGGCGATGATCCGCCCCGGCCGCGTCATGCGCGGCAGCACCTCGCGGATGACGGTGAAGGCGCTGGTCAGATTGAGCCCGATCATCCGCTCCCACGTCTCGCTCGACGTCTCGCTGACCTTCCCTCCCGCCCACCCGCCCGCCAGGTGCACGAGCCCGTACGGCGCGTCGACCGACGCCACCGCCGCGCGCACGCTGGCTTCATCGCCGAGGTCCGCCCGCACGCCCTCCACGCCCTCGGGGACCGTGGAGTGGTACAGCAGCACGCAGCGATACTCGCGCGCCAGCCGCGCAACGACGACGCTTCCGAGACCGCCGGGTTGCCCGAGTGGCCGGAGGAGATCCAGCTGGCGATGACCGACATCGCCGGTGTTGCGCGCGAGGGACTGCTGGCGATGAGCGTGGCCGCCGGGATGGCGGTGATGCAGGCGATGTTCGAGGCCGAGATCGCCGAGGCGTGCGGGCCGAAGGGCAAGCACGACCCGGACCGGGCCGCGGTGCGGTGCGTCACGGCACCGGGCGCGGCTCGGTCACCCTGGGCGGCCGCAAGGTTGCGGTGACCCAGCCCCGGGCCCGCACCGTCGACGGGCATGAGGTGCCGCTGACCAGCTACGCGCACTTCGGCGCCGATGACCTGCTCACCGGGGTGGTGATGACGCGGATGCTGGCCGGGGTGGCAACCCG
>Ga0207674_10006167_pt1 | contig 14153 bp, 15 predicted proteins | sample KBSCornC72_FD_184303 | JGI IMG/M metagenome (GOLD analysis project Ga0207674, IMG submission 184303) | Corn rhizosphere microbial communities from Kellogg Biological Station, Michigan, USA - KBS Corn C7-2 (SPAdes) (version 2) | ecosystem: Host-associated > Plants > Roots > Rhizosphere > Soil ... | reverse complement strand
GGAAAGGCCTGCCAGCCGCTCATCGAGGTAATTCAGGCCCTTGATGAAGCTGGCGATCCGCTCGTCCACTCGGAGTGGCGCGCTCAGCAAGGAGGTAGGCCCCGATTGATGGACCTCGATCAGATGGAGGCGGCGAAGCGGGCGCTCCGGCGAAAGCGCCGTCCAACTCGAATTTTCAGCAAAGAGATCGAGGGCAAGGCCGAAGCTCGGAGCGCCCGTGGCGAGCCCATCTTCCGCCGCCGCGATGAGATGGGGAAATTTCGGATCGATTTCGCTCGCCGTGCAGAGCAGCAAAATGTCGCGCTCGAAATCGGTCAGGCCGAATAGCTTGGCGAGGGTGACGAGCGCCGGTGCAGGCTCCGCCTTGCTGGCCTCCTCGAACGATGCGCGAGCCTGGCTCGCATCGATGGTGGCAGCTGCTGCTACCGCGGCAGTTTGCGCTGGCGGCGGCTCCGCGTGCCGGAAATGTATGCCGAAGAAGCCGCGGTCGCGGGGAACCGCAGCGGGTATTGGAACGGGCAACTGCCGCTGGCGCACGCGGTCGGCCAACAATGCCCGAAGCCAGCTGAGCCCGGCCTTGAGAAAGGCCTGGTTGTTGGCTTCGAAGTCGGGCTGGGTCGTCATGCTGGTTCCAGCACTTGCTGAGGGTCGAATGACAAGGGCAGCGCTTTGGTATCGCGCACGAGGATGTTGTCGGCGCCGTCGACCCGAAGCCGGACGGGAAGGGGAACGTCGGACGCCTCGAGCAACACGGCGACGTCGAAGCTCGCCGATTTCGCGGCCACGGCTATTTTCACCGGCGCGCTTCCGACCATAAGGTCGACCCGCTGCGCCGGCCAGATCGGTGGCGCGACCTTGATCGTCAGGGTCGACTGACCGCCCGCGCTGGCGATCGTCGGCGCGGGCTTCAGTCGTGGCGCAAGGAGCAGCGGCACGGCATTGGTTCGTTCATCAGGCTTTCCGGGGCGCTTGATCCGGAGGTTCACCGCATAAGAGCCGGCCGGCCAATTGGCGGCCGCTGCATCGCCGGCCGCGGGAAGGCTGACGAGGATCGCTCCTTTATCGCCCACCGCCGTCGGCAACTCGAGCGGATCGTCCAGCAAGCGATGAGCGAATTCCGCAGTGATCGCGCCGCCGTCAAGCGCGCTTCCGGAGATTAGGAGCTCATCGCCAAGTTCGGCGCTGGTCCGCGGTTGTTCGCCGTCGCCGGGCTTGATCGCAATCGAAGAGATGGTCGGCCAGGATGGCGGGGGCGGAACGATCGAAGGGGATGCGTTGACGCCTTGATCCTTATCGCCGCGACGGAGGACCGGGAGCGGCCGTCGCACCGGCTTTGTCCCCTGGATGAGGACGGTCGACACCTGATAGGCCACGGTCGGGCGATAGCGCGCCTGCATCGCTGTCCACAGCTTCGAAAGCTCGTCGGCGGACAAGTAAGTGGGCGTGATCTTCAAGACCTCGATCTGGTCGGCGAGATCGATTGCGAGCCGCCCTTGGCTGTCGGGCGGAATGAGGTTGACCGGGAACGGATTGTTCGGGCTGAGCGAGCGCTTGACGACTTCGCGGCTGAGGACCGGCGTGTCGTGGAGCAGGTCCATTGCGTAGCCGAGCAGGATCTCGGCGGTGAGATCGCTCGCCCCATAAGCGGTCAGCATGTAGTGGAGGTCGAGCGCGAGCGGCGGATTGGAAAGGCGCATGCCTTGCCCGTCGCGCGACGGGAAATCGGCGTTTCGCCAGCCAAGGTTGGGAGTGACCTGGTAGAGGAAGAGGTTGAGCCGGCTTTCCTCGGTGTCGCCGATGGTGATCCGGTCCGGCGGAAGCGCGGTCACCGTAAAGCTTCCGACCGGCGATAGGTCGTTGTTGACCAGCCCTTCGTTGAGGAGGTCCTTCAGGATCGCGGTCACCGCGGCGATGGCGAGCGGGCTGCTCATGACCGGGCTCCGCGCGACCGCCGGTCGAGATAGTGAGCGAGGTTATCGCCGGGCCGGCCTGCCGGCGCACTGGACCGCTGCGTGGGCGAGGGTTCCGCTGCCGTGCGGACGTCGATCCTACCGATGTGGATTTCAACCACGGTCTCGTCCCGGCCGATTCTGGGGAGAGCGGGAAGCGGCAGGATTGCCCGCGATGCCGGCGGATGAAGCGGCGCTGCCTCAGGCCGCGGCCGAGAGGAATTGCTTGTCGCGATGGACCGAACTGGAGCGGACGCCGCAAGTTGCGGCGGCTGCGATGCCTCCGACGAGACCGCTTTCTCCAAGCGAGTCTCCTGGAGCGGTTGTTCGGAAAAGGCCTGGCGCTGCTTTTGTGGAAAGTCGTTCAGCGGTTCGAGCGGACTGGCACGGGGCGCAGGCGAAATCGCATCCGCCCGCGATGAACGCTGCGGAGGCGCATCTTGAACCGGCGCGTCTTCCCGGCCCGGTTGCACGATGCCGCTTGCGCGGTCGGCCGTGACCGCGGCCGGCGTCGGCCGCGAACGAAGCGGAACGATCACTTCTTCGGTTGAGATTTCAGCGTCGGCATCGGTTGCATGCTGAAAGGCGTAGGGGAGCCGAGGACGAAGCGTCGGTGCCGCCGCCTCCGGAAGACCGCGTTCGTGCGCGATCAAGCGATCGAACATCGTGCCTCCGGGCGAACCCAGGCCGACTGTCGAAACGCCGGTCATGAACCGAGAAGCTCGAGATAGCGTTGGCGGCGCCGGCCGCTCATGGCGAGGATGTCCTGCTCGGACCAGCCGAATGCCTGCGCGAGCCGACCGATCTCCATCACCAGGCGCTCGCAGCGCGTTTTGAGCTCGGTCCACAGCACATCGATGATGTGGAGCGGCTCGGTCCAAGTCGCAGCGCACTCGGGGCAGGCAAGCGCGATCGCGATCGATGCGAGGGGGTCGGCTTGCGCAACGCCTTCGGACAAAGCGGTGAGGACCCGCTCGTCGAGATCGACCGAGGCATCGGCGACGAGGCTCTTGGCAAGGTTGTGACCGGCGCGGTGACCCGCCCGCGCAGCGCCCATCACGTCGGCGAGCGTCGGCAGACGAAAGGCAACGCTCTTCCTGCCGACCTTCACAATGCGATCGTCCGCCGGCGCGGGAGCTGCGCTGGCGAGCTTGAGACAGTCGATTTCGCTCTGGCAGATCGACCCGCAGCTCGGGCAATTGGCAAGCAGCTCGAGCCGCTGTCCGAAGATCGCGCTGCGCTGCTCGAGCAGCGCCTTGTTGACGGCTCCGAGGGGCCAGCTCGATGCGTCGCTTACAGGTTCGCCGTCAGGATCTCCGCCTGCTTCCTGCTTGCCGGCATCGATGACCAGCAATGCGCGCTCGAGCGGGCTGCGGCCGACACCGAGATCGCAAATGTCGAGCGTCTGGGAGGGACTGAGGGCGCGCACGCTTGCTGCCTCTTACGCCGGCTCGGTGAACACGCCTTCGGTCGGCTCGGGCAGATCATAATCGCGCTCCCAGCCCTCGGTCTCGAGCTTCAGATGCTGGATGAGGACGGCATTGGCATTGGCATCGAGATCCGACATTGCCTGGAACTCGGAAACCCAGCAGCGGAAGACCTTGTAGCGGATCGCCGGTTGGCCGGCCTCGTTGTAGACCTCGATCGTGAGGTCCTTGCGGAAGTCTTTGAGCGATACTTCCTTGCCGAGCCCCGATCCATAGTTCCAAACCTTGTTCGCCCAGCGCTCGAACTCGGGATCGTGGGTAACGCCGCGCTCGATGGTGATGGCGTCATATTCGGTTCGGCCAGGGGATTTGCGGCTCGAACTGGGATCGCCGCCCTCGCGATGTTTGACGACTTCGGTCGTGCGCTTGAGCGTGCTGATCTTGCTGACACCGGCGACATAGTCCGATCCCCATTTGATGCGGAACTTGAAATTCTTGTAGGGATCGAAACGCTCGGCATTGACGGTGAACTGGGCCATGGTTTTGTCTCCTCAGGCCTCGATCGAACCGGCGATCTGTTGCAGTTGCAGGACGACGAATTCGGCCGGCTTTAAGGGCGCGAACCCGACGTTGATGTTGACTATTCCGAGGTTGATGTCGTTCTGGGTCGTCGTTTGCCCGTCGCATTTGACGTAGTAAGCATCGCTTGCGCTCTGCCCCTTGAAGGCATGCTGACGGAACAAATTGTGCATGAACGCGCCGACATTGAGCCTAATCTGCGCCCACAATGGCTCGTCATTTGGCTCGAATACTACCCATTTTAGGGCGCGGTAGAGACTCTCTTCAATATAGAGCGCGGTTCTTCTTACCGCGACATACTTGTATTCGTCGGCGAACGCGTCAGCGCCCCGAAGTGTTCGGGCGCCCCAGGAGATCGCGCCGTAAACCGGGAAGTGGCGCAGGCAGTTGATCCCTAGCGGATTGAGCAAGCCATTCTCAGCGTCGGTCATCGGAATGCTCAAGGACGCGACGCCGAGCAGCGAGGTGTCGATCCCGGCCGGCGATTTCCACACGCCCCGCTCGGTGTCGGTGCGAGCAAATAGGCCGGCGGCAACGCCGCATGGCGCGTAATCCTCCAGGCGATCGCCGTTGAACGGGTTGGGCATGGAGAGGCGCGGGAAGAACAGGGCGCCATTGCGGCCCCGGTAACCGATCGGATCGGGCTCGGTCGAGAAGCCCTCGATCGCCGCAGCGATGCTGTCCCATTTGGTCGGCGGATCGACGATCAGCATTGCGCGCCGTTTCTCGCAATACGCACCGGCTTCGGCGATCACGCCAGGATCGACATTCTTGTCCGCCTTGTAAGGCGGAATGCAGAGCAGGTTGAAAATGCCGTCCCGAGTGTAGAGTTGCTCAAGCGCATAAAGACCGATCTTGGCGTCCTGTCCGCCGACTTTAAGGAAGTCCGTCGACGCGAGCGGGCCGCCATCGCTCATGCTGCTTGAAGTGTCCTTCAGCGCTTTCTGATAGGCCGTGGTCGCGTCAACCACGGCTTGGGTGGTCGGGTCGGGGTTGTCAGCGCGCTGCTTCAGCAGGTCGACATATTTTTGGCCAAAGCCATCGTCGCCGGTCGTCAGCGTGGTCGCCGGCGCGGTCGGCGCGAAGGCCGTAATATCGGGCTTATTGGCGACGAGGTCTCCTCCCGCCCATTGAATCAGGCTCGAGCCTTCAAGGACTCGGTCGATCCGGTTGACCGTGTCTTCGACGGTGACATTTTCGTAGACTTCGGTGATCCCGCCGGGTGCGAGATCGGCGACGGTGAGATTGAACAATTGCGCCGGGTCGAGACCGAAATCGGCAGCAAGCCTCTTGGTCGTCACGCTGCTTGGCGTGCTTGTCACCAAAATTCGGATAAGGCCGCCCCACGACCCCTGGCTTACGGGAGCGAACACCAGCTTGCCGACCTTGATCTGGCGGCTGGTGGGCTTGGGTTCGGTGGCTTTGACCTCCGCGAGCTTGGCGTTGATCGCGTTGGCGTCGGCATCATTGGCGAGTGTCGCGATCAGGTCGCTGGCCGCTTGCGCGGCCTTCTTTGTCGTCGCGATAGCTTTCACGTCGTCTTGGATCGTTTTATTGGCGGCCTTGGCGGCGTCGCTTGCCGCCTTGCCGTTGGCGCTGCCCTTGGCGGCGGTAATGATTGACTCCACCGCCGTCACCGCGGCCGCGCCGTCGTCATTGAACAGGCGAACGATGACGGCCCGCGCGCCGCCGTTCAGAAAAAAGTCGCGGACCGCAAATCCGAGCACGCCCTCGCTCCACAGGCCGCCGAAAATGCGTTCGAAGTCGCCGAAGCTCGTAATGTCGATCGCTTTGTCGACCGGGCCTTTCGCAGCACGGCCGATGAAAGCCGCAACCGAAGTTGCAACACCGGTGATGGTACGAACGCCGCTCGAAATCTCTTCGACATAAACACCTGGGTAGGAAAGCGCTGCAGGCATGGCCGTCTTCTCCGAAGGCTTAGGGGTATACGAGGTGACAAAGGATGGTGGACTCGCCGTCGCGAACCGGCAGGTAAAGCCGCCTAGAGAGCGCCGCGCGAACTGCCCCGACCATCAGTGCACGCCCGCCACGGCGCGGATGGCGTCGGCAAGTCCGCCGCACGGCTCCGGCGAGAATTTCCATTTGTTGTGCTGGATCCGGTAGAGTTCGCCTGCTTGCCCATCATCATCGATGGTGACGATCCCGACCCGGGCTGAATCCTGGAGCGGCGGGAGATCGGCAAAGAGCGGTTTTTGAACGACGATGACGTCGACAAACGATGCGATCGAGGCCGCCTTCGGTTCGACGAGCTCGATGTCCGGACAATCGCCAAGTGTCGCCTTCAACGCTGATCTCACGAGGGAGGTCGAGGCGTCGAGCAAGACACGAATTGGCATGGTGCCTGGGGTCCGGATCCTTGAGGTGCCCGCCTGTTAGGATTCAACTTGGGGAAATGCATGAACCGAACGGGGCGGAAGCGGTCCCTGCCGAGAGGTCCGGTCTTGGTGCGAGCGCGATTGACGAACGATCTAGACCGATCGGTCTAGACCTTTGCTCATCTTGCGCTTCTTTTCGCGAAAATTTGCGTGTTATTTGAAAGAGAGGTTACGCAACTGTTGTTGTTGCAGTATAGCGGCCGGGAACCGGTCCGCGGGGTCCCCTTAGGCCGATAAGGGTGCGGCATCGTCCGCTTATCCCATTCGCCGGTTCTAAAATGTGATCTGGGCGGTGTGCTCGGTACTGCTTCAGTTCTGGCAACATGCCGCGGGAGCGCTTGCGCATGGAGCGGGGTCGGGACGGGTGCAGCACTGTGGGCGCGAAGGCGGCGGCGATCGTCGTCAGCGACGTATTGATTTACCGCGAGGGTATTGCCGCGGGACTGACGAGGATGGGCGATTTCCAGGTCGTTGCCGCGGTTGGTTCAGAGGAGCTTGCGGCGACCCTTCGCAACTTGACCCCGAAACTCATTTTCCTCGATATCTCCAATCCGCGCTCGCGAAGCTGCGCGCGAACGGCGCGCCAGGTGGCATGCGATCTTCACATCATCGGCTTTGGGATGACGTCGGAAGACGAAGGCCTCGCCGGCGCCGAGGCCGGGGTTACGGCCTTCGTCGATCATGACGGCACGATCGACGATCTCAACCAAGCCGCGCTTGATGCCATGGACGGCTTTGCGGTCTGCCCGCCGGGGCTCACCACGAGACTTCTCCAGCGCATCGCTCAATTGTCTGAAGCACCGCGAGCGCAATCCAGCGAATCGTTGACCCAGCGCGAGCGGCAGATCGCTTCGCTCGTCGAAGACGGACTTTCCAACAAAGAGATCGCGATCACGCTCGCGATCAGTCCGGCAACCGTCAAAAATCATGTCCACACGATCCTCGACAAGCTGAATATTCGCCGGCGCGGGATGATTGTCGGAGGGTTGTCGCGTATCTCCAAGCGGCCGGTCGAGCGTGTTTAGCCTTTTGGCGCGAGGCGTGCGCATGCTGAGGGCGGTGGTTTATTGCGTGCTTTTCCTCGGCGCGCTCCTTGGAACAGATCGGGCAAGGGCCACGCCGCCCTGCGTTCCCCAAACCATCGAAGCCCAGATCGAAGCCGGCGCGCTCCCCGACTTCTCGGGCTGCCCCGTCAAATATGCGGTTAGCCGGATCGAGGGCGCGTTTCCAAATCAGTTCAAGGTTCGTCCGGTCGCGACCACCAATGTCGAGGGCTTCAGCCCCGGGACCGTGAGCGCGCAGAAACGCCAGGGTAACCTCGTCATCCTCATCTATGCCGCGGCGTCGAAGATATCGGCCGCAGCACTGGCTCAAGTGCCGGGAGGCGTACCGGGCGTTGCCCCAGTGCAGCATGCGATCTTTTCGATTGCGGATGCCGCGCCCGTTCCTGCCGGAAAGCCGCTCAGTTTTAAGATTACGCGCGCGAACAACGACAAGCGCGCCCACCAGATCAATCTCTATTATTCGGGCGATGGAATCCTCGTCGATCCACCGGCGTCGATCACATTTGAGGTCGACGATCCCGACGAAAAGGATGTGTCGGTCCCGACGTCTCCGAACCAATCGTCAACCGCCGACCATCAAGTCCGGATCACCATGCGGCCCGGGAGCGACGGCGGTGTCGTCACCTCGCCGTCGGCGGTTGGGACGATTACGGCGCCGCCGCCCGCTGAGCCGCCTTCAGGAGCGCCAAAGGAAGAGCCAGTCCGCTACGCCATCCAATCGCTAGGCGCAGTCACTCGCGGCAACGACCTGCGCTTTACCGTCTCCCGGACAGGCCCACTCGGAACGGTCAGGATTCCCTACGATTTCACCCAGGAGGGAACGGCGACGGCGATGAGCGAGGCCAATCCCCCCGCGGTCGAATTTCGTGAGGGCGAGGCGGCGACGACCCTCGTCATCCCTTCCGGACAATATGCCAATTGCGGCGGCAACGTCACGGTGACGCTTGCCGGCGGAACGAGCGCTCAAGGAAGCTTCAGCGATCGGCCGCCCCAGGACTGCTACCCGCCGCCGCCGTGGTGGGAAGTCGCGCTCGATTGGATGTCGCGCAATCTAGTGCTCACCCTCGCCCTTGCGGCTGCGGTGCTCATCGGCTCGGCGCTCGGGCTTGCCCGGATCTTCAGGCCCGTCCCCAAAGTGGGATCGAGCTGTACCATCGTACCCGGCAAGGCTAGCCTTCGTCCGATCGGTCAGCCCTTGTCGCATTGGCCCGAGATCAGGGCCGAGGCCGAGCTTAAAGACGGCCGCTTGTCGGTAACTCAGCCCCTTCCAAAGCTGGAGCCCGCCGATGGATAGCCCAATCACATTCCAGCTCCAGGAACTTCCCGATGCCCAGGCCCTCGACCGGGTGCGGGAGGACGCCGAGAAGACCTTAAGCGAGGAGGGCTCGGCGATCGCGCGAGCGCGCTGGCCGATGCTGCGCGACGCCGCGTGCGCGTGCATGCGCGCCAAGCTTGGCGAACTCGACCCGTTCGCCACCCTGGCGGCGGCTTGGGGCACCGCGAGCGAGATTCAGGCGCTTGCGGCCAAGACCCGGTCCGAGCCGGGGACCAAGGAGCCTTATCCGCTTGGTAAGCACGAACTGACGGCTGCGGTCCACCCGGTGGTGACGCTTCGTCTAGGGCCGCTGACGTTCCCGGGGCTGACGTTCACCGTTACCATGAACGGGCAAGTCGATTGCGCAGTTCTGATCATCGGCGGCGGCCGTCTCCGGTCGGTGGAGGCATTGAGCATCACGCCATCGGCAACGCTCAGCTACGGGTCGATGGAGATTAAGCGCCTTGAAGGCGATCCGATCGTCGCTGGTGGGCCCTATGTCTTCGCGGGCGTGGGACTGTCGATCCCGTTTGCCTGAGGGGGAGCGAAATCCAAGATGAGAGACCAACTACGCCTCCGCAGCCCGTGGCATTTGCTGAGCGTCACCGAGACAATCATAGTTGGCACCGCGCTGTTCTTGATTGTCGAACTATTCGCCGTCTTGAAGGCACGCGGCATCGCTAACAATGACAATATCGTCACGTTGATCGGGGGTATCATTGGTGTGGTCCTGTCAATCTATGGCGCTCACAAGATCAATCGCCTGAGCGCGCAACGGGAACAGTTCTATGCGCGCAAGGAGCTTTATTCGATCATCTGGGAGATGGAGACATCCGCGCAATGGACACGTGGATCGCTTGCACTAAGTGCGTCCGGGCGACGCACCAAGGCCATGGAGGAAACAGGCTCGGTCGCAATGCGGCGCTTTTTCCACTCGCTGGACGCTCTTTCGACTGTTCCGATCACGGCGTACGTCGGCGATACCGAGCTTGCAGCTGAGGTTCGGATACTGAAGGAGAGTGCGGCACGAATGAAGGCACTCATCGACCGCATCGGTGCCAATATTACCGACCCCGAGAAAACCTCCCTACTGCTTCAGCAGATCAGATATCTGTGTACCGACACAATTGATGTGCGCTATGTGCTTCTTTATGGAGGAACTGCGGAGCATCTAAAAGAAAAAGTCGGTGCTCGTGATGCACTCAGCCCATTTGACCCGCGTCGTTGGCGCCCACAATATTGGCGCCTCCCATCTCTCGACGACATTAATGAGGCTGAAGAACTTTAGTTTCACATTTCCATCTTTTGGAAATAATTCATCTTGATCCAACATGGACGTCAGACCTTAACCTCAAGTATGGCGGCTGCGCCTGCTTCGACCTCGACCGACTTAGAGAAGGCGAACGGGCCGTCTGCCGGCGCTTTTCGCTTGGCGCGAAGTTCGACGGTTCGAAGCCCCACCGCGATATTGCCGACCGACAGGGACGCGCCGGGCGTCGCGTAGGTTCCCGCCTCCTTGCCATCCACGACCAGCTTCACCTCGCCCTCGAGCTCGCCGGGCTTGTCAATGGCAACATCAATCGCGCCAGTGGTCGGCCTTGCCGCCTCCTCCTTCTCGGCCTGGACGGCCATCTCGATCGATCCGCGTTGGGTATCGAGCCGACCCCGCAGGTCCGTCAGGGCCGCGTCGAGCTCGCTGGCCCAGGCCTGCTTTTGCCCCACCATCTCCTGATGGGTGTCTTTGAGCGCCGCCGCCAAGAGCTCGATCATTGCCACCCCCTCCGTAGCCATTCCGCGGTCCGTGACGAACGGGCGGCGCTTCTGCCATTCGACCCACAGCGATTGGCGAATGCCGATAACGCGCATCTGCGACAGCATCAGCCGCTGCCAGCTGTGCGACAGGTTGAACAATTGGTCGCCCAGCAGCAGCAGGCCGCCGGCCACGATCGCGACCAACGCTAGCTCGGATCCGCTGCGCTCGCCGGGCAATGCAAACGTGTTTCGATCCGGAGCCAGGATCGGCAGCAGCAAGCCGGCCGCAAACAATGTCAGCGCTAGCAGCTTAAGTAGGTTCGACGACATTCTTCGCCAGCGGACCGGCAAACCAAGGAAATCAATATCCCGGTCAAGCCGCGCGTCGATTTCATCGTAAAGCTGGTCGAGCCCAGCCGGGGTCAGTGGCGTGACGATTGGGAGCTTCTTGTTCCAGGAGCTGTACTGGTGGAACCGACCGGTCAGCCGGTGGACGATTTGTCCGAAAGACGGAGCCATTCGGTGTCTCCCCATGGGCCGATGGACCGAGCGGGCATTAGCTTATGATTCCAGCCCCGCCGAAGCAATCGGAAGCCGCGATGCAAGCCGCATTGGATCGGGATTTGGGCTGCGCGATAAATGATGGGGGGTTCCGACGCACAGTCATGAATGTCCGCAATGGGTCGAGAGCGGACGTTGCCAGTCGCCGCGAACAGCTGCGCCGCGCTGAGCCCCGCGCCTCGCCCGCGTGCTTTTCCTGCCGGTTTTGACGCACTCACTTCCCCTCTAGCGCAAGAAAGGGAAGTCACTGCCACATTTTGCTTCACCTAGACGCCTGCCGCGGCGCTGGGCCCCGCGCCTCGCCCGCATGCTTTTGGTGTCGCTTTTGATGCACTCTTTTTCTCTCTGCCGCAGGTGAGGAGCGCGGCTGACACGTGTTGATGCACCTGGAACGTCACTGCGGCGCTGCAGCCTACTGTATATGCGCGCTCTTCTTCAAATTGTGGCGAGCACAAAGGAGCTGGACATTTTCAGCGGTCAATGACGTACCGCCTTTCGAGAAGGGCACCACATGATCGAAATGGAGTTCGTCGGTAGCTCCGCACTCGACACAACGACCCTGGTCTCGCTTCCAGACCTCTTGTTTCACGACCGATGGAATGAGGCGACGCCTATGGGCGTCATCTAATTCTGGTGCCTCAGCTTGTTGGTCACCTTCATCGCTTTCCACGGCAACCAGTTTGAACTTGAAGACGCTTCGCCTCGCGTCATTTTCCTCCCAGCTATCGACCAGGTGGAAATAACCGTTGTCTGACCAGATGCCCGGTCGAATCTTTTCATAAACCCGGACGATATCGGGACCCTTTTTGCCAGCCTTGAACTGCTGCGCAGCTGCGGAAAACTTGCCGTTCTCGGTCGGACGTCCGGACGGCAAGAACTCCGGCTGGTCGAGCACCTTCGGAAGTGGTGCATCCGCACCTTTCGGCACGTCATGACCCTCGTAGATAAGTACTGTGCCGTCCTCCTCAATCCGATCAGCGTAAGGCGCGTTCGGCCTCCGTGACATGAGGATGACGGAGTGCCGGCCTCGAAGCCGGAAATTCATGCCGCGTTGGAGGCTCGTTCCCTCGCGCTGGCACATGTCGAAGTATGAAATGATGTCGCCCTTCACGCGTGCCCCCCAATCCAACGCTACCGAACTTTTGCCCGTCGATAGCCCGCCGCCTGTGCTTCGGCTTCGGTACAGAAGACCTGCTCGGCGCGTGTCTGCTCGTAATATGGCATTCCCGGCAGGTGATAGATCCAGCCGTGAGAGCCACGATTGCCCTTGATTACGCAGCCGCCGCTTGGTTGCTGTGAAGAGTGTGAAGCGGTCATTCGAACGGGGCGCTGGCGGCTCGGCCTCGATTGAACAGGCTGAGAGAATTCCTCATGCCGGTACTGGCTGGGCATTTCGAACGTGCCGGCCCAAATCCCACGCTTATTCACCTTCGCGCCTTCTTCCGCCGACACGTAGGCAGTCGAGTAGTGCCGATAGGCGACTGCATAACCGCTTACGACCATCGCCCGGTTCACCTCGACGCCATGCGCCGTGCATTGCGCGACGGTGCGCCCATGCTCGTCGGTATCGACTGCAACGCAGCTGATTTCCTGGCCGGTGACGAGCCTAGAAAGTTCCTCGGCGGCGTCTTGCCCGCAGGCCCAATCCTGACCGCCGCGCTTGCAAGTTTGATCCCACTCCGGCGCGTCGATGCCGAATAAGCGCACCTCGCGCTCGCCGACCATTAGAGAGTCGCCGTCCTTGGCGTGACCGACGCCAGAGAAGGTATTGCCGGGCGCAGCCAGCAGCATTGAGAGCAAGAGGAACATTGGGGGCATGATGCCGCATGCAACCTAATGTCTGCAACGGGTCAAAGGCAGACATTAGCGCTCCCGATCAGACCGGCGCGCACCGCTCCCGCGTGCTTGCTTACCTGTTTTGATGAGCGCCGCGGCGACAAGGACAAGAAGGTCCTGGCTGTCGACGAGGCCGAAGCAACAATCGTTCGGAAGATCTTCTTGCTGTATCTGGAAGGAGACGGCTCTTCCGGGCCTCTCGGCATCAAGAAGATCGTCTCCTGGCTCAACGGCAGGAACTACACCTACCGTGGCAAACCCTTTCACGTCTCCAGCATCGACGTCGTGCTTCGGCGCACGACCTACATGGGCACCCACTACTTCAATCAGAAAGATTCTCGCACTGGCGAACGGCGACCGCGCGAAGAGTGGGTGCCGATCGCTGTCCCTCCCATCATAGACGAAGAGACCTTCCAGGCTGTCCAGGCCCGGCTTGGGCAGCGCAATCCGAGACAGACGCCGGCGAGAATCGTCTCGGGGCCGACTCTCCTGACCGGTATCGCCCGCTGTGGCTGCCCGAACTGTGGCGGCGCCATGACCATTCGGACCGGCAAGTCTGGTCAATATCGCTATTATGCCTGCTCACGGCGGGCCACGCGTGGCGAGACTGCCTGCACCGGCCGTTCCATTCGGATGGAGAAGCTCGATGGCATTGTTGTCGACGCGCTCGAGCAACGAGTGCTGGCACCCGAACGATTGCCCGAGTTGCTGACCGCATTCCTGGAGAAGAGCGACGAGTCCGACAAGCGGAGGCGAGAAGAGCTGGCCATGCTTCGCGCTGCCAAGACGAACAGCGAGGGTGCGCTCAACCGGCTCTATGAGCTGGTTGAGGCGAGCCTTGCGTCGCCGAGCGATCGGGACTTCGCCGAACGTCTGACCCATCATCGGCAGCGCATCGCCACGCTCACCACCGACATAGCGTCGCTGGAGCGGCAGCTCGCATCCAGCCAGCGCCGCATTACGCCCGATATAATCGGCCAATTCGGCAAGCTCCTGAGTCAAGGCCTGCGAGGCGACAGCCTTGCACTCCGCCAAGCTTATGTTCGCCTACTCATCGAGGAGGTGACTGTCGAAACCGACAAGGTCCAAATCCGAGGCTCGCGGAAAGCGTTGGAGCGCGCGGTTATGGCCAGCTCAGCTAGCGGGGGGACAAAGGTGCCCAGTTTTGCACGGGAGTGGCGCACCCGACAGGATTCGAACCTGTGGCCTCTGCCTTCGGAGGGCAGCGCTCTATCCAGCTGAGCTACGGGTGCGTGCGCCGTCGCTTAGACTCG
>Ga0207674_10006165_pt1 | contig 14155 bp, 11 predicted proteins | sample KBSCornC72_FD_184303 | JGI IMG/M metagenome (GOLD analysis project Ga0207674, IMG submission 184303) | Corn rhizosphere microbial communities from Kellogg Biological Station, Michigan, USA - KBS Corn C7-2 (SPAdes) (version 2) | ecosystem: Host-associated > Plants > Roots > Rhizosphere > Soil ... | reverse complement strand
CGCGTGCGCGTCAAAGGCGTCGACGGGCTGGTGCTGGAAGTCGAGCCGGACAACAGGTAGACCACAAGGAGAGCGAGCATGGAGGGTATCAGCGGAATCGTCATTCTGTTTCTGCTTGGCGCGGCGGCGTTCTATTCGATCCGCGTCCTGCGCGAGTACGAGCGCGGCGTCGTGTTCCAGATCGGCCGGTTCTGGAAGGTCAAAGGCCCCGGCCTGGTGATCGTCATTCCGGTGCTCCAGCAGATGGTCAAAGTCCAGCTGCGCACGGTGACGATGGACGTGCCGAGCCAGGACGTGATCTCGCGCGACAACGTGTCGGTGAAGGTCAACGCCGTGATCTACTTCCGCGTGGTGGATCCGCAGAAGGCGATCATCAACGTCGAGAACTACCTGGTTGCGACCAGCCAGCTCGCGCAGACGACGCTGCGCGCCGTGCTGGGCAAGCATCAGCTCGACGAGATGCTTGCCGAGCGCGAGAAGCTGAACCTCGACATCCAGCGCAGCCTCGACGAGCAGACCGACCAGTGGGGGATCAAGGTGACGATGGTCGAGATCAAGGCCATCGACTTGAACGAGGTGATGGTCCGCGCAATGGCGCGACAGGCCGAAGCCGAGCGTGAACGGCGGTCGAAGGTGATTCTCGCGGAGGCCGAAATGCAGGCCGCGCAAAAACTCCTCGAGGCAGCGCAGACTCTATCAGGGCAACCCGAGGCGATGCAGCTACGCTATCTGCAAACCTTGACCGTCATCGCGGGCGACAAGAGCAATACGATCGTGTTCCCGGTCGACATGCTCGGTTCGATCGCGCAGGCATTTGCTCGCAAGCCTGCGGCGTAGGGCGTCAAGCATTAACCGCCAAGACGCGAAGAGCGCCAAGAGAACCGACAAGCAATCCTGGATTTCGCGCTGTCCTTTACGTCCAACTTCGGTCGGATGTTTTGCGCCATCCGGGCGCCGGATTCGACCGACGTCGAACTACAAGAGAACCCGCTCGGAATTTTCTTGGCGCTCTTGGCGTCTTGGCGGTCCATTTCTCGCTCTTGCCTTTTCTCCGCCCTCTTAGACGTCTGCGCGCTTCATCACTGCCTTACTGCGCGAGTGCCGGCTCCGCCTGCCGGGGCGACGCCTTCGCCGCCGTCTGCTTGGGAACGACCGACACCGGCAATCCGTCCTCGGCCTTCAAGTACTTGCGCGCGACAACGTTGATGTCTTCGGTGGTCAACGACTCCAGCTCTTTGACGCTGGTGGTCGCGCGCATCAGGCGCTCGGGCTGCTCCTGCGAACCCGAGACGATGGCGGCCATCAGGTAGTTGTTGTCGCTCAGCCGCCGCTTCAACTCGTTGACGATCGGGTTGCGTGCGCGATCCAGCTCGTCCTGCGTGATGCCGTCGTGCAGGATGCCGGCGGCGATGTCGCGCATCTCGAGCGCCAGCGCCGGCGCCTTCTCGGGCGGCGCATCGACCAGCGCGTACAAAAGCCCATAGCCCGGGAACGCCGAGCTCGGCGAATGCCCGCCCTGTGCGGTGTACGACAAACCTTGCTGAACCCGGATGCGCTCGAGAATGCGGCCCTCGAGAACCTTCGCAAGCACGAACAGTCGCCGCACTTCGCTCAGATGGCTGAAATCGGTGGTCGGCCAATAGACCGTCGCGTAAGCCTTCGGGTCGCGCGCCTCGAACGTGAAGGTCGTGGGCTTGCGATCAGCCGGGAAGCGGACTACACGCTGCTCCGTGTACGCGGGCTTGGCCGCATCGCGCGTAGCCAAGCTGCCGAATGTCGCATCGACGGCCTTCAGCACAGCGTCGGAATCGAAGTCGCCGACTACCGCGATCTCGAGGTAACCGGTTGCGAGCGGCTTCGCCATCCAGGCCTTCAGCTCCTCGAGCGTGCGCTGCATGGCCTCTTCCCGGGATGGATACCCGAAGCGCGGGTCGCCGTCGTGCAGGAAGCGCGAGACCTGCGACTGCAGCACGCCGCCCGGAGTGCGGTCGATGCTCAGATACAGCGGCCCGAGCGCCTGGTGGAAGCGCTCGAGCGCTTCCGCACGATAGCCGGGGGCCGTGATGTACGCTGCCATCACCTGCAATTGCAGCAGCAGATCGCCGGGCGTGGTGCGGCCGTTGAAGACGAAGGCATCGTCGTCGACGGTGAACTCGAGTCCGACGTTGTGTCCCGACGTGATGCGATTCAGCTCGTCGACGCTGTGCTTCTGCAGTCCACCGCCAAGGAAGGTCTGATCCGCGAGCAGCTTGAGGCTGGGTTTGTCGCGCGGCAGATCGAGGCGGCCGCCGCCGAAGCGGATCGACACCAGGATCGTATTGGCGTCGAAGTGAGTCGGCTTGAGGTTCAGACGCACGTTATTCGCGAAGCGCGCCTGCGTCACGTCAAGCGTGGCGACTTTCTTTTCGACCACCGGCGTCGGCGTGCCGAAGTCCGTGTAAGCGAAGCTCGGCAGGTCGCCGAGCTGCGGTGGCGTTACGGGCTGCTTGCGGCTTTCGTCTAGCACGTGGAGGATCTCGGCTTCCGGATCCTTGAGTGTGATCGGCCCCGACACATAAGCGAGCGGTCCGCCGTGGCTCCAGGTCTCGCGCAGAGCCTGCAGTGCGATCTCGGGCGTGATGGTTTGCATGATCGCCCCGAACTCTTTCAGATCGTAATCCGGACGCGTGAACACGTCGAAGCTGTTCAAGTGCTCGACCAGGTCATCGGCCAGCTCATGCGATTCGCGCGTCGGGGCGGACTTGGCCTGTTGCTCGAGGTACGACAACAAGTTGGCTTTCTGCTCCTCGATCTCGGCCGGCGTGAAGCCATAAGTCAGTGCACGCCGCAGCTCCTGCTCTGCCGTAGCGAGTGCGGCTCTCCATTGCTCGGGCTTGCACTGCATCGTGATGCCGCCGATGCGCGCGAAGCGCAGGAAGTCGGTGGTCTGCACGCCTCCGTTCAGGAAACTGGCGTCACCCTTGGACGCCAACGTTGCGAGGCGTCGCGACAGTGCGGCGTTCGCGAGGTATAGGGCGGCATCCTGCGCGCGGGTGGCCCGGGTCTCGGCGCCTGGATCCAGGTCCTGTACGGTCTGCAGACTCACGCGCGTCTGCGCGTCGGGGTCGCTGTACAGGCGCGCCGACGGGCCACGCTTCGCAGTCGTACCGAGCTCCGGATCGGCCTTGGCCGGTGCCATCGCCACGAACGATCCGAAGTGCGCTTTGACCACAGCCGCGAACTGCGCAGGATCGATCGCTCCGACGGCGACCAGCGTGATTCGCTCGGGCCGATACCAGGTGCGGTAGAAACCGAGCATGCGTTCCGTGGGCGCGTGCTCGATCACATCTTCCAGTCCGATCGGCGAGCGTTGCGGGATCAACGTGCCGGGCAGCAGGAACTCGATATTGGTCGCGAAGGCACGATAGTCGGGTGTGTCGCGCAGGCGCTTCTCGCTCAGGATCACGCCGCGTTCTTTCTCGAGCTCGCCGGTCGGTATCAGCAGATGATCCGCGGTCTCGCGCATGACTGTCAGGCTCTTGTCCACGAGCGCAGAGTCGTTGGACGGCAGCTCCAGCTGGAACACGGTGCTCTCGTAGCTCGTGCGCGCGTTGGTGTCGGCCCCGAATGCCATCCCGAGTCGCTCGAGATACTGGACCAGATCGCCGGCCGGAAGATGCTCCGAGCCCTTGAACGCCATGTGCTCGAGGAAGTGTGCGAGGCCGCGCTGGTTCTCGGTTTCCATCAGCGAGCCGGCCGCGACCAGCAACCGCAGGCTGATGCGCCCCTTCGGCGTGTCGTTGGGCAGCAGGACATAGCGCATGCCGTTGTCCAGCTTGCCCCAGACCACGGCCGGATCCGGCGGAAGGTCGGAGTGTTCGTGCGGCCACGTGTTCGAATCGGGCAGCGGCCGTGCCCACGCCGGCAGCGCGAGCAGCAGTGCGAACAGCGAGAGGACGGCAACGCGGGCCGCATAGGCGACGCGAGAGGAGGAGCCCGGGGTCATAGGGTTTCTGTGGTCGGTTGGCTGAGGCGAGGTGAGACACGGCGCTGATGCCGCGGCTCACCGGTGGCTGACTGGAACAGACAGCGCATTTGCGCCGGAGTTGCATGGACCGCCGCACGAAACGGTTCGCAGGGGTGCGATGTGCGCGGCTACATGTTTGGATAGTTCGGCCCTCCGCCACCTTCGGGCACGACCCAGTTGATGTTCTGGGTCGGGTCCTTGATGTCGCAGGTCTTGCAGTGCACGCAGTTCTGAGCGTTGATCTGCAGGCGCGGATTGTCGCCGCCGGCGTCGCGCACGATCTCGTAGACACCGGCTGGGCAATAGCGCTGCTCGGGCGCGTCGTACAGCTCGAGATTCACGTTGATCGGGACCGCCGGATCCTTGAGCCGGAGGTGCGGAACCTGGTCCTCCTCGTGGTTCGTATTCGACACGAACACCGAGGACAGCTTGTCGAACGTCAGCTTGCCGTCCGGCTTGGGATACGCGATCGGCGTGGACTCGGATTTCGTCTTGAGCTCGGTGTGGTCGGCGTGGTTATGCAATGTCCAGGGTGCCCGTCCGCGCAACACAAATGTGTCGAGCGCCGAGTAGCCGATGCCGCCATACAGGCCCCAGCGGAAGGACGGCCGCACATTGCGCGCGAGATACAGCTCGTCCCACAGCCATGTGTGGCGCAGGCGTTCGGGATAGCCGACCACTTCGACTCCGCCGCCCGTCCGCAAATGTTCGAAGACGGCTTCCGCAGCGGTCATCCCCGACTTCATCGCCGTATGCGTGCCCTTGATCTTCGGTGTGTTCAGAAAGCCGGCGGTGTCGCCGACCAGCAAGCCGCCCGGAAACGTGAGCTTCGGAATCGATTGGAAGCCGCCTTCCGAGATCGCACGGGAGCCATACGAGACGCGGCGGCCGCCTTCGAACGTCGAGCGAATCGAGGGATGAGTCTTGAGGCGCTGGAACTCGTCGAACGGTGACAGATAAGGATTGCTGTAGTCCAGGCCGACCACGAATCCTACGGCCACCTGATTGTTCTCGAGGTGATACAGAAACGAGCCGCCGTAAGTGTCCGCCTGCAACGGCCAGCCGACCGTGTGTACGACGAGGCCGGCGTGGTGCTTCGAGCTGTCCACCTCCCATAGCTCCTTGATGCCGATGCCATAGGTTTGCGGGTCCGCATCGTCGCGCAGACGGAAGCGCTCGAACAATACTTTGGTGAGCGAGCCGCGACAGCCCTCGGCGAAGACGGTCTGCTTGGCGTGCAGCTCCATGCCCCGCTGATAGCGATCGGTCGGCTGGCCGTCGCGGCCGATGCCGACATCTCCGGTCGCCACGCCTCTCACGCTGCCGTTGTCGTTGTAGAGGACTTCGGCTGCAGCGAAGCCCGGATAAATTTCGACGCCCAGCGCTTCGGCCTGTTGTCCGAGCCAGCGGCACAGGTTGCCCAGACTGATGATGTAATTGCCGCGATTGTGCATCTGCGGCGGCGTAGGCAGACGCCACGACCTGCCGGCCGTGAGATACAGGAAGCGGTCTTCCTGAGCCGGTGTCTTCAGCGGCGCTTCGCGCGCCTGCCAATCCGGAAATAACTCATTGAGCGCGCGCGGTTCGATCACGGCACCCGAGAGAATGTGCGCGCCGACCTCGGAGCCTTTCTCCAGCACGCAGACGGAAATCTCGTGATCGTGCTCGGCCGCGAGCTGCTTCAAGCGGATCGCGGTGGACAGACCGGAAGGGCCTGCACCCACCACCACCACGTCGTACTCCATGGACTCGCGTTCAGCCAACTTGTCACTCCTGAAAAGGGCGCGCTCGAGTCGCATGTCCGCGCGCAGCGCCCTGTTAGAATCGCATCAGCATGGGACAGTCGCGATGATAAACGGTTTCGAGTACGGAGAGATTCGGCATGCAGATGGAAGGGCGCTTGGTTCACGTCGAGCACATGAAGATGCGCTGGGGCGACATGGACGCGCTCGGCCACATGAACAACACGGTCTACTTCCGTTGCTTCGAGCAGGCTCGCATCTCGTGGTTCGATGGGCTCGGCATCGACTATCGCGAGCAGAAGCAGGGTCCGATTCTCGGCAGCATCAGCTGCCGCTTTCGCATTCCGGTTGTCTATCCCGCCGATCTCACGGTCTCGCTGCACGCCAGCAAGCCGCGCACCAGCAGCTTTGTATTGATGAGCAGCATCTACGACGAGGCCAATCCATCGCGCGTCTACGCAACCGGTGAGGCCGTGATGGTCTGGATCGACCTCGTGGGGGGCAAGTCGCGGCCGCTTCCGGAGTGGCTGCGGGGACATCTGGTCTAACGCGATTCCCCCTTCATCAAAGGGCAGGGGGATCTTGCGCCGACCGATGCAAAGTGAATCCCCCTCGATCCCCCTTTTTCAAAAGGGGGAGGAGAGTGCGTGTCAACCGTAGAACGTCTGGCCGCTCACGCCCCGGCTGTCTTCTCCGGCGAGATACAGATAGGTCGGCATCAGGCTTTCGATCGGCAAACGGCTGTCGCGTGCTTCGCCCGGATGCGTGCGATTGCGCAGCGGCGAATCGACCTTGCCGGGCACGACTACGTTGATGCGCAGATTCGGAAAGCGCTCCCATTCCTGCGCTTGAATGATCGCGAGCGCCGACAGGCCGCTCTTCGACACTGCGAGCCCGCCCCAGTAGGCTGCGGGCTTCACCGCATGCGTCTCCGAGGTCAGGATTACGGATGCGTCAGGTGCCGCGCGTAAGAGGTAAGTACAGGCACGTGTGAGGGCGAACGGCGCAGCCAGGTTCACGCGCAACAGCTCGAGCCATTCGTCGAGCCGCTGGTCGTCCAACGGCCCGAGATGCGTGAAGTGCGAAGCGTTGTGCACGATGCTGTCGAGGCGCTTGAGCTGCGATTCGATCGCGAGCGCCAGATTCTCGAAGTCGCGGTCGCGTGCCGTCGACAGATCCAGTGGCAGGATGGTCGGCTGCGGCCCGCCCGCGGCCTCGATCTCGTCGTACACCGCTTCCAGTCGGCTCACATCGCGGCCATGCAGAATCACGGTCGCGCCGTGCCGCGCAAAAGTGAGCGCGGCGACGCGCCCAATGCCTTTGCCGGCTCCGGTGATGAGAATGACGCGATCCTTGAGCAGATCTGGGCTAGGTTGGTACCGCTTGAGATCGATCACGGAGGCGATTGGTTAAACAGTCTGCAGAATCATACGCGCGCAAGCCACGCCGCTGCGCACCGCGGACTCCAACGTCGCAGGATAGTCTGAAGCGACGTAGTCGCCGGCCAGATAGAGATTCGGTACGTCAGTGCGCGAATCAGGCCGCTTGACGCCGACCGTGCAGGAAAACGTCGCACGCTTCTCCGCGATCACCTGCGTCCAGAGCGGCGTACCCAGGTGAGGGAATCGCGCCAGCAACTCGCTGTGGACGATAGCCGCCAGCCTGTCCTGGTCCAGTTCCTGATGCCGCCCCGACGCGCTGATCACGACGCCGATGAGACCGTGCTGCTTGCACAGCGCCCCTCGATCGAAGATCCACTGTGCGAATCCGCCGTCGAGGCCGAACATCGCCTGCGGCAAGCGTGGATCGCCCGAGTACTGGAGATAGACCGAGTAGATCGGCTCGTACTGGAACGCACGAATAGCATTCAACGTCGGTTGCAGGCCTGGCAGCGACGCCAGGACGTCCGGCACGCGCTGCGGCGGCAGCGCGCAGACGACGTGGCTGAAGCGCTGTGGTCCTGCCGAGGTGTGCACGAGCACGTCGGAGCCATCGAGCGTGACGCTCGCGACGGTTGCTCCGAGCCGTACCTCCCCGCCGCGCTGCTCGACATAGCGCGTCGCAGCCTCCGGAAACAGAGCTGAAAGGTCGGTCACCGGCAACAGAAGATCGCTGTCGGCTTTGCTGCCGTTCAAGCTGTCGCGCAGCACATTCAGAAAAATCTGAGCGGAGGCGCGCTCCGGCGGTGTATTCATGGCCGAGGTGCATAGCGAATCCCACAGATATCGACGTGCTCCAGGGCCCTGACGGAAGCGCGCAAGCAACTCGGCTACCGTAGTGTCTTGATCCAGGCGGAAGTCCGCCGCGCGCAATCGGGTCATGAAGCGCGCCGCACGCAGCCGCTCGGCGAGGCTCAGCCCTTGCGCCCATAACAGCGCGGTCGCGAGATGCAGAGGGGCGGGCAGCGGCGATGCGCGCAAGTGAAATTGCCCGAGCACGTGCAGGTCGAGCGGTTGCCGCAGCAGTCCGGCTTCTGCGGCGCCCGATACTTTCGCGATGAGCCTCAGCGACTCGCGATAGGCGCCGATCAAAATATGCAGCCCGTTGTCGAGCGCGACGCCGTTGACCTCCACGCGCCGAGCGCGTCCGCCAAGTATCCGTGCCGCCTCGAAGACGACCGTGGGCACGCCTTGGTCAGCCAGCTCGACCGCGGCCGCCATCCCCGCCCAGCCGCCGCCGAGCACCGCGACGCGGCGCGGGTTATTGTCGGCTCTGTTCACCAATCACCAATCACTAATCACTGATCACCGGCGCAGCTACGCCGTGACCCACGTCTTCCACGCAATCCAAAGCTTGCGCACCGGTGTGAGCGCGATGCGCTGCGTGAGCGTATGACCGCGCTCGGACGCAATCTCCTCGAGCAGCGTTCGGTAGATAGCCGCCATCACCAGCCCCGCTCGCTGCGGTCTGCGGTCGGCTTTCGGCAGCAACGACAAAGCTCGTTCGTAATAGCTGCGCGCTCGCTCGATCTGAAATGCCATCAGTCGCTCGAAACGCTCATCTTCACGGCGTCCGACCACGTCGTCGGTGCTGAGACCGAAGCGCTCGAGCTCGTCGAGCGGAAGATAGATGCGATTGCGGCGCACGTCTTCGCCCACGTCGCGAATGATGTTGGTGAGTTGCAGTGCGAGGCCGAGCGTACGCGCGTAGTCGAGCGTCGCGGGCTCCGAGTAACCGAAGATGCCGGCGGACAACAGGCCGACCACGCCCGCAACGCGATGACAGTAGACCTCCAGCGTCCGGAAGTCCGGATAGCGGTTGTAGTCGAGGTCCATCTGCATGCCGTCGATGATCTCCATGAGCCTCGACTCGGGAAGATCGTAGGCACGGACCGCCGGCACCAAGGCGCGCGCCACGGGGTGCTGCGGATTGCCGGCGAATGTGGCGCGTATCTCGCTCCGCCACCAGTCGAGCTTGGCACGCGCGACCCCGGGATCGGCGGCTTCGTCGACTGCGTCGTCCACTTCGCGACAAAACGCGTACAGTGCAGTGATCGCGCGCCGCCGCTCCGGCGGCAGAAACAGAAAGCTGTAGTAGAAGCTCGAGCCGCTGGCTGCGGCCTGCTGCTGGCAGTACTCGTCGGGCGTCATCGCTTCAAAACGGCACGTGCAAACATGGTGATCCAGTCGCGCCTTTGCAGCACAGGACGATGCGCGAAGACGTCGCCGCCGCTCGCATCGAGCTTCTCGAGAATGCGCTCTCCGCCGCGCACGATCATTCTCAATTCGAGGCCGATGCGGCCTGCGAGAACGCGGCCAAGCGGAGCGCCGGCCAGCAGCATGTTGCGCGCCCGCTCGATCTGGAAGCGCATGAATGGCTGCCACTTCGGGTTGGTGTTGCTCGCGGCGAGATCGGTCTCTTCGATGCCGAAGCGGCGCATCTCATCGGCCGGCATGTAGATACGGCCTTTGGCATAGTCGATCGGAAGGTCCTGCAGGAAGTTGATCAGCTGTAGCGCAGAGCAAATACCGTCGGAGCACGCGAGGCTGCGCGGCTCGCTCTCGCCGTACAGATGCAATAGCAGTCTTCCTACTGGGTTGGCGGATCGTCTGCAGTAGTCCATTACCTCGCCGAAGTCGGCGTAGCGCGTCTTGGTCACGTCCTGTTCGAACGCAGACAACAAGTCACGGAACAAACCGATTGGCAGTGCGTGCGTGCGAATCATCGGCCCTAGTTGTTGGAACAGGGGCGAATCCGACCCACGTCCGTGCTCGATGCCATCCAGCTCGCGACCGAAGCCGGCGAGTCGTGCAATGCGGGTCTCGGGCAGCTCGACGCCCTCGTCGGCGAAGTCGTCGGCCTGTCGAGCGAAGGCATAGATCAGGCGCACTGGACCGCGCAAATGGGACGGTAGCAGCCACGATGCGACCGGAAAGTTCTCGTAATGAGCGACGGGCGGGGGGCTGATGCTGTCAGAAATGGGATGCTTTATCAATCTGTTATTGGTGGCCTGGGACCCCTGCGCGATTGGCGTCGGGTGGTAGGGGGAGGGCGGTTATTATAAAATGCGACCATTGCGAAAGTGGCGAAATTGGTAGACGCACCAGATTTAGGTTCTGGCGCCGAAAGGCGTGAGAGTTCGAGTCTCTCCTTTCGCACCATAGACCCGATGGGCGAGCTCTAGTACCGTCACAATGCCACCGGTCCAGCGCCGAAACGTCTCACGAGTGCAAAAGGGCGGTTTCGGTTTTTCACATAGCATCCCGCTGGAGAAGGCCAGCCACCGGGGTCTCAAACACCAGCACAAGGCAGCGACTCGAGGATCTTAGGATATGCAAGCCACAATAGAAAAAGTCAGCACACTGGAGCGGCGCCTCAACGTAACGCTCCCCGTGCAGGAGATCGACAGCGAGATCCAGAACCGCTTGAAGCGCATCGCGCGCGACGTGCGCATGCACGGCTTCCGGCCCGGCAAGGTGCCGTTCCGGCTGGTGCAGCAGCAGTATGGTGGGCAGGTGCGCCAGGAAGTACTGGGCGATGCGTTGCAGAAGACCTTCGGCGAAGCGGTCAAGCAGCAAAACCTGCGCGTGGCGGGCTATCCGCGCTTCGAGGCCAAGCCGTCGGAGGCCAATGACAACTTCGAGTTCAGTGCGACCTTCGAGATCTATCCCGAGATCCAGCTTAGGTCGCTCGACGACGTGACGATCGAGCGCCCGACCGTAACGCCGGGCGATGCCGAGGTCGACAAGACCATCGAGATCCTGCGCAAGCAACGCGTGCAATACGAGGCCGTGGAGCGCGGCGCGCAAAGCGATGACCGCCTGACGATCGACTACCGTGGAACGACGGATGGTCAGGAGTTCGAGGGAGGCACCGGCACCGACCATATGACCGTGCTCGGCGAAGGGCGATTGCTGGCGGATTTCGAGAAGCAGCTCGCGGGGCTGAAGGCTGGCGAAAGCCGCGCATTTGAACTGACTTTCCCAGAGGACTATCATGGGAAGGAGTTGGCAGGCAAGGCTGCGCACTTCGACGTGACGGTGAAGAAGGTGGAGGAGCCCGTGCTGCCCGCAGTGGATGCGGAATTCGCGCGGCAGCTCGGCATCAAGGACGGCGATCTGTCGAAGATGCGCGCCGACATCAAGGCCAATCTCGAGCGCGAAGTGCGCCGGCGCGTGCAGGCGCGGGTCAAGGATCAGGTGATGAAGGCGCTGCTCGACAGCGCGTCGCTCGAAGTCCCGAAGTCGCTGCTGGAGATGGAGATCGAGCGGCTGATCGCGGGCATGCGGCAGGATCTGGCGGGGCGTGGCATGAAGCCGGAAGACATCCCGATGCCGCGCGAAGCGTTCGAGCCGGAGGCGCGCAGGCGTGTGACTCTTGGCCTGATCGTGGCAGAGGTCGTCAGGCAGAACAGCCTGCAGGCCAAGCCGGATCAGATCAAGTCGGTGGTGCAAGATTACGCCGAAAGTTACGAGCGCCCCGAGGAAGTGGTGCGCTGGTACTACCAGTCGCCCGATCGGCTGCGCGAAGTGGAATCGCTGGTGCTGGAAGACAACGTCGTGCAGTGGGCGTTGTCGAAAGCGAAGAGCGTCGAGAAAGCGGCCGATTTCGACGAATTGATGGGCAACGCGAAACCGAACTGATGGGTGATCCGAGATGAGGTGGGAAGCAAACGAATTCGAGCGCCAGGTGATCGAGCCGCGCAATCTGGGCCTGATTCCGATGGTGATCGAGCAGAGCGGCCGCGGCGAGCGCGCGTACGACATCTACTCGCGCCTGCTGAAGGAGCGCGTGGTGTTCCTGGTCGGCGTCGTGAACGAGATGACCGCCAACCTGATCGTCGCGCAGCTGCTGTTCCTCGAGTCGGAGAACCCGGAGAAGGACATCTCCTTCTACATCAATTCCCCGGGCGGCTCGGTCTCGGCCGGGCTCGCGATCTACGACACGATGCAGTTCATCAAGCCCGCGGTCAGCACGCTGTGCGTGGGGCAGGCGGCGAGCATGGGCGCGTTTCTGCTGGCGGCGGGCGCCAAGGGCAAGCGCTTCGCGCTGCCGAATTCCCGTGTGATGATCCATCAGCCGATGGGCGGCTTCCAGGGCCAGGCGACGGACATCGAGATTCATGCGAAGGAGATCCTGTACCTGCGTCAGCGCCTCAACGAGATTCTGGCCAAGCACACCGGTCAGGACATCAAGACGATCGAGCGCGACACCGAGCGGGACAACTTCTTCGGTGCCGATGAAGCGACCAAGTACGGGCTCGTCGACAAGGTGCTCGTGAGCCGCGCCGAAGTCGCGGCTTGAAATCGACACCACTCGGCATGACTTTCTCAACCGTATTCGCCGATCCAGTATCCTCGCCACCTTAGCCCTCACGCCATGTCAGAAAAGCCCGGTTCAGAGAAACTGCTCTACTGCTCCTTCTGCGGGAAGAGCCAGCACGAAGTCCGCAAGTTGATCGCCGGTCCCTCGGTATTCATCTGCGACGAGTGCATCGAGCTCTGCAACGACATCATCCGCGAGGAGAGCCAGGGCGATCAGGGCGCGCGCGGTGCCAAGTCGGATCTGCCGGTGCCGCACGAGATCCGGACCATTCTCGACCAGTACGTGATCGGCCAGGAGCAGGCCAAGAAGATTCTGTCGGTCGCCGTATACAACCACTACAAACGGCTAAAGAACCTCGGCAAGAAGGACGATATCGAGCTGGCCAAGAGCAACATCCTGCTGATCGGGCCTACCGGCTCGGGGAAGACGCTGCTTGCACAGACGCTGGCACGCTTGCTGAACGTGCCGTTCGTGATGGCGGACGCCACCACGCTGACCGAAGCAGGCTACGTCGGCGAGGACGTCGAGAACATCATCCAGAAGCTGTTGCAGAAGTGCGACTATGACGTCGAGAAAGCGCAGCGCGGCATCGTGTACATCGACGAGATCGACAAGATCTCGCGCAAGTCCGACAACCCGTCGATTACGCGCGACGTTTCGGGTGAAGGCGTCCAGCAGGCGCTGCTCAAGCTGATCGAAGGCACGGTGGCGTCGGTGCCGCCACAAGGTGGCCGGAAGCACCCGAATCAAGAGTTCGTGCAGGTCGATACGACGAACATCCTGTTCGTGTGCGGCGGTGCGTTCGACGGATTGGATCGCATCATCCGGGCGCGCTCGGAAAAGGGCGGGATCGGATTCGGCGCGGAAGTGCGCAGCAAGGACAACCGCAAGGACATCGGCCTCGTATTGAAGGAAGTGGAACCGGAGGATTTGATCAAGTACGGGCTGATCCCGGAGTTCGTGGGCCGGCTGCCGGTGGTTGCGACGCTCGACGAGCTGGACGAGCTGGCATTGATCGAAATCCTCACGGAACCGAAGAACGCGTTGCTCAAGCAATATCAGAAGATGTTCTCGATGGAAGGCGTGGAGCTCGAAGTGAGACCGGAAGCGCTGAAGGCGGTCGCGACCAAGGCCTTGGCCCGGCGCACCGGTGCGCGCGGTCTGCGCTCTATTCTCGAGCATGCGTTGCTCGACACCATGTTCGACCTGCCGTCGCTGAACAACGTGAGAAAGGCCGTGATCGATGAAGGCACGATCACGGGGGACGTCAAGCCTCTCCTGATCTACTCCGACCAGCCCAAAGTGGCGGGTTCGGCGCAATAGAGACGCTTTCCCGGGCTGGCCGCGGGGCGCGGTTGGCTGAGAATGCGTGACTTATCATGGAGTTCTGCCGCAGCTTGCAATAGGGCTGCGGTTGCCCCACATGCTGCCGATTACGTTGCTAATTATTCAGGTGAGACCACATGACTGACACCGAATCCGGGGCCGACACCTTGACGCTTCCGCTGCTGCCGCTGCGGGATGTCGTCGTCTTTCCTCACATGGTCATCCCGTTGTTCGTCGGGCGCCCGAAGTCGATCAAGGCGCTCGAGACGGCGATGGAGGCCGGCAAGAGCATCCTGCTCGTGGCCCAGAAGTCCGC
>Ga0207674_10006164_pt1 | contig 14155 bp, 16 predicted proteins | sample KBSCornC72_FD_184303 | JGI IMG/M metagenome (GOLD analysis project Ga0207674, IMG submission 184303) | Corn rhizosphere microbial communities from Kellogg Biological Station, Michigan, USA - KBS Corn C7-2 (SPAdes) (version 2) | ecosystem: Host-associated > Plants > Roots > Rhizosphere > Soil ... | reverse complement strand
GTCGATCCGCTCGGCACGCAGATCACGATTTCCGGGAAGCGCCAGGCGCGCATCTTGCCGCCGTGCACCTTGTGGATGAAGTGCTTGATCATCTGCTCGGCGACGTCGATGTCGGCAATGACGCCGTCACGCAGCGGGCGGATCGCCTCGATCTGGTCGGGCGTCTTGCCCATCATCAGCTTGGCGTCTTCGCCGACGGCCTTGACCTTCTTGATCCCGTTGATGGTTTCGATCGCAACGACCGAAGGCTCGTTCAAAACGATTCCGCGTCCGCGAACGTAGACGAGCGTATTGGCGGTTCCGAGGTCGATCGCCATGTCGTGCGACATCCATTTGAACCAGCGATTCCAGAACATTGATTCCCCGTATCCCCGAACTGATCAGAAAGCGGCGGAAATGGCCTCCGCGCCTTCACTTTGGATTAAACACTTCCCATTGAATGCGGCCTGAATTTCCGCGAAAAATCAGCGCTTCGCTGGCCGGCTCGGAATGGGCTAGGAATACTTAACATGTCAATAAGAAGGCTGCCCCCGGAGCTTATCAATCGCATCGCCGCCGGCGAGGTTGTCGAGCGGCCGGCGAGCGCGCTGAAAGAGCTGGTTGAAAATTCACTCGACGCCGGGGCGACGCAGGTCTCCGTGCGCCTTGGTGCGGGCGGGCTCGACCTGATCGAGGTCACCGACAATGGCTCGGGAATGAGTCCCGACGACATGCGCCTGGCCCTGGAGCGCCATGCGACGTCCAAGCTTGACGGCGATTCGACCGACCGGGTGACGAGCTTCGGCTTCCGCGGCGAGGCGCTCCCCTCCATCGCGAGCGTGTCCCACCTGACCTTGGAAAGCCGCCTTCGCGGGGCCGATGGCTGGCTGATCGAGGTCGACCACGGTTCGTCCGTGGGGGAGGGGCCTGCGGCAATCCCTCCCGGCACGCGGGTTCGCATCGACGGCCTGTTCGCCAAGGTTCCGGCGCGGCGCAAATTCCTGCGCAGCCCGCGCTCTGAATATGCCGCCTGCCTCGATGCGGTGAAGCGCCTCGCCATGGCCCGCAGCGACGTGGCATTCAGCCTCGAACATGACGGGCGGCGCGTGTTGACGCTGCAGTCCGCCGACGCTCCGGCGCGAGTCGCGGCGCTTCTCGCGCGCGAGCTCGACCGCAACGGCATCGGCATCGACTGCACGCGCGAAGCGATGCGCCTCACCGGTGTGATCAGCCTCCCGACCTTCAATCGCGGAATGGCGGACCAGCAATTTCTTTTCGTCAATTCGCGGCCGGTGAAGGATCGGCTGCTCGTCGGAGCGCTCCGCGCCGCCTATCGCGATTTGATCGCCCGAGACCGCCATCCCATCGCGGCGCTGTTTCTCGAAGTTCCGCTCGAGGAGGTCGACGTCAATGTTCACCCGGCGAAGACCGAGGTGCGCTTCCGCGATCCTTCGGCGGTGCGCGGGCTGATCGTCGGCGGGTTGCGTCACGCGCTCGATGAAGAAAGCCAGCGGAGTGTCGCACGTGAGCAGGCGGCGGCGCCCGTCATGTGGACCAGCAGCGCAAGTTACGATGCAACCCTCGACCGTCACCCCCGCGAAAGGGGGGGTCCCGCTCCCTTCAAGACCGACGGGATTCCCGCCTTCGCCGGGACGACGCTGTTGCAGGAGGCCGCGGCCCTCTTCGACTCTGCGCCCGCGGCGCGCGCGGAGCCGGCGGTCGAACCCGTGTCCTCTTATCCGCTTGGCGTGGCCCGCGGCCAGGTCGCCGCGACCTACATCGTCGCGGAGGCCCAGGACGGTCTGGTCATCGTCGATCAGCACGCCGCGCACGAGCGGCTGGTGCTCGAAAGGATGCGCGCCGCGCGCGAGGGAGGGGCGGTCGCACGCCAGGTCCTCCTGATCCCGGAAGTCGTGGAGCTGGACGAGCCCGATTGTGACCGGATCGAAGGCGCCGCGGCCGAACTTGCCGACATGGGTCTCGACGTCGAACGGTTCGGTCCAACGTCGATTCTCGTCAGGTCGGTTCCGGCCGCGCTCGGCAAGACCGACATTGCCGGGCTGGTCGCGGACCTCGCCGGGGAGATCGCCGAGCTCGGCGGTGCGCTCGGCCTTCGCGATCGGCTTGATCACGTCGCCGCTACGATCGCCTGCCATGGCTCGGTGCGCGCTGGCCGCATTCTCTCGGTCGCGGAGATGAATGCGCTGCTTCGAGAAATGGAAGTCACGCCGCGCTCGGGACAGTGCAACCACGGCCGTCCGACCTGGGTGAAGCTCGGCCATGCTGAGATCGAGAAGCTCTTCGGCCGGCGGTAAATTTCTGTTATCAATGAAAAGCCGAATCATTTGTGAAGTCCCCTCGGGGGGACTGCGGAGGTTATCAAATGAGCGGCAATCCAAAGCTAATCAGCGAAGTCACCAATGTTGCGGTCTCGTTCCTGGAGAGCCAACCGCCGATCATGGTCGTCCAGGCATCGGGCGAGGTTCCCACCGCCGGATGGACTCACGCGGGCCTGTCACGGGTGGTTTACGTCACGCCTCCCGAAGATGGCATCCAGGAATATGAGTTCATGGCGACGCCCCCGTCGGGCGCAGTCATCCAGGTTGTCAGCCCTGTCGAGGCCGTCGATCGCTGGCACGATCCAGCAAAATGGGTGAAAGGCGTCAGAGTGAAGGCGGAGAATAACAGCATGCAGGAGCCGGCTCTGTCTGTGACGAACTGAGCCGTGCTTCGTCTCGCCTTGAAAGAGTTTTGTCCCAACGATTCCGACTGCTAAGGACGGCGAAGGGAATGGGGTCTCCCTTGTAACCGCCGACCGGCTGATGGCTCCTACAGGCGCATTCGTGCAGCAGTAGGAGGCCTATGCTTTACCTGATCGTCTTTCTTGGGGCCGGAATCGGAGGGGCGCTTCGTCACGGAGTCAACGTGGGCGCCGCGCGCTGGTTCGGCTACGGCTTTCCGTTCGGGACCCTGATGGTCAACATTGCCGGATCGTTCGCGATCGGACTCTTCGCCGGCTATTTCGCCTTCCGCCCGGGCATCAGCCAGCACATGCGCCTGTTCCTGACGACGGGCCTGCTCGGCGGCTTCACGACATTCTCCGCATTTTCGCTCGATACGGCTTTGCTGATCGAGCGGCACAATTATGCGCTCGCGGCCGGCTACGTCACCGGATCGGTTTTCGCGAGCCTCGTGGCTCTTTTCGTCGGCCTCGCGTTATTTGAACGGAGGATCCCGCTGCCATGAACATCGATCTCATCCCGGTCGGGGATGACCCGCCCAATACCGTCAACGTCGTTATCGAGGTCCCGGTTGGTGGCGAGCCGGTGAAATATGAGTTCGACAAGAAGTCCGGCGCCCTATTCGTCGACCGGATCCTCCATACGGCGATGCGTTATCCGGCCAATTACGGCTTCATCCCCCACACGCTTTCGCCTGATGGCGATCCGATCGACGCATTGGTCGTAGCGCGCTCACCCTTCATTCCCGGCAGCGTCGTACGCGCTCGGCCGATCGCCGTGCTGTTCCTGGAGGACGAGCATGGCGGCGATGAGAAATTGCTCACCGTCCCGGTCGATTCGACTTTCCCTTATTATGCGGATGTCGGTGAGGCTGAGGACCTTCCCGACATCGTTCGCCAGCAGGTCGAGCATTTCTTCACGCACTACAAGGATCTGGAGCCGGAGAAGTGGGTTCGGGTCGGCCGCTGGGGCGGTGCGGAGGAGGCCAAGAGGGTGCTCCTCGACGCGATCGATCGGGCTGCGGAAAAGGCGGGTTGAACAAGACTTTTCCGCCATTCTGGCCTATGATCGGCCTTTGCAGCGAAGGGAGACGGCCATGCAATCGGAAGACCGTATCTATTTCGCCGAAAGAGCCGCCGAGGAAGAGCAGCTCGCGCGCCACGCGAACGACCCGGAAGCGGCCGAGGCGCATCGCAAGATGCAGCGCGCCTACCTCGAGCGTGCCAGCGTCGGCGCCCGTCCGGTTGCCGAGACCGATACGATCGGCTGACCTACTGCTCGAAGTCCTTTAATCGCCGCCACGTTTGCTCCAGCAAGGTCTCGCGCGCATCGGCGCGGGCGCGCTCCAATCGCGGATAACCGGAGGCTTCCTCTTCCCGCAGCTCTTCGGCGAAGCGGCCTGCGCGAACGTCTTCGAGGATCGTCCTCATCCGCTGCCTGAGGCCCTCATCGACGATCCGCTTTCCGCCAACCACCGAACCTAGCTCCGCGGTGTTGGAGATCGCCTCCTTCATCCCCGCGATGCCTCGCTCGTCGATGAGGTCGGCGATCAGCTTCAGCTCGCCGACGCATTCGAGCAACGCCACTTCGGGCGAGAAGCCCGCTTCCACCAAGGTCTCGAAGCCTGCGATGAGGAGCTCCGGAACTCCGCCCCAGACCACGGCCTGCTCGTTGAAGAGGTCGGCCTCGGCTTCCTCCGCAAAGCTGGAAGCGATGAGGCCGGCGCGGGCGCAACCGATCGCTTTGCCGTAAGCCAGCGCGATCTCGCGCGCGTGGCCGGTTGCGTCTTGCTGGACAGCCCAGAGCGCAATCATGCCTTTGCCCTGCCTGTAGAGTGAGCGAAGCGCGGTTCCGGGGCCTTTGGGAGCGACCAGGAAGACGTCGAGATCGGCTCGCGGCTCGACGAAACCGAAACGGATCGACAGGCCGTGACTGAATCCGAGTGCCGTGCCTTCCCGCAGGTTCGGTTCGATCTCCCGATACAAAGCCGCGTGAATCTCGTCCGGTGCCAGCATCATGACGACATCGGCCGAACGGACCGCTTCCTCAACCAGCGCGGTCGTGAGGCCGGCCGATTCCGCTTCGAACGCGCTCCCTGATCCGCCGCGCAGCCCAACGACGACATCGACACCGCTATCGTGGAGATTGAGCGCCTGCGCACGCCCCTGGTTGCCGTAACCGAGGATGGCGACGCGCTTGGCCTCCAGCGGGGCGGCATCGATGTCGGCGTCCCTGAGAAATTCCACACCCGTTCGCCCTGAGCCTGTCGAAGGGCTGCTTTCTACTTCACTGTCGTGGAAAGGACAGGGCTTCGACAAGCTCAGCCCGAACGGGAATGGGAATGTCGCGGAAGCGAGGCCATTCGGGTGGAGGCTGGTGCGCGAACCAGGTATATTGGCGCTTCGCATATCGGCGTGTCGCCTGCTGCCCCGCAGCGATGGCTTCCTCGCGGGAAAGAGCACCGATCAGGAACGCGCCGATCTCGCGCACGCCGATGCCTCGCATGACGGGGAGATTGGGATTGAGCTTTCGGGCGAGCAGCGCTCGAACCTCCTCGACCGCACCGCTCTCGAACATGTCGGCGAAGCGTTCGTCACACCGGCCGTAAAGCCACTCTCGTGGTGGAAGCAGGACCAGCGGGCGAAGGTCGATTTCTTCAAGGATCCCGCCTTCGCGATGCTTTTGCCATTCCACCAGCGGGCGTCCCGTCGAGAGCACGACTTCGAGGGCGCGCGCGATCCGGGCAGTGTCTCCAGCATTGAGCCGTTCCGCGGCTTCTGGATCATGTTCGAACAGCTTCGCGCGATTGTCGTCGACCGACGCACTGCGAACCTCGTGTCTGATCTGGGGGTCGATGCCGGGGACCGGAGCGATCCCGAACAGCAAGGTCCGAAGGTACAGGCCCGTTCCGCCGACCAGGATCGGCAAGCGGCCCGATTTGTGCACATCCGCAATCTCTTCGCGTGCCCGCGCGGCCCAATCGGCTGCCGAGCAGGCATGCTCTCCGTCCATGAATCCATAAAGCCTGTGCTCGGCACGAGCGCGCTCTTGCGCGCTTGGAGCCGCACTCAGCACCGGCAACTCCCGGTAAACCTGTGCGCTATCAGCGTTGAGGATCACTCCATCGGACTTTTCCGCGAGAGCAATCGCAAGTGCCGACTTGCCGCTGGCCGTCGGCCCCGCAATTAGTGCGACAGGAGGATTCGAGGACCGGATGGCCATTGCGACGTTGATAGCAGCCGGGCGGCTCGATGACAGGCTCGTGGATCGCGCGCTGGGGTTGCTCCGCGAAATCGATCCCAGGGCGAGCTTCGTCCACTGGATCGACGAAGGCGATGCCGCGGACTTGCGGTTCAGCGGCGAATTCAAAAGTGCGCGCTGGGCGCTGAGCTCGCTCGAAGACGTCGACGTCGTAGTCCAGGAAGATGAACCGAGATGGCGGCGGCTGCTCGTTGCCGACATGGACTCGACGGTCATCGGCCAGGAGTGCATCGATGAACTCGCCGATTATGCGGGCCTCAAGAATGAGGTGGCGCGCATCACCGATCGAGCGATGCGCGGCGAACTCGATTTTCCGGGCGCTTTGAGGGAACGGGTGCGGTTGCTTGCCGGGCTCGATGAGCGAGCGCTGAGCCGATGCCTCAACGAGCGCGTCGAAATCACCTCGGGCGCGGAGACCCTCGTTCAAACCATGCGGGCGGGTGGCGCGAGCTGCCTCCTGGTGTCAGGCGGCTTTCTGTCGTTCGCTGAGCCGATCGCGAGCGTCGTCGGATTCGACCGCGTCAAGGCGAACCGGCTGGTCTTCGCCGGCGGCAAGCTTAGCGGTGAGGTCGGGGACCCGATCGTCGATGCCACCGCAAAGCGGGACGCCCTGATCGAAGTGCGCGAGCAGCTGGGTCTCGGCAGGCAAGACGTGGTGGCAGTCGGAGACGGAGCGAACGACAAGTTCATGATCGAGGAAGCCGGGCTCGGAATCGCTTTCCGCGCGAAGCCCGCGCTCGCCGATATTGCCGATGCCGAGCTCAAATATCACGGGCTCGATGCGCTCCTGTGGGTTCAGGGCGTTCGCCGGCGCGACTGGTTCCGCGGCTAAGCCTTTACGCTGCATCCGGCAGGATGCCATGTCCCGGCTCTCGTTGGAGGCCGGTTTGAACCCTCGCTATTTCGCGGCCACCGCGAAGCAGGCCTGGCCCCGAAGGGCGCCGCAAGCCGCCGAGGCGGCCGAGCGCGATTCGAATGGCCCGACTTGCAGGCGAGTGACTGCGCCGGCCGGGACATAATAAGCCTGGCGCCCGCCGAGCGAACTCGCGAGCTTGCGGTAGAGCGCTTCAGCCGAGGATCGCTGCGAAAAGGCACCCAGCTGGATTCGCCAGGCGCCCGTCGCCGGCGAAGGACGGACTGGAGCCACCCGTGCCGGTGCCGGTGCCGGGGCCGCGCGGGCCGCGACTTGAACCGGCCTCGGCGGAGCGGCTTTCGGGGGTTTGGCGACCGCGACGGCGGCCTTCGCCGGCTTCGAGACCGGAGGAGGGGCGCTCTTGGCTTTGGCCATGGCGATCGCGAGGCCTTTCTTGCGTTCCTCGAGCGGAAGCACATCGTCCATTTGGGCAAGCGTCTGCTTCGCCGGCGCCAGCCCTTGGGCCGCGGCCCGGCTCACATAAGCATATCCGAGCACCGGGTTTTGCGTCACTCCATCGCCGTTGAACAGCGCCGTGCCGTACATCAGCATTGCGCGCGGCTCGCCCTTGTCCGCCGCGCCTTTCAGCCAGCGCAGGCCGGCGATCTGATTGCCGTTCTGAAAGAGAAGCAGCCCGAGCGTCGTCTGCGCGTCGAGATGGCCCTTGTCGGCCGCGCGCTCGTACCAGGTCTGCGCAGCCGCAAGATTGAGGTCCACTCCCTTGCCGAGCCGATAGGCCTGGCCAAGGTTGAAGGCTGCGTCCGCGTCCCCCTTCTCCGCAAGGGGACGCCAGATTGCCACAGCGGAGGCATAATCGGACTTCTGCCACGCATCGATGCCGGCTTTCACCGACTGCGCCGCGAGATGCGAATTTGCGGCGCAAAGCAATATGAATCCAACTAAGTATCTGTAACGCATAGATTACCCCGCCAGGCGCGAAGTCTAGCGAGTTCGATCGCGCCGGGGAATACAGTCGTACCCGCGTTAACCAGATTTTAGAGGCTTGGGTGTCACTCCGCACCGTGAATTTACGTCACGGGGCGAGGGGATAAGCATGCGCGTACTGGCTATGGCGTCGCAGAAGGGCGGATCGGGCAAGACGACCCTGTCCGGCCATCTTGCGGTGCAGGCGCAGCTGGCGGGGGCAGGACCCGTCTGCCTGATCGATATCGACCCGCAGGGCAGCCTTGCCGACTGGTGGAACGAGCGCGAAGCCGAAATGCCGGCCTTTGCCCAGACCACCGTCGCGCGCCTTGCATCCGACCTTGAAGTGCTTCGCCAGCAGGGCTTCCGCCTTGCGGTGATCGACACTCCGCCGGCAATCACCATGGCGATCCAGAGCGTCATTGCGGTTGCCGAACTGATCGTCATCCCGACTCGCCCGAGCCCGCACGATTTGCGCGCCGTGGGCGCTACCGTCGATTTGTGCGATCGCGCAGGAAAGCCGCTGATCTTTGTCGTCAACGCGGCCACTCCCAAAGCCAAGATCACCTACGAAGCCGCGGTCGCGCTCTCGCAGCATGGCACCGTCGCTCCGGTCACGGTTCACCACCGCACGGATTTCGCCGCGTCGATGATCGATGGGCGGACGGTGATGGAAGTCGATCCCGACGGCCGTTCGGCCAGGGAGGTTGTCGAGCTGTGGGATTATATTTCCGACCGGCTCGAGAAGAATTTCCGTCGCACGGTGTTTGCGGCGCCGGGTGCTTCACCTGGAGTCCCTGCACCAAGCCCGCGTCCAGTCGGTGGCTTCGGCCGTCGCGTGGTTGGCCAGTAAAGGGGGATAGCAGGTGTCCGCTGAACCCAAGCCTTTCGCGTCTCTCTCCTCCGGTCTTCTCGCTCGCAAGGGTGCTGCCCGTCCGGCCATGCGCCCGCAGGGCTTTGGCCAGGGTGGTGCCAGCCTTGAGGACCTTGGCTGGAACGACATGGGCTTTGAGCCGCCCAAACCGGCCGAAATGCCCGCGCCCGATGCCGATCACGACGCTTTCGGCGAAGAGATTTCCGAGCATCACCATCACGTGCACCCGACTGGCCTCACTCCGGTCCAGTCGCCGGTCCACACGCAACAGTCGGAAATCGCCGATCGTCTCGGAGTCGAAGAGTCCGAGGAAGAATTCGACGAGACCGCTGAGCCTTGCGAAGAAGAGCCTGCGCCCGTCGCGATCATCCCGGCTCCAAAGCCGGCGCCGGCGCCGGTCGTTCGCCGGGCTCCGACATCACGTGCTGCTCCCGGCAGCAAGGGGAAGGCCGCCTTCACTCTGCGGCTCGATCCCCAGCGTCACCTGAAGCTGCGTCTCGCTTGCGCAGTCAACGGCCGTTCGGCGCAGCAGATCGTCACCGACGCGCTCGATCAGCTGCTTACCGAAATGCCTGAACTCGAGCCCATGGCTGAAAAGGCCAGACTAAAGGGGTAAAGTCATGACCAAGTCCTTCCGCCTCGGCTCCGCCGCCTCGCTCGTCACTCTGGCTACGATGATCGGCGGCTGTGCGGCGCCGCAAAGCCATGTCGCTGTGGGACTTGCCAAGCCATCGGGCGATGACGTCGGTATCGCGACTCGCGCTCTCGCGGCGCTCAGCAGCAATGATATCCCGACCGCGATCAGCCTTTCGGAACGCGCCGTCGAAAAGACTCCTGACGACGCCGGTTTCCGCGCCCTGCTCGGCAATAGCTATTTCGCCGGTGGCCGCTTCGCCTCGGCCGAATCCGCGTACAAGGACTCGCTGACCATCTATGCCAACCAGCCGCAGGTCATCCTGAAACTCGCTCTGGTCCAGATCGCCCAGGGCAAGAACGACCAGGCCGTTGCCGGCATGTACACCGCTCGCGGAATGATCGATCCGGCCGACTATGGCCTGGCGCTGGCTCTCGCGGGCCATCCGCGCGACGCGGTTTCGGTCCTCGAGTCCGCTGCGCGTGAGCCGATGGCCGACGCTCGCGTTCGTCAGAACCTCGCACTCGCCTATGCTCTTTCGGGCGATTGGACTCAGGCGCGCACGGTCGCTTCGCAGGACGTGCCCGGCAACCAGCTCGACGCGCGCATTCATCAGTGGATGCAGCTTGCCAATCCGGCCAAGCCGTCGGACCAGATCGCGAGCCTCATCGGAATCCAGCCGGCAGCTAGCGATCCGGGCCAGCCCGTCCGCCTTGCCCTGAACAAGGCGAGCAATCAGCCCGCGCAGGCCGACGCCGCGCCAGTTCCGGCTCCGCAGCCGCAGGTCGCCCAGGTCGCGCAAGCTGCGCCGCCGCCGGCGCCCGAACCTGTTCCCGCCGTGGCGGAGGTCGCGCCCGTGCAGAGCGTCACCGTTCCTATTGCCGAGGCCCATGCGCCGCAGGCGTCCTTCACTCCGGCCGCGATCGATCCGGCTCCGCTGCCGCCGGTGTTCAAGCCGGCCAAGCTCCGCCGCGCCGCGGTTCCGGCCACGAAGCGCGTTCCGTTCCGCAACGCTGCGCTCCGCAAGGGCAATGCCAATGCGGTTGTTCAGCTGGGTGCCTACGGCAATGCAACGCGCGTTGCGGCTGCCTGGAACGTCGTCGCGCACCGTTTCGCGTCGGTCCGCGGGTACACTCCGGTCAGCGCCCGTTTCGACAGCCCGAGGGGCACCTTCTATCGCCTGTCGGTGAAGGGCTTCACCAGCGTTGGAGAAGCGCAGAACCTTTGCATCTCGCTGCGCAAGGCCGGCGGAAGCTGCTTCGTCCGCAGCGTCGCGGGCGACGCTCCGGTCGAAATCGCAAGCCGCTAAGCGTCGAGCACCAGTTCCAGGCAGGCCATTCGCGTGGCCACGCCCATTTCGACCTGAAGCGTGATCAGCGACCGCGCCGCATCGTCGGCGATCGCGCTGTCGATCTCGATGCCGCGATTCATCGGTCCGGGATGCATCACCAGAGCGGACGGCGCCGCTTGCGCCAGCCGGTCGGCCGTCAGTCCGTAACGCTGCAAATATTCGCCCGGCGCGTCGCCAAGCTCTGACTCCAGCCGCTCTCGCTGAACGCGCAGCATCATCACCACGTCTGCGCCGGCGATCGCCTCATCGACCGACATCGGCGAAACCCAGTCGGGCATCAGTTCGGGGGGTCCGGCGAAGCGCACCTCGGCGCCCAGGCGCGGGAGCAGCTTTCCGTTCGATCGGGCGACGCGGCTGTGCTTGATGTCGCCGCAGATCGCGACCTTCAACCCAGCAACCTCACCGACCTTGTGGCGGATCGTCGCCGCGTCGAGCAGGGCCTGGGTCGGATGCTCGTTCGTGCCATCCCCGGCGTTGATCACCGGCGCGTCGACGATCTCGGCGACCTCACTGGCCGCACCGTTCTCCGGATGCCGGATGATGAGCACGTCCGGCCGCATTGCGCCGAGCGTTCGCGCCGTATCCTCCAGCGCCTCGCCCTTCTTTACCGACGATTGCTCGACCGGCAGGGTCACGACCGCCGCGCCCAGCCGATGCGCCGCCGTTGCGAAGCTCATCAGGGTGCGCGTGGAATTTTCGTAGAAGAGGTTGAAGATGACCTTGTCTTCGTGGGGGCGCCTATGCTCGGCGCTCGAGCGATTGTCCTCCAGCCATAGCTCGGCGCTTTCGAGGATGCGCTCGACCTGCTCGTCGGTGAGATCGTCGATCGAAATGAGGTCCACGAGCGAGCCGACTAACTGCCGTTTTGCAAATTGGCCAGCGCGTCGATCGCGCCTTGCAGGATGTGGGCGGCGGCGAGGGCGTCCACTTTCTCTGCTCGGCGGGCGCGGCTGACGTCGGCGTCGATCATCGCGCGCTCGACCGCCTGCGTCGACCAGCGCTCGTCCCAGAGAAGGATCGGAAGCTCGAGCGGCGCGAGGTTGCGGGCGAATGCGCGTACCGATTGCGTTCGCGGGCTGTCGCTCCCGTCCATGTTGAGTGGGAGCCCGACGACCAGCCCCACGACATTCTCGCGGGCGATGAAGCCGCGCAGCGCCTCCATGTCCTTGGTGAACTTGGTTCGCCGGATCGTCTCGGCCGGCCCGGCGAAGTGCCAACCGGCGTCGCAGATCGCGAGGCCGACGGTCTTCGTCCCGACGTCGAGGCCGGCGAGCTTTCCGTGCGGCACCAGGGTCGCGAATTCGCCGGCGTCGGAGCCGATCAATGCCATGCGGCCAGCCTCCGCTCCGCGTCGCGGCGGATCGCCGCCCAGAAGAGCGCATAGTCATAAACGTGATAATTGTTGCCGGGGAGGGCGTAGGGACCGATCGCCGGGATCTGCCCGTCGAGGATCAGCAGGCCTTTGTCGCAATGTGCCCCTACCGCGCCGCTCAATAGCGTCGCCGATGTGAGATCGGCGGTGGGGACGAGAGTCCCCGGATTGTCCTTCGGCTGAGCTATACCATTCTGCGCACCGCTGATCGGATTGACGCAGAGCACGTCCGCCTGCCTTCGAGCGCCGCCGTTCGCGCCCTTCGTTTTCTCCCATTCGCCAAAGATCAGGTCGGGATTCGCAGGATCGGCGAAGCTCATCCAGGAGAGGACGCAACCGGCTTGATCGGGCGAGCGACACGCCGGCAATCCGAGCTCCGGCAAATCCGCGGTCGTGCTGATCGGCCAACCGACGACGTACGCAGCGATCACGCGCTTCGCGATCGGCTTTCCGGCGATCTTCTCGCGGAGCAGCCGCTCGAGATGCAGCGCCCCCTGGCTGTGTCCGGCAAGGATGATGGGACGGTCGCCCGCCTCGCTGACGAACCTGTCGAAGGCGCGGGCTACGTCGCCATAAGCAAGGTCGAGCGCTTTCCTTGCGTCGTCGCTTTTGAGCAGGAACGCACCGTAGGCCGCCTGGCGATAACGCGGAGCCCAAACCTGGCCGGCTTCACTGAAGGCGCTCGCCTGGCTCTGGACGAACAGCTGCGTCCGGAATTCCGTCGGTCCCGCGGTGTCGATCGGCGCATTCCAGTGGTCGCGGTCCAGATAGGTCGTGGGGTGGACGTAGAAGATTGCCGCATCGTCGGATCGCGGCGCAGCAAAGCCGTTCGGCAGCCAAAGCGACGGGTCGTTTGATTGCCCGGGTCGGGACAGCCAGCTTGCGGGGAGCGAATAATCCGGACCGCCTCCCGCGGCGTTTGGCTCAAAATGCCCCGTCGGCGTCGCGCTTTTGAGCAATACGCTCCCGCCGAACTGGAAAATTGCGAACGCGGCTGCCACGACCAGCAAGGTCAGGACGAAGATCACCATCAGGAATCGCCGCGCGCACATTGGCGGGCGCCCTATTGACCCGCGCTTGAAGGCGCAACTTCGCCCTGCTAGCCGCCCGGCCATGTCCGTTTCCAATGAACAGGTGCGCCATATCGCCAAGCTCGCCCGCATCGCGATGAGCGATGAAGAGATCGACCGGCTGGCGCCCGAGCTCAACAACATCCTCGGCTGGGTCGAGCAGCTCGCCGAGGTCGATACCGAAGGCGTCGAGCCGCTCGCGACGGTCATCGACCAGAAATTGCGGCTGCGCGACGACGTCATCACCGATGGGGACTGCCGCAACGACGTTCTCGCCAATGCGCCGGACGCCCAGCATGGCTTCTTCGCCGTGCCCAAGGTGATCGAGTGAGCGAGCTTACTTCAAAGACGATCGCCGACCTCCGCGACGGGATCCGCGCCGGCGCCTTCAGCGCTCGCGAGGTTGCCGAGGCGTACAATGATGCCGTCGCGGGGGCGAAGTTGCTCAACGCCTATACGGTGACGACGCCCGATGACGCGCTCGCCGCGGCCGAGGCGGCCGACAAGGCGCGTGGGTCCAGCGACCTTCCGGCGCTCGCCGGCATTCCCCTCGGCATCAAGGACCTGTTCGCGACGCGCGGCGTCGACACGACGGCTGGGAGCCACATCCTCAAGGACTTCAGGCCCACCTATGAAAGCAGCGTCACCGCCAACCTGCGCAAGGCCGGTGCGGGGATGCTCGGCAAGTTGAACATGGACGAATTCGCCATGGGTTCGTCCAATGAAACAAGCACTTACGGGCCGGTCTTGTCTCCCTGGCGTCGCAAGGGAAGCAACGTCGGGCTGACGCCTGGCGGATCGTCGGGAGGTTCCGCGGCCGCGGTCGCGGCGCAGATTGCTCCCGGCGTCACCGGCACCGATACGGGCGGATCGATCCGCCAGCCCGCGGCCTTCACCGGAATTTGCGGAATCAAGCCGACTTACGGGCGCTGCTCGCGATGGGGCATCGTCTCGTTCGCCAGCTCGCTGGACCAGGCGGGGCCGATGGCCAAGATCGTTCGCGATTGCGCGATCCTGCTCGAAGCCATGGCCGGGT
>Ga0207674_10006162_pt1 | contig 14164 bp, 13 predicted proteins | sample KBSCornC72_FD_184303 | JGI IMG/M metagenome (GOLD analysis project Ga0207674, IMG submission 184303) | Corn rhizosphere microbial communities from Kellogg Biological Station, Michigan, USA - KBS Corn C7-2 (SPAdes) (version 2) | ecosystem: Host-associated > Plants > Roots > Rhizosphere > Soil ... | reverse complement strand
GCGTAGATCTTGGCGAGCGCCACAGCCTGCGGCGCGGTCAGGCAGTCATCGCTGTCGGCGCCTTTGCAGGCGAGCACGGTGGGATCGAAATGGCAGGCGCGCGGATCTTCTATCACGCCATCTTTCACTCCATCGAGGCCGTCGCATTGCCCCAGAACCGCCTTTTGAATGGCAGGCAGCTTAGTCGCCGGGATGGTGGCTTTCGGATCGTCGAGCAGCGCCCGCTCGTTCCATAGAAAGCCGGCGAAAAGGTGGGACCAGTTGTAGGCGGGAGCGCCGGCGACGATACCATCGAAGTCGTCGGCGAAGCGCTGCGCTTCCATCAGGGCTTCGCGGCCGCCATCGGAACAACCCACGAAGTAGCTGCGGGTAGCTTCTCTGCCATAGAAGGCCTGCACGATGGCTCGCGACTGCAGCGCGGTTTCGTGAACCGCGCGGTAGCCGAAATCGATCAGCTTTTCGGGGTGGCCGATCGCCCACGCCGCACCAGGCGCGCTATGTCCGTCGTCAGTGCCCGCGACCGCGAAGCCGCGCTTTAATGGCTCCGCGAAGGAAACGAGGGGAATGTTTCCAGCCCACCCGCCGTTGCCGACCTGCTGATATTTCCCGTTCCAAGCGCTGGCAGGAAGCCAAAGCTCGAAGTTAATTTCGGAATCGGATGTGGGGCGCGCGGTGGCTTTGACGTCACAGTGAGAGGGGATCGCGGCGGTACCCGCTACGACGGCCGCGGATGTGACGGTAGTATGCGGCAGCGCGAGTTTCGTCAGATTCTCACAGGCCTGCTGCGCCGGCAGCGCGGCGGCGAAGGCCAAGGTAAGGCCTGTGGAAAGAGGGATGGTCTTCAACATCGTTTCTGGTTCCTCAATGGAAAAGAATTCGGCTCTTCCGTAACTCTAGCTTGGCGGGATCCACGCCGGGCACCGCGCGCAGTTCGGCGAGATTGGCGAACGGCTGCCGCTGCCGGCTCGCGATGATGGCCGCCGCCACTTCATCACCGACACCGAGCACGCCTGCGATCTCCTCGGCCGAAGAGGTGTTGACGTTCAGAAGGGTCAGGTTCTCCAAAAAATAGGTCGTCACCCGCGTCAGTTGCTCGTCGGTTCCGTTGGCTCCGCGCTGCGTCATGTCCGCAAAAACGTCGTTCCAACGATCCCAGGCGCGGGGTTTGTCCAGGAACACCGCGGTGGTGTGGCAGCGTCCGCAGACCGTCTGCACCGCCTCCAGATTCGGATCCGAATCCGCCGCGTGTGCCGTTCCCACAACCGAAGCCGCGGCGACGCCGGCGACTACCCACGCAAGATGACGCGCAGTCATTTCGCTTGCGCCGTCAAACCGTGTCTCGCGAGCCTCGCCTGCACGGCGCTCGGGATGCCTTCGGCGAACTGGCTCACGGTTCGCACCAGCTTGCCGTTGGAGAATGAAATTTCCAGCAATTTCTCGCTGTGCATTTGCTTTCCGTACTCATCCCGCATCTGGGCGACGATCTTTTTCGATTTCACATCGACCACGTCGCCCGATGAAAGGTAGGCATACTGGCCGCCGATGCCCATCGTGATCCAGTCGGCGGATGCTGTAGTCGGGAAGCTCGACTTCAGGACCGGCCACTCGCCGGTGTTGTCATAAACCAGCACTCCGTAATTGATGTTGTCCACCACCCAGATCTCGCTTTCATCCGGCGTCAGGGCGATGCCATGGCTGGGACAGGCGTGTCCGTAGAAGTGTTGCGTCACGTCAGCCCACTTCGCTTTCCACAGTTCCGCCGGCGCTTCGATACGCTTGATCACTTCGCCGGTCTTCACGTCGGCGATCTCGAAACCCAGCAGATTATTGACGTTGGCATAGACGCGCGTCGCGTCGTGATTGATGACGAAGGGACGAATGTGATCTGAGAACGTGATGGTTTTAATCGCCTTCATGGAAGGCACGTCGCCTACCGTCATCGTTACTCCGTTGGGAGCCATGAACACTGTCTTGCCATCGGCGCTGAGCCCCATGTTATGGGCAAAATTACTTTTTGGCGCCTGGATTTTGCCCTTCAGCGCACCGTCCTGGGCGTTAATCACATACCAGAAGTCCTTGAGATCGGAACCTACCACCAGAGTCTTGCCGTCGGGCGTGACTTCCGGACGCTCGCAGCAAGTGCCGTCATAGGTTTGCTCCCAGACCTTTTGGTCGGTCGCAAGATCGAAAGCCGCCAGCCGGCCCCGCGTCGCCAGATAGATCATGTTGGTCGCCCCGCTCGCCGCGACTCCCGAGACCTCTTCGGGACTGATACTCGCTGCCACGTTCCAGGTTGGAATGCGCTTCACGAACTCGAAGTTGCGGTCGACATCCAGGACGACAATGCCGACGCCATTCTGCTCGGAGGAGAACTGCCCGCCCGCCGAACCACCCGGTAGAGTGACATAAACCAGGCGCCGGTCGCGCTTGCCGAAGCCCCTGGCGATATGCGGGCCGGCGTCACGCGGGTCCGAGGAGCCGGCTGGCCGGTAGGGGCGCTCCGGCCGGTTGACCGCATTTTCGGCGCGGATTCCGTCCGCTGTCGTCTGCTGGGCGGACGCCTCCGGAGCGATCGCGGAGACCGCCAGCGTGCACACCGCCGCAGCCGAGATAAGTTGCTTTCGGAACGCCATTAAAACCTCCAATGATATCGACTGTGACTATATAACTACTGATTCCGCCTGTCCAGTGGCAGGATTGAGCCGGCAAAAGCCAGTATCCGCGAGCGGCAGTAACAACGGAAATCCGTGGGACCGCGGATTGTGCAGGGTAGCGCCATCGGCATCAAGTTTGAAAAACATGGGCGAGCGTTACGCCGATTCTGAGCCGGCGTCAAATGGTTACGAAGCCCCTTCGGGTGGCGTTCTCGGGCCGCTCAGCGCGCCGAAAAATACCACAGTCCCGCGAAGGCGGCCGCCAGCAGTAGCAGGAACAGCGCGGCGAGGAGCCAGATTTTACCCGACGCCGATTTGGGTGCGGGCGGCACGAGCTCCTGGAAAATGCTGGGCGGGGGGTCGGGGGCGAAATCTCCGAGCGATCCGGAATCGATGGTGACCGAAACCACGCTGACGTTATCCTGGCCGGGATTCTGCCGGTCCAGCGTTCGCGCCACCAGGGCTTGCGGCCAAACCTGCGGATGCCCGCTAAGGCACTCCAGAATCTCGGCCGGCTCCAGCGTCTTGAACAAGCCGTCGCTCGCGAGCAAAATGGTTTCGCCCGCGGCCACCGGCCAGGGCTCGGTGTTGAGATCGATCTCATGGAGATCGTGGATTCCAATGAAACTGGTGAGCGATTCCCGCTCGGGATGGTGCGCGGCCTCCGAACGGGAGATCTGGCCGCGTTCGGCCGCCTGATCCAGCAAATTCGCGAACACATGCGGACGGTTGACCATGTGGATATCGCGGCCACGCACGTGATAGATGGCGCTATCTCCGACCGAAACGTAGTACAGGTAACCGTCGTGCAAGACCGCAGCCACTAAAGTAGTTCCGACGCCTTCCTTTAGCCCCAGATCGAGAGCGGCGGCAATCACCTGCTCATTGGCTTCACGGGCGGCGCGTTCGAGCGCGGCTGGAATGCTTTCGGTCGAGAGCTTCTGCGCATACGCATCGAGGATGACGCGCACCGCAGTCTGGCTGGCCACATCCCCATGCTCCATGCCGCCCATGCCATCGCAGAGAACGGCGAGAAAGCCTCCGTGAGCCAGGAAGGCGTGGTCCTCCGGGTCCGCCAAGCCTATCGAATCCTGCTGGTAATGGCGGGCTCCGATGTGTTGCGCGTGGGCCGGCAGATAGCGCATCGGAAACGGTCTATTATAGCGTGTTTGCGGGGGATCAGAGGCGCCGGTAGGGCAAGTTTTCGCGACTTGCCTTCCGCGAGTGCGGTGTTAGGATGGGACTAGTTATGGGTTCGCTGTCGCCGCGCCTGCAAGTCCGAGTTTCGCAGAAGCAGATTCTGACGCCCGGTCTGGTGCAGATGGTCAGTCTGCTGCAATTGAACCGGCTGGAATTGAAGGACATGATTTCTGCGGAGGTAGCGCAGAACCCGGTATTGGAAGAAGCCACCGAGGGTGGCGAGGAACTCACGCCCGAGGAATTGCAGCCGCTGCTCGAAGCCGAAGGCGAGCGGTCCGGCGATCCGGCGGATCAATCCATTCTGGAAGTGACTGCGGGGCCGATTGAGGTAGATGGAGTCGAGGGCGAATTCGACCCCATGGCGCGGGTGGTGAATTCGCTCGACGGCGCCGCGCCGAGCACGGGCCAAGATGATCCGAGCGCGGAACAGGCCCTCCCTGGGACGTTGGAGAACCCGGAAACCAAGGCCGCTGATCCGTTTGACGAAATCGACTTTGGCTCGTACTTCGATGATTACCTCGACCCTGGTTACAAGAGTCCGGCTTCTGAAATTTCCGAGAAGCCATCCTTTGAAACTTTCTTATCCTCGCCGGTAACACTGACCGATCATCTGCACTCGCAACTGGCGTTGATCGCGCTTCCCGAAAACGTCCGCGACGCGGCCGAGGGAATCATCGGCAACCTGGACGAAAACGGATACCTTACTTCTACGTCGGAAGAGATCGCCACCGCCGAAGGCCACGAACCTGCCGTGATGGCAGAAGCCCTGCGTGTGGTTCATACATTGGACCCCGCCGGAGTGGGGGCCGCGGACCTGCGCGAATGCCTGCTATTGCAGGTGGAAAGCCGCAATGGCAAAGGCGGAGTGGCATGGCAGATCCTTGCCGATCACCTGAAACTTGTGGAGCTGAAGCAATTCAAGGAACTGGCGAAGGTTCTGCACCGGCCGCCGGAGCATATCGACATTGCGGTGGATGTGATCCGGCATCTGGACCCGCGGCCAGGCCTGCGCTACTCCGGTCCGGGGGCGCGGCAGGTGGAGCCCGACGTCTATATTTCGAAGGACGGCGAAGACTATCTGATCCAGATCAATGACGAAGACGTGCCGCAGCTCCGCCTGAATCCGCAGTACCGCCGCATGCTCGATCGCAACCAGGAGCCGGACAAGGAAGTCCGCAACTACGTGAAGGAGCGCTACGCGAGTGCGATTCAATTGATGAAGAACATTGAACAGCGCAAGCAGACCATCCTGAAAGTCTGCCAGTCGATTGTGCGCCGGCAGATGGATTTCCTGGAGAGCGGCATCGACGAGCTGAAGCCCATGATGATTAAGGAAATCGCGGAGGAGATCGGAGTCCATCCATCAACGGTGAGCCGCGCGGTTTCCAGCAAGTACGCGCACACCCCGCAGGGTGTTTTCGAGCTGCGCTACTTCTTCTCGGAAGCGGTGCAGGGGCCGTCGGGCGGCGGCACTCCGCTGCTGATCCTGAAGCGCAGAGTAAAAAAGATGATCGAAGAGGAGGATACAGCTCATCCACTCACCGACGAGCACATTACGGAACGCCTGCAGGCCGAAGGCATACAGGTGACTCGCCGTACGGTAGCCAAGTACCGCGAGGATATGCGCATTCCTTCCACGCATCAAAGACGCGTTCGCAAGTAAGGCGGAGAAATTTCCAACATGAAGGTCAGTTATAAGGGGATCAAGAGCGGTCTTCCGGCTAATCTCCAAGATAAGCTGGATGCCAAGTTCGCCAGGCTATCCAAGCTGGTGGACGGGCGCGGGGAAAAACAAGCCCATGTGGTGGTAACCAGCGAGCGGCATCTCCATAAGGCGGAGATCACGCTGCGGATTCACAATCACCAATTGGTGGGAATAGGGTCCGATAGCGACGTCTTCAAGGCGATGAGCGCCGCACTCGACCGGATCGAAAAGCAGGCCGCCAAGGAAGGCGCCAAATGGCGCGAGACCACCCGCCGGTCGGATTCTATTAAGGTGGTGGGCGCGAAAGATGCGCAGCCGGATGCATCGAAGCCCTCCGCGCGAGGTAAAATCGCGCCGCAGAAAGTCGTCGCGGTCAATAACGGCCAAGGCCGGCGAACTGCGGCAAGCTTCGACGCACGCGTGTTCCGTACCGATCATCATGAGCGCAGCAAGCCGATCACGCTCGAAGAAGCGCTGCTCCAGATGGAAGACGGGCGCGATTATGTGGCCTATCGTGACGCCGATAAGCAAGTGGTTTGCATGCTGATCCGGCGGCGCGACGGCCATTATGATCTAATCGAAACCTAGGGTCTGGCTGCAAAGAGCGCCTGCTGCGTGCAGGCGCCGCGAGTGTGCCGCCGTCGCGGCGCTAAGCTGACACGCTGGTTTCCGCCGCGAAGCGATGAAAAAGACGGCAATTATACCCAAAACCGAGCTGGTGATCATCACCGGGCTGAGCGGCTCGGGCAAGGGAACCGTGCTCAAGGCGCTGGAAGACTTGGGCTACTATTCGGTGGACAACCTCCCCATCGAATTGATCCCGAAGTTCGCCCAACTCACCAAGGACGCGCCGACCATTCGGCGGGCGGCGCTGGTGGTGGACATCCGCGAGGGCTCCGCGCTCGAACGTTTTCCGAGCTTGTTCAAACGCATCCGGCGGATGGTGCCAACCCGGCTGATCTTCCTTGAAGCTGACGAGTCCTCCCTGATTCGGCGCTTCAGTGAGACGCGGCGTCCGCATCCGCTGGGCACCGCGCAAAGCGTAAGTGCCAGCATTCGGCGCGAACGGGAGCAGTTGGAACCAATCCGCAAGCTGGCGGACCCCATTATCAACACCACCAAATTCAATGTGCACGAGTTGCGGGAAACTATTCACCGGGCGTTCGGAGGGCAAAAAGGGTCGCCGGATATCCTGGTGCAGGTAACCAGTTTCGGCTACCGCCATGGGGTGCCGGCCGAGAGCGACCTGGTGTTCGACGTGCGGTTCCTCCCCAATCCGAACTACATCCCGGCGTTCAAGAACTATAGCGGCAAGCATCCGAGCGTGGCGCGCTACATTCGATCTTTTCCGCAAACCACTGAATTTATCGAGCGCATTTCGGAACTGTTGATCTACCTGCTGCCGCACTATATCGCCGAAGGCAAGAGCTATCTGACGATATCGTTCGGCTGCACCGGGGGACACCACCGCAGCGTGCTGATCGCCAGTGAAATCCGCAAGCGGCTGGCCGCGGCCGGTTACCGGATCAAGGAAACTCATCGCGACGTGAAGAAGGTGTAAAGGGCGATCGCGCCGCGGTCTAGGGGACACTTGCTCGGCGGTACCTGAATCGAACCCTTGTCGCAGACGCGTATTCGCTTGAGCTCCGGCTCGATCAGCCAGATGTGCTGAACGCCCCAGACTCGATCCTCTCCAGTTTTTGCAGCATGACATCGAGGCGATCGTCGGACGAGCTGATCTCGACGACCAGCAAAGGCGGGGAAGCAGGGAGAGCTTTCGGGCGCCGCTACTTCCCAGGAGATAGCACCGAGCCCCTCCTCTGTTAGACTCGTCAAGGAATGTCCATCATCCTTCATGGCATGGCGGTGCAGCATGAAATTCTTTCCCGCTTAAAGCCGCGGATTCACAAACTGGGCAGGCCTCCGGGGCTGGCCGTGGTGCTGGTGGGGCACGATCCGGCATCTGAAATTTATGTGCGCAGCAAGATAAAAGCCTGTGCGGAACTGGGCATTTTCAGCGAAAAACTGACGCCTCCCGAAACGGCCTCCACCGAAGATCTGGTGGCGCTGGTGGAAGAACTGAACGGGCGTTTGGACATTGACGGCATTCTGGTGCAAATGCCCTTGCCGAAGCACGTCGATGCGCGGCGTGTGCTGGAAACAGTGGCCGCGGATAAGGACGCCGATGGGTTCCACCCCATGAACGTGGGCTATCTGGTGGCGGGACGGCCCGCGCCGCGGTCCTGCACGCCCGCCGGAATTATCGAACTGCTGAAGCATTACCGGATTCCGATCACGGGACGGCATGCGGTAGTGCTGGGGCGCAGCGACATAGTCGGCAAGCCGATGGCGCTGATGCTGCTGCAGGAGAACGCTACGGTTACCATCTGCCACTCGCGCACCGTGAGCTTGCCGGAGATGTGCCGCCAGGCAGACATATTAGTTGCGGCCATTGGCCGCGCGGCGTTCGTCACGGCCGATTTCATCCAGCCGGGCGCGACCGTGGTGGATGTGGGTATTAATCGCGTTACGGACCCGGCCGAGGCGGCGCGGCTGGGACGCTCCGAAGAGTTCGCGGCCAAGGGCAAAGCCGTGGTGGGAGATGTCAACCCGCTCGACGTGGCGCGCATCGCCGGCGCTTATACGCCAGTGCCGGGAGGCGTGGGACCGCTGACCATCGCCATCCTGATGTCGAACACGGTGGGACTGGCCGAACGGCATCAGGGTGCCGCATAGGTCATGTTGCGTGTCGGTCTCACCGGCGGGTTAGCCAGCGGCAAGAGCTTTGTGGGCCGCGCGCTGGCGGACCTGGGATGCTTGCTGATCCAGGCGGATGAATTGGGACATCAGGTGCTGGAGCCGGGCGGGGAAGCTTATGACGGTGTCATTCGGGAGTTCGGTCCTGAAATCGTGAGGGCGGATGGCACGATCGACCGGCCCAAGCTGGCAACTCTGGTTTTCCACGATAGCCAGCGGCTGGCGGCCCTGAATGCGCTGGTGCATCCGCCGGTGTGGGCCCGCGAGCGCCGTCTCTTGGATGCGTACGCCGCCGCCCATCCCCATGGCATCGCGGTAGTGGAAGCTGCGATACTAGTGGAAACGGGCAGCTATCGAAACTATGCGAAGCTGATCGTGGCCGTTTGCAGCGAAGAGCAGCAGATTGAGCGTGCAATGTCGCGCGACGGTATGACTCGAACGCAGGTATTGGACCGGTTGAGCCGGCAGATGCCGCTGGCGGAAAAGATCAAGTATGCCGACTATGTTATCGATACGTCGGGAGCGAAAGAAGACACGCTGGCGCAGGCCAGGGGCGTATATCAGGCTCTGTTAGCTTTGAACCCATAAAATTTCCAACATATGAGATTCCGCACTCTTTTCGTTGCCTTGGCGCTGGTGGGCGCGTTCGTATACTTCACCACCGCTCCGAATTCCCCTCTGCGACGTTATCAGGGGCCTCTCTGGAGCGGCCCTGCGGTGGCCCATTCGGCGGGACTGGGCGGTGATGAACTGAATAACATCGACATCTACAAGTCGGCCAAAGACAGCGTCGCCTACATCACCAGCACGGTTTATCAGCAGACTTTCTTCTTCGAGATGGTGCCGACGCGCGCTCTGGGATCGGGCTTCCTGATCAGCCCGGACGGTCGCATCTTGACGAATAATCACGTGATCAGCGGCAGCGCGAAGATCGAAGTTCGTTTTTCCGATGGCAGCCGGTATACCGCGAAGGTGCTGGTGGCGGACCGCGCCGACGATCTGGCAGTGATCCAGATCGAGCCGAAGAAAAAGGTGCCGTTTCTGAAGCTGGGCGATTCGGATGCGCTGCAGGTAGGGCAAAAAGTGCTGGCGATCGGGAATCCTTTTGGGTTTTCGGGCACTCTGACTACCGGCGTCGTGAGTTCGCTGGCGCGCGAGATTCGCAACGAGAACAACACTCTCGAAGGGCTGATCCAAACCGACGCGGCCATCAACGAAGGCAACAGCGGCGGGCCGCTGCTGGATTCGCAAGGGAATGTAATCGGCATAAATACCGCGATTCTGGCGCCTAGCGGCGGCAACATCGGCATCGGGTTTGCCATGCCCATCAACCGCGCCAAGGCGATGCTGGAGGACTTCCGCGCCGGCAAGAGCTTTGGGCGGCCGCGCTTTGGAGCTTCGACGGTTTTCATCACCGGTGACCTGGCCGCTGAATTAAAGCTGCCGACCAGCGGCGGCCTGCTGATTCAGGAAATTGGACGCGGCTCGGCGGCGGAACAGGCGGGATTGAAGGGCTATCGCGACGTGGTGCTGGTGGGCAACGAACGGCTGGGCATCGGCGGCGATTTCATCACCCAAATTGACGGCAAGCCGGTGACCGAGTCGGATGCCTTGTCGCGGGCGATTGCGCGCAAGCGTCCAGGTGACACCATTACCGTGAAGGTTTTCCGGGCCGGGAAGTTGCTGGACGTCGCGGTGAAGTTGGGCGAAGTCCCCGAAGAGAAGTTTTAGCGCGTGACGCCGCTTTTCACGCGGGCCTCGATTTGGAAACTGGGTTAAAGGCGCGTGTCTCCGGAAATAACGCCAATCGTAACGGCCAAGACTCCCCCCGGCGGGCCGGGAGCGGCCGCGTCTGGAGGCCCGCGGGCGGCCCTTGCGGGATTTTTTGTGTCGGGAATCCTGCTGGGATTCCTGGGGGCCATCCTGCCTTCCTGGGGCCATCATCTTCAGCCGGATTACTGGATGGTGGGGCTATACTTCGTGGCCTTGATCCTGGGTGTGCTGGTGTCGGTGCGCCTGGCGCGGCCCCTCATGGAAAAGCTGGGTCTGGCGCGCACGCTGTCACTGGCGTGCGCTCTGGCGTCGGTAGCGCTGTTCGCTCTGGCGTTCTTCTCGCCGCCCTATATCGCATGGTGGCGGCTGCCGGCCATTTTGATTCTGGGCGCCGCCGCAGGCTTGCTGCATACGGCAATCTTTCATGCCATCTCCCCAATGTACCGGCAGGATCCAGCGGCCACGGTCAATCTGGGCGGCATCTTGTTCGGACTAGGCTGCTGCAGCGTCGCCCTGCTGATTTCTCAGGCCTTCTATTTCTACACCGCGGCCGCCATCCAAATTTGGATTGCGCTGATTCCGGCTTTTTTCGCGATCGTCTACGCGCGCACGGGTTTCCCGCCGCATAAAGCGTCCGCCGATCCGCCGGCGCGGGCGGTTTTAGCGGAAATTAAGACCCCCGGGGCGGTGCTATTCAGCCTGGTTCTGTTCTTTCAATTCGGCAATGAATGGGCGATCGCGGGCTGGCTGCCGCTGTTCTTGAGCCAGCGTTTGGGGATGAGCCCGGCTGACTCCGTGTTGATTCTCGCGCTCTACTGGATGGCGCTGCTGGTGGGCCGCCTGGTGGCCCAGTGGATGCTGCCTCTGGTGCGGCATACGCGACTGCTGGTAGGAAGCGTTCTGATGGCTATGTTCGCCTGCACGATCTTGCTGGATACCAACAACAGTTTCGGAGCGGTGAGCGGAGTGTTGCTGCTGGGAGCGGCGTTTGCGCCGATTTATCCGCTGGTCGTCGAGAAGATAGGGCACCGCTTTCCGTATTACCATCCGGGATTCTACAACGGCATTTTTTCGTTCGCGATGGTGGGTGGATTGCTGGCTCCCTGCATGCTGGGCTACTTCGTGTGGCTGCTGGACGTGCGCGCCGTGATGGGATTGCCGCTCGTCGGCTCGGTGATCGTGTTCGTGCTGCTGGCGCTCATCTGGCTGGAGGCGCGGCTCACTGCGGCGTTGCATCCCGGCGTCTAGTCCAGTGCGCCAGCAGATTGCTAGAATAGCCGTAGAGCGAAAAAGCGGAGCGGATTATGCCCATCTTTGAATACCTGTGTGACGACTGCGGCAACAAATTCGAGAAACTGGTGCGGCGGAGCGCCGAAGCCGACGGGATTGCGTGCCCTTCCTGCGGACACAACCATTTGACTACCCAGGTTTCCAGCTTCGCGGCGCGCACCACTGCCGGCGCCCAGGACGCCATGCCATCTTGCCCGTCCGGCATGTGCGCCACGCCCGGGTTGTGCGGCCGGAATTAGCGCATCCCCTAAGCCTTGAGTGCGCGCTCGACGGCTTGTGCCAGCATGTTGGGTAAGAAAGGCTTCTGCAGAAACTCGACGCCCGCGGCGCGGGGTTCGTAAGGATAGCCGCTGGCAATAATGGCGCGCAGATGGGGAGCGCGCAGGCGCGATCGAGTCATCAATTCGTCACCACTCATGGCGGGCAGAGATAGGTCCGTGATCAAGAGCGCGTAGTCTTCCGGATGTGCATCCAGCAGCGCCAGCGCCGCATCGGGGTGAGCGCAGGCGTCCACTTTGTAACCCAGCCGTTGCAGGTATCTCTTCAGCAGATCGGCCAGAGCCGGCTCATCTTCCACCAGGAGTAGGCGGCGGGAACCCATGGCATCTGCGAGTGGGTTCGACTCTACCACAGAGACAGCGGAAGGCTCCCGGGGCTGAAATTCAGGCCCACGGTAGCGCGAGAACCGGTATGGCGGTAGTTGGAGATGTCGATCTGCTGATCGAGAAGATCGTAGCGCAGGGACAGATGAATGTCACGGCCCAGGGCGTAGCTGATGCCGGCTCCCCCCGAAAATTGGGCGTAGCTTCCCAAGCTCTGCCCGATGGACTTGAAGGTATAGTAGCCGCCAGATGCGCCCATGTTCACCTTACGGAGGCCCGTATAGCTGATGGACGCTGTGACGTTGTCCAGACGTCCGGTGGTGTAAGCTCCATTTCCGGAATTCACGCCGCGATAGTAATCGAATCCGAGAGAGGCGCGCCGGAACTGGCGCTTGAGCGCGACCGTGCCGCTGGGATAAATTGTCCGAAAGCTGGTGATTGCCGTGACGGTCGACTGCCCAAAAAGCGCTGCGAGCACAGGATTGAGAGCAAAGGTGAACTGACTCTCGCCCGAAGTGACGGTTGCGCCGGCTTCGATCGAAAGCGTCCAGAATCGGCCTAAGCCAGTGGCGTAAAGTCCCTGCACGATATGCGAATTGGACTTGCTGAAAAATCCCGGGAACTCGAAGTGTGAGTATGCATAAGTAACACCCAGGGTTGAGCTCTTGGACATGCGCCGCATCATGTTTCCGTTGAAACTATAGCCCCACCCATTGGACAACCCCCTAGACTTCAGGTTCTGGAGGAAAGCGCTCGCCCCGGCAGTATAGGACATGCGCGCGGATTGCAGGTAGGTTGCCGACACTAAGGACTGGAGGAAGTAGGTGCGGCTGTTGAACAAACGAGTCGCTGGAGTGAAAGCGGAATTGAGGTCGGTAGACACCAGATTGGCCACTTGGCCGGTGCCGTAAGTGAGACTTCCCGCAGACTCGCGTAAGTCGAGGTTGAGGCGCCTGGAAATGTGATCGGTATAGCCCAGGGTCAAGGCATGATTGGTGCTGTTATAGGCGTCATAATTGAAGTACCTAGTGTAGGAGCCTGCGTAATCCAGTCCCAATTGCGAACGCTTCCAGTGATGCACTCCATACACACCGGCACCCACTTCGATCCCGTAGAGGTAGGGGATGTGAATCAAGTTCCCCTGGGCATCTGTCGCGAAGGGCACAATGGCATTATCAAACACTCCGGAAATGCCGAGGTAGTAGCGCAAATCGACCTGTTCACCGCTACGGCTGCCGATACTGCCCACCCCGGGACTGGAAATCCCAGGGCCCTGGTAACTGCCTTGATCGGTCTCCTGAGCCATCATCCCGGAAGCGGAGGCCAGCAGCAGAGCGCCGCTCAACGCCCACCCCAGCAACTTATTTTGCAGGTCCGGCGTCAAATTTCTATGCAAGGGTGAAGTTCTCCCGTCCGATAGACTGAAATGGACAATAAATTGAGTCTGACGCTTGGCGCTTGTCCCTGTCAAGCCCGCACGAAACAGGAGGAAACCAAAATGTTCTGGCGCATCTGGCCGGCTTTGTGTCTGCTTCCGGCACTCTCTGCCGCGGACCTTCCCATCACCGAGGTAACACTGTACAAACACGGTGTGGCGCACCTGGAACGCACGGGCGAACTGAAGCCGGGCGACACGGTCCGCCTGGATTTCAAGCCGGAGGACATGAACGACGTGCTGAAGTCGTTGACGGTCACCGACAGCAATGGTGGCAAGGTAAATGGAGTGCGTTACGATTCGAGCGATCCTTTGGAGAAGCGCCTGGCGGATTTCCCGTTCCAGCTGGCGGCGGGGGCGTCGCTGGCGGCGTTCCTGGACCAGATGAAGGGCGCGCGCATCGAATTGAAGCTGGGCGCGGGCGACGCGGCTGGCACCATCATCAGCGCCAGGGTAGTGCAGGAGACCGACAAATCGCAGCGCGAGGTACTGGTACTGTTGGTGGATTCGGGCGACATCCGCAGTTTCGATTTGGGGGCGGCGAGCGCCGTGAAGCTGGGCGATCCGAAATTGCAAGCCCAGCTGGCGGCGTATTTGACGGTGCTGAATCAATCGCACGCACGGGACCGGCGCAGCGTGTATATCGACGCGGTGGGCTCGGGGACGCGGAGGTTGATGGCGAGTTACATGACGCCGGCGGCGGTGTGGAAATCGAGTTACCGATTGATATTCGGCGCGGCAGGCGAGC
>Ga0207674_10006161_pt1 | contig 14164 bp, 10 predicted proteins | sample KBSCornC72_FD_184303 | JGI IMG/M metagenome (GOLD analysis project Ga0207674, IMG submission 184303) | Corn rhizosphere microbial communities from Kellogg Biological Station, Michigan, USA - KBS Corn C7-2 (SPAdes) (version 2) | ecosystem: Host-associated > Plants > Roots > Rhizosphere > Soil ... | reverse complement strand
CACAATCACGTGCAGCATGCCGGCCGGCGGTATCGTGGGTTCGCGATAGGTTGACCGATCGATGATTCGCGCCGCGTCGAAGATCGTGAGATCCGCGTCCGCGCCCACACGCAGCCGCCCCTTGGCTTTCATGGCCGGAACCCGCGCCTCGAGACGCTGCGCCGGCATCAGCGTCATCTTCCGTATCGCGTCGGGCAGCGTGAGCGACCCGGACTCGCGGACGTAGCGCCCGAGCACTTTGCTGTAAGTGCCGGTGGTGCGCGGGTGGCCCGTGCCGTTCTCCCAATAGGCGTCGCTCGCGATCATGGTGAGGGGGCTGTCGATCGCCGCGGCCACCATCTCTTCCGTGTTCGAATGCAGGATGACGGGGCCTCCAGTGCGGCGGTACTTCTGGAAGCTGTCGCGATTCAACCGCTCTCCCGTCCTCGGCCACTCCAGCAGGCCGAGATGCTCGTCCGGGCCATTCTGGTAGGCGTCCAGGTTCGCCGATTGGATCTCCGTCATTCCGGCCGTGTACGGATACGCCTCCGTCGTGACGTCCTGACCGCGCCGCTGCGCGTCCGAGATCATCTGAAGCATCTCGCGGGTCGCCGCAGTCGCCGAGCTGTTGATGTGCACGACGTGGAGCGGCGCTTTCGTCTGGCGAGCCAGGTCGAGTGCTTCTTGGAGCCCGGAAATGCCCGGCCGGATGTGCACGTGGACAGGCACGTGATGCCGGGCCGCGATGCGGAAGACCTCCAGCAGCTCTTCTCGAGTCGCGGCGGGGGTGTAGGGAAATCCCGCGCCGATGCTGACCGCACCCTGCTCGAGTCCATGCTCGATGCGCCGCGAGATGTCCTTGATCTCGGCGGGTGACGCCGGGCGGTGGGCTGCATCGCCCGTCGGCAGGAACGCACCTGGATCATGGAGAGCCGCCATCCGAACCTGAATGTGTCCGATGCTGACGCCGTAGTTGATGAGTGCTCCAGCCTGGCGCTCCGCGTACCACGTGGCAACGTCTCCGGTCCCGACCTCGAGCTCGAGCGCCGTCGTCACGCCATCGAGCGACCGATAGCGGTAGGTCTCCGGGATTTGGCTGTGCGCATGCAGATCGATGAAGCCGGGCGCGACGACGAGTCCGGCGGCATCGATCGTCTTGGCACCCGAGAGGCGGTCGCGGGAGATCGCGGCGATGGTGCGGCCAATAATGCCGATGTCGCGGACGCCGTCCAGCCGGGACTCCGGGTCGAGGACGCGGCCGTTGGCGATGACGAGGTCGAAATGTTGCGCGCCGCGCAGGGCCGGCGCGCCGACAGTAATGGCAAGCAGCAAGGCCGCGCCTGCGAGCGTGCGCGAGCCGGAACCGGCAATCATAGGTTCGATTCCTTTCATACTTTCAGAAACACGCGTCTCCGGTAAAGCACCCAGATCGGAACGAAGCAGACTGCGGTGAAGCTCACCGAATACGCAAAGGCGGCCCATCCCGGGTCAGGAATGTGCGCGAATACGTGGTCGAATACAAAGGCGATCACGTCGGTGCGCTTGCCGCCGGACGTGAAGTGGACGTTGTGCAAAACCCCGGGCAGCAATTCGCTGAACATGTACGCCGCGATTGCGTTGGAGCCCAGGACGAGCCATATCCAGGTCCAGCCCTCACGCCATCCTTTTTGCTCGACCGCCCAGAACACGACCGTCATCAGCGCCAGCGAGCAGCCAGCCGCCACCAGGACATAGGAACTGGTCCACATGTTCTTGTTCAGCGGAAACCAGAGCGACCACACATAACCCAGCGCCAGGCTACCTAGCGCGGCAAGCGCCAAGCCCCGCGACTTCGCAGGAATCGACCGACGCGTCCGCAGCCAGACGGCGGTCAACATGCCCATCAGCGCCGTGCCGATGGCCGGAAGATCGCTCAACAGGCCTTCCGGATCGCGCACGTTGTGGTCCGGCACATCGCGGTACAGGTGATGGGGAAACAGCTCGCGATCGATCCACGACACCAGGTTCTGGCGCACGTCCATGAATGGCACGTCGCGGCCTGGTACGCCCGCACCGGGGACAGGGACCCAGCGCACCAGCACCCAGTAGCCGACGAGTGTGAAGACCAGGGCCGTCACCAGCAGCCGGGCGCGACCGTCCCACAAGTACAAGAGCGACACCGCCAGGTAGCAGATCGCGATGCGTTGGAGCACGCCGTAGAAACGCATGTGCTCGAGCTCGAAGAACGGAAAGCTGTTGACCACGATGCCGAGCAGGCACAGGATGACTGCCCGCTGCACTGCGTGCCGTGACAGTTCCCGCCGCGTCGCGCCGCGCGCCAGCCTGGACTCGACGGCAAACACCACCGATAGACCCATCACGAACACGAAGGTTGGAAACACGAGGTCGGTGACGGTCAGGCCATTCCACGCGGCGTGGTTCATGAAGTGCCACGAGCCTCGTCCACCGTTGTTGTTGACCATGATCATGAACGCGATCGTGATCCCGCGCACGACGTCTAGAGACAGCAGCCTTCGGGCAGGCTCAGCCAGGTGTGCGGCGGTGGTATCGCGGTGTGGTCTCGCTGTCATGGGAATGCGCGGTGTGCAGAACCGCGTCGAGCGCCCGATTTGTGCAGTCAACATCGTGGGAAGCTGCACGTACGCTGGCCTGCGCTGACAACGTATCATGTCGTCCCGTGACGAAGGTGTGGCTAGGAATGGAACTGCTGTGCGCGCTGGTCGGCGCTCTTCTGCTGCCCGTGGCAGCGTCCTCCCAGACCTGCCCTCAGGTGCGAGTCGGAAATCCGGATGGCAACTACATCATCCCGGGGGTTCAGGGAGACATTGCGTATGCACCCGGTCTCGCTCTCGATGCTTACGTTCAGCGCGATGGCAGCCGACGACCGTCGGTCATCGTGATCCACGGTGGCGCGTGGTCGTCGGGCAGTCGCGTCGCCCATGTCGGACAGATCCTCGAGGTGCTGACCCGCGCCGGCTACAACTGGTTTTCCGTGGATTACCGGCTTGGCGGACTGGCGCACTACGAAGATGCCCTCACGGATCTTCGGTCTGCGCTGGTTTTCATTCGATGCCGCGCGACGGAATTCGGAATTGACCCGAAGCAGCTGGTGCTGCTCGGCGAGGACTCGGGCGCAGATCTGGCCGCGATGCTTGCGGCGGCGCGTCCAACCGGCGTGACTGGCGCGGTGTTGCTCGGCGGTTTGTATCAGGTTACCAAAGGTCCGGCCGCAGCCATGCCCGATCTGCTCGTGGTGCATGGCGGATCGGACGACGAAGCGCCCATCGGAAAGGCGCGCCGCCACTGCGACGAGGCCATCAAGGCTGGCGGGCGATGCCGGTTCGTCGAAGCCGAAGGAGCGAGCCACAGGATCGAAAACTGGTGGCCGACCCAATGGTCCTACAAACGCGAGGTGGTCGATTGGCTTTCAGCGCTCACCCATGTCACCGCTGTGCATCAGCCGCGCGCCGGCGTCGTTCGAAAGGACATTCTTTACAGTCCGTCAGCACAGCTGAAGCTTGATGCGTTCGTCCCGCGCACCCCCAAGCCCGTTCCCGCCGTGATTGTGGTGCATGGCGGAGGCTGGGAAGCTGGTGACAAGGTGACTTACGTGACGCCTCTTTTCGAACCCCTGGCGCGCGCCGGCCTGGCCTGGTTCTCGATCGACTACCGACTGACGCCCGCGTATACCAACCAGAATCAGATCGAGGACGTCCGCCAGGCGATTCGTTTCGTCCGTGCGGAGCACGCGCGGTTCAACGTCGATCCGAGACGGATCGTGCTGCTCGGAGAATCTGCCAGCGGACAGATCGTGATGCAGGTGGCCGCCGAGGATAACTCGATTGCCGGAGTGGTTTCGTTCTACGGCGTCTACGATTTCCCGGCGATGGTCACCGACGCGTCACCGCGTTCGTTGCTCGTACGGCTGTTTCGGCGTACGGCACTCGACGACGAGTCGCGAGGCGTGCTTCGAAGGTACTCGCCGCAGTACTCTGCTCACACAGGAATGCCGCCAGTGCTTTTGGTCAACGGAACCGGGGAGCGGCTCTGGTCCCAAGCGCAAACATTCTCGGGCCGGTTGAAAGATATCGGCGTTCCTCATGAGATGGTCACGCTCGACGGAGCGCCGCACGGGCTGGAAAACTGGCAAGGACACCCCGAGTGGATGTTCTACAAGAAACGAATGACGGAATGGATTGCGCGCGTCCTCACGCGATAGCGTCCGAGCTTCCCGCCGCGCTGACCCGTGTGAACGCGATCGCGATGGTCGTCGGCACGATCATCGGCGCCTCGATCTTCGTCCAGCCGTCGGAAATCGCGCGCCATTTGCACACGCCCGCCGAGATCATGCTCGTCTGGACCGCGTGCGGCGTGCTCACGCTGTTCGGCGCGCTGGTGTGCGCCGAGCTCGCCTCGGCGTTCCCAGAGACGGGCGGATTCTACGTCTTCATGCGCGACGTGTTCTCGCCGCTCGCCGGCTTCCTCTGGGGCTGGGCGATGTTCTGGACGATGCACACGGGGATCATCGCGGCGATTGCGGTGGTGTTCGCGCGCTACGCGGACTACTTCCTGCGGCTTGGCGACGCGGGCGTCCGCGGCATCGCGGTCGCTATCATCCTCGCCGTCTCCGCGGTCAACTACGTCGGCGTCCGCGTCGGCAGCGGCGTCCAGACGGTCCTCACGGGCGCCAAGCTGCTCGCGGTCGTGCTCATCGTCGTCGCCGGCTTCGCGATGGCTGGCAGCGCGGGCGCCGCCGCCGCCGTGGCGACCCCGGCTCCGCCGACGGAGGCGAGCGCGTTCCTGCTCGCGATGGTCGCGGGGCTGTTTGCGTACGGCGGCTGGCACATGGTGACCTATACGGCGGGCGAGACGCTGATGCCCGCGCGCACGATCCCGTTCGCGCTGCTTGCCGGCGTCGGGATCGTGACGGTCTGCTACATCGCGCTGAATCTGGTGTATCTCGCCGTGCTGCCGCTCGACGCGGTCCGATCCTCCACGCGGATTGCCGCGGACGCCGCTGACGCGCTGGTCGGCCGCGGCGGGTCGGCGCTGCTCGCCGCGATCGTGATGGTCTCGTCGCTGGGCGGCCTGACCGGCATCGTGCTGACCGGCCCTCGCGTTTACTACTCGATGGCGCGGGACGGCGTCGCGTTCCGGTGGCTGGGCTACGTTCACCCGCGCTTCCGGACGCCGTCCCACGCCATTGCCGCGCAGGCGATGTGGGCGAGCGTGCTCGCGGCGACAGGCGCGTATCGCCAGCTGTTTACGCGCGTCATCTACACCGAATGGCTGTTCTTTGCGCTGATGGCGGCGGGGCTCTTCGTGCTGCGGCGCCGGCGCGAGTACTCACCGGCGTATCGGGCCTGGGGCTACCCGATCGTACCGGTCGTGTTCATCGTCACGTCGCTCGCGATCGTCGTCAATCAACTGCGCAGCGATCCGTGGGACGCCCTGCTCGGTCTCGGCATGGTCGCGATCGGCGCGCCGATCTACTATCTCTGGCATGCGCGTCGTTGATTTTCACAATCATTACTATCCGCCCGAGTACATCGAGGCGCTGAAGACGTCACAGTCTGCAGTGCGTGTCACCTACGACGGGGAGGGTAATCCGCTGGTGCGCATCGCGCCAGGATTCTGACATCGGCCAGCGTAGGAGCACGCCATGGCGAGCCTCTCTGATCTTTTCACCCTTTCGGCGTTGGAGCGTCCCGTCGATCGCCGCACGTACTTCAATGTCGGTGTGTCGCTGATGGTTCTGAAATACACGGTGGACGCTGCCGCGATCTGGTGGACGACCGGCATCACGTGGACGCCAATCGATTATCTGGTGCCGCTCTATTCGTTCACGGGCGTCAAGATCGCGCGGTTCCCAACGGCACTGAACGTCTTTCTGCTCTGCTGGGCGCTCCTGTTTATCTGGATTGGCGTCACGATGAGCGCGCGGCGGGCGCTCGACGCCGGCATCTTGCCGTGGATCGTCGTGTTCTTTTTCATCCCGTTCCTCAACTATCTCCTGATGCTGTCGCTCGCGGCGGTGCCGACCGCGTGGGTGACGCGTCGGGACCTCCCGTCGTACACGGAACAAGTTGTCCCCGATACGCGGCGGCGGACTCAGAGCACCGTGCTGGGGATCCTGGCGGGCGCGGGCACGGGCGTCGTGATGGCCACGTTCGCCGTGATGGCGCTGCGCACTTACGGAGGCACGGTGTTCTTGCTCACGCCGTTCCTGATGGGGGCGGTCAGCGCGTTCGTCGCCAACACCATCGCGCCTCGCGAGAGATCGGAAACCGTCATGATCGGCATGGCGGGACTTGGGCTCATCGGCGGGACCTTCATCCTGTTCGCGCTCGAGGGCGTGATCTGCCTCGCCATGGCGGTCCCGCTCGCCGTGCCCTTGCAGATCATGGGCTCGTTCGTCGGGCACCTGATCGGCACTCGTCAGTCGCCACCGGCGACCACCATATCGATGGTCCTGTTGCTGCTCGTGCCGGCCGGTCCCGCGGTAGACGCGTCTCTGCCGGCGCCGGCGCCACGAATTGTGATGACGTCAATCGAGGTGAATGCCCCCCCGGAGGAGGTCTGGACGCACGTCGTGTCGTTCACCGACATCACGACCGCGCCTGGATGGCAGTTCCGGACGGGCCTGGCCTATCCACGGCGCGCGCGGATCGACGGCACAGGCGCCGGCGCCATCCGCCACTGCGAGTTCACGACCGGCGCGTTCGTCGAGCCAATCACTGTGTGGGAGGAGCCGCGGAGGTTGGCATTCGACGTGGCGGCGCAGCCGCCGCCGTTGCACGAGTGGAGCCCGTATTCGCGCGTCTATGCCCCGCATCTGGACGGATTCTTCCGGACCACTCACGGCGAGTTCCGGCTGATTCCGCTCGAGGGCGGCCGGACGCGGCTGGAAGGCCGCACGTGGTACGTGCTGCGGATGCAGCCGGCGATGTACTGGAACACGATCGCGGATTCAATCCTCCACGCGATCCATCAGCGCGTGCTGGAGCATGTAAAGGACGGGGCGGAGCATGCGCGTCGTTGATTTTCACAATCATTACTATCCGCCCGAGTACATTGAGGCGCTGAAGACGTCACAGTCCGCGGTGCGCGTCACCTACGACGCGGAGGGCAATCCGCTCGTCCATTATCCGGGGGACTACAACATCCTCGTGCCCGGGCACCGTGACCTCGACTATCGCACGCGCGTGCTCGAGGAGCAGGGCGTGGACACGCAGATTCTCTCGTTCACCACGCCCGGCACGCACGTGGAATCGCCGGCGCTCGCGATTTCGCTCGCGCGGAAGATCAACGAGGCGTTCGCCCGCGCGGCCCGCGAGCGCAGCGGCCGATTCGCGGCGCTGGCGACGCTGCCGCTCAACGACCCGGCGGCGTCGGTTGCGGAGCTCGAGCGCGCGATGACGGAGCTGCACCTGCCCGGTGCGATGGTCTTCAGCAACGTCAATCACGTGGCGCTCGCCGATGCGCGCTTCGCGCCACTGTGGAAGAAAGCCAATGAGCTGAACGCCGTCATCTACATCCACCCGACGGACCCGGCGGGCGTCGACGCGATGCTGGAGTACTGGCTGATGCCGCTCGTCGGATTCCTGATGGACACGACGCTCGCGGCGGCGAAGCTCGTCTTCAGCGGCGTCGTCGAGCGGCACCCCAACATCCGGTGGGTGCTGACGCACATGGGTGGCGCGATTCCGTATCTTGCGGAGCGCCTCGATCGCGGTTACCGGGCGTTTGCCGACTGCCGCGAGCACATCACCCGTCCGCCGAGCGAATACCTGCGGACCTTCTACTTCGACACCGTGAACTTCAACCCGTCAGCGATCCGCCTCGCCCTCGATTTCGCCGGACCGGACCGCATCCTGGCCGGCAGCGATTATCCGCATCAGATTGGAAGTATTCCGCTGATGAAAGAGAGCCTCGAGAAACTCGGACTGGATTCTCAGACGAAGGCCAAGGTTTTCTCAGGAAATGCCGACCGTTTGCTGGGATTGCGATGACCGAAGATACGCGGCCCGGATTGACAATCGTTTCCGCCGGGAGGCACGATGAGCCACCACCTTGGTCACCGCACACTCTGCCTGTGTTGGAGGGATGCCATGCGCCGGCTCAAGACCTGTGCCCTCAGTGCGTTGCTGGTCAGCGTCTGTCTCGGTTACCAGATGGACGCCCAGGAACAATCGGACAGCTCAACTTCCAGCCGAACGTCGCGGCCGGTGATCCGCGGCACCCAGTACGCCGTCTCGTCGATGAAGCCGCAGGCTACGGAAGCCGCGGTCCGCATCCTGGAAGCGGGCGGCAACGCCTTCGACGCCGCGGTCGCAGGCCAGGCGGTACTAGCGCTGGTCAATCCGGAATCGAACGGGTTCGGCTCCGACGCGGTCGTGCTCGTCTATGACGCTCGCGAGAAGAAAGTCCATTCGATCAATGCCGAGGGGACCGCTCCTAAGCTCGCGACGATCGACTGGTACAACAAGAACAACGGCGGCCGGATTCCCGACAGCGACGGTCTGCTCTCGGCCTCGCTGCCCGGCGTCATCGACGCCTGGTACATGATGCTCGACCGCTGGGGCACGATGACGTTCGCCCAAGTGCTCGAGCGGGCCATCGACGTCGCCGAGAACGGTTATCCGATCGGCGAGGGTCTGTCGCACGCGATCGCGGGCTCGAAAAAGATCCAGAAGTACCCGACCACGATGAAGGTGTACTTCCCCAACGGCAGAGCGCCGCAGCCCGGCGAGTTGTTCCGGAACCCAGACTCGGCGCGGATGCTCCGCAAGCTGGTAGACGCCGAAAAGGCCGCGGCCGGCAAGGGACGGCGGGAGGCGCTGCGCGCCGCACGCGATCGCTTCTACAAGGGCGACATTGCCAGGACGATGGCCGACTTCTCCGAGAAGAACGGCGGACTCTACCGCTACGAGGACTTCGCCGGGTACACGGCCAAGATCGAGACGCCCGTGTCGACGAATTATCGTGGCTACGAGGTGTACAAGAACGCCTCCTCCTCTCAGGGCCCCGCCGAGCTGTTCATGCTCAACATCCTCGAAGGCTACGACCTCAAGAAGATGGGGCACAACAGTCCCGAGTACATCCATACGAGCGTCGAGGCACTCAAGCTCGCGTTCGCGGATCGCGAGCGGCTCGGCGACACCGATTTCGTGCGCATTCCGTTCGAAGGCCTCCTCTCCAAGGCGTATGCGGCGGAGCGCCGGAAGCTCATAGATTCCAACAGCGCTTCGCTGGAGATCCGTCCAGGCAACCCCGAACGGTTCATGAAAACGACCGACCTGCCCAGCCGCGTCGGCGGCGCCAGCGTCGGCGAGGCGGACTACTCGGAAGGCGACACCAGCTACATCGCCGTGATCGACAAGGACCGCAACATGGTGAGCTTCGAGCCGAGCCTGCACAGCGGCTTCGGCACGGGTGTCGTGATGGGGGACCTCGGCTTCATGTTTACCTGCCGCGGTGACTATTATTCGCTCACGCCGGGCGAGCCGCGATCCCTCGAGCCGGGCAAGCGGCCGCGCAGCACGCTGCAGAGCACGCTCGTGATGAAAGATGGCAAGCCCTGGATGATTACCGGCAGCCCGGGCGGTGACGATCAAATTGGCAGGACGGTGCAGACGCTGCTGAACCTGGTCGACTTCGGCATGAATAGCCAGGAGGCGATCGAGGCGCCGCGTTGGTCGACGCGCAGCTTCGCCTCGTCCGTGTTTCCGCACCGGATGAGCAACCCCGGCGACCTCTCAGTCGAGTCGCGCGTGCCCGCTGCCGTGCAGAAAGCGCTGCTGGCAAAGGGGCATAAGCTTCAGATAGCGCGACCGTGGTCGCTTGGCTCCAACGCGGCGATTGTGGTCGACGTCACGACCGGCGTCCTCAGCGCCGGCGCCGACCCTCGAGTGGAAGCGTACGCCTGGGCGCGCTGATCGACTACGATCGGATCGGGAGCAAGAGGCCTACATGACCAAGCGCGGCAGATGGCTGGCCTGGACACTTGCCGCCATCATCGGCGCTCTTGGCGCTTCGATGACCGCGGTGCACGCCCAGCGCATCTGGGGCGGCTACTACGGCCGCACGCCTCCGAGGTTTCCCACGGCAACGACCTTCGATGGCAGCTTCCACTTCTGCCGCGTCATGTTCACCAGCGACCGGCGTGAAAAGCAGGGTTGGGGCACCGATTACCCTGGCGCCGACCTCAACTTCAGCACCCGGCTCGCCGAACTGACCAAGGTCCGCGTCACGATGACGCACGACGGCGAAGGCGAAGTGCCCGATGCCGTTGTCGTCAGGTTGACCGACGCGGCGCTGTTTCAGTGTCCGTTCGTCCTGATGGAAGATGCGGGCACGGCGCGTTTCAGCGACGCCGAGGTACGGAGCCTGCGGGCGTATCTTCTCAAGGGCGGCTTTCTGTTCGTTTCGGACTACCACGGTACGTTTTCCAAAGAGCAGTTCGACGAAGAGATTGGCCGGGTGTTGCCGCGGGCGGAGTATCCGATCGTCGACCTCACGCCGCCCGACCATCCGCTCTGGCATACGATGTTCGACGTGTCGAGCGTGCCGCAGTTCGCATCCATTCAGACATGGCGTCGAACGGGCGGCAGTACGGTGGAGCGCTGGAATGACGACGGAGCTCCCCCCGACGCCCGCGGGATCGCCGACGCGCACGGCCGCCTCATGGTGGTGATGATTCACAATTCCGACATCCCCGACCCTTGGGAGCGGGAAGGCGAGGACGCACAATACTTCTTCCAGTTTTCGCCAGACGCCTACGCCGTCGGTGTCGACATCGTGCTGTACGCGTTGACCCACTGACGAAGTCCGGCGCTGAGTGGATCGCCGTGCGTTGTCGTAAGATGCGCACTGTTTGGTCTGAAGGAGGGGTCATGATTGCTCGCCTTGCAGTTGCTACCGCATTGATCGCGATGATCTGTGGATACTCCCGAGTATCGACGCAGTCGCGTCCGGACGAAGCGTTGCTGGGGCGCTGGGATCTCGTCGTGCAGCGGGGCACGCAGACGATGCCGTCATGGCTGGAGGTGGAACGGTCCGGCAGCGTCAGGCTGGTCGGCCAATTCGTCGGGTCCGGCGGCAGCGCGCGGCCGATTGCGAAGATCGAATTCAAGGAGGGCACGTTTCAATTCACGATTCCGCCGCAGTGGGAGCGCGAATCGAACGATCTCACGTTCGAGGGACGGCTCGAGGGCGAACGCATCAGCGGCTCGATGACCACGGCAGACGGCCAGAAGCTCACGTGGTTCGGCACGCGCGCCCCTTCGTTGCGCCGAACCGGCCAGCCGGCGTGGGGCCAGCCGATCAAGCTGCTGAACGGAAAAACGCTCGAAGGCTGGCACACGGTCGGCGGCAGGGAGAACCAGTGGAGCGTGGTTGACGGCGTCCTGCAGAGCACGAAGTCAGGCTCAAACCTTGCGACGGATCAGAAGTTCGACGATTTCAAGCTGCATCTCGAGTTTCGAGTGCCAAAGGGCTCGAACAGCGGCGTCTATCTGCGGGGACGCTATGAACTCCAGATCGAGGACAGCGCCGGTCTCGAGCCGTCGTCGCACCACCTCGGTGGCGTGTACGGGTTCATCGCGCCCAGCCAGAACGTTGCCCGTCCTGCCGGCGAGTGGCAGACGATGGATGTCTCGCTCGTTGGGAGGATGATCACGTACGAGCTGAACGGCACTTCGATCATCTGCAACCGCGAGATTCCCGGCATCACCGGCGGCGCGCTCGACAGCGCTGAAGGCAATCCCGGACCGCTGCTGCTCCAGGGCGATCACGGTCCGGTTGATTATCGCAACCTCGTGATCACGCCCGCGAAGAGCGCGCGATAGCACCGTCGCCTTACACAAACGTTGTACCCCGGGTTCGACCGGAGGTTCGAACAATCGCATCCGCGAAGCGTGTCGCGGCTCCACGCGACGACCCGATATAGAGAAACGGTTCGTTGATCTCCAGCTCCATCAGAACAAATCTCCCATCGCGCTCGATTCCGTCGACGCGGCCGTAGAGCAGCGGCACCGCCGCATGTGACAGCACCCGGCGCGCCTGCTCGACGATCTCCGGCGGCGGTTCGCGCGGTTCGCCGTGGCCACCCAGCTCCTCCTGCACGCGGAAGTCGCCGACCGCGGGCTTCTTCAAGACGGCGTGGCTGTACTCGCGCTCGAAGAACACGATCGACCATTCTCCCGACGTGACGATCTCGTCGGCAAAAGGCTGCACCAGCAACGACCGCTGCCCGCTCTCTTCGTCGAAGCGGCTTTGGTCGGACGTGGCCGCTGCGAGCGACGTGCACCAAGTGCCGTACGCGCTCGCCGACACCGCAGGCTTGACGACAACGCGCGTCCAGTTGCGGCGCTCGAGCAGCGTGGCCAGCGAGTGTCTCTGGCCGCGCTCCACGTATTCGATCGGGACGATCTCGATGCCGGCCGTGGCAAAGTCCGTGAGGTATCGCTTGTCGATATTCGCCAGCACCGCCGCGGCGGGGTTCCACAAGTTGACGGCGTCCGCCTCGCAGCGACACAACCAGTTGGTGTACGCGGCTTCGTCGAGGTGGTAGTCCCACGGGGTTCGAATCACCACGGATGCGAATCGACGCCACTCGACAGCCGGGTCGTTCCAGACGGCCGCCGTCACCTCGAATCCGCGACGCCGCAGCGCATCGGCGACGAGCCGATCGTCACCATTGAGATCCGGCAGTCCTGCACTGGTCACGAAGGCGATTTGCTGGTCGAAAAACACGGAAGGATGCGTTTATTCTAGGACGCATCGCCGGCAGAGGGCAGGCAGCTGTTTTCAGACTATGGCGGACACGCTCGACTCGCAAGCCGCGGCGTTCGCACGGCTGCTCAAGCTGTCCGGCGATCCCGATGCGGCCTTCAGGAACGCCGTCGCCCTCGCCAACGGGCTCTTTCCTCATCAGATCGAAGGCGTCGCGTTTCTGCTCGGCCGGCGGCGCGCCATCCTTGCCGACGACATGGGCCTCGGGAAGACACGACAATCGATCGTCTCGCTCGGGCACCTGACTCCTGGCGGACCCCGGTTGGTCGTCTGTCCAGCCTCAGTCAAGCGGAACTGGGCGCGCGAGATCGCCGTCGTCGCGGCGGACGCTTCTGTACTCGTGATTGAAGGAACGGCACCGGTCTCCCTGGCCGCCGAATGGATCGTCATCAACTACGACATCCTGGGACGGCACGTCGACAACCTCGAGCGCGTGCCGTGGGCGGCGCTGGTCTTCGACGAAGCGCACTACCTGAAAAACCATACCAGCGCGCGCAGCAAACTCGCGCGCCAGCTGACGGTCGCCGCCGCCGCGGCAACGCCCACGCTCGTCGTGCAGCTGTTGACCGGAACTCCGCTGACCAGCCGCCCCCGAGATCTCTTCGTACTGCTGCAACTGGCGGCCCATCCGCTCGGCCGCAGCTTTCTCGCGTTCGCGAGACGTTACTGCGCTGCGGAAAAGGGAGAGTACGGATGGAAGACGGGCGGAGCCTCGAACGTCGAGGAACTGACCGTGCAGCTTCACGGCGTGATGCTGCGGCGCTCTAAAGACGACGTGCTCGCGCTGCCGCCGAAACTGCGAACGTGGCTGCCGGTGGTTGTGCCTGCGGGCACCGGAGCGCGGGCGATCAAGAAGGTCTTTGAGCTGCTCGCGGGAAAAGACAGCCGGCCCGTCCCGGCGCGGCATGTCGAGCTGCGGCGGCGCGGCAAGCTGCTCGCGTTCCTGGTGGAGGCACGACAGGCGCTCGCGGTCGCCAAGGTGACCTCAACTCTCGAGTTCATCAGAGGTGCCGTCGATCAGGGCGAGAAGGTCATCGTCTTTTCGTGCTTCGACGACCCCGTTCAGAAACTCGCAAAGGAGCTGGGCTCGACAGCGGTGATTGTCACCGGCAAGACGGCCGCCGCAATGCGGCAGCCGCTGGTGGATCGATTCCAGGACGATGCCGATGTCCGTGTCTTCGTGGCAAACATCATCGCGGCTGGAACGGGACTGAACCTGACCGCGGGGACACAAGTGGTGTTCAACGATCTTGACTGGGTGCCGACCAACCACTGGCAGGCCGAGGACCGAGCGTACCGGATCGGTCAGACGCGCACGGTCAACGTCACCTACTTCGTTGCGCGCGACACCATCGACGACTTCGTCCAGGCCGTCCTCGAAACGAAGGCG
>Ga0207674_10006157_pt1 | contig 14168 bp, 9 predicted proteins | sample KBSCornC72_FD_184303 | JGI IMG/M metagenome (GOLD analysis project Ga0207674, IMG submission 184303) | Corn rhizosphere microbial communities from Kellogg Biological Station, Michigan, USA - KBS Corn C7-2 (SPAdes) (version 2) | ecosystem: Host-associated > Plants > Roots > Rhizosphere > Soil ... | reverse complement strand
CTCGTCGAAGGGCGAGACTTCGATCCGATCAAGGACCCGCGGATGGGCACCATCCCTTGGCCCGGCGGGTACGAGGTGTTCCACGAGTCGCCCGCCATCCGCACCAAGGGGCTCGCCGACGGAACGCAGCTCCGCGTCTCGTGGTACCACCCGCACGTGATCTACGACGAACAGATGGCGTGTTGCCTGACCGAGCCGAAGGTGAACGAGATCCTGACCGACCAGGCCAGGCGCATGCGCGAGCTGTTCGGCGCGACCGGTTACATGATGAGCCACGACGAGATCCGCGTCTGCAATCAGGACGATGCCTGCCTGAAGACGGGCAAGACGCCCGGCCAACTCCTCGCCGACAACGCCCGCTTCTGCACCCACCTGCTCGACGGCGCCACCGTCTACGCCTGGAACGACATGTTCGACCCGTTCCACAACGCGGTGAAGGGGCCGTATTACCTCGTCAACGGCCCGTGGACCGGCTCGTGGGAAGGCCTGGACAAATCCGTCGTCATCATGAACTGGAACTTCGGGAAGCGCGACGACAGCCTCAAGTTCTTCGCCGACCGCGGACATCGCCAGATCCTGGCCGGCTACTACGACCACAAGCCCGAGCAGATCAAGGATTGGCTGGCGTCGGCGGCAAAGGTGCAGGGGGTGATCGGGGTGATGTACACGACCTGGCGGAACGACTATTCCAACATCGAAGCGTTCGCGAAACTGGCGCGACCTTAGAGGAGGGAAGCCGCCCCCGTCCCGCAGCTTTCTCTTCTAGCGGGCTCCGGTGTATTCCAATTCCGCGATGAGCGGGCAGTGGTCCGAGCCGATGTCCGGTCCCACCCGGCACCGCCGGACGTGCCATCCCGGCCCCACCAGCACGTGGTCGATCCGCACGCCCCAGAGCTTGGTGAACTTCGTATTGCCCAGGCCGAATCCGGCTGCGAGGAATGAGTCGGTGTACGGCGTCGCCCAGCACTCGCGGAAGATCGCGCTGTCGGTCGGCATGTTGAAGTCGCCGGCGACGATTGCGGGAGTGCCGAAACCGGCGATCCACGCCGCGGCACGTCGGGCGCCCTGGCGTCGGTAGTCGATATCCCGCCGCAACGAAACGATCGCGCCGGCTTCACGATGGAGGACCGGTGTGAACCCGTGACGTGGCGTGTCCAGGTGGACCGTCGCCACGACGACTTCGCCAAACGGTGTCCGCAGCGTGTAGTGGACGGCGGCCGTCCGCCAAGTGTCCAACGAGAGAATCCGATCGGTCCGAACTACTGGAAACTTGGACGCCGCCGTCTGCCCGTCGTGCACGACGACGTGCCAGCCCCGTTCGCCGAGGGTGGCGGCCAGCGCCGGATCACCGCCCGACTCCTGAATCGCGATAAAATCGGGCTTGACCTGCGCAATTAGATCAACGAATCGTCCCAAGCCCGAACCGAATCCGTCGGCGTTAAAACTAAGGACCCGAATCGTCCGGCCCCCGTCACCGGAACGAAGTGGGAACGGCGCGCGAAAGCCCATTACGCCGAACAGCACGATCAGTCCGGCCAAAGCGGCCACGCCCCCCATCCGCCACCGCGGCCTGGTCAGCCATAACACCGCCGGCAGAACGGCGAACGCCGGGACGATCCACACCCACCGCGGGCCGTAGGCGATGAGCGTCGCCAGCCACCACCGGTCCGCGCCCAGCCGGATGGTCAGCCACAGGACTACGGCGGTGGCGAGATACGCCCAGCAAAGCCGGCCGACGTACACCGGAATTCGCTCGATGACCCGTCGCCTCTGCATCGAAAAGACCTGAAAAAGGGCTCTTGTGTCCGGCAACCGCGGCTTACCAGAATTCAGAATTCTTGTCGCGTCGGCTCGGTTGTCAATGCTTGTCAGGAGATCGGCATGAAGCACGCTTTTCTATGGGCTTGGATTCTCTTCACCATCACCGCCGCCTTCGCCGCCACCGCGGCCGAACAGAAAGGACTGTACGCCGACGAAGGCAAGGACAAGACCACCGGCGACCTCAAAGACCAGGACTACTGGTGGGCCAAGTGGGACGCCGAGATGCTCGACGACGCCCGTGCGCGGAGGACACGGGTCGGCCGCCGAAAAAAGAAGCAGAGTCCGAGGCGAACAAGTTTCGCGACGGACTCTGCTTCCACTAATCGATTTGCACTTACGGCCAGCGCCGGGCCGCGCTAGACACGCGGGCGGCGCACCACGCCGGCGAGCAGCGAGACGATAAACAGGACCAGAAAAATCCAGAAGAGAATCGTCGCAATGCTCGACGCGCCGGCGGCGACGCCGCCGAAGCCGAACACCGCAGCAATAATCGCAATAATGAAGAATACAGCGGCCCAGTACAGCATAAAGCCTCCCAAGTCATGGTTAGATACAACCGTTTTTCCGCCGGGCCGGGCTCCTTCACAGGAGCGAATTTCGGTCAAGCGTTCGAGAGGGGTTTACGCAAGATCCATACCTTTCCGTACGAACCGGGAATTTCCGCATTAAAAGGCTCGTTCGTGGTCATTTCGTCGTAGTCGAAAAGCCATTCGTGCCATGTGCCGGACTCGGGGAACGTAAAGGTGACGTGCCGGGCGCCGGGCGCAAAATTAAGGGCGACCACGGCGACGCAGTCGTCGGTCCAACGCTTGAAGACGATGAGGCGCCCTTCGTCGTCGACGCGGATGGGGGCGATGTTGTTGAACTGGAAAGCGGGGCAAGTGTCCCGGAGGTAGGCGAGGGTGGCGAAGTGCTTGTATAGCAATTGTCCGTGATCCTGGGACATGTTCCCCCAGGGTAGCTTGCTCTCGTCAACGGTTCTGGCGGCGGCGGCGAGGAATTCCTGGCCGGAGTAGATCATCGGGATGCCCTGGGCGGTGAAGAGGGCGATGGCGGCGAGCTGGCTTTTGCGGAGCGCCGAGTCGGCGTTCATCGCGGGGTTGCGCAGGACGTCCCAGACCAGGCGCTCTTCGTCGTGGCTTTCGACGTAGTTGATCGGTTGCGAATTGTCGGCGTAGCCGCTGCCGGCGTGGGAGATCAGGGACATCATCTTGCCCATGTCGCCGCAGCGGAAGCCGTCGCGGTCGGACTCGGTCAGGTGGCAGCGGAGGGCGCGGGCAAACTGCCAGTGCCAGGAGGCGTTGACCTCGGTGTGCTGGACGACGGCGGCGGGATCGTTGACGAGGATCTCGGCGATCAGCAGGACGCCCGGCTTGGTCTGGCGGGCGGCCCATGAGATAAAACTCATGCCGTTTTCGCCGTCCCAGTTGATGCCTTCGACGTGATCGTAGCGGAAGCCGTCGACGTGGCATTCGGTCAGCCAGTAATCTTGGATGTCCTTGACGTAGCGCTTGGTGGCCTGATTCCAGTGGTTGAGATCGGGGAAGCCCCACGGGTTGCCGTCGGTGCTCATGTAGGGGTTCTTGTCGTAGGGGTAGAGGAGGTTGAGGGGGGACTGCGGGGCGGTGTGGTTGAAGACCATGTCGAGGATGACGGCGATGCCGCGGCGGTGGCACTCGTCCACGAGGCGCTTGAAGGAGGCGGTGTCGCCGTACGCCTGCTCGGGGGCGAAGAAGAAGGCGGGGTTGTAGCCCCAGGAGCGGTTGCCGGGGAATTCCTGGATCGGCATGAGCTCGATGGCGCTGACGCCCAGGTTTTGAATGTGATCGAGTTTACTGACGACGCCATCGAAGGTGCCTTCGGGGGAGAAGTCGCCGACGTGGAGCTCGTAAATGACGAGCTTGTTGAAGGGTTTGATTGTGAAGCCCTGATCGTGCCATTCGAACGGTTGCTCGCCGACGCGGACGATGGAGTGGGGTTGTTCCTGGTTGGGGACGTCGCGCACCGCGCGGGCGTAAGGATCGGCGACGGCGGTCTTGCCGTCGATGAGGAACTGGTAGGCGTGCTCGCCGGGCGGGAGGGGCTTGGTGAGGCGCCAGACGCCGTCCTTGTCGAGGGTCATGGGGTCGGCGTCGGGGCGCCATTGGTTGAAGTCGCCGATGAGGCCGACGGCCTTTTTCCAAGGGGCCCAGAGGGCGAAGGCGATTTGGCCGGGGGAGAGTTCGTGGGCGCCAAGGGGGGCGGGGGCGGCGTTGTTGTCGGGGAGGGAACGGTGGACGGCGTTAACCGGCGAATCGGTGGTGATGGTGGTCATGGTGGGGGATGGGTGAAGGTAATAGCGCGCGAACGCTCGCGCTCGCTTTTGCGAATCTAGTACCGGACGAGCTTGGCAGGGAACGGGGAAAGTGGAGGGGCTTTGTGGGGTCCGCTTTACAACGTTGCGCGTTGCGCACGCGCTTCGCCCCTAAGCCACCGCGGGGCCGCGAGAACCGTCATCCTGAGCTTGCGAAGGATCTGGCTTGGAACGTCGAGGCCAGATGTTTCGCTGCGCTCAACATGACGGCCACTTACGTTCGAACGCCGAAGCGCAAACGCGCATCCTTGTTTAGCGGACGGGATGTTTTGGATGAAAGGCAGATAAGGACGCCGCGCGGCGGCGCGGGATTTCCGTCCGCTGAAGCGGACCCTACGTGGATTACTTACTTGGAGGAGAAGCGAAGAATCCCCAGCGCGATCAGGGTGGTAGCTGCGAATCCCGTGGAATAGGAAACGTGTCCAACCTTCGCAAAAAAGAAAGCGACGAGGATGGAGAGTAACCAAACGGCGGAGATCTTTCGATGCAGCCAATTATCCACCATTTCATTGGAACGCCGGCGGGGCGTTTCGGGTGCGCCACGTTCAGCAAATCCGCATCGTCAGCCCACCGTCAATCGAAAACGTCTCACCCGTGATGTATTCGTTCGTCGCCATCTCGAGGATCAGCGTGGCGACTTGTTCGGCGGTGCCTTCGCGGTGGAGGGGGATGCGGTTCTTGAGATTGTTCTCTTTGACAGAGGCGGGCATGTTGTCGTGGAAGGGGGTGCGGATGACGCCGGGGGCGACGCAGTTGACGCGGATGTTGTCGTCGGCCAGTTCGTACGCCAGGCCACGGGTGAGGTGGGGGAGTGCGCCCTTGACGGCCTGGTAGGCGAGGTTGGAGCGGATGGCGCGTTTGCCCGCCGACGAGGAGATCAGGACGATCGACCCGCTGCGACGTTGTTTCATGGAGGGGACGACGGCGCGGCAGAGGTGGAAGACGGCGTGGACGTGGACGTCGAAGGCGGCATACCAGTTGTCGGGCGAGACCTCGAGCAGGCCGCCGGTGACCAGTCCGCCGGCGGAGTGAACGAGGACGTCGACGGGGCCTAGAGTTTGGGCGGTCTTCTGGACGACGGCGGCGGCGTCGGCCGGTTTGCCCATGTCGCCGGCGAGCAGAAGGCACTTGCGGCCGATCGCCTCAACGCGCCGCTTGGTGTCGGCGGCGGAAGCGTCGTCGATGTTGCGGGCGACGACGGCCACGTCGGCGCCCTGTCGTGCGAAGAGGACGGCGGTGGCGGCGCCGATGCCCTTGGTGCCGCCGGTGACGAGCGCGATCTTGTTGGCGAGGTCCATGTTCGGTGTCTCCTGTGAGGGGGGAGATGATAGCGGGATGGCGCTTGTAGTACGAACGGAAGGGGCGCCACCGCAGGCGGCGGGAGCAACATCGGGCCCGGCGCGACGCGCGTTGACCGACTCAGCGGCGCTCCTCCGCTTGTCCGCCAGGAACGTGACGGGGGGAGGGCGTTGGAGTGTCATTACCGCCCTCGCCGTGGCGACGCGATCGTGCGTCGCGCCGAACTGGCACGCCGCGGCGACTCGGTGCGGTCGGCCGGCGTTGGCCGGGTGGCGGCGGGAGTTCGCCGACGAGTTCCTTGAGCTGGTGGTAGATGTCGCGCCACTCGCGCATGCGGACGAAGCTGAGGAAGTTGGTTCGGCAGGCTTTGCGGAGCTGGCTGGTGGAGAGGTGCTCGCGTTTTTCTTCGAACCAGCGCCAGAGATGGAGGTAGCCGATGAAGTCGGAGTTTTCGTCTCGCCACTTGCTGTGGGCTTCGTCGGCGGCTTGCTGCATGTCTAAGGGTCGCTCGCGCGGGTCCTGGACGGTCAGGGCGGAGGCGATGACGAGCACGTCGTCGAGGCACCCTTCCTCGCGGGCAGCGAGGACCATTCGGCCGATGCGCGGGTCGATCGGCAGGCGCGCGAGCATCCCGCCGAGCGGCGTGAGCTGGTTGTTCTCGTCGATCGCGCCCAGTTCGTGCAGGGTCTGGTAGCCGTCCTTGATCTGGCGGTAGTCGGGCGGCTCGATGAAGGGGAAATCCTGGATTTCACCGAGGCGCAGGGATTTCATCTGGAGGATGACGCTGGCGAGGTTGGTGCGGAGGATTTCGGGCGGGGTGAACTCCTCGCGGGTGTTGAAATCCTCCTCGCTGTACAGGCGGACGCAGACGCCCGGGCCGACGCGGCCGCAGCGGCCCTTCCGCTGGTCGGCGCTGGCGCGGCTGATCGGTTCGATCGGCAGGCGCTGCACCTTGTTGCGGGCGTTGTAGCGCGAGATGCGGGCGTGGCCGGGGTCGATGACGTAGCGGATGCCCGGGACGGTTAGCGACGTCTCGGCGACGTTGGTCGCCAGCACGATCCGCCGGCGGCCGTGCGGCTTGAACACCTTCATCTGCTCGTCGGCGCTCAGGCGGGCGTAGAGCGGCAGGATTTCCGTCTCGGGCGGGTGGTGCTTGCGGAGCGCCTCGGCCGTCTCGCGGATCTCACGCTCGCCGGTGAGAAAGACCAGCACGTCGCCCGGCCCCTCGCGGCTCACCTCGTCCACCGCGGCCAGGATCGCCTCTTCCGCGTGCATATCCTCTTCGTCCGGGTCTTCGGAAATCAGCGGCCGATACCGCGTCTCCACCGGATAGGTCCGGCCCGACACCATCAGCATGGGCGCGTCGTTGAAGTGGCGGCTGAACCGCTGCGGGTCAATGGTGGCGCTGGTGATGATCAGCTTTAGTTCCGGGCGTTTGGGCAGGAGTTGCTTGAGGTAACCGAGGAGGAAGTCAATGTTGAGCGAGCGCTCGTGGGCCTCGTCGATGATGATCGTGTCGTACTGCTCGAGGTACGGGTCGCCCTGCGTCTCGGCGAGGAGGATGCCGTCGGTCATGAGCTTGACGTAGGTGTTCTCCGATAGCGAATCCGAGAATCGCACTTTGAAACCGACGGTCTGGCCGAGTGGCGATTCGAGTTCTTCCGAAATCCGCTTGGCGACCGTGCGGGCGGCGATGCGGCGCGGCTGGGTGTGGCCGATGAGTCCGGCGACGCCGCGGCCGAGCTCGAGGCAAATCTTCGGGAGCTGCGTGGTCTTGCCCGAGCCGGTCTCGCCGCAGAGGACGACGACCTGGTGTTTGGCGAGGGCCTCTTTGATCTCTTCGCGGCGCTCGACGACGGGGAGGTGCTCGGGATAGGTCGGCTTGGGGAGGGCTTTTTGACGGTCTTCGCGGCGGCGGACGGATCGTTCGATGTCGGCGGCGACCTGTGAGAGTCCGTGATCCACCTCGCGCCCGGCCTGCTGGCTGCGCTCGATGCCGCGGAGGCGACGTCGCAAGGTATGGCGGTCGCGCAGCATGGTGCGGTCGAGGAGATCGGCGAGGTTCTGAACGGTGGCTTGTATCATCGCGCGCTTTGGGGCATTGCCAACAGACTATACAGTAGGCCGCGACCTGACACGCATGACCCCGAGAAACCGTTGACACCGAGAATCTGTCGAGCCATTGCAATTGTCGCCGCCGTCGTCGCTATCGCGCGGTGCGCGGCGATCGTGCGCGTTTACAACCACACGACCGATGAGCTGTCCCACATCGCCGGCGCGGTGGGGCTGTATGAAACCGGCCGAAACGTTTACATGGTCGAGCACCCGACGCTGCAGCGGCTGGTCGTGGGGGCGGCGCTGAAGGGGGCGGGGGTCGAATATCCACCGGCGAGGTTGCTGACGCAGATCCCGCCGCGTAACCAGGCGAACGCGGCGGGCGCGGAGATCGTCTTTCACGGCAAGGTGCCTTACTGGACGGTGCTGGCGGTGGCGCGGCGGGCGAATCTCGTCTTTGCGGCGGTGCTGTTTCTTTACACCTACCTGCTCGGGCGTTACCTGGCTGGCGATTTGGCGGCGATGCTGGCGGTGGTGTTCCTGAGCTTCGATGCCAATGTGCTGGCGCATTCGGCGCTGGTGACGACGGACATTCCGGCGGCGGCGGGGTTTCTGGCGGCGACGTACCACGCGCTGCGGTTCGTCGCGCGGCCGCGCTGGCGGACGGCGGTTTACGCCGGGGTCGCCTTGGGGCTGGCGATGAGCTGCAAGTTCACGTGCGTGCTGCTGGCGCCGGCGATCGTGATCCTGATCGGCGTGCGGGCGCTGCGGCACCGTCGTCGGCGGTTCTGGGCGGCGGTGCCGAACTGGCGGTACTGGATCGCGATCCCGTGTGTGGCGTTCCTCACGCTCTGGGCGACGTACCTGTTCAACGTCGGGCGGCTTCGGGATCAGCAGTTGTTCGAGGACCAGAAGACGTGGGTGCGCATCCCGGCGTGGGTGAAGGCGACGCCGATCCCCATGCCGAGCATGGCGCTGGGGATGATGTTCATGGGGGCGATCGGGAAGACGGGCTTTCCCTGCTATTTCAACGGGCGGCTCGATTTCAACGGGCACCTGGGGTACTTCCCGGAGGCGCTGGCGCTGAAGAGCCCGACGGGGTTGGTGGTCGCGTTTGTCCTCGCCGTGATCGCGTGTGGTGTTTCAGTGCGCCGGTCGCGCAAGAGCATCATTCCGCTCTGCCTTATTCTGCCGCCGATCTTCCTGCTGCTGACGGCGATGACCGGGAAGTTACAGATCGGCATTCGCCACATCCTGCCGGTGATCCCGTTCGTTTACCTATTTGCAGTAATTTACCTGCGGCGCGGGTGGTGGCTCGGGTTGCTGATCGCAATGATTGTCGTGTCGGGTTTGGAAACGGCGCGCGCACATCCGGATTACTTGCCGTTTTTCAATTGGATCGCGGGCGGGCCGCGGAACGGCTCGAAGTATCTTGCGGACAGTAATCTTGACTGGGGTCAGGATGCTGCGCGGCTGGCGGATTACCTGCACGCGACGAAGCGAACGGATTACACCATTCGCCTGTCGGGCGCGCGGGTGCCGGATCTCGCCGCGTTTCTCGGGCTGGATGCGGACAGCTTGTGGCGGGACTATGAAGCGCTGCGGCAACATCCGCACGGGTTGTTCGCGATCAGCATCAATGCGCGACTGGGGCTGGAGGATTTCAAGAAGGAGTCGGACGGCACGCTCGTGCACGGGCCGGACTTCTCGTGGCTGAAGAATTATCCGCTGGTGAAGCGGATCGGCTACTCGATCGAAGTCTACGACATCAACCCGGAATCGGTCATAGCGAAATGAAGGCGGCCACGGATCGCTCCGTGGCCGCGCGGTTCTTCCAGTTGTTGTTCAGCTCAAGCCACTTCACGTACCGGTTCGAATTCCTTCGCGCGGTCGCTCAGCGTCACCTTCAGGCGGTTCACGATGCTCGTGTGCATCTGGCTGACGCGCGATTCCGACAAATCGAGCGTCGCGCCGATCTCCTTCATCGTGAGTTGCTCGTAGTAGTACAGGACGACGATCAGCCGCTCGGATCGCGTGAAGCCCCTGACGAGCACTTCCTGCAGCGTCTTTTGCTGGGCCTGGAGCAGGGGGTTGCTGGAGCGGGGGTCGCAGAGGTTGGTCACGTCCTCCGGGTCGTCCATGTCGTGATTCTGGTGGGTGTTATTTACCCGCTTGCCGTAGATGGAGTAGACGTTGGTGGGCTGGGAGTCGGCGGCGATGCGCTCGTACTCGTCCATGGGGACGTTCATGACGCTGGCGACTTCTTCGGCCGACGGCTGGCGGCCGAGCTGGGCGCGGAGGCTGGCGGTGGCTTCGCTGAGCATGCGGGCGCGTTGGCGGACCAAGCGCGGCACCCAGTCGAGGCCGCGGAGTTCGTCCATCATGGCGCCGCGGATGCGGATGGCGGAGAACGTTTCGAACTTGACCTTGCGGTCCGGGTCGAACTGCTCGATGGCGTCCATCAGGCCGAGCACGCCGGCGGTCGTCAGGTCGTCCACCTGCACGACGGAGGGGAGCTTGGCCTTGAGTCGTTCGGCGTGGCTGCGCACCAGCGGGAGGTAGTGCTCGATGAGCTGGTTGCGCACCTCCTTCGAACCCGACTTCTTATACGTCTTCCATAACTGGGACACCGGACGGGCGTCGCTGGGCATGAGCAGCCTCCTGTGCTGGCTGTGGGGAAACCGGTTGGTGCAAGACTTCGACATGCCGCGCGGAAGGGGAGCCGCCTTTCGCCCGACATGGTATGTATCGGCCGGGCGCAGGGGAGGCCTGAAGGATTTTCTGCCAAAATGCTTTTCGGCATTTCCTGCGCGGAACTTGAATAATGCGGTTCCGATAAAACGTAAGCCGCCTGTGCGGGTCGGACGCAAACGCCGCGAATCGCCCCCGGTATAATGAAAACATGCCCCGTTTTCAGGCTTTCAGATCGCGACCTGTTTTTGCAGTTATCGCCCTCGTCCTGAGCGTCGTTTTCGTCAGCCAATGGGGGCGCGCGCCGGCCGCGGTTGCGAAGCAGATTACATTGCCCCCGGCCGTCGCGCGCACGATCGACTTCGACCACGACGTCAAGCCCATCCTCACCAATAGCTGCGTGCAGTGTCACGGCGGCGGCAAGAGCAAGGGGGACTTCCGCATCGATTCGAAGCTCACGTTTATCAAGGGCGGCGAATCGGGCGCGGCCGTCGTCGAGCACGACAGCGCCAAGAGCCTCGTCATCGCGCTGGTCGCCGGCGTCGACGAAGACAGCGTCATGCCCAAGAAGGGCCGGCGGCTGACGGCGGAGGAAGTGGGCGTTTTGCGGGCGTGGATCGACCAGGGGATGAAATGGCCCGACGGCGTGACGTTCGCCGCCGGCAAGTCGGCGCCGCTGCTGCCGCGCATCGTCGCGCTGCCGGCCGATACCAATTCGAACGCCAACTCGATCGATCGCCTGTTGACGCCCTATTTCGCCAAGAACAACGTGAAGATCTCCGCCGTCGTCGACGACCGCGTCTTCGCCCGCCGCGTCTGGCTGGACGTCGTCGGCCTGCTCCCACCCGCCGACGAACTCCAAGCCTTCATCAACGACCCCGCCAAAGACAAGCGCGACAAGCTCGTCTGGCGCCTGTTGAACGACAAAAAGGCGTACACCGAGCACTGGCTGAGCTTCTGGAACGATCTCCTCCGCAACGATTACAAGGGCACCGGCTACATCGACGGCGGCCGCAAGCAGATCACGCCGTGGCTTTACAAGGCGCTGTCCGACAACATGCCGTTCGACCAGTTCGTCCGTGAGTTGGTCAGCGGCGCCAACGGCAGCGAGGGGTTCATCAAGGGGATCGTCTGGCGCGGCGTAGTGAACGCGGCGCAGACGCCGCAGATGCAGGCCGCCCAGAACATTTCGCAGGTCTTCATGGGCGCGAACCTCAAGTGCGCCTCCTGCCACGACAGCTTCGTCAGCCAGTGGCTCCTCGCCGATTCGTACGGCCTGGCGAGCATCTACGCCGAGTCGCCGCTGGAGATGGAACGTTGCAGCGTCCCGCTGGGCAAGGTCGCGCCGATGAAGTTCCTCTTCCCCGAGTTGGGCGCGATCGATCCGAAGCTGCCGCTCGACCAGCGGCTGCAACAACTCGCGGGAATCATCACCAACGAGAAGAACGGCCGCCTCAGTCGCACGATCGTGAATCGTCTCTGGAAAAAGTTCCTGGGCCGTGCGCTGGTCGAACCGGTGGACGAGATGGACCGCGACCCGTGGAACGCGGATCTGCTCGATTGGCTCGCCGTCGATCTCGCCAAGACGAACAAGTGGGATCTGAAGAAGACGATGGCGCGCATCCTGACGTCGCGGGCGTATCAGATGCCCGTCGTCCCGGTCGCGGAAGGGGGGAGCGAGCAGTTCACGTTCCGCGGCCCTGTCGTCAAGCGCATGACCGCGGAGGAATTCGTCGACGCCCTCGCCAGCGTCACCGGCGTCTGGGCCAACAAGCCCGCATTCGACCCCGCCGGCGCCGCCACCAAGCTGCCGCACCGCAAGGCCCGCTGGATCTGGAGCACGCCCGGCGCGCAGAAGTCCGCCGCCCCCGGCACGATCTACGTCCGCAAGGAAATCCCGCTCGAATCGGTCACCAGCGGCGACCTCATTATCACCTGCGACAACCGCTTCGTCCTCTACGTCAACGGCAAACGCGTCGCCAGCGGTGACGAGTGGGCCAAGCCCGTCGGCGTCGATCTCACGCCCCACCTCATTTCCGACGCGAAAAACGTAATCGCCATCGAAGCCGAAAACACGACGGCCAACCCCAACCCCGCCGGCCTGTTTGTCAGCGGCAAGATCGCCCACCGCAACAAGGAAGCCGGCAACCCCGCCATCCAGCTCGCCACCGACAAGACCTGGCTCTGCTCCGACAAACCCACGCGGGGCTGGCAAAACCGCGACTTCGTCGCCGACGCAAATTGGAAACCCGCCGTCGAGTTGGGCGACGAGAAGATCGCCCCGTGGAAACTGAACGACAAGCTCGCGCTCGGCGTGCAACTGGCCGCCGGTCCCGAGGTTCGCGCCGCCCTCTGCACCGCCGACCCGTTAACCACGGCGTTGGGCCGCAGCAACCGCGAACAGGTGCTCACCGATCGCGCCAGCGTCGCCACCACGCTACAGGGCCTGGAGATGAGCAACGGCAATACGCTGGCGGAAATGCTGAAAGGCGGCGCCGCGCACCTTGCGAAAGATAAATCGCTTTCATCGGATCAGTTGATCGACCGCATCTTCGCCAGCGCTCTCGGCCGCAAGCCGACGGCCGGCGAACGCCAAACCGCCACCGAAATGCTCGGCCAAACCATAAAGCCCGAAGGTGTAGAAGACCTGCTCTGGGTCGTCGCCATGCTCCCGGAGTTTCAGTTGATTCGTTGAAGTGACCTGAAGTGGCATGGGCGTCCCGCGCCCATGATTCGCCGCGCGAGCGGCTCTTGAATCTCAATCACGGGCGAGACGCCCGTGCCACCTCGGAAAGGAAACAATGAACCTCACATCCCGCCGTAACTTTCTCAAGACCGCCTCCGCCGCAACACTCGGCGCCCTGGCCGCCAAATTCCCTAGCAACCTCCTCGCCGCCGAAGCGCCAAGGCCCAAACCCACCGCCGACGCGGTCATCGTCCTCTGGATGGCCGGCGGCATGGCGCATACTGAGACCTTCGACCCCAAGCGCTACACGCCGTTCGAGAAAGGTCTCGAATCCAACAAGGTCCTCTCCACCTTCCCGTCGATCGACACCGTCGTCGATCACATCAAGTTCAGCCAAGGCCTCGAGAACGTCGCCAAGGTGATGGACCGCGGCACGCTCATCCGCTCTTACACCGCCGGCGACCTCGGCTTCATCCTCCACAGCCGCCACCAGTATCAGTGGCACACCGGCTACGCCCCGCCGCAGACCGTCGCCGCCCCGCACATCGGCTCGGCCATCGCGCGCACGCTCGGCCCGCGCGACCCCGCCATGCCCGCCTTCATCGACATCGGCCAGCGCTTCGACCTCGGCGAAGGCGAAGAGCTTAAAGCGTTTCACACCGCCGGCTTCCTCGGCAGCGAGTACGGTCCGTTCCTCATCCCCGAGCCCGCCGAGTCCCGATCGGCCATCAGCCCGCCGAAGGGCATGAGCCCCGGCCGCTTCGCCGATCGCAACAAATACTACAAACGCATGTTAGAGCAGTCGCCCGTCGGCGAATTCGGAAGTGATTACCAGAAGGAATCGTTGCTGAGGTCAATGGACAACGCCCATCGGCTGCTGACCTCGCCCGGCGCCAAGGCGTTCGACCTCGCGCTGGAGCCGAAGGAATCGTTCGACAAGTACAACACCGGCCGCTTCGGCCAGGGGTGCCTGCTCGCCCGCCGACTCGTGGAGGCCGGCGCGCGCTTCATCGAGGTCACCACCGAGTACATCCCGTTCAAATACTGGGACACGCACGACAACGGCCACACGCGCCTGGCCGACCTCAAGCGCGAGATCGACGCGCCCGTCGCGCAACTCGTCCGCGACCTGGAAGACCGCGGCCTCCTCGACCGCACGCTGATCGTCCTCGCCAGCGAATTCTCCCGCGACATGATGGTCGAAGGCCGCCCCGGCGCCGTCGTCAAAGGCCAGGTCGCCCAGCCCGACGTCATGACCGAACT
>Ga0207674_10006152_pt1 | contig 14174 bp, 12 predicted proteins | sample KBSCornC72_FD_184303 | JGI IMG/M metagenome (GOLD analysis project Ga0207674, IMG submission 184303) | Corn rhizosphere microbial communities from Kellogg Biological Station, Michigan, USA - KBS Corn C7-2 (SPAdes) (version 2) | ecosystem: Host-associated > Plants > Roots > Rhizosphere > Soil ... | reverse complement strand
CATCAGGGCCATGCGTTTTTTGTGAAATCGCGAAGGGTACTGTCCCGGCGAGCATGGTCTTTACCAACGAGCATGTGCTTGCTTTTCTGAGTCCAGAGCAGCCCAATCCGTACAAAGTGCTGGTCATTCCGCGCGAACACGCGGCTACGCTCTACGATTTAACGGATGAGCAGGCGGCCCATATTTTCCAGGCAACGGTGCATATTGCGCGCGCCATTCGCGCCGTTTCCGGTTGTGAGGGCTTGAATATCGTACAATCAAATGGCGCGGTTGGGCAACAGGATGTGTTTCATTTTCACTTGCACCTCGTGCCACGGGTTGTGGGGGATACGCAAGAGGGTCGGATCATCCTGGATTGGGACAACACGCCTCGTGAGCGGGCAGAATGAGCGGGCAGAATTGGATCGTCTTGCTGCTGATTTGCGCGATCAATTTGAGTCATGAGAACAATGGTCGATCATCCTCACCGGTGAGCTATCGATTGAGAACAATCGGCCATAATCGCTGCCGTTTTTCTTTATACTTGCGCTGCGGCTCGTTGCTGCTCTTGCTGCGCCAGTACATCCTGGACCATCGAGAGGACTTTCACGACCTCAAGGCCCACTTCACCGCTGGCGCGCGGCGATTGACCGGTGCGAATGGCGTTCGCGAAATCTTCGCACTCCAGGCGGAGCGGCTCTGTCCAATCGATGTGTGGAATGGTGATGGCTCCATAGCGATAAGAGACGACCGGGTCGGCGTCGACATCGGCCCCTTTATTGTAAATTTTAATCATCTCAGAGGGATTAGTGTCGTCGTAAACAACCATTCTCAGATCGCCGATCAGCGTCACCCGGCGAATCTTGCAGGGGTGTAACCAGCTCACGTGAATGTGCGCGTTCATGCCATCGGCAAAACCCAGATCGAGGTGCGCCACATCCTGAATGCGCGGTTGAAGATGCGCGTGAGCCTGGACCTTTACACGTTCCGGCGTCTTACCCAGTAGATAGAGCAGAATAGAAATATCGTGCGGAGCAAGGTCCCAGATCACGTTGATATCGCTGCGAAAAAGGCCCAGGTTGACGCGCTCAGCCTCGATACAGTAGATTTTACCCAGGTCCCCGCTTTCGACCAATCTCTTCAATTCGTTGACTGCCGGGCTATATTCAAAGGTATGGCCGACCATCAACGTGAGACCTCGCTCGCGGGCCAGCCTGACCAGATCTTCAGCTTCGGCCACGCTGGCCGTCAATGGTTTCTCCACCAGCACGTGTTTGCCATGCAACAACGCCTCTCTGGCTAACTGATAGTGCGCGCGTACCGGAGCCGAGATCACCACCCCATCGACATCCGAACGAAAAACGTCCTCCGGGTTCGTTGTGGTGTGAATGCCCGGCTGCGTCGCCAGAGATTGTAAGCGCCGCGCATCCAGATCCGCGACCATAGTCACACTGGCGCGAGGCACAGAATCCAGATTGCGCGCCACCTTCGGTCCCCAATAGCCCCAACCGATGACGCCAAATCGTAAATCACGTAGCTGCATAGAACACGTTCCCCCTACTGTATAATGCTTCTAAAAACTCGTCACACTTCAACTTTGCTTTACTCTAAGACTACCTACATAGATCTCTTTAACAAAGAAACGCTTAAAGCACGCAATACCCCTGCTTATCCTCACCGCGCCGTCTTTACAACAGCCGCTTTCTTGACCGCCTCGATCACACACGCGAGTTGCGACGGAGTTAATTCTGGATACATCGGGAGCGAGACGATGCGCTCGGCAACACGTTCGGTCACAGGTAATGAGCCGCGCTGATACCCATACTCAGCACAGGCCGGTTGCAGGTGAATTGGCAGTGGATAATGAATGCCGGTCGCAATTCCCTCGTTCTCCAACACCTGACGGAATGTGGTACGGTCTTCCACCTCGACCACGTACACATAGTAGGTGTGCGCGGCCCAGGATTGCACTTGCGGCACCTTTGCCACCAGGCCACCGAGTTGCTCGGTATACACCTGCGCGTGGGCCTGGCGTGCCCGATTCCATTCCGCCAGATAGCGCATCTTCACGCGCAAAATGGCCGCCTGGATCTCGTCGATACGCGCATTACTGCCCATGAAATCATGCTGATAGCGAACCTTTGAGCCATGATCGCGCCACATACGCATATGCTCAGCCAGGTCCGCGTCGTTGGTCACACAAATTCCAGCTTCGCCATATGCGCCCAACTGCTTGCTACAATAGAGGCTAAAACAGCCGATATCGCCCAGACCACCCACCTGTTTCCCCTCGTAAAGCGTGCCGTGGGCCTGCGAGGCATCTTCAATCACACGCAAATGATGCTGGCGAGCAAAATCCAGCACCGGGCGCATCTCAACGGGGTGGCCGTAGAGATGAACCGGAATAATCGCGCGCGTGCGCTCAGTGAGCACGTCCGCCAGTTGCCGCCAATCCAACATGTACGTCTCAGGTTCAATATCGACAAACACCGGACGTGCACCGACCAGCGCGATCGCTTCGACCGTTGCGATAAAGCTATTGGAAACCGTAATTACCTCATCGCCAGGACCGATCCCGCAGGCGCGCAAAGCCAGAGCCAGCGCGTCGGTGCCGGAACCAACACCAACGCCATAGCGCGTTTCACACAACGCCGCGAATTCCTCCTCGAACAGGCGGGTCTGCGGTCCCAGAAAAAGATGCATTCCTTCTAAAACATCACTAATTGCCGCAAGCACTTCAGATTTTATTGCTGTATATTGAATCGCTAAATCAACCAGAGGGATCTGCATGAACTCTCTCCCTTTCACAAGAGCAAACACAACCATTTCCATAGCAGCAAGCACACACGGTTCCTGCCCAAAATGAACCGGAGAAAACATCTTTCTCCCGATCCGGCTATCATGATACCGCTCCAACTATAGCCAGTTGATGTCCACACAGGTTGTGAGCGGGTGAAAACTGCGCGTAAAAATAGAAATTTGCCTACCTTTTTTCAGTTTTTTCGAGTGGATACATGGTTTGTATTTCTATATGATATGCACCGTTCTATAACCCATATATACATCCCGATGCAAACCAGATTTACACCGCCATCCTCTACGATAAAGGGCAGGTTATGTGTTTCGTGATGTTGTCGTCTTTTTCTATGACGTGGAGGGGAAAAACCTTTATGATTGTTCAATCAGCACCTACTCAGGAAATCGAGGTCATTCACCTGAGCCCGAGTTATTTACGCGCCAAGCGCATCCTGGATATTACTGTGACCCTCTTGCTTGCGCCGGTCCTCTTCCTGGCGATCGCCGTGATCGCTCTCCTGATTCGCCTGGACTCGCCAGGTCCGATCTTCTTTCGACAAAAACGTTTAGGCCAGAATGGCGAAGAATTCGATTTTATCAAGTTCCGTTCGATGTATGTCAATAATGATGACGCCACTCATCGCGATGCGGTCAAGCGCTTCATGGATGGCGAGCGCATCAGTAGTGCTTCCGATAACGTCAATCAGTATAAAATTGCTGCCGATAATCGTATCACACGCATCGGTAACATTCTCCGCAAAACCAGCCTGGATGAACTGCCACAATTTCTCAATGTCCTGCGCGGCGAGATGTCCCTGGTTGGACCACGGCCTGCGCTCGCGTACGAGGTTGAGTATTATAGCCTGCACGATCGTCTCCGTCTAACCGGGAAACCCGGCCTGACAGGTATCTGGCAGGTGTATGGGCGCAGCCGCGTCCCGTTCAAAGAAATGGTCGAGATGGACCTGACCTATTTGCGTGAGCAGTCGCTCTGGCTAGACCTGAAACTTGTTATCCTGACGGTTCCAGTCATGCTCTTCGCGCGTGGAGGGGCTTGAGATTTACTCTCGCCCCTGCCCTTTTTCCCGGAGTGTGAGAAGCATATGCACATGAGCAGGCATCTGAAGAACATGATGTGCTCTGCTGTGCAGTTTCTGAAAACGTTGCGAGCGCTCCATGCGGGTAATCATCAGGCGCATTCTTCTCGGCTCGATCAGTACAGGGAAAATCTCGGTGCCAGTAAAGGCCTGGAGATAGTGAAGAAATTGCTGATTTTTTCCATCCACCAGACCGATCGTCAAGACACGCGGAGATGCGCCTAACACCACACATTGATGACGTTTCATCATCGATAAGGGTAATATCCGCTGATACCGGGGAGGAACTCTGCGCACATCCTGTAACTTCGGGATGAAATTGTCATCCACCTTCGCAAGATCCCCCTTTGTATTCATCAGAGCATAGACCACTTCAAGCCTCTCTTTAATTAAAGATATATCCCATAAAGCGGCAAGGATAAAATTATGATGATATCCTCTCAAAGTGTAAATGGTCGGTGTGCAAACACGATGTCGATCTTCACTTAAATATGGTATCGAGTTCTTACTCCGTGTGAAGAAGTCTTCACCAGACGCAAAAAGCTGGCTGATACAAGGTACCAACCAGCTCAATGAAAAAATGTCTGCTTCGAGTCTTATACTCCAATAACGCTTTTACAGAGAGGCAACACGCAGGGAACGAACCAGCTCTTTTGTACTCGTTTCCTCTTCCTTTTCATGATGGCGCGTCAGCGTGTAACCCACACCTGGCACAGTCAATAAATAGGTTGGATTGCTCGGATTTGGCTCGATTTTCTGGCGCAAATGGCGAATGTGCGCTTTAATCAGGCAGGCGTCGCCATCATTGCCAAACCCCCAGATGTGCGCGACAATCTGGTTCGCGGTACAGACATTGTTGGCATTCACTGCCAACAGGTGAAGCAGCTTGCTCTCGGTCGGGGTCAGACGCACCTTGCGGTTGTCGATCACCACTTCGTTATGCAACGAATCGACGCGAATTGGCCCGACGGAGATAATCGAAGAGGGACGCTGAACCAGTGTTGAACGTCCCCGGCGACTGACGGCACGCATCCGTGCAAGGAACTGGGTGGGGAAAAAGGGTTTACGTAAATAGTCATCGGCACCCGATTCCAGACAACGAATTTCGTCCTGGACATCTTTGCCATCGGTAATCACCAGAACCAGTGCATCGTGTTTGGTACGCATATCCCGGCATAAAGCTAATCCGTCCATGTCTTTGAGAAGGGGGTCCATCACCACAATATCCGGTTTTTGTTGCTCCCACTCCTGGCAAGCACGCTCGCCAGTATAGGCACGATAGACCTCGTACCCCAGAGTTTTGAGCCAGCTAGTCAACATTTCCACAAGATCGCGATCCGTGTCCACGATAAGTAATTTCATCGAATCCCCCAATTTGATGATAGACGATCTGTCCGATCGATCGCCGAGATCGCTGCCTTTTCTGGCTGCATCCTCGTTGCCGAAGACAAGCGATCTACATTTCTACAACTTACATATTTTTGTACACATGTGCCGATGTACGAAAGCAAAGACACGTATTCCGATTTGGCAAATCGCTAGAGCGCGATTTCTTCTGCCAAATCGGTAAGGAAGCTTGCCTGTTTTCGTACGGGAAAGAGTCTCGCTCCTATTTCACATCCACTCCACTTGTTAAAAATTATTTTGTAGAAAACCATAGATTTACCAGGTATTATTAAACCATAGGAATATCTATGTTTTCAATCCCTCAAATGCATTAGGTATATTCGTTTACTGTCGAGGCTATTCCACCCCTGGATCGCTGCTATACCCCTCAAATGAGGTATATGCAGCGGCTTGAGTGCGATTGACCACACCCAGTTTACGCAAAATACTCTGGACATGTTTACCCACTGTGTAAGGAGAAATGGCCAGTTGCCCGGCGATCTGCTTGTTGCTCAACCCCTGGCGGAGCAAGGTGAAGACGTTCTGTTCCTGGCGCGATAAACGCACGGGCTGATCGGAGTCAGCAGCGAGAGATGCCTGGCTCTCAGAGATGAGAGGTAAAACGCCGGAGAACTCAGCAACAAATACTTGAGGAGTTACTGGTATCGCTGGAAATGCCAGGCAACGCTCGGTTAGCAAATGGATCACGCTGGTTGCAACTGCCGGAAGCATGGCCGGGCCACCTCGTTCAAAATGTTTAAAGGCCCTGATGATATCACGTGTAGGAGTATCTTTCAGCAGGTAGCCATCAGCACCGGCCAGGATGAGTTGCATCAAAAGGGAGTCATGCATCGACAACGAAAAAATCACGACATGAGGAGCAAGCTCCAGGTGCTTTAGTTTTAGCGTGAATGCGACACAATCTGCATCCTCTGGAGATAAAGCAACTATTACCAGATCGACTTGGAGGCGCTCAACTGTTTCTAGAACTGTATGGCATGAAGTCGCCTCAGCCACCACTTGAAAGCCTCCCATGCCATGCAAAATATCTCGAATTCTGCGGCGAAAGGCGTCCTGCCCATCCACAACCATCACCAACAGCGGCTGCCCTCCATAGACCTGCTCGCAATTATCTTGATCCGAAAGAAAAACGCCCATACACTGACTTCCTTACAACATGCAGTTCTCTTACAATGACTGCTCACCTATTTGAGTTGGTAATGTTGAGGTATAACCCCACATAGATCGTTACTTTTATAACTATAGTCTACAAAAACACATTTTTCAATACTACAGGGATCGGGTCGGTAATTTTGTCATCTCCTTTCTCGCTCTCCCTGGACGATTTCTATCTTTTAGACGTTCGCTTGCTATGTTTATAGCCTACGAATAAGAGAAGTGTGTTTGTCTCGACTCTTCATCCAATGAGAAGCCGCCTGAGAAGGGCTATCAGGAGCAAACAATGACTGCCCCAACCACGCCCGAGGGGATAATCCAGGCAGCCTTCATCATTCAGATGCGACCGGGTTCGCCGCTCCATGCAATGTGGGAAGCACGCAAGATGTCGCATTGGCGGGATACACGACCTCCTTTTGGCGCTTGTGAAAAATGGGGCAGTTAGCTATACTGAACAACAGAGAAAAAGGGACACCAATAGATTCAGGAGAGATGCATGTATCGCCTGCTCGCCATTGATCTTGATGGCACGCTTCTCACACCACGCCCACGAAAAATGATTACGCCACGCGCCCATCACGCCATTCAACAGGCGGTGGCAGCGGGTATCAAGGTGGTCATTGCAACGGGACAGAGCCTGGTGGTTCTCCAGCACATCTGCCGGGATTTGCCGCTGACCGGGCCACAGATCATTGAGAACGGGGCGGTGATCGCCGATATCAAAACGGGCCAGCTCTATCATGAAAAACTGCTGCCCTCGACCTTGATCCTGCCAGTCCTTGAGACCTTGCAAGAGGCCGGGTTTCATCGGGCTTATCACACATTGGGCAGGGTTTACGCTGATATCGATGCGCCCAGGGTACGCCGTTGGTACGAGCCGCCAGTTCCGCCAGTGATTGAAATTGCGAGCGTGGCCAGTCTGTATCCAGAGCCGTGCATCAAGCTGGTCGGCATCGCGGAAGAAGAGATGTTACGCGCCAAACGTCAGGCGCTCATCGACAAATTTGCCGGACAGCTCTACGTCACCCAGTCCGCGTACGACCTGCTGGAATTTCTGCATCCGGCAGTTTCAAAGGAGTATGGTCTGAGAATCATCGCGCAGGACCTGAATATCAAGCCAGAAGAGGTGGTAGCAATCGGCGATGGGCATAACGATATCGGTATGATCCAGTTCGCCGGTCTGGGAGTCGCGATGGGCAACGCGCACGAAGAGGTGAAGCGCGAGGCCGATTACGTGACGCTGAGCAATGCTGAGGACGGGGTTGCCGAGATGATCGAAAAAATGCTGCTCAAATGATATTCATCATCCGTGAATGTAGAGCGACCCTTTGCGCTCTACATTCACAAAATTTGCGTGTTAAATGATCCCCAATTCTTTGCCAACGCGCTCAAAGGTGTCGAGTGCCTTAGAGAGTTCGTCGTTGGTATGCAGAGCGGTGACGATCGTACGCACGCGGCACTTATCGACGGCCACGGTCGGGTAGACGATCGCCTGCGCGAAGACGCCTTCTTCGAAGAGCCGGGTACTCAATTGTACCGCGCGTGATCCTTCGCCAACGATGACCGGCGTGATCGGGGTTTCGCTCTGGCCAGTATTGAAACCAAGCCCCTCCAGACCTTTCTTGAAGAACGAGGTGTTCTCCCAGAGTTTTTCGACCAGGCTGTTATCGCTCTCTAGAATATCCAGCGCCGCGATACACGTAGCCACGACCGAAGGTGGATGCGAGGTGCTGAACAGCACCGGGCGCGCGCGGTTGAGCAGGTAATCCTTCATATCCTGGCTACAGGCCACATACCCGCCGAGCGCGCCAATGCCTTTCGAGAGCGTACCGATCTGCAAGGCCACACGGCCATCAAGACCAAAATGGCTGACGGAACCGCGTCCATTCTTGCCCAGCACACCGCTGGCATGGGCATCATCGACCATGACAGCCGCGCCAAACTCTTCGGCCAGTTCGACAATCGCGGGCAACGGGGCAATATCGCCATCCATGCTGAACACGCCATCCGTGATAATCAACGTTTTTCCGGCCACGCCTTTTGACTCCTCCAGCACGCGGCGCAGATCGGCCATATCTTTATGGCGGAAAATCTTGCGAGGCGCTTTGCAGAGCCGGATGCCGTCGATGATACTGGCGTGGTTGAGTTCATCGCTAACGATCAGATCGTTCTCCTGCATCAGCGCGGAGATCACGCCCAGGTTGGTTGCGTAACCCGATTGCATGGTCAACGATGCTTCGGTATGCTTGAAACGCGCCAGTTTCTCTTCCAGCTCGTTGTGCAGCGTCATCGTGCCAGCAATGGTACGCACCGCGCCGGAACCTACGCCGTAGCGCTCAATGGCCTCAATCGCGGCCTGGCGCAAACGGGGATGGACGGTCAGGCCCAGATAGTTATTGGATGAAAGCGTGATGACCTCGCGCCCATCCATGACCACCGTCGCCTTTTGCTCGGTCTCCAGCACACGCGGGCGAATAAAGACACCGCGCTCCTTGAGACCATTCAATTCGCCTGTTAGAAAAGCCTGTAACTTGTCCATGTCACTTCCTCTCCTCATCAAAATGTCAAAACAATCTTACCGCAATCGCCCGATTTCATAATCTCCATCGCCTCGTTAAGCTGCTCAAAAGGCATGGTATGGGTAATCACCTGCTTGAGATCGAGCTGGCCGGTTTCGAGAATACTCTTTGTGCGGTACCACGTGTCAAAGATGCGCCGCCCGGAGATCCCCATCACGGTCGCGCCCTTGAAAATAATCTCGTTGGCCAGATCAAGCTCGACCATGCGCGAGGGAATACCAAGCAGAGAGACGCGGCCACCGTTGCGCAACGCCTGAAAACCCTGGCGGATCGCACCGGGATTGCCGGAAAATTCCAGCACCACATCGACGCCCAGGCCATCGGTCGCGTCGAGAATCGCCCGCACGGGGTCAACTTCGCGAGGATTGAGGGTGTAGGTCGCGCCCATGTTGCGCGCGATATCCAGGCGTTTGTTATTCGGCTCAATGGCAAAGATCGCGCCCGCGCCGGAGATGCGCGCGAGGCCAACAGCCCAGAGACCGATCGGGCCACAGCCAATCACGGCCACGTTCTGATTAGCAATTTCGCCCGAATAGACCGTGTGAACCGCGTTGCCGAACGGCTCCTGGATCGAGGCCACACTATGCTCGATTTCTTTGCCCGTCTTCCAGGCGACGCTGGCGGGGATCGCGATATATTGCGCGAAAGCGCCATCGCGGTCTACGCCGATAATTTTGACATTCCGACAGATGTGACCCTGGCCGGTGCGGCACTGGAAACATTCACCACACGTGATATGCGTTTCTGCAGCCACAAAGTCACCAGGGACAAGCGAGGTAACTTCACGCCCAACCTCCACAACTTCACCCGCAAATTCATGTCCAAAGATGCGCGGAACCTGCATGCGACTTTGCGCCCAGGCATCCCACTCATAGATGTGTACGTCGGTGCCACAGATGGAGGCAGCCTTCACCTCCACCAGCACATCGCGCGGGCCAATTTGAGGAATATCTACCAGGGCAATCGTTGCACCAGGCGTCGCCTCGGCTTTGAGGGCCGCCTTCATTTTACCGATCATTTGTTAAAAATCCTCCACAACGGGATTGCAATTTCTGCCTTCATTATGCGCCTTCAGCAGTGCGATTGCAAGCAAGGAAGAAGAAAGTTCAGGCATACAACCAATGCTCAGATTTTGCCTGATTGGCTGTCCACATCCAGGCCATTTTGGGGTACAATTTTATGAGAACCTTTTTCAGAAATATTCTGCTTCTACTCAGGCAACGCCAGAACCGCTATGCCTGAGCGAACAGAGATAGATGCAAATCGAGAGGAAAAGCCATGTCTGAGCAGCATCAACCTTTCTTGCCGCGCGAGGAAGTTATTCCGGCTTTCTCGTTGCCGGGCGCGGACGGGATGCCGCACAGCCCCTGGGACTATAAACAGCGCGAAAATCTGGTGCTTATTCTGCTGACCAGTTTTAAGACGAGCGAGGCGCGAGGGATTCTCAAGGAGTTCAAGCAGCAGTATCGCACGTTGAAAGAGGAAAATTGCGCGGTGCTGGCGCTCGCGGCTGATCCCGTGGTCGCCAACCTGCACACGCAAGAGGAACTGCAACTGCCGTTCCCGCTGCTGGCCGATCCACAGGGCGAGGTCATCAGGCGGTACACGTATTGGGAGGATGCAACGCGTGCGGCAAAACCGAGCTTTGTACTGACGAATCGCTACGGCGCGCTGCACGAACAGTGGATCGCGGAGAGTGAAGCGGAACTACCACCGTTCACGGCAATCTTGAAAGACCTGGAGTATCTCAATAAATTGTGCGCGCCGTAAGGTAGCTTCCATTTTGCTCAAAGCTGAGCATTTCTCGCGGTGACGCGGATACAGGCACGCCTTTCAATTTCAGGATGCGCAACACGATCGGACATCGGAAAGCCATCTTATGTCGAGTAGCGTGGTTTTCTCTGGCAAGGTGTTGAAAGGCGTTCGCAAAATTGACCATTTTCGATCGTGTTGGTTATTACAGGCGCTTCGCCAGGGCTGATTACCACTGGCGCGTTCGCTTCCCTCTTTGCATTCCAGGTAACTGTGCCGGGGAGATTAGCAAAATAGGGAGAAGCCTGTTATTCAGCGTTATCAGGTGAGGGAGTATCATGAAAGAAGCGGAACCGCAGAATTGGAGTTTAGATACACTTTTTGTACATGGCGGCGAATATATTCGTCCGATGCACCAGGCAGGCGCTCCAACAATCCAGCCTATTTATACCAGCACCACTTATATACATAGCGATACGGAACGACTGGACCAGGCTTTCGATGAAAACTCGGAGGGTGAGCAATCCTTTGTCTACGCGCGCCATGGCAATCCCAACACCCACGCGCTGGAACATGTGCTGGCAAAGGCCGAGGGCGGCGTAGGCGCGGTCGTCATGAGTTCAGGTATGGCGGCAATCCAGGGCGCGTTGATGGCAGCCGGTCTGACTTCCGGCGCAAAAATTCTGGTCGCGCAGGATATCTATGGCGCGACAACCAGCCTCTTGCGTACCGTTTTCGCTCCCGTCGGCGTCACAGTGGTATCCAAAGATCTCTGTTGCGAGAAAGCGGGCGACACCATCCGCGAGGAAGAGCCGGATGTGGTCCTTATCGAGACTCTCTCGAATCCGCTCGTAAAAGTTACTGATCTCGATGCCATTAGCGCGGCGGCCAGGGAGGTCGGCGCAACCACGATCGTTGACAGCACGTTCTCCACTCCTTACCTGGTTCAACCTCTAGCTCATGGCTTCGACGTGGTGGTCCATAGCGTCACCAAGTATATCAGCGGTCACGGAGATTGCACTGCCGGGGTAGCCATTAGCACCAAAAATACTTTTATGCAACAGATGCGCTCGTACTCCACACTGCTCGGCGCGCTCCTCGGCCCGTTCGAATCGTACCTGGCGATGCGCGGTCTGAAGACGCTGGCTTTGCGCATGGAACGCCATTGCGCCAACGCCCTGCACGTCGCGCAATTTCTCCAGGAACACGCGGCGGTTGAGAAGGTCCATTATCCGGGGTTGGCCAGCCATCCACAGCACGATCTGGCGAGTAGAATTCTCAAAAAGGGCCTGTACGGCGGACTGCTCTCGTTTGAGTTGAAAGAGCAAAGTAAAGGGGCAGCTTTCCGCTTTATGAATGAGCTGCGCCTCTGTCTGCCCGCCACAACCCTCGGCGACATCCATTCAGAAGTGAGCTATCCACTCATCTCTTCGCATCGCGGCCTCACAGTGGCCGAGCGGCAACGCTACGGCATTACCGAGGGCTGTATTCGCCTTTCAGTCGGCATTGAAGATGCCGAGGATATCATCGATGATCTGGACCAGGCTTTGAACGCGGGTTTGAAGTAGAAAACGGGCCTGCAATCAAGCGAACTGGCTGTGGTAAATCAATCCAATGACGGATTCATTCACCATAGCCAGTTTCATTAAGCTTTGCTCCAGGTTGACCTATTCTTTACCAGGAGCGGCGATAGGCAAAATCCAATAGCCGCTCCTGGGTAGCAATAGCCAGTTCTGTGTCCAGCGTTCCATGTCCGGCATCGCAGCTATTTTGTGTGTCGGGTAAACTTGCCTGGTGTAATATCTTTGGTCTCGCCGCCTTCGGGCGCGCTCATTACATAGAGCATTCCAGCGGAGGGATCAATGCGCAGATCGTTGGTGACGCCACGCACGCCGGTAGCCTTGCCAGCAATCGCGCCTGCCACGTTCTTTTGCTGAGCAGTACGCACTGAGCCGCTGAGCCGCACAACGCCGAGGTCGGGATAGACACCGATTGGCAGACCACGAGTACGCTCATCCTGGCCAAGCGCGCGGGCAATCTCAGCCGCCAGGGCATCATCACCGATCAGATTATTCTTGATTTCTAACAGACCGATGACGCCTGCAACCTGATCGCGGGTCAATTCGCCGCGCAGGGTACTGGAGATATTACCGTTCATATAGAGAACGCTATCGAGAACGCGCAAGCTCATACCTTTCAGATCAATGTGCAGAAAACCAAGGTCGAAGATAATCTGATCGACCTCTTTCTGCAATGCGCGGTCCGAGCGATAGGGCGGCAGTGCTTTAAGCGTCCCGGATGGATCGGTGAGCGTGATCTGACCGGGAGCAAGGGCTTCCACATATGGCGTACGCAAGAGGGTCGCCTGTCCTGGGAGAACATCGCGCGCCACGATATAGGCCAGTTCGCCGCTACCGGGCTGAGCGGCCACCATTTCCAGCGTTCCGCTCCGGCCATCCATACTTACTGTGGTACGCCCATCGAGCGAGACACCAGAGCCAGCTTCAGTCGGGAATGCAGCAAGCTGCTCCAGCGTACAGGTCAGCCAGACCCCATCGCCGGTCGCCGTCTTGACCTGCTCAAAGGGAACTGAGACAGTTTTCCCAAAGAAACGACCCTGTTTTACTATCAGATGAGTCAAACGCCTGGTGGGCGCATCGAAAAGCACGCGCGTCAACGTGCCATCCTGGCCATCAGCGCAGATAATTGTATTGCCGAAATGGAACTTCAGCATGGCAGAAATAGGAGCATTATTCCTCATAATTCAAACCTCAAAACATCTCCTTCGGGCACAGTGCGGTGTGTGATTGTGTCCATCTATTAAGAAAGTGTAGCACGTTCTCTTATACGCACGCAAGACGATCCGCGAGTCAGAAAATTCAGTGCCGGGTAAAGTCTAGGCAAGAACACTGGATCAGTGTATAATTGTCCCGGTTTTTTCGTCATTTTTCTTCGCACCCTGTTCCACGGAATTTTTGACGTATTTAAGGAGGAGATCCACGCATGAGATCACGAGTATATGGACGTTTAGGGGGCTATATCATTGGTGACTTTTTCAGATTATTTGCGACGAAATGGGGCTGGGCGATCATCGGCCTCGTCGCGCTGATTGGTGGGTTGATCTGGGGCTTAACCTCGCATCAGATTGCCTATGTACAGGGCAACCAGGGCGCATATCAGATAGACCGAACGAATATAGGCTACATCTTGTTTCAACAGATGGGCACCTCGAACTACTATGTCCTGGAGCCAAACAAATTCACGCAGGAAGATATCAACCTCACACCCATTTTAGACGGCCAGTACCCTATCTTCACATTCATCGCCAGTACAGACTCAACCTATGTGAATCTCTATGATAAGACAACGGGCGTCACGGTCAGCTACGCCCATCCAATCGAAAAGATGA
>Ga0207674_10006151_pt1 | contig 14177 bp, 10 predicted proteins | sample KBSCornC72_FD_184303 | JGI IMG/M metagenome (GOLD analysis project Ga0207674, IMG submission 184303) | Corn rhizosphere microbial communities from Kellogg Biological Station, Michigan, USA - KBS Corn C7-2 (SPAdes) (version 2) | ecosystem: Host-associated > Plants > Roots > Rhizosphere > Soil ... | reverse complement strand
CGGCGTCACCACCCGTTTCGGCTTCCGCACCGCCGAATTCACCACCGAGGGCTTCCGCCTCAACGGCCAGCCGCTGAAGCTCCGTGGCCTCAACCGCCACCAGTCTTTCCCCTATGCCGGCTACGGGCTCGGCCGCGCCGCGCAGGAGCGCGACGCCGAAATCCTCAAGCACGAGCTGCATCTCAACATCGTGCGCACTTCGCACTACCCGCAATCCCCGTGGTTCCTCGACCGCTGCGATCAGCTGGGCCTCCTCGTCTTCGAGGAGATCCCGGGCTGGCAGCACATCGGCGACAAGGCCTGGCAGGCCGAGGCGATCGAGAACGTTCGCCGCATGATCACCCGCGACTGGAACCATCCCTCGATCGTCATCTGGGGCGTGCGCATCAATGAATCGCAGGACAGCCACGACTTTTACGTCGAGACCAACCGTCTCGCGCACGAGCTCGATCCCACCCGTCCCACCGGCGGCGTGCGCTACATCACCGACAGCGAGTTCCTCGAAGACGTCTACACTATGAACGACTTCATCCTCGGCAACGAGGAGCTCGGCGGCAACCGCCCGCGCACGGCCCTGCGGCCGATCACCGAAACCACCGGCCTCCAGAAACCGGTGCCCTACATGATCACCGAGTTCGGTGGCCACATGTACCCCACCAAGAGCTTCGACCAGGAGCAGCGTCAGGCCGAGCACGTCCGCCGCCACCTCGAAGTGCTCAACGCCGCCTATGGCGATCCGGGCATCTCCGGCGCCATCGGCTGGTGCGCCTTCGACTACAACACCCACAAGGATTTCGGCGCCGGCGACCGCATCTGCCATCATGGCGTCATGGACATGTTCCGCGAACCCAAATTCGCCGCCTATGTCTATGCCAGCCAGTGCGAGCCGCATGAAGAGGTGATCCTGCAGCCCGTCACGTTCTGGGCTCGCGGCGAGCGCAATATCGGCGGCACGTTGCCGCTGATCGTCCTCACCAATTGCGACGAGATCGAGCTCACCTACGGCAACCACCCGCCCAAGCGCGTGAAGCCCGATCGCGAGGCTTTCCCGCATCTGCCGCAGCCGCCGGTGATCATCGACCGTCGCCACTTCACCGCCGAGGAGCTGGGGCTCTGGGGCATGGAATGGCTAGATGTGAAGATCGTGGGCTATGTCGGCGGCAAACCGGCCAAGGAGGTCCGCTACGTCGCCGACCCCATAGCACATCGCCTCGAGGTCATCGCCGATCGCACCACGATCGACGCCGTGGGCAAGGATAGCGTTCGCATCCTCGTTCGCGCCCTCGATCAGGCGGGGAACAAGCTGCCCTTCCTGCTCGATCCGGTCGAGATCGGCGTCGAGGGTGCTGCGACGCTCTCCGGCCCCAGCCTGGTGCCGCTGCGCGGCGGGTCGACCGGTTTCTGGCTGGAATCGACCGGCACCCCGGGGCCGATCACCGTCAAGGTGACTGGCCCCCGCTTCGGAACCACCACCATCGGCCTGAGCGCCACCTGAGGAGCCCGACATGAGCGGATTGAAGCTGCGCGGCATTCGCAAGTCCTTCGGCGCCGTCCAAGTCCTCAAGGGCATCGACCTCGATATCGAGGACAAGGAATTCGTGGTCTTCGTCGGCCCTTCGGGCTGCGGCAAGTCCACGCTTCTCCGGCTGATCGCCGGCCTCGAGTCCATCACTGCCGGCGAGCTCGATATCGGCAATGAGCGCATGAACGATGTCGACCCGTCCAAGCGCGGCATCGCGATGGTCTTCCAGTCATACGCGCTCTACCCGCATATGACCGTGCGCGAGAATATGGGGTTCGCCCTGCGCTTTGCCGGCGTCGCCAAGCCCGAAATCGAAAAGCAGGTTGCCGAAGCAGCGCGCATCCTGGAACTGGGGCCGCTGATGGAGCGCCGTCCCAAGGAGCTATCGGGCGGCCAGCGCCAGCGCGTTGCCATCGGCCGCGCCATCGTCCGCCATCCGCAGGTCTTCCTGTTCGACGAACCGCTGAGCAACCTCGATGCCGAGTTGCGCGTCCACATGCGCATCGAGATCGCCCGCCTTCACCGCGAGCTCGCCACCACCATCATCTACGTCACTCACGACCAGGTCGAGGCCATGACCCTCGCCGACAAGATCGTGGTGCTGCGCGACGGTTCCATCGCCCAGGTGGGCAGTCCCCTCAAGCTCTATGACGACCCCGACAATTTGTTCGTCGCTGGCTTCATCGGCTCGCCCAAGATGAACTTCCTCAAGGGTGTGGTCGATGGCGCCACCGTCCGGTTGCCGGAGCATGGGAACCAGACCATCCCGCTCACCGCCAAGGTCGCCGATGGTGCCGAGGTGACGGTCGGTCTCCGGCCAGAGCATTTCAGGGCCGCCGGTGCCTCCCACCTCGACCTCACGGTCGAGATGATCGAGCATTTGGGCAGCGAAACCTACGCTTACGCGCGCTACGGCCACGGCGAACTGCTGACCATCGCCACCCAGAACGACCGCGATCTCAAGGCCGGCGAGACACTTTCGGCGGCCTTCGACCCCGCCAAGGCACTGTTCTTCGACCCCAACGGTCAGCGCATCCGCTGAACCGTTGCTCGGTCCGGCGGATGCCTGCTTCGGGCGCTAACCGCTAGACTCTAAAACGCTTGGAACTATTCGGCCGCAACCTTAGTTCTAGCGTTCGCTGCTATTGGGCGCAGCAGGGACCTAATGACTGAAAATCGGCCGCTCCAGTCGCTCAGCGACAATGATCGCTATCGCCTCCTCATCGACGCGATCGCCGATTACGCCATCTACATGCTCGACGCGACGGGGCATGTCGCCAGCTGGAATCCCGGCGCGGAGCGCTTCAAGGGCTATCGGGCCGAAGAGATCCTCGGCCAGCATTTCTCCCGCTTCTACACCCCCGAGGATCGCGCCGCCGACCTGCCTGCGCGCGTCCTTCAGACCGCTGCGGCCGAGGGTCGCTTCGAGTCCGAAGGGTGGCGGGTCCGCAAGGACGGCTCCCAATTCTGGGCGCACGTCATCGTCGACGCCATCTATGACGACAGCGGGCGCGTCATAGGCTTTGCCAAGGTGACCCGCGACCTGACCGAGCGCCGCGAGGCGGCCCAGGCTTTGGCGCAGACAAAGGAAGAATTGCTGCAGAGCCAGAAGATGGAGGCCATCGGCCGACTCACCGGCGGTGTGGCGCACGATTTCAACAATCTGCTGATGGCGATCACCGGCAGCCTCGAGCTCCTGCGCAAGCGCGTCCCGGAAGACCCCAGGCTGACCCGGCTAATCGACAACGCCATGCAGGGGGCTCAGCGCGGCGCCTCGCTGACCCAACGCATGCTGGCTTTCGCCCGCCGCCAGGAGCTGCGGCCCGACTTGGTCGACATCGGCACCCTGATCTCGAACATGACCGATCTCATCGCCCGTTCGCTCGGCCCGGCGATCGAGATCGAGACCTATACTGTGGGACCCCTGCATCGCGTGCTGATCGACGCCAACCAGCTCGAGCTCGCCATCCTCAATCTCGCCGTTAACGCCAAGGACGCCATGCCCAATGGTGGCCGGCTCGTCATCACTGCCCGTGACGAGGTTTTGACAGTACGCCAGGGTCCCCTCTCCCCCGGTCGTTACGTGACCCTCGCCTTCAGCGACAACGGCATCGGCATGGACGAAGAGACCCTGGCCCACGCGACCGAACCCTTCTTCACCACCAAGGGCGTCGGCAAGGGGACCGGTCTCGGCCTCGCGATGGTGCGCGGGCTGACCGAACAGTCGGGCGGCACTGTCACACTCGCCAGCGAGTTGGGGGCGGGGACGACCATCACATTGTGGCTTCCCGAGAGCCGAAGCGACGCCGTCGAGACGACCTCCGCCCTGGAACCGGAAAGGATGGAGCCGTCAGCGCCCCGCCCCCTCAGGATCCTGGTGGTCGATGACGATTTCCTCGTCGCCATGAACACCTCGGCGATGCTCGAAGATCTCGGCCACGAGGTCATCGAGGTCCACTCCGGGCCGCTGGCTCTCGAAGAGCTCAAGACCGACGGCTTCGACCTGATGATTACCGATCAGGCGATGCCGCAGATGACCGGCATCCAGCTGATCAACGCCGCGCACCAGACCAACCCCAAATTGCCGGTGATCCTTGCCACTGGTTATGCCGAGCTGCCGCCCGGCGCTGACACGTCGATCCCGCGGCTCAGCAAGCCCTTCTTTCAGGCCGATCTCGAGAAGGTCTTGGCGCAGGTCGCCCCGCGCGCCGATTGACCTGGCGGAGCTGCATCGTCACGATGCCGCCATGACCCGCTTGTCCGACGAAATCGACCGCCGGCGCGACGACCTCGTCGCCCTCACTTCCGACCTCATCCGTATTCCCACCATCAATCCGCCCGGCACCGCCTATCGCGAGATTTGCGAGTTCCTCGAACGCCGGCTGAAGCCCCGCTTTCCCGAGATCGAGCTGGTTCGCGCCGAAGGTGCAATCGGCGATATCGACAAATATCCGCGCTGGAACCTCGTCGCCCGCCGCCCAGGCGCGACGTCCGGCGACACCATCCACTTCAACTCGCATCACGACGTCGTAGAAGTCGGCAGCGGCTGGACCGTCGATCCCTTTGCCGGGACGGTCAGCGGCGACAAGGTTTATGGCCGCGGCTCATGCGACATGAAGGGCGGCCTCGCCACCTCCATCGTCGCCGCAGAAGCCTTCATCGATACCCACCCCGATTTCAGTGGCGCGATCGAAATCTCCGCCACTGCCGACGAAGAGACCGGCGGCTTCGGCGGAGTCGCCTGGCTCGCCACCAAAGGCTATTTCTCGCCGCGGCGCGTGCAGCACGTCATCATCCCGGAGCCCCTCAACAAGAACCGCATTTGCCTCGGCCATCGCGGCGTATGGTGGGCCGAGATCGAGACACACGGCCGCATCGCCCATGGTTCGATGCCTTTCCTCGGCGACAGCGCGATCCGGCATATGGCAGCTCTCCTGGGCGAGATCGAAGCAACGCTTTACCCCGCCCTCGCCACTCGGCAAACCGCCATGCCGGTCGTCCCGCCACTGGCCCGCCAATCGACCCTCAACATCAACTCGATCCATGGCGGCCAGCCAGAACCCGAAAAGGGCTACACGGGTTTCCCCGCTCCGGTCGTTGCACACTCGGCCCGCATCGTCATCGACCGCCGCTACCTCATCGAGGAAAAGCCCGAGAGCGTGCGCCAGGAGGTCATCGACGTTCTCGAAAAGCTCAAGGCCACCCGCCCCGGGTTCAGCTACGAGATGCGTGATCTCTGGACCATCCCTCCGACCATGACCGACCGTCAGGCACCCATCGTCAAGGCCGTCGACAAGGCCATCTCCGCAGTCCTGGGACTGAGCCCCGACTACGTCGTCTCGCCCGGCACCTACGACCAGAAGCACATCGACCGCATCGGCCGGCTGCACAACTGCATCGCCTACGGGCCGGGAATTCTCGACCTCGCGCACCAGCCCGACGAGTATGTCGGCATCACCGATATGCTCGACTCCGCCAAGGTCATGGCGCTCACTCTGAATGATCTGTTGATCCGGTAGCCGGGGCGGATCGGCAAAAGTGGCCATCGGTTTTGCGCAACCGAATCGCGACCAGCAAACAGGCTTGCCCTAGTTCGCCATTTCTCTGGCGACCCCGCTCCAGGCGGATTTCTGTCCCAAAAGCCCATTTGTCGCCGCGCAAAATCGTCCTAATGTCCGCCCAAGGCCGCGCCAGGCGGCCGCTCACCGGAAGGGACGTTCATGCGCAAGTCACTGATTTTGCTGGCACTCGCCAGTGCACTTCTGTCGGGCACGGCCTACGCCCAATCGCGGACCGACGTTAACATTGCGATGCAATTGGAGCCCCCGAGCCTCGACCCAACCACCGGTGGCGCCGCCGCCGCCATCCGCTCGGTGACCTATGACAACATCTTCGAGGGTCTGACCAAGATCGACAAGACCGGCGCCGTGCAGCCGCTGCTCGCCAAGTCCTGGGACATCTCGGCCGATGGCCTGACCTACACTTTCCACCTGCAGCAGGGCGTCAAGTTCCAGGACGGCACACCCTTCACCGCCGATGACGTGAAGTATTCCCTCGACACCGCGCGCGGCGAGAAGTCGGTCAATGCGCAGAAGCAGCTCTTCGCCAAGATCGCCTCTGTCGACGTCGTCGATCCCAACACCGTCAAGGTCACCCTCTCGGGTCCGCAGGGCGATTTCCTCTACGACATGGGCTGGGGCGACGCGGTGATCGTTTCGCAGAAGACCGCCGCCACCAACGCCACCAATCCGGTCGGCACCGGCCCGTATCGCTTCAGCGACTGGGTCAAGGGCGACCACGTGACGCTCGTTGCCAACACCGACTACTGGGGCCCCAAGCCCGCCATCGAGAAGGCGACGATCAAGTTCATCTCCGATCCGACCGCGGCCGTGTCCTCGATCCTGGCCGGCGACGTCGACGTGTTCGGCGGCTTCCCCGCCCCCGAGGCACTCGACCAGATCAAGGCCGATCCACGCTTCCAGGTCGTCGTCGGCTCGACGCAGGGCGAGACCGTACTCGCCTGGAACAACGGCAAGGCGCCGCTCGACAACATCAAGGTGCGCGAGGCGCTCGCCCACGCCCTCGACCGCAAGTCCATCATCGATGCCGCCCAGTTCGGCTACGGCACGCCTATCGGTTCGTTTTTCCCGCCGGGCGATCCGGCCTACGTCGACCTGACGTCGGTCTCCAACTTCGATCCCGCCAAGTCCAAGCAGCTGCTCGCCGACGCCGGCGTCAAGGACCTGACCCTGTCGCTGAAGCTGCCGCCGGCGCAATACGCGCGCGCCGCCGGCCCGGTGATCCAGCAGGAGTTCGCCGACATCGGCGTCAAGGTCGACATCACCAATGTCGAGTGGGCCGACTGGCTGCAGAACGTCTTCACCAACAAGGACTATGACCTGACCATCGTCAGCCACGTCGAGCCCAACGATTTTGGGGCCTTCGCCAAGGACGGCTACTACTTCAACTACAACTCGCCGACCTACAAGAAGATCATCGAAGACCTGGGCAACACCACCGATCCGGCCAAGCAGACGGAACTGAAGCAGGCGGCGCAGAAGCAACTCGCCAACGACTTTGCCGCCGGCTTCCTGTTCGAGCTGCCCAACATCACCGTCGCCAACAAGGACCTCAAGGGCATCTGGGAAAACGCCCCGATCCCGGCAACCCCCATCGCCGAACTGAGCTGGGGGCAGTAGTCCAAGCCATGCAGTCGGCGCTCCTCCCCCGCGCAGCGGGGGAGGGGACCTGCGAAGCTGGTGGAGGGGGCGGCCACGAACTCGATGCGCGTGGCCGCCCCCTTCCGTCGCCTTCCCCCGCCTTGCGGGAGAAGGCCCTGACTGCAACTATCGCGCCACTTTGCGCCCACTCCCCCACATGACATCATAGTGTCGATGTCCACCTACCTCCTTGGCCGCGTCGGCTCCCTTGTCGTCAGCCTGCTCGTCGCCTCGATCGTCATCTTCCTCATCCTCGAGGTGGTGCCGGGCGACCCCGCGCAGTTCATGCTCGGCCTCAATGCCCGCCCCGACACACTCGCCAACCTTCGCGCCCAGCTCGGCCTCGACCAGCCCGCCGCCGCTCGCTACGTCGGCTGGGTGCTGGGCATGCTGCATGGCGACCTCGGCATCTCCTACACCTACAAGACCCCCGTGACCGAACTGGTGCTGCAGCGCCTCGGCGTGTCGCTGCCGCTGGCGCTGCTCTCGCTCACCCTGACCATCCTGATCGCGTTCCCCGCCGGCATCCTCGCCGCGGCAAAACGCAATTCCAGAACCGATCTCGCCGTGATGGGCGCGACGCAGTTCGGGGTCGCCATCCCCAATTTCTGGTTCGCGATCCTGCTTGTCTGGGTCTTCGCTGTGATCCTTCACTGGTTCTCGGCGGGCGGCTTCCCTGGTTGGGACAAAGGCCCCTGGATCGGCCTCCGCTCGCTGATCCTGCCGTCTGTCGCGCTCGCCCTCCCCCAGGCCTCGATCCTCGCCCGTGTCATGCGTTCGGCACTGCTCGATACGCTCGAGGAAGACTATGTCCGTTCGGCGCGCGCTCGCGGCCTGAGCCGCGCCGCCACCCTCTGGCGTCACGCCGTGCGCAACGCACTGATCCCGGTGCTGACCATCGTCGGGCTGCAGTTCGCGTTCCTGCTCGCCGGCGGCATCATCATCGAGAACGTCTTCTTCCTTCCCGGCCTTGGTCGCCTGATCTTCCAGGGCATCACTCAGCGCGACCTGATCGTGGTCAAGTCCGTCGTCATGCTGCTGGTCTTCGCCGTGATCCTTGTGAATTTCCTGGTTGATCTGAGCTATGTGGCCGTCGACCCACGGCTGAGGAGACGCTGATGGTCGACGCCGGCATCGCCTCCGTCGACTTGCCGCGCGGCTCGCTGCTGCGTACCGCGTTGCGCTCGCCCAGCTTCGTCGCCGGGGCCGTGATCACGCTGATCTTCATTGGCCTGGCGCTGGTGAGCTTCGTGTGGACGCCCTTCAACTTCGCCACGCAGGACATCCCCAACAAGCTCCACGCCCCCACCACCCTCCACTGGTTCGGCACCGACCAGTATGGCCGCGACGTCTTTTCGCAGATCCTCGTGGGCGCCCGCACCTCGATCGCCGTCGCCTTCATCGCCGTAGGCATCGGCGTCGCCGTCGGCGTGCCCTTGGGCCTGTGGGCCGCCGCCAGGCGCGGCACCCTGCTCGACGACGCCATCATGCGGCTCAACGACCTCGTCTTCGCCTTCCCGGCGCTGCTGATCGCCATCCTCATCACCGCGGTGTTCGGTCCGAGCGCCACCAACGCCGTCATCGCCATCGGCATTTTCAACATCCCGGTCTTTGCGCGCTTGAGCCGAGCCGCCGCGCTCAGCCTGTGGACCCGCGACTTCATCCTTGCCGCGCGCGTTGCCGGCAAGGGCGCGACGCGCATCTCGGTCGAACACATCCTGCCCAACATCTTCAACACGCTGGTGGTGCAGATCACCATCCAGTTCTCCCTCGGCATTCTCGCCGAAGCCGCCCTCGCCTATGTCGGCCTCGGCGCGCAGCCGCCGACGCCCAGCTGGGGCAAGATGCTGGCCGACAGCCAGACGCTGGTCTCGCTCGCCCCGCACCTTGCCATCATCCCCGGTCTCGCCATCGTCCTCACCGTGCTCGGCCTCAACCTCATGGGCGATGGCCTCCGCGACATCTTCGATCCGCGCCTCAGGCGGAGCCGCCGATGAGCCTGCTAGAGATCAAGAACCTCACTCTCGCGATCGGCGACATCCCGATCCTCCACGGCATCGACCTCAGCCTGGAGCCCGGCAAGGTGCTCGGCATCATCGGCGAGTCTGGCTCCGGAAAGTCGATGACCGCGCTCTCCATCATGCAGCTCCTGCCGCAAGGTTCTATCAATTCCGGCACCATCAACCTCGACGGCGTCGACCTGCTGCAGAAGTCCGAGCGTGAGCTTTGCTCTATCCGCGGCCGAGACATCGGAATGGTGTTTCAGGAGCCGATGACCGCGCTTGATCCGCTCAAGACCATCGGCGACCAGGTGGCCGAGACGATCTGGGTGCACGGCAGGATGAATCGCGGCGGCGCCCACGACGAAGCCGACCGCGTGCTCGAGCGCGTCGGTCTGCCGCGCGACCGCTTTCCGCGCAGCCGCTTCCCGCACGAGCTGAGCGGCGGCCAGCGCCAGCGTGTCGTCATCGCCTCGGCCATCGCCCTCAAGCCCAAGCTCCTGATCGCGGACGAGCCGACCACCGCCCTCGACGTCACCACCCAGGCACGTATCCTCGAGCTGCTGAGGCGCCTCGTCGCCGAGGACGGCATGGGCATGATCTTCATCACCCACGATCTGGCGGTCGTCGCCGGCCTCGCCGACCACGTCGCGGTCATGCGCCACGGTGAGGTGGTCGAATCCGGTGCCACCCGCGACGTCTTTCGTGATTTGAAGCACCCCTACACGCGCCAGCTGTTCGAGGCGTCGTCGCACACCCCGCCACGCGACCCGTCGCTGCCCGGCGGCGAGCCTGTACTGACCGTCGCCAACCTCGTGCGCGACTACCGCATCCCGCCGCGCCACCTCTTCGCGCCGGCCGGCGCCTTCCGTGCGGTCGACGATGTCAGCCTCCGCATCGAGCGCGGCGAGAATGTCGGTCTCGTCGGCGAGAGCGGCAGCGGCAAATCCACCTTGGCCCGCGCCATCATGGCCCTTGAGCCGGCACAGGGGGGAACCATCCACATCGACGGCACGCCGCTCGACGGCCGCGACCTCAAAGCCCGCCGCAAGCTCCAGGTGGTCTTCCAGGACCCCTATGGTTCGTTCGATCCCCGCCAGCGCGTCGACACCCTGGTCACCGAGCCGTTTCACCTCTTGGGCAGCGACGCCCCGCGCGGCCAGGATCGCCGCCGCCGCATCGACGCCGCCCTTACCAATGTCGGCCTCTCGCCCTCCGACGCCGAGAAATACATTCACGAATTCTCGGGCGGCCAGCGCCAGCGCATCGCCATTGCCCGCGCGCTCATTATCGAGCCGTCGCTGATCATCCTCGACGAGGCCGTCTCGGCGCTCGACGTCTCGATCCGCGCCCAGATCCTCGACCTCCTGGCCGAGCTCAGCGACCGCCTCGCGATCTCCTACCTCTTCATCTCGCACGACCTGAGTGTGGTCCGCTCCATCACCGACCGCGTGCTGGTGATGAAGGCCGGCAAGATCGTCGAATCCGGCCCCACCGCCGAGGTCTTCGCCAACCCCAAGCATCCCTATACGCGGGAGCTGATCGCGGCGACGCCCAACCTCGAACGCGCCCTCGCAAACGCCTGAACGGCAGTCAGGTCTCCCTCCCCCTCCTCAGGGCGAGGGGACAGGGGTGGGGGTCAACGCGCATCGGACCAGCGGAACGTCAGCACGTTCGCACCAGCGCCGCAGTCAGCCTCCCTCCCCCTTCTGAGGGGGAGGGGACGGGGGTGGGGGTCAGCACGCACCGGATCGGGCGACCTACATCCCCTGCCCCACCCAAACGATCCGGTACAGCTCCACCTCGCCCCCGCCCTCCACCACGAACCGCCAGCGCGAATCCGCATCGGCAATCAGCTCCGAGGTCCCATCCGGCAGCCGGCTCAGCCGTCGTGCCAGCAACTCCTCGCCAACCACCACCAAATAGAGTCCGGTTCTAGGTGGCAGCGCCCGGGCATCGACTACCACGAATGCGCCCTTGCCGATGGCCGGCGCCATGCCGCCGTCGCCCGCCAACGCATAGCGCGCTGTCTCCTCCGTCAATCCGAGCTGATCGAGCCACTGCCGGCTGACCGCAAGGTCCGACGTGACCTCCGGCGTTCCGGCGCCCGTCCCGATCCCAGGCCGCAACGGCAACAACTGCACAAAGCCCGGCGGCGCACCGAATGCGGCCTCGGGTTCCGCCAACCCGCGCAGATCGGCGCGCACGGTCTGCCCCGTCGCCACCCAGTCGAGCGTCACCCCGGCTTCCCGTGCCAGGATCAGCACGTCCTCGAGCCTCAGCGGCGCGCCGGCCTTGCGCATATTGTCCACATGGGTCCGCGTCTTGCCGATCAGCGTTGCGGCGCGCACCGGGCCGCCCACGGCACCAACCAGGGCGGCGATGCGCTCCTCCTGTGTCGCTCCCTCAAGCTGGGGCACAGCGATCGCGCCACTTGACAGTGCAAACATCCATTTGCATAGTGCAAAAATACTTTGGCATTAGTGCTCAGAGCCGTTGACGTCTCGTTAGTGACACAACGGCCGATGGAAGCGAAGCATTCAGCCCGATTTTGGGACAAGCGATGGTTGAAAACTCTCCCGATCCTCAGGCCGATGACGTCGCGCACGTCTATCTGGGGGTTCTCCTCGCCACGGCAGGCCACCCCACACATATTGTGGAAGCAGCCTTGGCCATGGCCCTAACCCTGGTGGGCGAACGCCACGGCCTCGCCGGCTCCGCCCTCCGCCGCTGGATCGACACCATCGCCACCGCCGCCACCCTCGCCGTCGAACGCCACCCGCCGGATCGCGACCTGCACGTGGCGATCACCCGCGAGTTGCTGAACTAGGAAAATCCGCGCGGCGGGCGGCCCTATCCCCGTGATCCCGCAGTCCGGATCCTCCCCTGTGGCAAATGCCACCGGGAGGCAGACCGCCGAAAGGCGGTGGAGGGGGCGGCCACTGGCCGGGCGCAAGTGGCCGCCCCCTCGCTTTGTCACCTGTGAGGTACCGACGGCACCGCAGTCGGGCGCGCCCATGCTCGCAAAGCCTTTGGGTCAGGCTCCGCTGCCTCCCACGTCCGGAAACCGCGGCTGACGGGCGCCCGTCCAAACGACATCCCCGCGGCCCGGCGCGCCGGAAGACCAGTCATGCCTTGATGCACGGGAATGAGGAGCGTAGGCAAATCGCATGAACATCCGGCCCGATCCCGATCTCTTCTTCGATCCCAGCAAATGCTTCATCGGCGGCCGCTGGGTCACTCCGCTCAGTGGCGACTACCTTTTCGTCGAGAACCCCTCCGATGGCACCACCATCGCCCAGATCCCGCGTGGCAACGCCGCCGACATCGATGCGGCAGTTGCCGCCGCCCGCGCCGCACTGAGCGGCGCCTGGGGCAAGACGCCGGCGGCCGAGCGCGGCCGCATTCTCACCCGCATCGGCCGTCTCGTTCTCGAGCGCGTGGACGACCTGGCCCGCATCGAAGCCCTGGACGTCGGCAAGCCGCTGAAGCAGGCCCGTGCCGATGCCCTCGCCCTCGCCCGCTACATGGAGTTCTACGGCGGGGCCGCCGACAAGATCATGGGCGAAACCATCCCATATCTGGACGGCTATACCGTTTACACGCTGCGAGAACCGCACGGCGTCACCGGCCACATCATCCCGTGGAATTACCCCATGCAGGTGCTCGGCCGCTCAGTCGGCGGCGCGCTGACCATGGGCAACGCGGTGGTGCTGAAACCGGCGGAGGAGGCCTGCCTCACCGCCATCGCCTTCGCGCAGATCGCGGCGGAAGCCGGCCTGCCCGACGGCGCGCTCAACGTTGTGCCCGGCCTTGGTGAAGAGGCCGGCGCCGCGCTCACCGCTCATCCGGGCGTCAACCACATTTCCTTTACCGGCTCGGTGCCGGTCGGTCAGGTTATCCAGCGTGCCGCCGCACAGAACGTCGTTCCGGTAACGCTCGAGCTCGGCGGCAAGTCGCCGCAACTGGTCTTTGCCGATGCCGATCTCGACCGCGCTTTGCCCTTTCTCGTCAATGCCGGCATCCAGAACGCCGGTCAGACCTGCTCGGCGAGTTCGCGCATCCTGGTAGAGCGCAGTATCCACGACGAGTTGCTCGCCCGCATGGCCGAGCGCTACGGGGCACTGCGTGTCGGTCCCGCGATCGCCGATCTCGACCTCGGGCCGATGGTCAGCGAGCGGCAGAAACAGGTGGTCAACGGCTTTCTCGGAAACCTTGGCGGCGCCGAGATCACGGCCCGGGGCAGCATCGAATCCAACGCCCCTGCCGCTGGCCACTACCTGCAGCCAACACTTCTTTCCGGTGTCACCCCGGACAACCGCCTCGCCCAGGACGAGATCTTCGGTCCGGTGCAGGTAGTGATCCCCTTCGACACCGAGGAGGAGGCGGTCGCCATCGCCAACGGTACCGACTTCGGCCTCGTCGCCGGCCTCTGGACCAATCATGGTAGCCGGCAGATGCGCTTGGCCAAGGCCATCCGCTCTGGCCAGGTGTTCATCAACAACTATGGCGCCGGCGGCGGCGTCGAGCTGCCCTTCGGCGGCACTGGCAAATCCGGCTATGGCCGCGAGAAAGGCATGGAAGCCTTGTACGGGTTCAGCGTGTTGAAGACGGTGGCGGCATGGCACGGCTGAGCGGCAAGACTGCCATCGTCACCGGCGGTGCCTCCGGCTTCGGCGCCGGCATCGTCAGAAAATTCGTTGCCGAAGGCGCGCGGGTGATGATCGCCGACATCAACGGTGACGGCGCCGCAGCACTGGCGAAGGAGCTCGGCGCTATCGCTCACAAGGTTGATGTCTCCAACGATGCGAGCGTCAACGACATGGCGGGTACCGCCATCGCGCGCTTCGGTCGTCTCGATATCCTCGTCAACAATGCGGGCGTCAGCCACATGCCGGCGCCGCTCGACGAGATCTCGGAAGCCGACTTCGATCG
>Ga0207674_10006148_pt1 | contig 14179 bp, 13 predicted proteins | sample KBSCornC72_FD_184303 | JGI IMG/M metagenome (GOLD analysis project Ga0207674, IMG submission 184303) | Corn rhizosphere microbial communities from Kellogg Biological Station, Michigan, USA - KBS Corn C7-2 (SPAdes) (version 2) | ecosystem: Host-associated > Plants > Roots > Rhizosphere > Soil ... | reverse complement strand
CGTCATCTTCAATGCGGCCTTGTTTAACAAAGCGATCGGGATCTTATTGCCCGAAAATGGTGCCTTCAGCGTCACGGCTTTTGGTTGGCAAGTGCTGGAACCTATCGCTCGCCTGATGGCCAGCGTGGCCGCCGAAATCCAGATTGTTGGAGAAAAACGGCAGTGCCTTCTTCTCCATGCGCTCACTGATCCGGTTGCGGTGATCGCCGTCGTAAATTTCGAATCCATGCGCGACGTTGTACTGTGTGAGAATTTGGTCCAGCGTTTTCACCGTGGCCGCGATGGAAGTATCTTTCGAACCCGCATCGAATGCGATCGCGTGCAGCTTGCGGAGATTCGGGATGTATTGATCGATCATCGCAAGCGGAGCGCTCGCCGCCCATTTCGCTTCAATATCCGGCTGGACTTCCCCGTTCTTCGTCGGGAGATCAAAGAAATACGGAGGGTTCTTCGGATTGGGAGACAAAGAGGCCGCTAGCGCAAAGTTGGATTTGGGTCCGAAACCAGCTTTTGAGAACTCTTCCATGTTGTGAATTGCTTCCGACTCTGCAAGGCTCTTTGGACTAAGGCCGGCGGTCATGCAGCACGGGCTGAGCACATAGATGCTGGAGAAGATCTCCGGATGTTTCATGGCAATCCGGATGGTCCCGTACCCCCCGCTCGAATGCCCCGCGAGCCCTCGGCTGGCAGGCGTCGCAAGCGTCCGATAGTGGCCGTCGATGTAGGAAACCAACTCTTCGGTGATATAAGTTTCCCAATTGCCAGTGGTGACCGAGTTGGTGTAGTAGTTGCCCTCGTAAACCGTATAGCCGTTGGGCATCACCAGGATCATCTCCTTGGAAGTGCCGTTCGAGAGAGCCTGGTCCGCCGCTGCACGCACATTCACGAAGCTAGGCTTGAAGCCGAACCAGTGATCGGTGTCGTTGGTATACCCATGCAGCAAGTAAACCACCGGATAGCGCCGGTTTGAGGAAGCCGAATAACTGGGCGGGAGGTACACCGCGACGTCACGATCCGGTGAGTCGCCTTCGAGATTCCCCTCCAGCGATTTTCCATGCACCTTTATGCGCTCCACGGTGCCTTGGAGGGTAGGCTGCTGGGTTTGCGAAAACAGCAACACACCGCTTAAACCTAACGAAGACAGCGCCATGCGCGACGCGAACCCTAGCCATCCTGAAAACCCGCGAATCATATGTTCCTCCCGGTCCACAACACGAAATTTACGCCGGCGAAGCCCGAACCTATTTATCTTAACTTACAATAAGTTCGAACCTGATCACCATATTGCCGGGACCGAAGCCGCTTGAGACCGACGGGATGGTTCGCCCAACGTCCAACCAACGATCTGAAACATTACCGCAAGTCTTTTTTGAATCTGTCGGTCGCGAAGCTCGACCGCAGTTCTAATAACGATGCTATGAAAGCGCTGTGGCGGGGCTTCTCGAGAATCACAGAAGTCATAGAAAACGTAGGAGCCACTCTGAGTCCGTGTGACTGAAATGCTTGACGTCGGATTGAGGATTGCTGTTTGCGGGGTGCCAATGCCGTGGTCGAAGTCGGCGAGCGGCCCATATGGAGTGGCATTTGTAGAGTGTTGCAAGCTGAGGAACCAGAAAGCTACGATTCTAACTACAGCGGCCAATCTTGGATCTATGATAATTCCACAACACGTTCATAATGTGGAGTGATGCCGACAACAACATGCGGCGCGTTCCGATGTCTTGGGCGCAGGGGGTCGGGCGTTCAAATCGCCCCGCCCCGACCAATGAAATCGAGATGATGCAGGTATTTCCAGGATGCCCGAAAATGCCGTTATAGAGGCTCTACGCCAACAACAGGGGCAAACCCCGAAACCACCCACATAATACCTTGACGCGAAGTCTATAGTTTTCGAAGTTGCGGAAGCCATGGGCTTGAGGATTGATGAGTTCCATTTTGTTATGAAAGCCCTCGGTGATGCAGTTGTTGCGGGTGAAGCGCCACATGACGACGATCTCCTGCGACCAGGAGGGGGCTGGCCGAGTTGCACCAGTTGCGCGAGGCCGGCCTGGCGTAACTGATGTACGGCGCGCAGGAAGCGCGGAATCAGGATCTGACATTGCCGGCGGGTGCGATGCTTCTTCACTCCAGCGCGGGATATTTTTCCAGATGTGACCTGACGCGCTTATTTCAGCCAGTCATAACTGAGGATTTCAAGATTTCGGCAAATTCATTGGGCGTTCCGGTAACCCAGACTGCTGTGGGGTCGTTCGCCATTATACTCATCTCGCCAGCGTTGATCTTCGCCCGCGCGTCCAGCAGATTGCGAAACCAGTTTGCGTTTAAGCACTCATCCCCCAACCGGCCGTTGAAACTTTCCACGTGGCCGTTCTGCATAGGTCGTCCTGGCTGAATGTGGATCAGCTGGATCTCCCGCTCCTCGCGCCAGCTCAGAAAGTGACGGCTGGTCAGTTCCGGGCCGTTGTCACAGCTTTCGGTTTTCCCCGACGTTCGATTAAACCTTCGAGCAATCGGGTGACCCGAGGGCTCGACAAGTGGGGTTCGGGCGCGATCCGTAAGGCCTTACAACTCGCGATCAGTTATTCCGTCTGCATGTTTCACGTGCACCTCCATGATCACACCGGTCGACCTGGGTTTAGCAATACGGACATGCGAGCGTCGGTGAAGTTCGTGCCGGACTTTTGGCACGTCCGTCCCAACTTGCCGCACGGTGCAATCGTGCTGGGCCGGGACCAAGCGTGTGGCCGCACGGGCTCGCCGCCGCCCTCCTCCTTCCGTGCGAGGCCCTGCCTCATCGCTCGGTCCCAGGTGAACTTATTCTGTTCTCATAACGAGAAAGAGCGCCGAGAAGTGCGAAGAAGAATACTGCCAACGCCGGTCGCTGCTGCATCGGATAATCGAGCAAGCCGTGAATCCATACGCAGAAGATGCCGACGCCCCATAGCGATTGCGCGGCCGGCCGCATGCTCCAGCCGGCGATGGCTAACATCAGAATCAAGTAGGGTAGCCCGCCCTCGTCCGCCCATTGCACCCAATCGTTGTGGGCCTGATTCACAAAGGTCCCATCGTCAAACCGCGCGTAAGCGGGATAAGCTTCCGGCCACGTACCCATTCCGAAGCCGGTGAGCGGGCGGTCGCGCGCCATGCTAACGGAGGACAGCACCAGGTCTTGGCGCAGCGAATAAGGATTGGGTTCTTGCAAACGCTTCCAAAGAGTTTCCCATCCCACGATTCCCGTGAAGACGACTACCGCGCCTAGACTGCCTAGCACGACGCGCGCGAGCACGCGGCCGTCAATCATCCCACGCGAGAACGCGATCATGGGGATGACCACGATCTCCGCCAGACACAGGATTGAGCCCATACGGGAACCGCCGGTGACTACCGAGGCGAACAGCGTGGCGACAATCGCGGCATGCAGCACCCAACGCCGCCGGTCCCGAATGACGCTCATCATTGCCAAGGGCAAGATGGTTTCGATAAATGCGGCGTACTGGTTTTTGTAGACGAAGGGACCGAGCGTGCGCGATTCCGAGCCCGTTTCAAAAACCCAAAAGGCTTTCCCAACTGGAGACGTGAGAAAGGTGAAAATCGAGACGACCGCAAGGATACCGGTGAATATCAAAGCGCTGCGCAGGAAGCGCTCCCGCTCTTTGGCATTCTGATAAAGATCCCCTGCCAGCGCGAAGGCCGCCAGATTCGCCACCCAATTCAAAGTGGCTTCGATAGTGGTCACGCGATCTACGGACCACCCCGCGGCCACTTGTAATGTGCCCCAGGCGACTGCCGCGAAGAGTAAACAGCCAATGAAATGGAGACCGACAGAACGCCGCTGGATAATCCTCGACGCCGCCAGCGCAAACAGTGCAACCTGAAAAACGCTCAGCGCCCAGCGGGCCGGGACCCACAGCGTGAGAATTCCAAAGCAGAGTAAGGCAGCCAGCCACATATCTGGCCGCTAATAGGCTCCGTCGCCTAGCACAACCACTCTGATGGTCCGGAAGAGTATGTGAAGGTCGAGCCACACCGACCAGTTGCGAACGTAATAGAGATCCAGTTTGACGCGCTGCTCATAGGAGAGGTTGTTGCGTCCCGAAACCTGCCACATGCCACTCAGACCGGGAGTCACTTTCGCGTAGAGAGCGAATCCGTCTCCGTAGCGCGACACTTCTTCTGTCACGATAGGCCGTGGACCAACGAAGCTCATCTGTCCACGAACGATGTTCCACAATTGGGGTAGCTCATCCAGGCTGGTCCGTCGTAGAAAGCGGCCCAACGGTGTGATGCGTGGGTCGTAACGGAGCTTCTGATATTGAAGCCACTCTTCACGCAAGCTTGGATCCGATGCCAGCCATTGTTCGAGACCGGCGCCCGCATTCGCGTACATGGAACGGAACTTCCAGGCGACAAACGGTCCTCCACCGCGGCCACGCCGTGTTTGACCATAGAACACTGGCCCTGGCGAAGTAATCTTGATCGCGAGGGCGATCAGGGCGATCAGCGGAAGAGCGACCATTCCGAGGATCACCACCAGGCCTAGATCCAATGCGCGTTTGACGACCCGTGGTCCCGGCATCAAAAGCTGCTGCTGAACTCCCAGGCCGAGCACTCCATTCAGATCCCGGGCCTCCACCCACAGACTGGACAAACCGGCCATTTCGGGGATCACAATAATGTTCGGGAACAGCTCGCTACAGCGGTCAAAGGATTCGCCGACTGTGTGCTGCGATGTTCCAGTTAAAGCGAAAATCACGTGGCGGACACCCTGCTGGGCGAGCGGTACTGCGAGTTCCGGATCGTCGAGCACGGCCGCTGGTTTCAGGCCTAACTCCGGCTGTCGCGCCAAAGAACCGGCGATTTCAGCAGCCGCAGGGGCCGCGCCCACCACCGCCACGGGGTAACCCCACCAAGACTTGCGGGCACACGTCGAGCGCACGATCGAACGCAACACGGGGACAAAAAACAGGGTTTGCAACCACGCGGTGACGAAAACGCCACGAGAATACGTGGAGGCGTCTTTCAGCAAAAATACCGTGACCGCCAGAGCCGGGTAAACCACACAAGTTGCTACCGTCAGCAGCCGCAACTCTTCAGCAGGATTCCGTCCGAATCCCGGATAGAGCCCGGTAGCGGCATATGCCAGCGGAAACAGAAACAGTACCGGCCATAGCCTGAGATACAGCTCAGAGCTGAGGCCCGCGCTGAAATACGGCCAGATCAGAATACTTACGGCCACTGCAAAGGCAACGGCGGCTACATCACCCAGCAGCAGGACGGCGCTGCACAACCATGGCCGGGCTGGATGCCGTACGGATTCCCCCAACCTGGCGGGCGCATCAGTCAGCTCGGCCACTCTCGCAATGGAACTCGGTTGCAAGATAGACATGGTTAGCCTGATGCCGCCACTTTCGAGAGTGAACGGTTTCCGTCCGCGAAGACTCCCATTGCAATTTCTTCGTAGACCGCGAGCGTGCGTTCCACCATACGATCCGCGGAAAAGTGGCAGGAGATCGCGCGGGACGCCTCTCCCATGCGTGCGCGTAACGCGAGGTCGCTTGCGAGTTTCTCCAAGGCGTCGGCGATCCCTCCTGCATCACCCGGCGCCGCGATAAATCCGTTGACGCCGGATTGCACGGTATCGGCAATTCCGCCGACGCTAGTGGCGACGATCGGAAGGCCCCGCGCCATCGCTTCTAGAACCACCAGCGGATGCCCTTCGGACTTGCTGCTCAGCGCCAGGATGTCAAAACCTCGCATCAGCGGTCTCGCGTCCTGGGCGCCTAACCAGATCACTTCGTTGCTGAGCCCCAGCTCCGCCGCCACTCCCCGTAAAGACGTTGCGAGCGGGCCATCGCCGATCATTACCAGGCGCGATCGAACCCGGCTCCGCTCGCGAAAAGCGGCAAAAGAGTGGAGCATTACATCCGGAGCCTTGACCGGCGCAAGGCGTCCTACAAACCCGATGCAGACATCGTCCCCGCCCAGCCCCCAATCGCGGCGGCAAATCGATCGCTGCTCTTCGAGATCGTCGCGGCGGGGCGGGTCGACACCGTTCGGAATGAGGCGCAGCTTGTCAGCCGAAATTCCAAGTTCAACGGCATGCGAGTACTCTTCGCGGGAAACCACGACCACGCCCGCACAAAGTGTTGCCAGAGCTCTTTCCAGTCCGCCCGCGAGTCGTGCCATCCTGCGCCCTCGGGCCGGGTCCATGCTCAGAAACCCGTGCGGTGTGTAGAGACGTTTGACGGAGTTTCCGACAAGTCCCACGCGCGCGATCAAACCGGCCTTGGTGCTATGGCAGTGAAGCAGATCGAACGGACCGCAGCGGCGCAGATAACGGCGCAGCGTCGCCGTGACCCGGAAATCACCGGCGCAGGGATAATGCCCGATGGGGACACACGTCGCATGAAAGTTAGGCTTTTCCTTTAGCCGCTGGAGGCCGGCCGAGAAGACCTGGTCGCTCCGCACGGGCGAGTAGAGCAAGTGCACTTCGTGCCCACGCGCCAGGAGGCCTTCGATCAGGTCCACAACATGCCGGCCTGCACCCGTTGCCGCGGCTTCTAAAAGGTGAAGGATCTTCACGATAGAGTTAACCCGGCATGCCCTTGCTGCGCTTTCGCCGCTCCTTCAACCTTTTCTGCTCTTCGTACGGACCAGGGTTGGCGGTAAAGATATCCGATGGCGCCCAGTAGGATCGGTATGATCTGCAGCTTGTACCGAACTGCCGCCCCAAGATCTTTATAGGCGATGACACTGTATGCGAGTCCCCACGTCCCGAGAAGAGCAAAAGCCCAAACGAATAAATGACTGCGAAAATGCCTCAACCGAATACGAAGCAGCGCCGTTGCACTCAAAACCAGTAGTCCCAGGTTTTCGAATCCCGCCAGCCAGCCGAACAGGTTAGGGATGTCGCCGGGAAGGGGACGGAAGTACGCTATGAACATGGTTTGCGGAGTAAACAGAAGTAGGTCCCAAGTGGATTGGACCTCAGAGTCCAGCCGTAACGTAGAATTTGCGCGATCCCATCCTGCAGTTACGGTTCGGGTAGCTTCCACCAGATCTGCGGCCCGGTCGACCTGAAGGCGGTCAAAAGTGAGGGGGATCAGAAAGAGTAAACCAAGCCCAATTGGCAGGAGGGCTGCGAATTTCCATCCGGTATGTTTGATATGAGACCCCGCCAATAGCAAACAAGGAAGCAGGAGAATTGGACCCATCCAAATGCGAACTATACTTGCGGCTCCAATACCGGCTAGTATGGCGAAAACGTAGATCTTCTTACGGCTCACGCTGAGGCTGGCAACCCCCCATACATTCAAACCAATTGCGGCGAGTATGAGAGGATCCTTACCCACTATGGAAGACCAGAAAAGAACGCTCGGGTAGAGAAGAAGCACCCAGAAGGCAAGTGGCGAGTGACGTCCGAGGAGGATTTCTGCGGCTCTATAAAATAGATAGATCGCGATGAACCCGACCATGGCAAACGACAGCTTCATCGCGTGATAGGAGTCCGGTCCAATTTGCAAATGTAATGCGCCAAGCCCTGTAACGATATTGCTTCCGCTGTTCGCCAGACCTGCAAGCAGCCCTCCCGTCCCTGAATGAGCCCGTTGGAAATAGGTCCAACAATCCAGGCCCCAATATCGCCGCTCGTAGGGGAGCATCAAAACAAGCGCCACTAAGCACTTTACGAACCACCCCGCTGCCAGGATTTTCTTATGTTCCCGTCGAACGGGCCACGCCAAGACAAATATCAGCAGGACGCACGCCCATACAATTCCGTCGCCGTAATCGTGCAGGATGTCGTTCGTAGGAATATTGATTCCCGAATCTTCGATGAATCCCGGTAACGCCGGCTGGGAAATCAAATAAGCCGTACCGAGACAGGCAGTCAGAGCCGCGACGAACATCATCCAATGACTCCGCAAGATTTTGGATCTCATTTGGCAGGTGTCAATCCCTTCCGACCCAATGAACCTTGGAAGCGAGGGCCGGTTTTCCACGACCTACTCGAGCGACACTCGTCGCGAAGCGCTGTTCGCCGAAACCTGTCCCGAGCAGGTGATTATAGATGCCGTCCCACTCCGCGATCACGGTTTGAATGTCGTACCTTGACAGCACGCGCTTCCGTGCAGCGCGGCCCATGTTGAGTCGTTCGCTCTCGCTCAGTTTCATCAAACGATCCATCGCGTCCGCGAGAGCACGCGCATCGCCCCGCGAAACTAGGTAACCGCTACGCTGGTCTTCGACGACCTCTGGAATCCCGCCCACACGAGTCGCCACCGCCGGAAGTTCGCCGGCCGCGGCTTCCAGCAATGCCATTGGTGTTCCCTCTATGCGGGAACTCATCACAAACGCATCCGCCGCGCTTATCAGACGCGACACGTCGGTACGGCCGCCGAGCCAGTGCACACGCGAGGAGAGATTCCACCGGACAGCCAAGTCCCGCAACTCATCTTCAAGCACACCCACGCCGGCGATCAATAGTCTGTGTTGCCGAGGATGATTCGCCAAAGTAGCCAGAGCCTCAAACATCACGGGATAGTCTTTCGGCTCTCGCAAATTGCCTATGGCCAGCCATACAAACTGTCCGTTGAGCTTCAATGCGGCCCGAACCTCGCGTCGTGCCGCTGCGGTGCGAGAGTATCCGTTCCCGTCGAGGCCGTTGGGTACGAAAATGATCTTGCCGTGCGGCACCGCTCGGGCGTGGCGGTATCGTTCCACGCCAGCATGGCTCACGTTAGTTGTCAGATCGCACAGGGGGTCCGTGACACGGTACGCCCATTCGAGCCAACGGGGCCCTTCGCGCACACTGTGCGCTGTGCAGACAACCACAGGGACGCCAACCAGCAACCGAACCGCTCTTCCCATCAAATTGGCGTGTACCATGTGACAGTGCAGTACGTGCGGATTTGATTGCCGCAGCAGTCGTGCGAGGCGGAAGATAGCGCGCGGATCTGGCACGCCACCCCGCATCCGCAGGCAGTGCACCGGAATCCCCGCACAGACTAGATCTTCCGCATAAGCCTCGGGCGGGACCATGGAGATTACCTCCACCCGCCATCCGCGCGCACGAAATGATCGGGCGAGTAGAACCACTTGAGCCTCTGCCCCGCCACGGCCCAGCGAGGTGGTAAGTATCGTCAACCTGCGCACGTCTTCAGCTCCTGACTCTCGTAACGCGGAATTAATACCCGCGCATTCCAGTACGGGGCCTAGTCCAGCCACGCGTGCACCTCTCTCGCGTATTGTGCATCGGAAGGTGCGATCAGTTCTACGCGATATCCCAGTTCCGTCAGAAATTCACAGCATTGCGAATGGATGGATGAACATTCACCTCCCAGGAATTCATGCGTATCCAAAAAAATCTCTGGATGACACTGAGACAGGATAGTCTGTGCCCCACGTAGAACTTTAAGCTCGGCGCCCTCAACATCTATCTTCAAAAAGTCGGGAATCGGTAACTGCCCGGAAAATACTTCTTGATCTAGCCGAAGGCACCGCACTCGGAGAGTGCCGTATTTAGAGAGATGCCCCGCCATACAACTCAAGCCGTGATCGAATAGCGCCGTGCCGTTGAAATCGGCCACTGCAGCATCGATCACTTCGACATTGTTTAACGCGTGCATCGCGATGTGCTTCCGCAAGTAGTCGATGTTTCGCGGCATCGGTTCGAATGCGTAGACTCTCCCGCCCGGTTCTACGAGTCGTGCGGCCAAAAGCGTGTGGTAACCGGCTTGGGCCCCGATATCGAACACTACGCTGCCGCTTGTCACTCTTTCTTTCAACAAAACACCCTTTTCGATCTCGTACCTGCCCAGCCAGCAACCATGGACGCTGGAGCCGGAAATCCATCGTGTACCTCTAAGGGGGCCCCGTAGAATGGGAAGCGCTGTTTCCGGCGGAATAAATTTGAGGGGCAACCGAACGGCGCGTCCAAACCAACTGCCGTAACGGAGGGAAGACACGTAAGGAACGCCCATATTAGGTTTTCTGCAATGTGAGTTGCGACGGGACAAATGTCATTGCTTGCCCTGCTCGGCATAGTATTTGCTGTAGCGGTTGTAATACGAGTAGTAATAGCCTGGGCTGATTTCGCGGTGCACTTCGTTCAGCACCACGCCCACCAGATTGGCGCGCAGCCGGGCCAGCGTGGTGATCACGGACGCGAGCGCCGTGCGGCTGGTGTCGCCGGCGCGAGCCACGATAATCACGCCATCGACGAAACTCGCCATCTGCAACGGCTCGGCGAACCCTAGCAACGGGGGCGCGTCTAGCACCACCAGGTCGTATTCGCGCGCGGCTTCCTCTACTAACTCGGCCAGCCCTGTGCCGATTAAATCCGAGGCACGGCGCGTGGAAGGTCCCGCCGGCAGGATGTCCAGCCCCTCCGGCTCCGGCATGCGTACCAGAGCATCGCGCCACGAGATCTGCTGTAACAGAACGTTCGACAACCCCACGCTGTTGGGCACCTGGTACAAACGGTGGACGCTCGGCCGGCGCAGGTCGCCGTCGATTAAGAGCGTCCGCTTGCCCTGTCCGGCGTGGGTCGCGGCCAGGTGCGCCGCCACGGTGGACTTGCCTTCCGAGGGAGAAGCGCTCGTCAACAGAATGCTGCGCAAGCGGCGATCGAAATCCGTGAGCAAAATAGAATTGCGCAGCGTCCTAATTGCCTCTTCATAGGTCGAGAGTGCCTGATATCCGGTCTCGCCTACCACGATCGCTAGTTCCTTCATACCCGCACCATTGCCGTTGAGATGCGGTCCGCTCAGCAGACCGGTGCCTGTATGCGCGTTAATGGGACTCAGCCTACGCCGCCAATCTTTCACCGCCGGCAGCGATCCGATGACCTCAGTTTTCATCAGCCGCGTCACCTGATCCGGATCACGTACGGTGTTGTCCAGCACATCGCTCACCACCGCAATTCCCACAGCCAGGAAAGTGGAGCACAGGAACGCCAGCAGCAGATTCAACCAAATCTTGGGAAACACCGGCTTCAATCCTGGTCGCGCCGGATCGGCCACGCGAATCGAGCTGTTCTGGAAGCTGGCGTTGATCCCCGCTTCCTTGATCTTGCGCACCAGCTCTTCGTACAGCTTCTTGTCGCCGTCGGCTTCGCGCTTCAGCGTCTGGTACTCGAAGGAGCGAGAATTCAAACGGTCGAACTCAGTCTTAGTCTCCTGCACCGCGCTCGAAATCATGGCTTCGCGATTCACCGCCTCGCGATACTCCACCTCCACCCGTTGGCGGACGCTGTCGCCGGTGCTGGCGATCTGCGATTCCAGCTCCTGCACGCGGGTCTGGGCTTTTTTGTATTCCGGATGATTCAAACCGTAATGATTCTTCACCTCGGCGAATTTTTCCAGCGCGTCATTCAGATTTTCTGTCAGGCGCTTGAGGGCGTCGCCTTGGGTCGAAACCTGTGCAGCTTCCAGCGTTCCACTTTGCACTGAATTATAAGCGGCTTCTTTCTTGACGCGATCGGCTTGCGTCTTCGTGTACTCACTGTTGAGTTCCAACAGGCGTGCGGAGAGGATACTGGTTTTCTCTTCCGGATTTATGACGTTGAGCTCACGCTCGAATTGCGCCACGGCCGCGCTGGATTTTTCCATCTTGGCCTTCAGCTCTTCCAGTTGGCGCTCCATGAAATCGCTGAGACTAGCAGTGGCTTTATAGCGGATGCGGTAGGTGTGCGCCAAATAGGACTGTGCAATTTCGTTGGCCACATCCGCGGCGAGTTGGCGGTTGGATGAGCGATAGCTGATTTGTAGGATGTAGGTATTCGGTGGGCGCGTGATTTTCAAGCGCTTAAGGATCACCGGCGCTTCTAGACTCGTTGCCGAGTGATCGACTGCTTCTTCGAGCGCATCGTCTTCCACCTCGCGCAACCGGTACTTGTCCACCACGGGGCGCAGCACCGAGTCGGATTCGATCAACTTCACCTGGGTGGCAATAAATTGGTCAGCATCGTTGGTGGCGCTGCGGGTCGCCTCCTCGCCCAGCACCCCAGTCGGCACCTGCCGGTCGATATCCACCGAAACTGTGGATTCGTAAATCGGAGTCAGACGGAGGGACACGATCAACGTCGCTAGAATTGTCGCCAGTACAAAGGCCGCGATCTTCCAAGCCTGCCGCCGCAGAATCCACAAGTAATGCGCCAATGGTACGTGCGCCGGTTGCGGTTCAAATTCCGCATCCAAGGTCAGCGGGGCCGGCGCCGCGCGGAAGGGTTCGGTCAGCGCCGGCAGATGATTGTCTAGCTTTCTCATGGAAGGTGCTCGCTACTAGTGCCAGATCAGCACGCCCGACGCGGTAGAGGCGCCGAAGCCAGTGATTCGGTCAATCACGTTTACAGCATTGCGCCGCGACTTATTGTCCGGAATGTACAGGACGTCGTCCACCTGCAAAGCCATATCGGGGGCCTTGCGCTGCATAATCTTGTCGAACTCGACCTCGATTTCGCGCTTGTCCCCGTTGGCATCGCGCCGGTAAATGTACGCCAGCTTCGCCGCGTACGGCAGCACGCCCTCGGAAAGCGCTACCATTTTGAGAATGGAATTGTCGCCGGCATCATGCACGGCGAAGGCTCCCGGCTTCTTCACATTGCCCAGCACGAAAATCTTACCGGCTTCGGGGATCCGAATCTCCTCGCCGCCGTGCAGTAGGTAATTGACCGCCGGGTCCGCGTCTTTGAGCAAACGATTGAGGGGAATGCGTTCTACCAAAGTGGCAGTGACTTCGCCACGAGAATCGGGCGAAGGCTGCGGGCGGCTCACCAACACCTCGGTCCCCGCATCCTGGCTGAGTCCTTCCGCGCGGGCCAGCGCGTCGAGCAGAGTCACCGTGCCCACGGCTTGAAACGTGAGCGGCTTGCGAACTGCGCCCATCACCGAGATCGGACGGCTGTGGTACTCCGCTACCGTCACTTTCACGACCGGGTCAACCAAAATCTGCTCTGTCTTGAGCGCCGCCACCAAAGCGCCTTCCACATCCCGTGGGAACAGGCCTGCGGCCTTTACTCCGTCCGTCAGCATCGGAAGATGGATGGCGCCATCCGCTTCGACGCGAACGGTACGAGTAAGTTCCGGTGCGTCGTAGACCGAAACAGCGACAAGGTCGTCAACCCCCAGCTTCTGCGATGGCAAATTCTCCCGGCCGGCTTCCTCCATAAGCTGCGGGCGCACTTGCGCCAGGGCACAGGCTGAGACCAAGGCGAATAGAATTGCGAAACGCATCAATTTCCTTCCAGCATCTGCGCGATACGCGCCACCGTGGTGCTGAGTTCGCCAAGTTGTTGCCCTAACGCAGGCGTTTCTAACGAACCAAATAACTGGGCGCGCGCGAATTCGGAAAGACTGCGCGCCCCCCTTTCCGACGATGCCGCCTGGAGAGTGGCGTATTCTTCCTGCGTCAAGCGAAAGATGAGGGTGCGATTTCGCGGTTTGATAACTGCCATAAGGTGCGCTTCTCCTGAACGCGGGGAATCACTTCCCCTTCGAGTCGAGTGTCTCCCTGGTTCTGACGTTTTCTCTGCGACTAGTCTTATGGGTTCCGTCAGGGTTCGATTTACGTTGTCCAACCTCGCTTCGAACTCTGCGAATTCGGGCTCGTTAATGGCACGGAGCACTCTGGTTCGCACGAACTCCGACAGAGTCCGTGTGCCGGCAGCCGCCCACGCAGCTTTTAGCCGGTTAACTTCTTCCTGCTTCAGACGAAGCATGATTGATCGGTTCCTGGACATCAGCTGCTCGTAACAAAACTTTGTGAGCATAGGCCTCGCGCAAGGAATGTTTTCAGGCCGACAACTTTCCTCCACGAACGGTGGTATCGAAGCGGAGGGCATCGGAAGGAAGGACTTTTACCAGTGATTGCCCTTGGGCGCTTCGCTGCGCCGCCGCCAGGGTTTTGCCGAGTTGCGAGTGTAAATTGCGAATAACCACCTTGGCTTGAGAACATTTTGAACACAGCTCACGAAACAAAATGTCCCAATTGGGGGGATTGGAACCCGGGGAAGGTAGAATCTAGCTTACCGCTTACCGTGATAAAGTCAAGAGGCTGGAAAAAGAAAAGTTGGTGCGCCTATCTGACCTGATGGTATGGACCCGGCCCGGTGAAACGTAGTCTGATTCACTGGGTGAGGAGGGATACCTGATGGCATTGAAGACGATCGGACTGGATACGG
>Ga0207674_10006143_pt1 | contig 14185 bp, 9 predicted proteins | sample KBSCornC72_FD_184303 | JGI IMG/M metagenome (GOLD analysis project Ga0207674, IMG submission 184303) | Corn rhizosphere microbial communities from Kellogg Biological Station, Michigan, USA - KBS Corn C7-2 (SPAdes) (version 2) | ecosystem: Host-associated > Plants > Roots > Rhizosphere > Soil ... | reverse complement strand
ACTGTGTCGGTGAGAACCGCACCCTCGCCGAGGTGCTCGAGAGTGGTGGAGCGCTTTGCCTGCTGCTCCTCCTCGAGGATCTCCTTGCGGGAGACGACGACGTTGCCACGCTTCTTATTGAGCTTGATGACGCGGACTTCGATCTGCTGGCCGAGATAGCCGTCGAGGTTGCGGACGGGACGGATCTCTAGCTGCGAGCCGGGCAGGAACGCCTTGAGGCCGATGTCGACAGTGAGGCCGCCCTTGACGCGGCTGACGACCGTGCCGACGATCGGAGTCTTATCGTTGGCATGCTTTTCGATGGTGTCCCACACGCGGAGGCGCTGGGCTTTCTCGAAACTGACGAGATAGCCACCCTCTGGCTCCTCGCGCTCTATGACCACGTCGATGACTTCGCCGGGCTGGAACTTGACTGCGCCAGTGTGGTCTGTGACCTGCTCGAGCGGCACGAGGCCCTCGGACTTGAGGCCCACATCGACCACGAGGTGCTTCTCAGTCTGCTTGATGACGGTGCCGGAGACGACTTTGTCGCCATAGGCTTCGACGGCAGCAGCTTCAGCGGCCTGCTCGCGCTCGAAGGCTTCGAGGGCAGCTGAAAAATCTTCGTTGGATTCGGCGCTGTGTTCGGCCGGGGCTGCGGAGTGTTGAGCGACGTGCTCGGTCTCTGCAGGGGCGGCCTGGGCTACAGGCTCGGTTGAGGCATCGGCGTCCAGCGCTGGGGCAGCAATGAGTGATTCGGCGGTCTCTGGGTTGGACGTGGATTCGGACGGCTGAGCTTCAAGCTCAGTCGCAGGATCAAGCGTTGGGGTCTCAAGTTCGGTGTTCAGGGTTATGCTCTCGGGTTCTGGATTGAGGACGTTTGGCATGACAGCAAGCTCCGCGATTCCTGCCCCGGCGACGGGCCTTGCGGTTGCCGACGGGTAGCATCCAAAGTCGCGATGAACGAAGGATGCGGAATACCGCATTCTTCCGATAGCGGAAGCCTGTGAGCATTGGCATCTCACAGAGACGGGGCTTCTGGCCAGAGAGCTGGCTGAGAAGCGACTCGTCCCCTAGGGAAACGCCAGGCAGGCAACGGCTGGCTGGAAGGCGGCCGCAGCTAACTGCTGGAATCCGCGCAGGAAGCTACGCTTTCAAGTGTAGCAATGGTCAGAATTTTGAGTCAAACGAAGGCTTTGGCCGGGGGCCCGGGGTTCAGGGTTTTCGCGGGATTTCTGCTACATTTTTGATGCATTGGGGAAGCAGATCGACTCAAGACTGTGATGCTGGGCACGTGTGTTTCAGGCGTGCCAAGAAGTTGGCCAGAGGTGTAGCAAGCGGGCGCTTTTCCATGGAGTGAAGCAAGCCTTCGCGACCACGGCTGCTCTAGAGGGCGATACTACGATTGATCCGAGAAGAATCGAATATGCAGGTTGGGAGAGCTCGCTGAGTCTGGTCCGGTCAGTTTCGTGGAATTACGTCGGGTACTGTGTCGAGTTCGGCACAGGGCTCCTGCTGGTTGCGTATGTCGTTCGCCGGGTGTCGGTCCACGATTACGGGATATATCTGCTGGCGCAGTCGATTGCCGCGTTTCTGTACCTGCTGGAGTTGGGGATCGGCGGCGTGCTGGTGCCTCTGTATGTGTCGACCATGTCGCAGAAGGGGATTGCAGAGGTAAGCAGGTTGGCAAGCACTCTGACGGTGACACTGCTGGGGCTGGGAGCGGGCGGGGCATGTGTGTTGACAGCCATAGCCCTGCTGCTGCCGCGGGTGCTTCGGCTTCCTTCCGCGCATACTGGGTTGGGAATAGAGGTGGTGATCATCGCGTCAGCGGCGGTGATGTTGTCTCTGCCGCAGGTTGCGCTAGAGCAGCTCTGCCAGGCATTTCATCGCTTCGACCGCGTAAATCAGGTGCAGATTGCGGTGACGTTGGTGCGGGCGATTCTGAGCGTGGCGGTGCTGGCGGCCGGCAAGGGCATCGTCGCACTCGCGGCAGTGCAGGTTGTCGTATCGCTATTCCGGCTTGGCGGCTTGTGGGTGGTTGCTCAGGCCGCAATCCCTGGACTCTCGCTGGGGCTGAGTTTCCACGGCAGTTTTCTTCCCCACGTATTCGGGATGAGCCGGTGGGCCTTTGGGGATGATCTGTCGCGCCGGATTGGAATGAATTCCGAGCAAGTGATTCTTGGGGCAATGAGTTCGTTCGAGCAGGTGGCGTTATTCGGAATGGGAAGCAGGCTGCCAGCGCATCTCTATCAGTTCGCGGCTCGCGGACTGTCGGTGCTGTTTCCTACTCTCTCTGAGCATTATGCTCAGGGCGACACGGCGCGATTACGCAGTACGTTCAGCGACGCTTTGCGAATCTGTGTGACGGGAATTGTGCCGATGGCAACGTTTGCGGCAATCAGTGCGAGGCCGCTAATGAGGGTCTGGGCTGGTCCGGCCTACGAAAATGCGGCTCCGGTGCTGTCGTTTCTGCTGATTTCGGCGCTTTCGACCATCGTGGTGCTGCCGAGCGATATGGTTTTGTATTCGCATGGCCGTGTTCCTCAGGCGGCGCGGTTCAGCATTGTGGAGACACTGGGAAAGATCGCCGTCGCCCTGGTGCTCGCAACTCGCTTCGGCGCAGTGGGTGTCGCGGCTGGAGTTGCAGTATGGCATTGGTGCGTGAATCTGTTTCTTTATTTCCCTGCGGCTTGCCGGGTGGCAGAGATCCGGATCTTCCAGCTATGGCGCGCGACGTTTTTCGAAAGGGCACAAAGAGCGAGTAACACGAGCCCCACTCTGATTCTGGGGAGCGCGTACATCGCAGGCGCGGCAATTCTGATGGTGGGTGTGGGGCAACTTTCGACATTAGAGATGCTCCTTCTCTGCGCCGTGAGCTCTCTTGGTTACTGCCTGGTCTGGATGCACTACACGGTGCTTCCGATGTGGCGGCAAGGGCGGGCGAGAGTATCCGCGATACCGTGAACGGTACGCATACCATGACAAGTCAACCATCCATCAGCGTGATCATTCCGACATTCAGAAGATCGGACATCCTTCGCGCCACACTGGACGCCCTGGCAGAGGATGCGCAAGGGTGGGGCGGCGCGGTGCAGGTCATCGTAGTGTGCGACGGAGAAGACGAAGGCACGCGCACGCTCGCGAAGAGCTATAGCGCGATGGCGGTGGAGTGGGTATTTCACGAGCAGAACCTTGGATTGCCTTCGGCTCGCAACTCCGGTGCAAGAACGGCAAGCGGCGATCTCATTGTGTTTCTCGACGATGACACTGCAGCTGCCCCAAGCCTGCTGCGCGAACACGCAGCAGCCCATATAGCTGCCGAAGAACGGGACCCGCGCTACGACTACGTTGCATGCGGGAAGATCGTAGAGGCGGCTCTCGCTGCGCAGAGCAGCAGAACGGGCGAGTTGCTGGAGAAGACATGGATTTCCACGCTCGATCGATATGAGGCAGCCGTACGCGACGGAGAATCGGACTCTGACCTCGCCCATGCACAAGAAATCTCCTGCTTTGGATTGAACTGCTCGATTCGTCGCGATCTGTTTGAGCGAACTGGCGGCTTCAATCCCCTCCTGCGGTCAATGGATGAGGAACTGGAATACGGGGTGCGCCTTTATGCGCGGGGAGTGCGGTTTCTGCCCACGCCAGCGACGGTCTACCATCGCAACGACAAAGACCTGGTTGAATACTTTTCTCGATGCTGGAGCTTGGGTGGCGCGTGCGACAGCCTTCGCGCGTCCCGGCTCGGCGAGCACAATTCCCAAACCCGCAACTTGCTGAAACTGGATACTGGGCCGAAACTCGAGCAACTCACAAATCGAGCTTTCTGGCATGCACATGTGGACGGTCGCGAAGTTGCGAATGTGCTTCGCAGATTAACGGAGTCGACTGGCTCGCGATTCTCGTTTCGATTGTGGCACGACGTGGAGCGACTATCCCGATACTGGGCCGCGGTGCAGGAAAGTGGAATGACACGCGATCAACTTCGGGTACTTGCCGGCGAGCCTGTCCGTGTGATCATGCTGCATAGCATTGCAGCGCCCGCCAATCCTGACGAGTCGACGTATTACTTGTCGCCGAGCCGGTTCCGGTTGCTGCTGGAGCGAATGCGAGATGGCGGCTATCACTGCGCGGACCCCAGAAAGCTGGAGGACCAACATGCAGTTTGGGATGCGGGTGAGGTGGTTCTTACATTCGACGATGGGTATGACGATTTCTATGCGGAGGTTTTTCCGCTGATCGCAGAACACGGCCTCAAACCGCTCGTGTTTTTGCCCGTGGATTGGATCGGAAAGTCCAATGGTTGGGATGTGGACAAACCGGTGCGCAGCAGAAAACTAATGACCCTCGATCAGGTTCGGGAACTGCAGCGTTATGGGGTGCGTTTCGGATCGCACAGCATCACTCATCCTTCGATGCCGACACTCAATCAGGATGCGTTGTGGCGCGAAGTGAGCGAATCGAAGCGGCGCCTTGAGGATCTACTTGGCGAGGAGGTCAGCACATTTGCGTATCCGTTCGGGGAAACTAATCGTCGCGTACGGGCTGCAGTGATTCAAGCGGAGTACAAGCTTGCGTTCACTACCACAGAGGGATTGAACATCTGGCAGGATCCATTTGCATTGTTGAGAACTGAGTTCAATGATCGCGTTGCGCCTTGGTCCTATTCCCTGAAGCTGCGAACGGGCCTAGGTATTCGCGAGAGTGTGAAGCAGGAACTGTTGCCCTTATGGCGACTGATTCCGCGTGAGCTGCGAGCCCCACTCGTCAAGGCGTGGCGAAACCGGCCGCGCAGAGGTTAGCCTCTCAATCTGTTTTGAGCGCGCCTGCCAATGCGCGTCATCCATGCGGGCAGCGGAAGCCAATATGGCCATGCAGTCTTCCGAACAGCTTGCCAGATTCTTGTGTCGGTAATGCCCTGCTGGATTAGGTAGCGCCGCAACCATCGAAAATAGAAGCGCCGTTCATCTTCTTCTGCCGATGTGCCTATCAGGCGATGCCAGATGGAATCAGCGCGACAGCGATACCGGTCGGTAGAGACGTCGGTCACAAGCACGGGAACAGCAAGGTAGAGTTTGGTGAGAAACGCCGTGTCTTCGTACAGCTGGAATGTGCCGGGGTTGAATTCCTCAACGAAACCGCCAACCTTGTCGAAAGCAGATCGGCGCAAAAGAAGGCTGCCCGGACAGGGAGCTCCCCATCGACCAAACGGATGACTGCATGTGAGAAGTTCGGGAGGAAGATACAATTTCGCGCCGGGTGCAACAGGCTGGATCTGGTTATTCTCGTGAAGTTCTTGATTGGGATCCCAGTCGTACCAGTATTCGCTGGGGCCATATACCATCCCCGCATCCGGACATGCTGAGATCGCTGCAAGCTGATGGTCGAGTTTCGAAGGCAGCCATACATCATCTGAATCGAGAAAAGCAAGGAACTCGCCGTGACTCTTACGGACGCCCAGATTTCGGGAAGCAGTGACTCCGCGATTGCCGTGGCCTTCGTGTCGCAGATACCGAGTCTTGCCGCTTGAAGCGTCAGCGTAGCTCTGGGCGATCTGTGAGCTGCGATCTGTTGCACCATCGTCGACGAGAATGAGTTCCCAATTATGGATGGTCTGCGCCAGCACGCTCTCGATGGTTTCGGAGAGGAACCGCTCGGCGTTCGCGAAGGGGATGATGACGGAGACGAGCGGCTGGTCAAGCATTGGGCGCTGCCTGATAAGGAGCTTTTATTGCGCGGACGGCGATCGTGACCGGGTAGTCGGGGTCGTTGAAGGCCAGTTCTTCGGCAGTGAGTTCGGCAGCAACTAGGCCATGGAGAAACGCTGTTGCAGCGAGGACATTCCCAAAGCTCTCTACTGTTACATTCTCTTCTCCGAATACATCAGCGAAGAGTCTCTGCGCGGAGGCGCGCGTGAATCTCCAGAATTCTCCACCCTCTGCCATCATGGATGGCGGCGCGATCTGGCTGATGCCGGCGACGGTGACAAGGGCAACTCCTCCTGGAGCCAGAATTCTGAAGATGGTATCCACCGCTGCGCGCACATCATAGATGTACATAAGCACCTGCGTGCAGAGAATGCAGTCGAACGAGAGGGACGGGATAGCGGGAGCATTGGTCAGATCCGCCACGACGGTTACGTCTTGACGCGGGAGCACGTCGAGAACCTCTGCTTTTGCGATTCGCGCCGAGCCATAGCGGCTCATGTACTGGTTCTCGCCAACTTCGAGACAGCGGCCGCGGATATCATGATGGTTACGTGAGAGAAACTGCTCAATGTAGACGCGATCGATGCATTGGCCGCGAAACCAGCCAAACGAAGGACGGTAGGGTTTGACGCGCCGTAGTTGCGAGAAATCCGTTACGCGATCGAGGGGCAACATGGAACGGGTGCCCTTCAGCTTCTGGGCGCTTAACCAGCGTCTTGCACGGTTTGGAAGCAATCGCTTGAAGAAGGAAATCACGGGTTGAATACCAAAATTCTGGCACAGCAGGCAGCCGAACACCAAAGCGGGCTGGCGACTGCCTACCTGCATGGCAGAATGGACTGAGTCGCATGAAGGTCTCGGTAATCATACCGACATACAATCGCCGCGAGACCGTGTTGCGAACTGTCGACTCGGTGATTGAACAAGACTTTCCTCCCGCCGATTACGAGATCATTATCGTGGTTGATGGCGGATCGGACGACACGGCCGAGGCGCTGCGAAGCTTCGACACTAAGCGCCGCCTGCGGATCGTTGAACAGGAGAATCGGGGCCTGCCCGGCGCGCGCAATTCCGGATTTCGAATCGCCGTCGGCGACCTGCTCGTGTTTCTCGATGATGACATGCTCTGCACGCGGGAGTGGCTGCGCGCGCATGTCGCGGCCTACGAGTCATGCCGCGGGAGTGAAACTGTCGGCCTGGGCGCGATCTACATTGCCAAAGACCATCCACCGAGCCTTGCTGCCGAGATGTTCAGGATGGGCCAAGGTGGGCAGTTCCTTCTCCATCGCGATTCTCCAGATGAGCCGTGGCCGGCGAATGTGTGGAGTTTCGCAAACACGTCCATACCGCGCCGGGTACTGGAAATTGCCGGGGGCTTTGACGAACGCTTTCGAATGAGAGAGGACTGCGAACTGGGCACGCGACTGCTGAAGGCAGGCCTGCGCCAGCGGTTTGTCCCGGATGCCATTGCTTACCAAAGGTGTGACAAAACGGCCCGGGAACTGGTGCGGGATGCGGAACTGTTCGCCGAGTACGATCTTCTGTTTGTGAAGAAACATCCGGGGTGGATGCCGCACGATTTCATCGCAAAGATTCGGCAGGAGAGTTCCTGGAAGCGATCGGTTCGGCATCTGCTGTCCGGCCATCTCCGATTCTCCGATGCCGTTCTCACTCCCCTGTGTGCGATGGGAGAGCGACAGCAGATGCCGGCACCGCTTCGCAGACTGGCTCTGAGGTCGCTTCTGCTCCGCTGCGGTTTGCACTGGTATAGCCGTATGGAGAAGATTTCAGGAGTGCGGCCGGAAGAGTTGGCGAGCTAGAAGGCCGGATTTTCGTGGAGCCGACCCACGGCGGATTTTTCGCGACGAGTTTGAGGGCTGCCGTGCATAATGTCGGTGCATCATTGCGGACCAATTTTGGGCTTCTGAAAAGGAGCCTTCTGGAGGCAGAATGAAAACGATTTCACGCCGTGAGCTTTTGAAGTCCAGCCTGCTGGCACCTGCTGCTGTTGCGACCGCTCAGACAGCCAACCCCGTTCATGCAGCGGTCAATGCTGTGGGCGAGGAGCTTTCAGGTCCGCTGAGTGCAACCGGAAGTCTGGCGTCTCCGACACCCGGGGCGGGTCGCGAACGGCTGCTGCTGGATTTTGGATGGCGCTTTCATTTTGGCCACGCGTGCGATCCGGCAAAGGATTTTGAGTACGGCACCGTTGGCGCTGGGAACTTCCAGAAGACCGGCAACTTCATGCCGGCGGCATCAGCTTCTTTCGACGATGGCGACTGGCGAGACATCGATCTTCCGCATGACTGGGCGATTGAACTGCCTTTTCAGAATGATCCCGAATTGCAGAGCAAAGGCTTCTACCCGCTGGGCCGCAAGTATCCGGAGACCAGCGTCGGCTGGTACAGGCGCATCTTCGACCTTCCCGCGGAGGATGCCGGCAAGCGTATCAGCATTGAGTTTGACGGGGCATACCGGAACACGATGGTGGTATTCAACGGGTTCTACATCGGGCGGCACAGCGGGGGGTACGATCCCTTTAGCTTTGATGTGACGACGTTTGCGAATCCTGGCAAGCGCAACGTTCTATTGGTGCGGGTGGATGCAACTGAGAGCGACGGTTGGTTCTATGAAGGCGCTGGAATTTATCGTCATGTGTGGCTCGTCAAGACGCACCCGGTGCATGTGAGGCAGTGGGGGACATTTGTTGGATCGGAAGTTCGCGGCGACTCGGCGACGCTCTCCATTCTGACGGAGCTCGCCAATCACGGAACGAGTGCGAGCAAAACTCGAGTGGTCTCGACGGTGGTCGATCCAGCCGGCAATGCGGTGGCCAAGGACGTTGCTGCGGCGGCAAGCGTAGAGCCGGGCAATGAGCAGGAATACAGGCAGAAAGTTGAAGTGCCTCATGCGAAGCTGTGGTCGCTTGAAGAACGCAATCTCTACAAGCTGCTGACGGAAGTGCAGGTCGACGGGCAGACGGTCGATCGGTACGAGACGCCGTTTGGCATTCGCACGGTGAAGTTCGACGCGCAGCGCGGACTGCTTCTGAATGGCACGCCGGTGAAGCTGAAGGGCACTTGCAATCATCAGGATCACGCCGGGGTGGGAGCCGCGGTTCCCGATGCTGTTCAGTACTATCGCATTCGCAAACTGCAGGAGATGGGCTGCAACTCGCTTCGCACGTCGCACAATCCGCCGACACCGGAGCTGCTGGATGCGTGCGATCAGATGGGCATGCTGGTGTTTGACGAGACGCGCATGATGTCGTCAAACCCCGAGGGTCTTCAGCAATTTCAGAATCTGGTTCGCCGCGATCGGAACCATCCCAGCGTCTTCATGTGGTCGATGGGGAATGAAGAGGCGCAGGCCAATGGCGAGCGCGGCGTGCTGATCCTGACCGCAATGAAAGAGGTGGCGACCAAGCATGACGGCTCGCGTCCTGTGTCGCTTGCACCTACGGGATCGATCGGGACTGGCGGTCTCGCGGTGGGTGATGTGGCGGGATACAACTACATGGATCCGCAATCTGAGGCATTTCACAACGCGCATCCTGACAAGCCCGTGATGGGAACCGAGACAGTAAGCGCTGTGGGCACGCGCGGCATTTACATCACCGACGCGAAGAAGGGCTTTGTCAGTTCCTACGATCCGTATACGACGACTGGCCGCGCATCGGCGGAGGGCTGGTGGAGTTTCTGCAACGCGCGACCGTGGAACTCAGGCGGGTTTATATGGACCGGGTTCGATTATCGCGGGGAGCCCTCGCCTAATGGGTGGCCTAACATCAGCTCGCAATACGGCATTCTCGATACATGCGGATTTCCGAAGGACTCATTCTTCTACTACCAGTCATGGTGGACCAGCAAGCCCGTGCTGCATCTTTTTCCGCACTGGAACTGGCCGGGCTACGAGGGCAAGGAGATCGCGGTCTGGGTGTATTCGAATCTGGACAAAGTCGAGCTCTTCCACAATGGCAAGAGCCTCGGCGCCAAAGACGTGAAGAAGGATTCACATGTTGCGTGGGTGGTGAAGTACGCACCTGGTTCGATCGAAGCGCGGGGCTTCAAAGATGGCAAGCAGGTGATGACCACTGCTCGCGAGACGACAGGCGCGCCGGCAAAACTCGTGCTGAGAGCGGATCGTGACTCTGTGTCGGCGGACGGCGAGGACGTCGCGATGTTCGCCGTTGAAGTGCAGGATGGAAAAGGCCGGACGGTCCCGATCACGGACAACCTGGTGACGTTTCATGTCAGCGGACCTGCGAAGCTCATCGGCACAGGCAACGGTGATCCGACCGATCAGGCGCCGGACAAGGGCAGTTCGCGCAAAGCATTCTCGGGATACTGCATGGCACTGGTGCAGTCGGCGAAGAAGGCCGGTACTGTCACAGTAGAAGCAACTTCACCTGGTCTGACCTCCGCGACTGCAACAATCTCGTGCAAGCAGATCGAGCTGCGGCCTCAGATCTCGGTGTGGGAGAGGTCTATTCCCAAAGGGTCCGGTGTTACCGGCCTGTGGCGGCCAATTCCTGAACCGGGTTCGGAATTATCGGGGTTCCTTGGCTCGCTGCACGCATTCACGTTTACTCAGGACGGAAGCAAGCTTAGCGGCAGTGTTGAAGGCACGGGCGGGTTCTTCGGCGGAGATGATCTCCCGGTTCCGATCTCCGATGCTTCCGTCCAAGGGGATCGCATTGCTTTCAAATCCGGTATCAATTCTTTCGAGGGCAAGATCAACGGCGACCAAATCGAGTTGCAGCGAAAGCTTGAGCTTCCATGGCACAGGCCTCAACCGAAGGAGCAGACGAACCCACCGGCGATCGGGCCGGCGCCGGACGAATCTGATCCTTCTATCGGTTCGTGGGGCGATTTTGGTTCCGGTATCCGCCTGGTTCTGAAGCGAGCGGAGCGCTGAGGGGAGGGGTGCTCCCAACCGGAAAGTACAAACAACCCGCTCGGGTTTTGGCGCGTCTCAACTTACGCCAGTCGTGCGCGCGGGCATCGCCTAGCGAAGGCCTATGGCGGCACAAGCAAGATCAGTTTCTCGTTTGCGAATCAACCCGCAGAGCCGCCGCGGAAGTGATTAGCGGCCTTATTCATAAATCGATATGCCAGGCGAACCAGGATCTTGCCGAATCAGGAGCAGTGCATGCACATCGTCATCTTTGGGTTGACCGTTTCCTCTTCCTGGGGAAACGGACACGCGACCCTCTGGCGCGCCCTGCTCAAAGCTCTGGCAAAGCGCGGCCACACTGCCACCTTCTACGAACGCGACGTTTCCTATTACGCGGACAACAGGGATGAGTGGAGTCCCCCACGGGGCATCAAGTTACGCCTCTATTCATCGGTGGATGAGATTCGCGCCGAAGCTCTGCGCGATCTCGATTCGGCCGATCTTGGGATGTTTACGAGCTACTGCCCAGACGGCCCACAGGCGGCGGATTTGATCGTCAGTTCGCGGGCAGAGATCAAAGCCTTCTACGACATCGACACGCCGGTTACGCTTACAGCTCTTCGCAACGGCGACTCGGTAGACTACCTGCCAGCGACTGGGCTGGGGAGCCTGGACCTGGTTCTGAGCTACACGGGAGGCCGAGCTCTCAGCGAATTGCAGTCTCGCCTGGGCGCACGAACGGTAGCTCCGCTATACGGCTCGGTAGATCCTGAGGCGCACTTCCCTGTTCCGCCTCTCAATCAATACCGCGGGGTTCTGTCCTATCTGGGTACCTTTGCAGCGGACCGCCAGGATGCGCTGGAGAAGCTGTTCCTGGAGCCTGCGCGCCGCATGCAGGGTGAGACCTTTCAGCTTGCCGGGGCACAATACCCTGATTCGTTTTCGTCGCTGCCCAATGTTTCGTTTGTTCCGCATCTTGCGCCGCAACTTCATCCAGCCTTTTTCTGCTCGTCACGGGCGACGCTGAACATTACGCGCCAGGTGATGGCGCACTACGGCTACTGCCCATCCGGGAGATTGTTTGAGGCCGCAGGTTGCGGCGTCCCGATTGTGAGTGACGGCTGGGACGGGCTGGAGTTGTTCTTCACTCCCGGCGAGGAGATCCTGCGCGTCAACACGCCTGAGGATGTCATTGACGCGCTTTCGCTGCCGCAAACTGAGTTGCTCCGCATCGCCGGAGCTGCCCGGGAGAGAACGCTGGCCAACCATACAGCCGAACGGCGCGTCATGGAATTGGAAGAGATGTGCAGTCGCGTGAGCGATCCGATGCAAGCCGCAACCGAAGCACGATAACGAAGTGTTAAGGACAACGAGTCAGACGACATTTTCGAGGGCCTTATGTGGGGAATTATTCCAGCCGCGGGCGCAGGCAATCGCATTCAGCCGCTGGCTTTTTCGAAAGAGCTGCTTCCGGTAGGCAGCCGCATCGAGGACGGCAGTGAGCGGCCACGGGCGGTGAGCGAGTACCTTGTGGAGCGAATGATTCGCGGCGGAGCGGACAAGCTATGCTTCATCATCTCGCCGGGTAAAGGCGACATTCTTCACTACTACGGGTCGAGGCTATGGGGCGCTGACATTATGTACGCGGTTCAGCCCCAACCGGGAGGGTTGTGCGATGCGGTATTTCGGGCGCGACCTTTTGTAACCGCCGATGAGTCAGTGATCATCGGGCTTCCCGATACGGTTTGGTTCCCCGAAGACGCACTTGAACAACTGCCCGATGACGTGCTGTCGTTTCTGCTCTTTCCCGTGGAACAGCCCCAGTTTTTCGATGCGGTTCTTACTGACGAGCACGATAACGTGCGCGAAATCCAGGTAAAGCAGAAGAACCCCGGCACGAACTGGATCTGGGGTGCGTTCAAAATGCCGGGTTTCGTGTTCCATGAACTTCACGATCTGTGGCGCAGGCCTGAGCGCGGAGACGAATACTTTGGCACGCTCATCAACGCGTGGCTCGCCACAGGGGGCCATGCCAGGGCTGTGCGCGCGGGACATGGTTACGTGGATGTTGGGACACTGCACGGCTACCGCTCAGCAATTCGCCTGCTGGAAGAAGGAGAATTACCACCCTCGCATCCGCAGCCGGTTGCCGGCAAGGAGGAACAACAATCCAATGCCATTGACACCACTTCACGCTGAGGAAACCGTCAGCAGCCTCAAGGAACGCATTGCCGCGCTGGGACCGTGGTTCCACAACATGCGTCTAGGCGGGGTGCAGACCGCGCCTGATCATTTTCTCGGCAATTACCCCCAGATCAAGTACGAACGATTCAGTGATGCTCTGCCTCAGGACATGACAGGCAAGACCGTTCTTGATATCGGCTGCAACGGGGGCTTCTACTCGCTGGAGATGAAGCGGCGAGGCGCTGATCGCGTGCTTGGGATCGACACAGATGATCACTACCTAGCACAGGCGCGTTTCGCAGCCGAAGTATCGGAAATGGACGTTGAGTTCCGCCGGATGTCGGTGTGGGAGGCAGGCGCGCTGAACGAACAGTTCGATCTCGTGATCTTCATGGGAGTGCTTTATCATCTGCGCCATCCGCTTCTCGCCCTCGATCTAATTCACGAACATGTAGCACGCGACCTTCTACTCTTCCAGAGTATGCAGCGCGGCAGCCGGGCAATTGCGCATGTCGATCCAGACTACGATTTCCATGCCGATGCGCACTTCGACGATCCCGGATATCCCAAGATGCACTTCGTGGAGCATCGCTACTCGCACGACGAGACCAACTGGTGGGTGCCGAACAGGGCGTGCGTGGAAGCGATGTTGCGGTCGTCAGGCTTTACGATCTGCTCGCAGCCGGAAGACGAAGTCTACATCTGCAGGTGGAAGCCGATAGAGGTGCCTCCTGATGGTCCGCACTGCGTCTACCCAGCGAAGGGAGAGATTCAACAATGAGCACGCCTTCCCGCAGCATGCAGCAGCTCGAGAAAGCGGAGAATCTGCTGAACCAGCGCGATCCGGATGCAAAAGAGGTATTCCAACGGGCAGAAGAATGCGGAGCCGATCCCGACCGATGTGCCGCCGGGCGCTGGATGGCGCACATGTTCGCAGGGGACTTCGCTTCAGCATGGCTCGAATCGGACAGAATTCGTGGGCGCGGTGGTCCAGATCCGCAGCGCATGTGGACAGGAGAAAGCCTGAAGGACCGGCGCATCATTGTGCGTTGCCTGCATGGGTATGGGGACGCAATTCAGTTTCTTCGCTATGCGCCGCGTCTGCGCGGCCTGGCTGCGGAAGTGACCTACGAAGTGCCACCGGCGCTCTATGAACTTGCACCGTACATCGAGGGTGTCGAGAACGTCGTTACCTGGGGCAGGCTGGCGCCAGTGAACCCGGTCTCCTGGGATACGCAGATTGAAGTCATGGAGCTGCCCTACATCTTTCGCACAGAGATTTGCGATCTGCCCATCGCGCAGAACTACGTGCATCTGCCGCAGAATCGCTGCAACTGCATCAATCGAAAGATGGGGCGAAATCATCCGCGTGTCGGCATTGTATGGACGTCTGGGGAGTGGAATCAAACTCGCTC